>ENA-UONW01004461-UONW01004461.1-human-gut-metagenome-genome-assembly--contig:-CS52-NODE-4461-length-10201-cov-10.544254_pt1 | contig 10201 bp, 9 predicted proteins | sample MGYA00242463_ERZ724010 | MGnify/ENA metagenome assembly ERZ724010 | reverse complement strand
TGCCCCGGCAGCGGAAACACCTGCCGCGGAACCACAGCCAGAAGAAGATACCGGCCTTGTGGATCGCATCAAAGCGGCAGTCAGGGCGGACCCTGTTGGCTATGTGCGGCACCTGTTCAGCGTGCTGCGCGCCAGTGTGGGGCCGCTGCTGCGCGGCTTCCGCGTCAGCAAGCTGAATGTGATCTGGACGATAACAGGGGAGACCGCCGCAGAAACGGCCATCCTGTACGGCCAGACGCTGACCGCCCTCAACACCATCCTGGCAATCGCACAGGACCACATTAAAATACAGGCGGATCAGCTCTGGCTGGAGGCTGATTACACCGGCAGCGCCAAACAGCAGCGTGTGGTTTCGCTCAAACTGCTGCTCTGCCCGCTGCTGGCACTGGTTACAGTGGTGTGCTTTGTGTGGCATGCCCGGCATGACCCGCAGCTGCTGCCCCCAAAACACCCCAAATACAATACACCTGAAACAGAACAGGGAGGTAATTTATAATGGCAGAACATCCGATTGAAGGCATGATGGGCGTTACCATGGAAAAAATCCGCCAGCTGGTGGATGCCAATACCATCATTGGCGAACCGATCACGGTGGATGGAGCAACCATCATCCCTATTTCCCGCGTTACCTTTGGCTTTGCCTCCGGCGGCTCTGATGTTGGCGCAAAAACCAACAAGCAGATGTTTGGCGGCGGCACCGGCGCGGGCGTTTCCATTGCACCCATCGCGTTTTTGGTGATCAGCGGCGGCAATGTGCGTACCATCCAGCTGGTGGAACATGTCAGCCCGGTGGACTGCGCTATCAACGCTCTGCCGGACCTTGTGGACCGCATCAGCGCCCTAATCAAAAAGGACAAGCCCGAAACCCCGCAGGAATAAGCGGACAGATTTCATTTTTCCCCAACCGGAACCCGGCCCAAAGCGGGCTGTTCAACTGAAATGCCGGGAGGACATTCTCATATAAGCAAATCCACCCGGCGGATATTACCCTGATATTGGAAAGGAACACCATGGCAGAACAACGGATTCAAAAAGTACTCTCGGACCAGGGCGTGTGCTCCCGCCGCGCTGCAGAAAAATTGATTGATGAAGGCCGCGTCAAGGTCAACGGCCACCCGGTCACGCTGGGGGATAAGATGGACCCCGACTTTGATAAAGTCAGCATTGACGGCAAAAGCGTGCGCATTGTGCGCAAGCGCCAGTATACCTATCTGATGCTTAACAAGCCCCGCGGCTATATTACCACTGCATCGGACGAACGCGGCCGCAAGACCGTTATGGATCTGCTCACCGGCGTGGACCGCCGTGTGTATCCCATCGGCCGTCTGGATAAAGACAGCGAAGGCTTGTTGCTGCTGACGGATGACGGCGCATTTGCCAACCTGCTCACTCATCCTTCCGGCGGCGTGGGCAAGCTGTACCGCGTTACTGTGCGCCCCCGCGCGACCGAGGAACAGGTTGTCAAAATGTCCAGCGGCGTTGTGCTGGACGATGGTGTAAAAACCCAGCCCGCCGTCATCCATGTTGTGGTGGATGAACCCGGCCGCACAGTGCTGGAGATTACCCTGCACGAGGGCCGCAACCGCCAGATCCGCCGCATGTGCGAAGCAGTCGGCCTGGAGGTCATTCGCCTGAAGCGCAGCGCTGAAGGCCCGGTCAAACTGGGCATGCTGCAGCCTGGCGAATACCGCGAACTGAAAAAATCCGAGATTAGTGCCCTGCGCAATGCCGCGCTCAAGGCTGCCCCGGCCCGCAAAGCCGCCCCTGCCGCCGCCCGCCGCCCCGGCCCCATCAAGCACGACTAAGCAGGCTGAATCACAACATTCTATGCAAACAAACCGCTCCGCAAGGGGCGGCTTTGTCATAATTTTGGGCAAACCGTGCAGAAAAAAGCTGAAAAATAAGGCAAAACGCAAAACTTTTTGGCGCTTTCCACTTGTCTGCTTTTCGACGAAGTAGTATAATAAAGCTATATGGCATATGATAACCATCTTGCTCATTGAATAAACAGGAGGTCAATGTATGGCAGCTAATAAGCCAAGCAAGGAAGCAATCCTTGCAGCATTTTTTGATGAGGGGAACTATTCTCCTCTGTTTACTGACGGTGCCGTCAGCGCAGCGTTCGGCTGTGCCAATGGCCAAAGCGTTTATGCCGTTTACCAGAACGGGGAACCCGTTGGCGCGGCAGATCTGGATAAAACCACTCGCGTGCTGAAAATGGCCGCTGAGACCGGCAATCCCGTTGTAACGTTCTACAATTCTACCGGCGCTAAGCTGGAAGGCGGCTTGGAGCTGCTGAACGCAAACTCCCGCCTGACCGCTGAGATCGCCCGCATCTCCGGCGTTGTGCCTCAGGTTGCCGTTGTTACCGGTACCTGCGCCGGCACCAGCGCTGTGCAGGCCGCCGCAGCTGATGTCTGCATCATGGCAGCTGACGCTGAGCTGTTCCTGACCGCTCCTTTCAATGCAGAGGACAAGGTCAAGGCTGCCGGCTCTGCTGAGTTTGCCGCCAAGGCAGGCGTTGCCGCTATCGTGGAAGAAGATGCCGTCAAGGCAGCTTCCGCCGCTGCCCGCGTTGTGGGTATGTTGCCGGCCAACAACCTGGCTGGCCCCGCTGTGTTTGATTTCGAAGCTCCCGCCGCTGCGCTCAACCTGGTCAAGTATGATGCCAAGAGCGCTGCCGAGGCTATTGCCGATGCAGGCAGCCTGACCGAGCTGTACGCTGGTTATGGCCGCAACATCTATACCGCACTTGGTTCCGTCAACGGCCAGGCTGTCGGTATCGTTGCTACCGCCAAGGGTACCCTGTGCCACAAGTGCACCGCTAAGGCAGCCCGTTTTGTGCGCCTGTGCGATGCTTACAGCATTCCCGTTGTGACTGTTGTCAACACTGAAGGCTTTGTCAAGAGCGAAGGCGACGACCAGGCTGGCGGCATCCGCCAGGCTGCCCGTATGGCTGGCGTTTATGCCGAAGCAACCACCGTTAAGGTCGCAATCCTTGCCGGTGAGGCTGTTGGCCCCATCTACACCGTCTTTGCAGCTTCCGCTGACTGGCGTATTGCTGTGGACGGCTGCACCGTTGCCCCGCTGGCACCGGAAACCGCCGCTACCGTTCTGTACAAGGACGAGATCTTTGCTTCTGACAACATCCAGCAGGCTACCAAGCAGAAGGCTGCTGCCTACAAGGCAGAGCAGTGCAGCGCAGTTGCCGCTGTTGCCAACGGCGCTGCCGATGCCGCTGTAAAGGCTGCCGATGTGCGTGCTGCTGCCGCACAGGCCCTGGATATGCTGGCCACCAAGCGCACCACCCGTTTGCCTAAGAAACACGGCAACATCACCCTGTAATATTTAAGGAGGATCCTTTTTATGAAAAACCTGACTGTTACCGTGAACGGCGTTGCTTACAACGTTACCGTTGAAGAAAACACCAACGGCGCAGCTCCTGTTGCTGTTGCCCCGGCTGCCGCTCCGGCACCCGCCGCTGCACCTGCTCCGGCTGCTGCACCTGCCGCACCCGCTGCCGCTGGTTCTGTTCCTGTCAACGCTCCCATGCCGGGCACCATCCTGGACATCAAGGTCAAGGCAGGCGCTGCTGTTAAGGCTGGCGATGTTGTCATGATCCTCGAAGCCATGAAGATGGAAAACGAGATCAGCGCACCGCAGGACGGCACCATTGCCAGCATTGACGTTCGCAAGGGCGATACCGTCAACTCCGGCGATGTGCTGTACACCATGGGCTGATAAAGCGTAAACGATCCCGAACGTTAAAAAATGAGGTGAACGAGATTGGCTAAGAAACCTGTTAAGATTACCGAAGTCGTTCTGCGTGATGCGCATCAGTCTTTGCTGGCCACCCGTATGACGATGGATGAAATGCGTCCCATCCTGCCCGAAATGGACAAGATCCCGTACTTCTCTGTGGAGTGCTGGGGCGGCGCAACGTTTGACTCCTGCATCCGCTTTCTGGACGAAGATCCGTGGGAGCGTCTGCGCATCCTGCGTAAAGAACTGCCGCATCAGAAACTGCAGATGCTGTTCCGCGGCCAGAACATGCTGGGCTACCGCCCCTATGCTGACGACGCCGTTCAGTACTTTGTACAGAAGAGCGTTGCCAACGGCATTGATGTGATCCGTATTTTCGATGCTCTGAACGACCCCCGCAACCTGAAGACTGCCATCGAGGCAGCCAACAAGGAAAAGGCACATGTTCAGGCCTGCATCAGCTACACCCTGAGCCCGGTGCATAACAACGAGTATTTTGCCAAGTATGCCAAGACCCTGGAAGAGATGGGCGCAGACTCTATCTGCATCAAGGATATGGCAGGCCTGCTCAAGCCCTACACCTGCGCCGAGTTGGTGAGCGAGCTGAAGAAGACCGTCAGCATCCCTGTTGACATCCACAGCCATTACACCGCCGGTCTGGCCTCCATGTCCATCCTGAAGGGCATCGAAGCCGGTGCTGACATTGTGGATACCGCCATGAGCCCGCTGGCTCTGGGCACTTCCCATATGCCGACCGAAAGCCTGGTCGCCGCCCTGCAGGGCACCGATTATGACACCGGCCTTGACCTGAACCAGCTGAACGTTGTGCGTGCTTACTTCGCCAAACTGCGCGAAAAGTACATCGCCAACGGCCAGATCAATCCGAAGAGCCTGGGCGTTGATGCCAACACCCTGCTGTATCAGGTTCCGGGCGGCATGTTCTCCAACATGCTTAAGCAGCTCAAGGACGCTGGCAAGGAAGATAAGCTGGACGAAGTTCTGGCCGAAATCCCCCGCGTGCGTGAGGATGCCGGTTACCCGCCGCTGGTCACCCCGACCTCCCAGATCGTTGGCACTCAGGCTGTGTTCAACGTCATCATGGGCGAGCGCTACAAGATGGTCACCAAGGAGTTCAAGGGCCTGGTCCATGGCGATTACGGCAAGACTCCCGCTCCCATCAAGAAGGAATTCAGCGACTTTATTCTGAAGGGCGAAGAGCCCATTACCTGCCGCTTTGCTGATACCCTTGCCCCCGAAATGGACAAGCTGAAGGCCGAAGCTGCCAAGTATGCCATCCAGGAAGAGGACGTTCTGACCTACGCTATGTTCCCGCAGGTTGCTCCCAAGTTCTTCGAAAAGCGCAATGCCCGTATGCACGGTGTGGACGCTCTGCATGCTGACTATGAGAACAAGTCTCATCCGGTCTGATTCCAGCTGCGCTGAATAAGCAATAAGCAACACCCGCAGGTGTAAGCCACTTGGCCGATCCCTGCGGGTGTTTTTGTATATTCGCTTTTTTGTCGGGCATAACTTGGGTGCGCATTTCAAATATCACATGGAACTAAGCCCAAAACGTACCCCCGTAGTAGTGTGTTAAGACTAAAACTTTACCTTTTTGCTCTATCTAAAAAATTAGAGCCGCTTCGTAACAAAGCCAAATGGAGAAAGTCTCCAAATCATAAAAAGTAGAGCTTTAGAATTACCACACTAGTAGGGGCACACAGCTACAAACGATTACGGACGATAAATAACGGCGAACCAACCGCATCCTAACCCAACGGCACTCCTTTATTCCTGTCCCGGCTTCCTCTTTAACGCATCAAACTGCTTTACAATCTCCGGGTCTGCCAGCTTGATGACCCTGCCAGAAAGATAGTGCAGCGTGTTTTCCTCCGGAATATTGCCAAACGTCAGCCGCTGGGCACACAGTGCCTGCGTCTTAAACCCGGTTTTCTCGTTCATGTTGCGGTTGCCGTACTTGATGTCGCCCAGCACCGGGTGCCCCAGGTAAGCCAGGTGCGCACGGATCTGGTGCGTGCGGCCGGTAATCAGTCCAATGCGGCAGAACGCAAACGGCCCAATGCAGCGGATCACCGTTACATCGGTGATGATTTTTTTGTACCCCTCGCTTTCATGGGCATGAATGCGCACCTTGTTGCCTTTTTCGCTGTGCTGCAGCCAGGCAACATGCCGCCCGGCCGGCGGGGCACCGATGGTAATGGTCAGGTACTCTTTCTTCATCCAGTCATTGCGGATGATCTCGTTCATATCCCGCAGGGCCGTGTATTTTTTCGCGGCAATCACAAGCCCCTCGGTGCCGCGGTCCAGCCGGTTGCAGATGGCGGGTGCAAAGCGGTTTTCAGCCTTGGGGTCATATTCGCCGCTGGCCTGCAGCTGGGCACAAAAGGCATCCACCAGGTTGGCATCGCCGGTGCGGTCGCTGTGGCACAGCAGGTGGGCGGGCTTGTACAGCACCGCAATGTTTTCGTCCTGATAGATCACCTTGACCGGCGGCTGGCGGCGCGGCGGCTTTTTGGCCGGGACCACCGGCTTTTCGGGGAAGAACTCATCGTTGATATACAGCTCGATCACATCACCGCTGCTCAGCCGGGTGTCCGCTTCACCGCGCTTGCCGTTCACCTTAATGCGCTTGTTGCGGAAACTTTTATACAGCAGGCTGCGCGGCATGTCCCTGGTCACGCTTTCCACAAAGCGGGAAAGCCGCACGCCGTTTTCGTTTTCGCCTGCGATAAACTTTTTCATGGGGGTCACATCCTCTTTGCAATCTTCAAACAATAGTATATAATAAGAACAGCCAAAGGTAAAGGATGTGCGCCCATGCCGGAAAAGAAAACCACCAATTCGATCCATGAAGAGCACCGTGCCCGCATGCAGGAGCGCGTTGCCCGCGATGGCTTAACCAGCCTTGCCGCGCATGAGGTACTGGAATATCTTTTGTACTTTTCCATTCCGCGCCGGGATACCAACCCCTTGGCTCACCGCCTGATCCAGCATTTTGGCGGATTTTGCCAAGTGATGGATGCCAGCGAGGAAGAATTGATGCAGGTACAGGGCATTGGCCCCGCCAGCGCAAGACTGCTGCATTCCTTCCGGGATGTTGCCCGCTTTTACCAGATCCAAAAGCACAAGGAACACCCTGTTCAGCTGTGCAACGCTGAGATGTGCTGTGAGTATATCCGCCCGCTGTTCAGCGACCCCAAGCGGGAAGAGTTTTATATGATCGCCATGAATGACGATTATGTCCCGCTCAAAGAAATTTACATTGCATCGGGCATTCCCAACCGCGTGCAGTTTGATACCCATAAGCTGTTGCGGGATGCCGTTGCCAGCCAGTGTACCTGTGTTGTGCTGGCGCATAACCATCCGTCCGGTTTGGCGGCGGCTTCCAATGCGGATCTGCTTGCCACGCAGGCCATTATTCTGGCATTGGGCCAGGTTGGCATTGATGTGCTGGATCATGTGATTTTGACGCCTACCGACTGGTTCAGCATGGCAGAGCATGGCCGTGTGCCGCAGTATAACCCCGGTACCGGCCAACTGCTGTTTGCCGCCCGTGCCACCTGGCCGATGGAACCGGAGAAGCCCAAACAAATCAAGCGCTGAATGCGCCTCAAGCACAAAGCAAACCCGGCATCTCCCGCGGGCGCAAGGCAGCAGGGTTTGCCTTGAACCATACAAAACAAATAAAAAATGCCGCCCCGTAAAAGGGGCGGCAAAGCTATGCCGTTTGTGCGGCGCTATGTTAAGTTTAAGCTGCCAGCTTATGCTTCCGGGATCAGCACGCCGTACCCGCCATCAGCGCGGCGGTAAACGACCTGGATCTTGTCGTTCTCGGTGCTGTGATACAGGAAGAAGCTGTGCCCCAGCAGGTCCATCTGCAAAATGGCTTCCTCAGTGCTGCAGGGCTTCAGGGCAAAGTGCTTTTCGCGCACAATATCCATGCTTTCTTCCGGCTCGGTAGCGGGTATTTCCGCTGCTGCGGCGGTCAGCTTGGTGCCAAGGCGCTTGCGGTACTTTACCACACGGCGGGTCAGCAGATCGACGGCGTCGGCTAGGGCATCTTCCATGCGCTCATCCGTTTTTTCGGCGCGCATGGCCAGATCCTTGCTGCGCAGCATGATCTCAACGGTCTGCCCGCTTTTTTCTACCGTGACGGTAACCTGTGCCTGTGCTTCGTCAGGGAAAAACTTGTCCAGCTTCGCAAGCCTCTTTTCCGCATTTTCGATAAAGCTCGGTTTGAGCGTAACGCGACGGCCGGTACATGTAACTTTCATAGGACAACCTCCCTTTGTTTTGGGTGCCCAGCACCCTTGCCAGAAAGCCCGCTGCCAACTTGGCTTCATTTTCGACAGCTGCTTCCTGTACCTCTATTATAGCAAATCTATACAAAAAGTCAAAATGTTTTTGCGGACGAATTGAAAATTTTGTAAAATGTTCACAATTTGCCGCACCCATCCAGAAAAGGACGAATTCATGGATAAATTTTCCGTTTTGCAGCAATACTTCGGCCACAGCAGCTTCCGCCCCGGTCAGGAACAGGTGGTGGATGCCATCGTTTCCGGCCAGGATGTCCTCGGTGTTATGCCCACCGGCGCAGGCAAATCTGTTTGTTACCAGGTTCCGGCCATGCTGATGCCGGGGCTTACGCTGGTCATTTCACCGCTGATTTCCCTGATGCAGGACCAGGTTGCCGCCCTGGAAGAGGAGGGCGTGCATGCTGCCTGCCTGAACTCCGCCCTACCGGAAGGGCTTTACAGCACCATTCTGCGTGCCGCGCTGGAGGGGGACTATAAAATTCTATACGTTGCCCCGGAACGCCTGCTGACGGACAGTTTTTTATACCTTGCCATGCACGCCCGCATCGCTTTTGTGGCTGTGGACGAAGCCCACTGCGTGTCCCAATGGGGTCAGGATTTCCGCCCCAGCTACCTGAAAATTGCCGAATTCATCTCCCGTCTGCCGTACCGCCCGGTCATTGGTGCGTTCACGGCAACGGCAACGGAACAGGTCAAGCAGGATATCATTGCCCTGCTGCAGCTCAACCAGCCTTTTACGCTGACCACCGGCTTTGATCGCCCCAACCTCTATTTTGGTGTGGCCCGCCCGCGGGATAAAGAACGTTATATTGAAGAATATATCCTCGACCACCGGGATCGAAGCGGCATTGTCTATTGCGCTACCCGCAAATCGGTAGAGTCCGTCTGTAAGGAGCTGCGATCCGTTGGCATTTCCGCCACCCGTTATCATGCGGGCCTTACCCCGGAGGAACGCAGCAAAAATCAGGAAGATTTTGTCTATGACCGCAAGCGGGTCATGGTTGCAACAAACGCCTTCGGCATGGGCATAGATAAATCCAATGTCAGCTTTGTGCTGCATTATAATATGCCAAAAAATCTGGAAAACTACTATCAGGAAGCGGGCCGCGCCGGGCGCGATGGCGAGCGCGCCGAGTGCATCCTGCTGTTCTCCCTGGGGGATGTGCAGACGGCAAAGTATTTTATCCAGAACTCCCACGATAACGATGAGCTAACCCCTGAACAGGCCGAAGCCGCCGCCAGGCGGGACCGCGAGCGGCTGGACGTGATGGTGGGGTACTGCAAAACCACCCGCTGCCTGCGCAGCTATCTGCTGGATTATTTCGGCGAGCACCACACCGGCGGCTGCGGCAACTGTTCCAACTGCACCGGCGAGTTTGTGCAGACCGACATCACCACCGAAGCACAGAAGATCCTTTCCGGCGTGGCGCGCATCCAAAAGCGTTGGCCCGGCGGGCTGGGGGTTGTGGCGCTGGTGCAGATGCTGCGCGGCGCCAAGGATCAGAAAACCCTGGAGCGCGGGCTGGACCAGTTCCCGACCTATGGCATCATGCGGGATGTGCCGCCCCAGCGCATGCGCCTTTACCTGGATGCATTGCAGGAGCAGGGCTACCTGGCCGAAACCGGCGATGAGTTCCCGGTCATCACCCTGACAGCCAAGGCTCCGGCGGTGCTTTTCCACGGTGAGCAGGTTACCATGCAGGAGCGCGCCGCCACCGCGCAGGAAACCCAGGCCAAGCGCCGTGCTTCCCGCAAAAAGACGGCTGCCCGCACCGCACTTTCGGAAGCGGACGATTCGCTGCTGGCAAGCCTGAAAACCCTGCGCAGCGAACTGGCCCAGAAAAACCACGTTCCGGCATATATCGTGTTCAACAATGTCAGCCTGGACGAGATGGCCGAGCTTAAGCCGCGCACCATGGGGGATTTCCGCCGCATTTCCGGCGTCGGCGATGCAAAAGCTGCCAAATATGGTGAGGCATTCATTAAGCATATTGCCAAATGGGTGCGCGAACACTCGGAGGAAGAATAAGCCGAAATGCCGCTGCCGGATGCAGCCCCGGCAGCAGCGCATAAAAGGCATAAAAAGCCGCAAAATGCCTTTA
>ENA-UONW01004460-UONW01004460.1-human-gut-metagenome-genome-assembly--contig:-CS52-NODE-4460-length-10203-cov-8.122980_pt1 | contig 10203 bp, 8 predicted proteins | sample MGYA00242463_ERZ724010 | MGnify/ENA metagenome assembly ERZ724010 | reverse complement strand
TATCTTTGCACCCAAATTCTCTGTTTTATGAAGATAAAAGAGATCGTAAGCGCCCTTGAACGGTTCGCGCCTCTGCCATTGCAAGACGGATTTGACAATGCCGGCCTGCAAATCGGATTGACAGAAGCGGAAGCAACAGGGGCTTTGTTGTGTCTTGACGTTACCGAAGCTGTGCTCGACGAGGCCATCGCCTTGGGCTACAATCTGGTGATTGCCCATCATCCGCTCCTCTTCAAGGGCTGCAAGTCAATAACAGGGCGGGACTATGTAGAGCGTTGTATCTTGAAAGCCATCAAGAACGACATCGTGATTTATGCCGCCCACACGAATATGGACAACGCCTGGGGTGGGGTAAACTTCAAGATAGCCGAGAAACTTGGCCTGAAGAATGTACGCGTACTCGAACCCAAGGAGAACGCGTTGCTCAAGCTGGTGACGTTCGTGCCTGTGGCAAAAGCCGATGAAGTGAGAAATGCTCTGTTTGCCGCCGGCTGCGGTTGCATAGGAAACTATGATTCCTGCAGTTACAACGTAGAAGGCGAGGGAACATTCTGTGCACAGGAAGGAACGCATCCGTTCTGCGGCCATGTGGGCGAACTGCATACCGAACCCGAAGTGCGTATCGAAACGATACTGCCATCCCATCGGAAGGCTGAAGCCCTTCGCGCCCTGCTGGCAGCACATCCCTACGAAGAGCCGGCGTTCGACTTCTATCCCCTGCAGAACAGCTGGATGCAGGCGGGGGCGGGCGTTATCGGCGAACTGGATGAGCCCGAAACAGAACTGGAGTTTCTGAAACGCGTGAAAAAGACCTTCGAAGTGGAATGCCTGCGCCATAACAAACTGACAGGAAGGGAGATACAGACCGTTGCCTTATGTGGCGGTTCAGGTGCCTTCCTGATGCCGCTTGCCATCCGCCAGAAGGCCGATGTCTTCATCACAGGCGAGATAAAGTATCACGAATACTTCGGTCACGAGGGCGAAATCCTGCTGGCCGAAACAGGGCACTACGAAAGCGAACAATATACGAAAGAAATATTCTACACAATAATCAGGGACCTGTTCCCTAGTCTGGATGTACAACAGACCAAGGTGAACACCAATCCCATAAAATACATGTAACTAAAATGGCTAAAGAAGCAAAGAAAGAACCGCAGGAATTGACGGTGGAACAAAAGTTGAAGACCTTGTTCCAGTTGCAGACAACCCTCTCCAAGATTGATGAAATCAAGACGCTGAGAGGCGAACTTCCGTTGGAAGTACAGGATTTGGAAGATGAAATTGCCGGTTTGAGCACACGTATCGAAAGAATCAAATCGGAAATAGCCGAGCTGAAGTCAAACATCGCCACCAAGAAGGTGGAGATCGAGACAGCCAAGGCTTCCGTTGCAAAATACAAGGACCAGCAGGAGAATGTACGCAACAATCGCGAGTACGATTTCCTGAGCAAGGAAATTGAATTCCAGACACTGGAAATCGAGTTGTGCGAGAAGCGCATCCGCGAATTCACGGAGCAGGAAGCTGCCAAGGAGAAAGAAGCCGAAGCCAGCACCACGCAGCTGGAAGAAAGACAGCAGGACCTCGAAGTGAAGAAGAACGAGCTGGACGAAATCATCTCCGAAACCAAGCAGGAAGAAGAGAAGCTCAGAGACAAAGCCAAAGAGCTGGAAACCAAAATCGAGCCGCGTCTGTTGCAGTCATTCAAGCGCATCCGCAAGAACTCTCGCAATGGTCTGGGTATCGTTTATGTACAGCGTGACGCCTGTGGTGGTTGCTTCAACAAGATTCCGCCCCAGAGACAGCTGGACATCCGTCTGCGCAAGAAAGTGATTGTCTGCGAATATTGCGGACGCATCATGATAGACCCCGAATTGGCAGGTGTTACCCTGGAGCCCAAAGTAGATGCCACCAAGGAGAAACCGACAAGAAGAAGAAGAACCAGCGCATCGGATATGGAATAAGACCTCCCCATGCCTGAAGCATAAGGAATAAGAAAAGAGGGTATGTCAAGAAACTGCAATGACATACCCTCTTACTTTTTCTATATATGCACGACGAAAACTCCTATTGCGCAGCCCGCAGGATAAAGGTTGTGGCGCCAATCGTGACAATGGCTCCGTCTTCGATCCGCACACGGTCCTTGTCTCCCAAGATTTCATTGTTCAGAAACGTACCCGTCAGGCTGGGGGCGTCGCGCAGGGTGTAGACCAGCTCGCCCAGCTTGTTGCGCTTGACGTTGATAATGCAATGGCGGCGGTCCATACTCATGTCCGACGTTTCGATGGGGACATTGATTTCAGTTCCTATACTCCGCCGGCCGATGATGTTGTCGCCCTCCTGCAGAGGAAGAACCTGCTTGAAGCCAAACACATTTTCGATGACCGTAATGCTTCCGTATGCCTCCTTGAATTCTGTTTCGTCCAGCTTTTCCTCTTTGCGGGGGGCTTGCATCTTGGTCTTGCCCAGGCGGATGCTGAATTGCTTCTTGCACTGGTCGCACACGAAAACCAACGACTGGCCTTCGCTATATTTGGTTTCATCAAAAGTCAGGTAACTTTCACACTTGGGACAACGTACACGTTTCATACTTTGCAAATATCAATGTGTTAACTGAAAAACGGAGGCTAAAACACCGATCAATATTTCAGGACCCATGCACTCTCGTACCCCTTCGTCTGGCGTACGACCTGCAAGCTCTGATAGGCTTCGGCCTGGGTCGCGAAAGATTCAATGCTCACCCTCATCTTGCCACCGCCGATAACCGCAGTCGCTCCGGCATATCCTTTACGCTTCAGTTCGCCGGCCATGTCCTGGGCATCCTTTTCGGTAGCCATGCTGGCCACAATAATATGATAGGGCTTCTTGATTTCCTTGACAGCAGGTGCGGGAGCAGGTTTCACCTCCGCTTTTTCTTCTACTTTCTTTGTTTCCGAAGGGTTCTGCTTAAGTTCGTTCACCTTCACCTCGCGCATGGTCACCGCCTTCACCTCTTTGCGGGCTTTCTTTGCAGTGTTGCTGGTGGCTACAGCCTTGCCTGATTGCTTGTCCTGCACCAGGGCAGCCTTGGCGGCCGACGTACGCTCTTCCTTTACAGGGTTGAAAGTCAGCGAACTTTTACCGATTTGCTCGAACAGTTCTTCAGGAATCATGCGGGCATAATTTCCCTGAACGACTTCGGTATTTTCTATCGGAGTGGAAAACAAGAAGAACAGCACTACCACTGCCGCTATCATGGCTATCGCGTTGGACAGGCGGGTACGGCTTCTGCGCACGATGCTTCTGGCTCTTCTTTCACGCAAAGCTCCCACAGCAGGGTGGCTCATGCGCGACACGACGGCAGGCTTTCGCTGAAGCGCTGCCAGTGGCTTCATCTCGAAGCTGTCCAGCCCATAGAGGCTGGGGGAGGTGACGCGATTGTCGTAGGGCACAAAGTCGTACATGCCATGAATGGTGTAGTGTATTTCTCCGACATTGGGCAGGACGGCCTTGCCATTCTCGTGCAGGCAGGCAATCAGCTCACCCACCTTCTTGTCCACAATGCGGGTCGCATCCGAAAAGTTGGTACCATAGACCGACATATAGGACTGCACCAGCAAGCCGTCGTTCATCTTCAGCTGAGGGTTGAATCCTATCACCCGCATGGGAGGGTAAAATGTATTTTCTTCCTCTACACACGTAGCCGGAGTGTAATGTGCTACAAATCCTCCCAAATCAGGAACAATGACACAGTCATTTTCCAAAAGCAGTGTTTCTATATGTCGAGCCAAATCATTCATGTTGCAAAATTAATGTTTTTATCGGAAAAAACGAGCATTTCTGCCGCTTTTCTTGCGAACAAAATATCAACAACATGGCGGGAGAACAGCATATTTTTCCTACTTTTGCAGCGTTTTTCTAGTTAGATCAGACTGTTTTATGAAAGCAAGTACATACCTTCTGGCATTATTGCTGATGGGCGGAAGTCACGCCATGGCACAAAAACAGAGCAAATTCAACTCGTTTGTGGAATATGGCGCCACGCTCCACACAGGCGACAATACACCCCTGTGGCAGGTGAGCAACCTGCAGGGATTGGCCTCCCTGGACAACAGCACCTATCTGCGCGGAGGCGTCTTCTACAACGACCAATGGGGCAAGTGGAAGGTGAGCGGCGGACTGGACCTGGTGGCAGCCGCAGGCTTCTCTTCCTGCATCCAGCAGGCATACGCCGACTTCCGCTACAAGTGGTTCGGCATCTTTGCAGGAAGCAAGGAGATGACGGCTCCGCTGATCAACCCTGTGCTGAGCAGCGGCGAACTGACGTGGTCGGGCAACTCCAAGCCCATTCCCCAAATCATGATCGGCATACCCGAATACCTCTACCTGCTGCCACGCCTGGCCATCAAGGGAGAAATCTCCTACGGATGGTTTACAGACAGCAACTGGCTGGAAGACCACGCCAATCTGGCCGCAGGAGGGTGGTACACGAAGAACATCAAGTATCATCACAAGGAGGGATTTGTGCGCATCGGTGTGCCGAACGGCAAATGGCAGCTGGACTTCGGCATGACGCTCGACACTGAATTCGGCGGACAGATGGTAACCAGCAGTGGGGTGACAGACCTGGGCAACAGCCTGAAGGATTACTTCCGCATCTTCATCCCCGGCTCTGCAGGCGAGGAAGCGCCTGTAAATGATGCCCTCTACTATCAAGGCAATTTCGTCGGGACAGAGCAGATACGAGGCACCTATCGCGGCAAGGATTTCTCCATCAGCGCCTACCTGGACAACTACTTTGAGGACTTTTCGGCCATGGGCAAGCAGAACGGTTGGGACGGCCTTTGGGGCATCGAGTTGAAGTTCAACCGCTTCCGTCCCATCAACAACGTAGTCTTCGAGTTTTTGCAGACCACCAACCAGAGCGGCCCGCTGCACGGACTGCATGAGCCAGAAGAAGGCCCTGTGCACAAGACAGGCGGAAGCGACAACTATTACAACAACGGCCTGTATCACGGCTGGGCGCATTGGGGCATGGCCAACGGCAACCCTTTGCTCCGTTCGCCTATCTACAATGAAAACGGCACCATGTCGTTCAGATACAATCGCGTGAAGGCTGTCCACGTGGGGTGGAGCGGCGAAATCTCCGACGAATGGAACTACATCGCCAAGCTGACGATGAACCGCACGTGGGGCACACATGGCGCGCCGACCCTCGATATTTTGGAAAACTTTTCGGCCTATGCCGCCTTCCAATACAAGCCTGCCAAGCTGAAGACATGGGCTTTCCACGCCTCCTTGGGACTGGATATGGGCGACATTTATGGCGACAACTTCGGCTTCCAGATGAAAGTGCGGAAGACTTTCTGAGGCTGTAGGCTGTAAAACGAAGCGGATGTATTAAAATGAAATGAGGCTATTTTAACTCCCCTCCTTCCAGAAGGAGGGGTGCCCAAAGGGCGGGGTGGTAGTTTTTTTGCGAAAGGTTATCAATCAATGCATTATGCATTTACCTACCACCTCCCCCTATCGGGTACTCCTCCTTCCAGAAGGAGGAGAGTTTCAGATACCTCTATTTTACATTTTAATGCATCCGCTTTTTATCGTTGTCGCTTCCTGTCCCTTATTATTCTTTTTTCGGTTTGGCTCCCTTGCCGCCCGACTTCTTCTTTCCACCCCGATGGGACTTTCCGCCACTGCGCTTCTTTCCACCCTTGCCTGCGTTGCGCGGCTGATATTCGGGTGCCTCGCCCAGCTCGGCGGGGACAGGAATCTTATAGATGTCTTTCTCGAGGAACTTCTCGATGGTATGGAAGTTGGTCTGCTCCTTCTCGCTGACGAAGGTGATGGCCACACCGTCGTTGTTGGCACGGGCCGTACGCCCGATGCGGTGCACATAGTCCTCGCAATCGTGGGGCACGTCGAAGTTGATGACCAGGCGGATGTCGTCGATGTCGATGCCACGTGCCACGATGTCGGTCGCCACCAGGATGTTGATGCGCCCCGCCTTGAACTCGTGCATCACCGCCTCGCGCTGCGCCTGCTCCAGGTCGGAGTGCATTTCGCCCACGTTCAGCTTCATCTGCTTCAAGGCCTTCGTCACTTCCTTCACCTTGATTTTGGAAGAGGCGAAGATGATGACACGCTCGGGCACCTCGTCGTTGAACAGGCTGCGGATGATGCCCAGCTTCTGGTTCTCATAGCACACGTAGGCCGCCTGGATAATCTTGTCGGCAGGTTTCGACACGGCCAGCTTCACCTCGGCCGGATTGTTCAGGATGTTCTTGGCCAGCTGCTGTATCTTGGCAGGCATGGTGGCCGAGAACATGATGGTCTGGCGCTCCTTGGGCAGATACTTCACAATCTGCATGATGTCCTCGTAGAAACCCATGTCGAGCATGCGGTCGGCCTCGTCCAGAATGAAGTAGGACACCTTCGACAGGTCCACGTAACCCAGGTTGAGGTGGGCTATCAGACGGCCGGGCGTAGCTATCACCACATCGGCCCCCAGCGTAAGTCCCTTCTTCTGCTGTTCGAAGAGGATACCGTCATTGCCACCATATACGGCCACACTGCTCACGGGCATAAAGTAGGAGAAGCCCTCCATCTGCTGGTCTATCTGCTGGGCCAGTTCGCGTGTAGGCGCCATCACGATGCAGTTGATGGCATCCTCGGGATGCTCTTCTTCGGAAAGGCGGTTCAGCACAGGCAGCAGATACGCGGCCGTCTTGCCCGTTCCTGTCTGCGCCACGGCTATCAGATCCCTGCCTTCGAGTATCACAGGGATGGACTTTTCCTGTATGGGTGTACATTCTTCGAAGCGCATGGCGTCGAGCGCATCAAGAACGCTGTCGTTCAGAGGTAATTCAGAAAACTTCATATCGCGATTCAAATTTCCCGCAAAGGTACATAAAAATATCGCGAATGTGAAATAACGGCCCTGCTAATCTGCACATGTTTTTATGTGGCAGGCAGGTCGCCAAGGCTCCATTTTATGCTAAATAACATAAAATATGACCCTAAAAAAGTAAGAAAATTGCTTGTTTGTTTGGAAGATACTTTGAGAAATGTTTACCTTTGCAGCCGATTTCAGATTAAAGGTGTTGACTATCAGCATATTTTCTGAGAGGCAAGACCTGCAAGACAATGTTTCGGGAGGAAATCACTGCCTGGGAAGGCAGTCCCGGATAGTATTAACCAAAACCGTATTGCATGAGACATGTAAAATGGATTTTTGTTGTATTACTAGTAAGTTCCTTGACATCTTTTGTTTCAAAAGACAAACCTACCGGAGGTTTGAATGTGGGCGACATAGCCCCGGATTTCGAAATCCAATCTATGTCTGACGAACAGCCGTCCAACGACCTTTCGAGCCTGAAAGGCAAGTACGTGCTGCTGAGCTTTTGGGCAAGCTACGACGCGCAGTCCCGGATGCAGAACGCAAGTTTGAGCAATGCGCTCCGCCAGGTTGCCCCCAAGAATGTGGAAATGGTTTCCGTGTCGTTCGACGAATATCGTTCCGTCTTCGAGGAAACCGTTCGTAAGGACCAAATAGTTGCTCCCGCCTGTTTCGTGGAAACAGAAGGCGAAAACTCCGATCTTTACAAGCGCTATCGCCTGAATCGTGGTTTTACCAACTATTTACTGGATGATAATGGTGTGATTATTGCCAAAAACATCTCTGCTGCTGAGCTTTCGGCCTATCTGAACTGATGCCTGCGCGTCGGTCGGACAGGAAGAGAGTGGTTGATAAGAGGAAATGAATACAACAAAAGAGCCCCTCCTGCACTTGTGGCGACACGAGAGCAGGAGGGGCTTCATGTTTTTCAGCTCGTCACTCATTTACTTGGGCGCCTTCTTGTACAGATAGAACGCGATGAAGGCATACAGCACGTTGGGAATCCAGACGGCAATCATCGGCGGCACGTTGCCGTTGACGGCAAACGTCGAGGCGATGGTCTGGAAGAGGATGTACGAGAAGCTCAGGCCCAGCCCGATACCCAGGTGCAGCCCCATGCCGCCCTTGGTCTTCTTCGACGAGAGCGACGCCCCGATCAGCGTCAGGATGAAGGAGGCAAACGACATGGCGATGCGCTTGTGATACTCTATCTCGAACTCCTTGATGTTGGCAAAGCCACGCTGCTTCTGGCGGTCGATGTATTCGCTCAGCTGCGGGTTGGTCAGCATCTCCTGCTGGTTCTTCATGATGAGGAAGTCGGCCGGCTCCATGAAGAGCGTCGTGTCGATGCGGTCGCCCTGCGTGATTTTCTCCCTCATGCCGTCCATCTCGCGTATCATGTAGTCCTTGATGATCCAGCGGTGATAGGCCGTCGTGTCGTAGGTGATGCTGCGTGCCGTCAGGTGCGACACCAGCTGCTTGTCCTTGAACTTGTCCAGCGAGAAGCGGTAGCCCGTCTGGCGGTAGTTCTCGAAGCGGTCGATGTAGGCAATGACGCCCGTGTCCACCTCCAGCTGGATGTTTCGGGCCGAGTTGGCCTTTCGGGGCTTGTAGTACTTGTCCTCGAAGTTGATGCGCGTCACGCTACCCTTGGGGATGACGTATCCGCCCAGCCAGAAGGTGACCACGGCAATGATGGCCGCCGACACCATGTAGGGCCGCAGCATGCGCTTGAAGCTCATGCCCGTAGAGAACATCGCGATGATTTCGGAGTTCTCGGCCAGCTTCGAGGTGAAGAAGATGACGGCAATGAACACGAACAACGGGCTGAACAGGTTGGCGAAGTAGGGGACGAAGTTCATGTAGTAGTCGAAGATGATGGCGCTCCACGGCGCTTCGTGCGACATGAACTTGTCCTGCTTCTCGTTGAAGTCGAACACCACGGCAATCGAAATGATGAGCGCGATGGCAAAGACGTACGTCCCCAAGAACTTCTTGATGATGTACATGTCCAGCCTCTTGAGGAATCCGCCAGTCAGCCTGGAGGGGTCAACCTTCAGCTTCGGCATCCGTATGCCTTTCAGTTTTTTCATAATCTAGTCGATACTCGTTTTACCATCATCGGTTTCCACGTTGCAAAGTCGCCTGCAATGATGTGCTTGCGCGCTTCGCCCACCAGCCACAGGTAGAAGGCCAGGTTGTGTATGGAGGCTATCTGCATGGCCAGCAGCTCCTGCGCGTGGAAGAGGTGGCGCAGGTAGGCCTTCGTGTAGAGCGTGTCCACGTAGGAGGCGCCGTCGGCCTCGATGGGCGAGAAGTCCGTCTCCCACTTCTTGTTGCGCATGTTGATGATGCCGTCCTTCGTGAAGAGCATGCCGTTGCGGCCGTTGCGGGTGGGCATCACGCAGTCGAACATGTCCACACCACGCTCGATGCCCTCCAGTATGTTGACCGGCGTACCCACACCCATCAGGTAGCGGGGCTTGTCCTTGGGCAGGATGCCGTTCACCAGCTCTATCATCTCGTACATCTTCTCCACAGGCTCGCCCACGGCCAGTCCGCCGATGGCGTTGCCTTCGGCCCCTTTCGAGGCGATGTACTCGGCCGAGCGCGTACGCAGGTCGGGGTACACACAGCCCTGCACGATGGGGAAGAGCGACTGGTGGTAGCCATACTTCGGATCCGTCTCGTTGAAGCGCGCGATGCAGCGGTCCAGCCAGCGGTGGGTCAGCTCCATCGACTTCTTGGCATAGTTGTAGTCGGCATCGCCCGGCGTACACTCGTCGAAGGCCATCATGATGTCGGCCCCGATGGTGCGCTCGATGTCCATCACGCGTTCGGGCGTAAAGATGTGCTTGCTGCCGTCGATGTGCGAGCGGAACTCAGCTCCCTCCTCGCGCAGCTTGCGGATGCCGGCGAGGGAGAATACCTGAAAGCCGCCACTGTCGGTCAGCATCGGGCGGTCGAAGCCGTTGAACTTGTGCAGGCCGCCCGCCTTCTCCAGTACGTCGAGGCCCGGACGGAGGTACAGGTGGTAGGTATTGCCCAGAATGATCTGCGCCTTGATGTCCTCCTTCAGCTCCGTCAGGTGCACACCCTTGACGGTACCCACGGTACCCACAGGCATGAAGATAGGCGTCTCTATCTGCCCGTGGTCGGTCGTTATCAGGCCTGCGCGGGCATTGGTCTTGCTGTCTGTATATTGTAATTCGAATTTCATGCTTCTTCCTTTTGTTCCTTTTCCTTGTCTTTCCTGGCGGTGAGGTCGATGGCATCGGCCACCTTCTCGTCGGTCAGCGCGAGGGCAAACACCTCCTTCACGTCCTTCA
>ENA-UONW01004459-UONW01004459.1-human-gut-metagenome-genome-assembly--contig:-CS52-NODE-4459-length-10210-cov-7.487346_pt1 | contig 10210 bp, 11 predicted proteins | sample MGYA00242463_ERZ724010 | MGnify/ENA metagenome assembly ERZ724010 | reverse complement strand
TACAAGAGAATCAATCTATCAATCAACACAAAAATGGATGGATTGATGGATGGGACAGGAGGTCAGATGAAAACTTTTTGCAAGCTCACGGCACAGAGCTCAGCAACGTCCTATGTGCCGCTCCCGAGGTTCCTTCTCCAAGACGAAGCCCTGCGGGGCATCAGCAACGACGCGAAGGTACTCTATGCGCTGCTGCTGGACAGAGCCAGCATTTCCCGGCAGAACGGCTACATCGAGCCGGACGGCACGATTCGGCTGTACTTCACCTTGGAACAGGCGCAAACCAAACTCCACCGCAGCTTGTCCGCAATTTCCGTGATCTCGGATGCGTCCGAAAACCGCAGATTGAACTTCTCGGCATCCAAAAACTTATGTGGAAGGACGACCGGGAACTTGAGAATTTGAAGCGGCGCAACTTTTAACGTACCTGCAACATTCGCAGCCAATACATAGCTGCGGACTTTCAGGCGGCAGAACATAGACCATTTTGCCCCAAAAGGTTCATGGTTTTCCACCTCGATTGCCGATTGTTCCGCTGCGATAGTATAGCTTTCGCGATGCATATGTTGCGGAAGCATTGTGTGAATGTGCCCGCAAAGGCGATTACGTCGATATTTCCGATGTTCGCCGCAACATAAAATCCGAGCGTGCGCGGAATTCCGCCATTGAAGTTCTGCGTGAATTCGGGCTGAAATAATTTTTGCCGCCCCGCTCAGACATAACGCTGCGGAAGACTCCCCGAGAATTTTCCGGGAGTCTTCCGCAATATGCATTTACACATTTACATTGGTATTCATACGGTTTCATGCTGCACGAAGCCTGAACATGCCGTTTCGTTTTATTGCGCAACGGTGAACAATGCGTAAAAAGATCCCTTGTTCGCCATCAAATCCGCAAAGCTGCCCGTCTCTTCAATCCTGCCGCTGCGAAGCACAAAGATTTTATCGTATCTGCGCAGGAGCGACTCTTCAAGAGTATGCGTAACAACAATTCGTGTGATTCCCTGCAAATCGAGAATATCGCTTGAAACACGGTGCGCCGTTTGCGCATCCAGTGCCGCCGTCACCTCATCCGCAAGCAGAACGGAGGATTTTTTGAGCAGACTCCGCGCAATGGAGATTCTTTGTTTCTCGCCGCCGGAAAGCCTGCTGCCGTGTCCATCAGCTGTTGAATTATCCACGAAAGAATCAGATTCAGCGAGCCGGCTGCCAAAGCCGCAAACACCGCAAGGCAAAAAATCGGAATATTTTTATAAAAGAACTGACCCCGCAGCTGTTTCCCGAGCGGTTTTTTACAAAGCGCACTCACGTTTTCTTTTGATACATTTGCTTTTTCGTTTTCGGCAGCACAATTCCCGCTGCTGTCATTCTTTGTTCGACCGTTTTTCATCGTTGTTCACCCTTTCCCATATTTTCGTAAGTTCGGCACTTTCAAGAGAACGGACCGTGTTCCGCACTCCCTCCGCAGCCGTTGCACCGATGTCGTCATATGCACTTGCCGATTCGTCACACGAAACAAAGCGGATCGCTGCCGCGCTGTAATTCGGGTTTGCATCGAAGCGTTCCGCTGTCAGCTTTGCCTGAATCAATGCTTTTTCCGCGCCGACCGCATTGCCGTCCATCAACTCCGAATAAGCCAAACATGCGTAAAGCATTCCCGATGTTTTATCTGTAAAATTCGTTTCCCCGTCCCGCCGCAGTCCGTTCGAAAGAGCAAGGCCGAAATTCAGCACCGCCTTTGCCGACACATAATCCTTTTTTTGAAAAAACACATTGATATAACCAAACACGGTTCGAATGATTCTGACCGTATTTTCAACGAGCGATTCCGAAAGGAAGGGCATTGCCTCCTCCGGGCGGCTGCACGCTTCCGCAAGTGTCAATCCGATTATGTCGCTGTACATTCCGCCCGCATTATTCGCTTTCAGCATCTCAACGGCGCGTTCGGCCTCGCCCATTATGCGCAGCACCTCCGCGATGTTTCCGCACAGTGTGCTTTCGTTTATCTGCGGGTTCGTATTCTGCGCAATAAGCTGCCTGCTTTTTTCCAAAAGCTCCAATGCGCGCCGCATAAGCCTTTTTTCGCCGCGCTCCGTTCCGAACACACTGAAAAGCCCTGCGGCATTAAACACAATTTCAAAGGAATTCGGATATTTTTTTAATGCTTTTTCCGCCTCGGCAAGGCCGGCTTCATCCTTGTCGGACTGATACCTTTTCAATCGTGCCGCCGTTGTCCGAAGGCTGTTATCCTTCAGCTCGTAGCCGAGAAGCACATCCACCGATGTGTCAAAAAAGTCCGCAAGCTCCATTATTGTGCTCAATTCCGGTTGGGACAGCCGCGCTTCCCATTTGTACACCGCACCGACAGTAACGCCCAGCACTTCCGCAAGCTGTTCCTGCGTCAATGCGCGCTGTTTTCTGAACGTTCGGATATTCTCTGCAAGCTTATTCTCCATTTGCTCCGCTTTCCTCCTTTTTTCGGCGGCATTTTCGCACTGCGTCTTTAAAAGCCGCCGTCAAGCTTTCGTCCTGCCGTTTTCTTTGCCCCATTATAGCAAAAAAGAGCGGTGCACGGAACACACCGCTCATACTGTTTGGATTTTAATTTATCTACCGTTGGTATGGGTTGATGAAGTGTCGGCCAACGGAGTTTTGATGTAATTCTGTTTCTTTACAAATCTCTTTTTCCCGGTTCTTACGTTGACTCAAACGTTGACATCTAACCCGTTCCATCGTTAATATTCAAAAAGCAAAAAGCCCGCCGCGGCTGCGGGCAGCTGCGGCGGGCGGGGTTTTGTTTGTGACAGGGAAATAATTATTTGATTTCGATTTCTGCGCCTGCATCGGTGAATGCCTTTGCGAGCTTCTCTGCATCTTCCTTGGAGAGGCCTTCCTTGAGGGTGGTGGGTGCGCCTTCAACAGCTTCCTTTGCTTCCTTCAGGCCGAGGCCGAGTTCTGCGCGGACAACCTTGATAACGTTGAGTTTCTGTGCGCCGAAGCCCTTGAGGATAACGTCAAATTCGGTCTTCTCTTCAACGGGTTCTGCTGCTGCTGCGGGGCCTGTAACTGCAACTGCGGTTGCTGCTGCGGATACGCCGAATTCTTCTTCGACCGCATGAACGAGGTCTGCGAGTTCGAGAACGGTGAGGGACTTAATGTAATCGATAAATTCCTGCTTAGTCATTTTAATTTCCTCCGATTAAAAATTTTTGTTTGAAACGGTTACGCAGCGAAAGTTATTCTGCCGCTGCTTCTTCGGCTGCTTCGCCGCCGCCGAGCTTCTTTGCGAGCTGGTCGAGAGCGATGGCAAGGCCGGTGATGGGGCTCATCATGCTGCCCAGCATACGGGCGATGAGAACCTCTCTGGGGGGCAGATCAGCGAGAGCATCGATGCCCTGAGCATCGGTAACAACGCCGTCCACAATGCCGCCCTTGATGGTGCATTTTTTGAACTTTTTGATTGAATCCTTAAGGATTTTTGCGGGTGCAACCGCGTCGTCGTAACCGAAAGCGAAAGCGGACGGTCCTTTGAGCATTGCGTGAACGGACTCATCGATGTTGAGTTCGCGGCAGGCTCTTTCGACCATGGTGTTTTTGAGAACGATGTACTCAACACCTGCTTTGCGCATTTCGACACGGAGTGCAGTCACCTCGTCAACGGTAAGACCGCGGTAATCGAACATAACAACGGACTGAGCCCTTGTGAGACGATCTTTGATCTCCGCAACGTGCTGCTCCTTCATTGCAAGAATAGAAGCATTTGCCATGGAAAATTCCTCCTTGTCACAGTTTCAAACAAATATCCCCCATGCCATAGGACAGGGGGACAGAGGATAGCCGAACAATCATTTTAAGCACTGCCCCGATTTAATGCAAAACGCAAAGTGCATTAGCATAAAAACCGAAAGCCGCTGCTGCAATAACTGATGAAATAACTATTTTGTCTCTACCTCGGCAGGAGATTAAGCTTGGACGGCCGATGCCGAAGCATCTCGCCCGCGCACCTGCTGTCTATGGCGGATATTCATTTGCCGAGTAATTATAACCGCTTGTTTTGAGCCTGTCAATAGCTTTTTTCGATTTTTCGGTCGAAATTACAGATATATTTTAGGCACACATTATTTCCGCATCAGCTTGAATATCTCCGCAATTTTGATCAGTTTTCTACAATCGGAAACGATGATTTCAGCGGCCGCATCCTTGTCGCTCAGTATCGAATCCGGAACCGAGGACAGTGTTGCCGCCACCGCAACGCGCAGAAGGGCAGTTCCCTGCGAGCCGATAGTCTCGGGCAGTTCAAGAACAACGCCGATTTTCGTTGCCGCATACAGCTCGGGGTCGTTGGCCTTCAAATACTCCTCAACGCTGTTTGAAAGCTTGCGACTGTCCGACACGTCAAGGTTCGCCTGCGGAATTCTTTCTTTTATCGCGTTGATATAAGTTTCCTTTGCCATAGCGACATTGGGGTGATCGGCGTTCCAGATCGCAATAAGGCGAACGATAAGGTCACCGATCTCAGCACCCTTAATAAGCGTTGAAAGTTCCATGTTTTTTCTCCTTTTGGGGTTTTACTTGTGATTTAGGTTTGTGGTGCTGCCGACGGCCTTGCCGAAACGAATAGTATCGATTTTGCCGCAAACAGCAGATGAATGCCTTTGTAAAGTCTGCAAATAATTCGCCCTTTTGCGAAAGCTCGAATCCACGTTTGTTTTTATGAAGATAACCGAAAACAAGAATTCCCTTAAAATCAGGGGGGATTTTTCTAAATGAATTAATCGGGGAATCGCCGTACAGCGATTCCCCGACCTTTATTTGAGGTTAATCAACAAATGTTAATCAATGATTAGCAGATGCCCTGAGCCATCATAGCATCAGCAACCTTCTTGAAGCCTGCGATGTTTGCGCCTGCTACGAGGTTGTAGCCAAGGCCGCACTCTTCTGCTGCTTCCATGGATGCCTTGTGGATGTTGACCATGATGTGCCTGAGCTTTGCGTCAACTTCCTCTGCGGTCCAAGCAAGACGCTCTGCGTTCTGGCTCATTTCGAGGCCGGAAACTGCAACGCCGCCTGCGTTAACTGCCTTGGAGGGAGCAACGATCATGCCGGGCTGATCCATCATGAAGTAGAGAGCATCATTGGTGGTGGGCATGTTAGCAACTTCGATATAGTACTTGATGCCGTTTGCAACGATCTTCTCTGCGGATTCCATATGAACGTCATTCTGCATTGCGCAGGGCATGACGATATCGACCTTGCGGCCGAAGGGCTTTTCGCCGGGGAAGAATTCAACACCGAACTTGTCTGCATAGTCCTGTACGCGATTGCGGCGGCTTGCATTCATTTCGAGCATGTAGTTGATCTTTTCTTCGGTTACAACGCCGTCGGGATCGTAGATGTAGCCATCGGGGCCGGAGAGGGTAACAACCTTGCCGCCGAGTTCCGCAACCTTCTTGGTAACACCCCAAGCAACATTACCGAAGCCGGATACTGCAACGGTCTTGCCTTCGATGGTGTCGTTCTCATGCTTGAGAACTTCGCAGAGGTAGTAAACAGCACCGAAACCGGTTGCTTCGGGACGGATGAGGGAACCGCCGAAGGAGAGACCTTTGCCGGTGAGAACGCCGTTTTCGTATGCGCCGCGGATCCTCTTGTACTGACCGAAGAGATAACCGATTTCACGGCCGCCGACACCCATGTCACCTGCGGGAACGTCGATGCTGGGTCCGATATGACGGCAGAGCTCGGTCATGAAGCTCTGGCAGAAATCCATGATTTCCTTATCGGTCTTGCCTTTGGGATCGAAGTCGGAACCGCCCTTACCGCCGCCCATGGGAAGGCTGGTGAGGCTGTTTTTGAAGGTCTGCTCAAAGCCGAGGAACTTCATGATGGAAAGGTTAACATTGCCCTGGAAACGGAGACCGCCCTTGTAGGGTCCGATCGCGCTGTTGAACTGAACGCGGAAGCCACGGTTTACCTGAACTTTGCCGTCACGGTCGGTCCAAGGTACGCGGAATTCGATAACGCGCTCCGGCTCTACGAGACGCTCAAGAAGACCGGCTTCCTGATACTCGGGATGCTTTTCGATAACGGGTTCAAGGGATTTGAGAACCTCTTCAACAGTCTGAAGAAACTCGGGTTCGTGCGCATCGCGCTGCTGAACCTTCGCAAGAATTTCCTGAATGTAAGCGTTCATTCTATAAAATCCTCCAAAAAATAATGTTTTTTAATTACCGCACAGGCGGCGAGTTCATGCCGCCGGCGTGGTGCCGAAAACGCATGTGCAGCCACATCGGGCGCACCGCATCCGCTGCGGCTTTGGTAACAGGCGGCTCGGGAGGCTTTTCTCCCTCCGCTCAATTGTATCATAAATCCACAGGCAAATATTGTCAACACTTATTTGAAAATATACTTTGGAAATAAGCATTTTTCACGCCTATATCCGTTTTGCTCCGACCGAACGCAAAACTTTGCTCCGATGCTCCCGCTTTTGGAAGCTTTTGCTCTGCCCGCTTTGTTCGCGGCATTATACAGTGACGCCTTTTCGCAGAATGACGGGATAATTCTCATGCCCGCTCAAACGTCTGCCGTTCAAAACTATAACGCCCTTATCAAGCACCATATAAGACAGCTCGCTGTTATCCCCGATATAGGTGGCTTGCATCAGTATGCAGTTTTTGACTTTTGCACCCTTGCCGACATGAACTCCGCGGAAAAGCACGGAATTTTCGACTTCGCCCTCGATAATGCAGCCGTCCGCAATAACGCTGTTGCGCGCACTGCCGCTGCCGCAGTAATTCGCGGGCACCTCATCCTTGACTTTTGTATAAATCGGGTGCGCGGAATTGAACAAATCCTGCTGCACAGCGGGCTGAAGCAGCGCAAGATTATGCTTATAAAATGCATCGACGGAGTTCAATCTTGCAACATAGCCGTTGTACTTCCAGCCGCAGAACCTGTATTTATTCACATTTTTGATAAGAACATCCTGCATGAAATCAAACTCGCCGTGTGCGGCCGCATCCTCAACAAGGTATTCCAGCAGAGTCTTTTCCATTATGTATGCATCACAGCCCATGAACGGGCTGTCCGGCATATAAGGATTGAGCGCAAGGTCGGTGATCCTGCCGTTTTCGTTAATCGTGAGGCGCAGGTCATCGTATTGTTCCGCTCTGTTGAACTCATGCTCCTCGTTATACATAATCGTTATATCCGCGCCCGTTTCAATGTGCTGTCGGAGCATTTTGTCATATGTTGTGTTGTAGAGAGTGTGGCTCCCGGTCAGAATGACATATTTCTGCGCACTGCGGCGAATATAGCCCATTACGGAACGAATTGCATCGACCGTTCCCCTGTAAACGCCGGTATTATCCCGCGTTACAAAGGGCGGAAGGATAAACAGACCGTCCCTTTTGCGGTGGAGATCCCATTCCTTTCCGCTGCCGAGGTGATCCATCAGAGAGTGATAATTTCTTTGAGTGATTATGCCGACGTTTGAAATGCCCGTGTTCACAATATCGGAAAGCATAAAATCGATGGCACGGTAACGTCCGCCGAACGGAACGGCTGCAACCGAGCGCGAAAACGTCAATTCGCGAAGCTGCGCATTCGCCTCGCCCGTGTAAATCAAGCCGAACATGCTGTTATTCATTGAATCCGCCCCTTTTTCCGCAGTTGTAGACCATGCCCTTTGGAATCCGCAGCCCGTCCGCAACACGAACGGCACTTGCAACAAGGGTTATGTCGCCGGTAAGTTTTGTGTCGTAGTCGGCATCGGTATCAAGTTTTTGGCAGCCGACCCGAGCTTTTGCGCCGACAATCGCATTTTCGCCCACAATTGTTTTTTGAACGACCGCGCCGCGCTCAATCACGGAGTTGGGCATTATAATTGAATCCTCCACGACCGCGCCGGGTTCGATGCGAACGCCCGCATAAAGCACGCTGTGCCGCACAAGGCCGTGCACAACGCAGCCCTCGGTAACAAGGCTGTTTGAAATGACTGCATCCGCGCCCGCATAATGCGGCGGCATAATCGGACTTTTTGAATATATACGCCATTCCTTATCGTACAGATTGAAAACAGGATTTGTGCCGAGCAAATCCATGTTTGCCTCCCAAAGGCTTGCAATCGTTCCGACATCCTTCCAGTATCCGGAAAAGTTCCATGCAAACATGCGGCAGCCGCTGTCTATCATTGCCGGAATGACGTTCTTTCCGAAGTCGTTGGAGGAATCCGGGTTTGCGGCGTCCTCTGCCAGAAACTTTTTCAGAATGCTCCAATTGAAGATATAAATGCCCATGGACGCTTTATTGCTGCGCGGAATTTTCGGTTTTTCTTCAAATTCGGTGATTCTGCCTTCCTCATCGGTGTTCATAATGCCGAAGCGGGAAGCTTCTGCGATCGGAACGGTCAAAACGGCAATGGTCGCATCTGCATTGTTTTTTATATGATTGCGAAGCATCTGCGCATAATTCATCTTGTAGATATGGTCGCCCGAAAGAATAAGGACATATTCGGGGTTGTATTGGTCAATGAAAGGTGTGTTTTGATAAATCGCATCCGCCGTGCCGGAATACCACCTGCCGCCGCTGTTGCTTGCATAAGGAGGCAGAACAAACACGCCGCCGTTATTTCTGTCCAAATCCCATGCTTGTCCGTTCCCGAGATACGCGTTCAGCGCAAGCGGCTCATATTGCGTCAGCACACCAACGGTGTCGATATCCGAATTCACACAGTTTGAGAGCGGAAAGTCTATAATTCTGTATTTCCCGCCGAACGGAACGGCGGGTTTTGCCATGCTTTTTGTAAGCTCACCCAAGCGGCTTCCCTGACCGCCTGCAAGCAGCATCGCAACGATTTTTTTCGCGGGCATATACAATCAACCTCCTGCTGCAAATGGATCGTCCCGCATTTTTGGAATGCGGCTGCACCCTTTGAATGCGGTTCAAATATATTTGTTATTATCATTTTACCAGATATTCGAAGAAACAGCAAGGGGCAATTCGCACTTTGAAACGATTTTTTCGTTGAAATTTGCGGAGCGACATCGAAAGACACTGCACGGAGTTTGAGCGTCTGCGCATATGATTTAGTCAACAGGAAAAATTCCGGCCAAAATGCTAAAAGTCATTGACTTATTTTTGTTTTTGAGTTATAATTAAATTAACGTCTCCCCCAGGCCTCTGCTGTCACTCTTGCGGTGCAGTACGCACACTTGGGGGCGTTCTGTTTTTGGGGGAACTTTTAATGCCAGATAAAGAGTTCAAAACAATAGAGCAGCAAATTGCTCTTTTGAAAGGCCGAGGACTGCAAATCCCGGACAGTACGCTTGCGGCCGACTTTCTTTACCGTAACAACTATTATCGTGTGAGCGGATACTCATTAACTTTGCGCAGTCACGATGAATTTGTTCCCGGCACAACATTTCAGAATATAATAGACATCTATGAATTTGACCATGCCCTGCGACATACGTTGCTGAAGTACATAGAGGTAATTGAAGTTACGGTTAAATCTATATATTCTCATGAATTTACTAAGATATACGGTCCTGCCGGATATCTCAATCCGGAAAATTTTACCGATGCATCCACCCACAAAAGAATTATGCAGAAGGCCGAAGAGCAAAAGGCCTCCCGTCTCCCGCACGAGGCCTATCTAAAGCATTTTGTTAATGAACTGCGGCAAGATATTCCTCTTTGGGCATTAGTTGATCTGCTTACTATCTCGGATATTTCATATCTTTACAAAATATCGGAGTCACCCCTCCAACAAGCAGTTGCAAACGCATTGGGCATAGAGATAAAAGGCCGTGAGATCCTGGGAAAATTTATGCATAGCATGACTATTATTCGTAATCTGTGCGCTCATGGCGGCCGTCTTTACAATCGACTTTTTGAGCAAAAACCGTGGTTGAGTAAACAAGAAAAAGCACTCCTGCGTTCTCTTCCAAACGGAACAGTTGATAATGCCCACCTCTATAGCTTTATCATGATTATGCGCCGTTTGCTGAAGCCAAACGAGTTTTTAGATATGAAAAACGAAATCCGAATCCTTTCTCAGAAGTACGCCTTTGTAGATTTACGATATTACGGGTTTAGGGAGGATTGGCAAACTGTTCTTTAATAGCCAGTAATGCCTTTGCATATAATAGAATCGACTCCTTCCACAGGCCGCCTCGGCACACTTGTGGACGTTCTGTCAGGGCCGACGC
>ENA-UONW01004458-UONW01004458.1-human-gut-metagenome-genome-assembly--contig:-CS52-NODE-4458-length-10210-cov-8.637814_pt1 | contig 10210 bp, 8 predicted proteins | sample MGYA00242463_ERZ724010 | MGnify/ENA metagenome assembly ERZ724010 | reverse complement strand
CACCCGTCACCCGCGCCAGCGTCTGAGCCGCACGGGCAGTAGTTCCGGTTGCCGAAAAATAGGCAACCAACACGTTGGAAGATTCTTTCATTGTCCGATTGTTTTTGCTTTGGGCACAGGCCGCAAGGCTCATGCCGCAGAGCAGGGTTAATGCAAATAACAGTTGTTTCATATCACTTCGTTTTTTTCGTTTACAGATACACGACAAAAGTAGCGCTTTCCGCCCACAACGCCATGACCCGTTTTACAGAGAAACCGCCCCCAATTACAGCTTCCTGCGCATCGGCCTACCGCACTTTCCTGCCCGCAACATTTGGAAGTCACGATAATAAAGCCTATCTTTACCCAAGAAAAAGACATACATTAACCCGAATAACAAAAACCTACTGATGAAAAAAGAAGACTTCATGCGGAAAGCCATCGAGCTTTCCATCGAAAATGTGAAGAACGGCGGAGGGCCGTTCGGAGCCGTCATCGTGAAAGACGGCGAGATAGTGGCCACGGGCGTGAACCGCGTGACGGCCAACCACGACCCTACGGCCCATGCCGAAGTGAGCGCCATCCGCGCCGCCTGCCAGAAGCTGGACACGTTCGACCTCAGCGGATGCGAAATCTATACCTCGTGCGAGCCCTGCCCCATGTGTCTGGGAGCCATCTACTGGGCCCATCTGGACAAAATCTATTACGGCAACAACAAGACCGACGCCGCCCGCATCGGCTTCGACGACTCGTTCATCTACGACGAGCTGGCCCTGAAGCGCGAAGACCGCAAGAAGGCCATGGAAGAACTCCTGCCCGACGAAGCCATCGCTGCTTTCCAGGCATGGGAAAACAAGGCCGACAAGGTGGAGTATTGAGGCATCCGCCTTCCTTCAGCCAGAAAAAATACGGACTTACCCGAGGTGCCTGAATGCACCTTCCAGGTAAGTCCGTTTATTTTATTGTCCGATGGCCCGAACGGCCACAACTTATTTTTTAAAGCGACAACGGATGAGACAAGGATTGTCTTCCTCCGTACGTAACGACAGTTCGGCAAATTCCTGTTCCGACAAGTAGGGACGGAGAAGTTCATACTCCGTAAAATTGACCAACGAAAGGAAATATCCGTCCGTAAACGACAACGGACGCAGGCGCAAGCCACCTTCCATCGTCTCAAAGACAAACGCGTGACCGTCGTCCTTCCGATAAAATACATGGATGGAACGGTCAGCCGTACCCAATCCCTTCTGCAGATTTACATAATAATACGTAGAGTTCTCCCGATGAAACTTCATACAGAAGGGCAATACACCCTCCGACAAATCCTCAATCAAAAGCCGATTCCGTTGGCTCTCATTCTCGATAGAGCGATACTTTTGCAACATCTGTTCACTGATACCGTCCTTACCGAAGTCCCACGAATAGGCCGGCTCCATATTCTCCTGTCCCAGTTCATAAACCACATTCTGGTAGCCCGAAGCGAAATACACCTTACCGGCGTATTCATAGAACGGCTGCATGCAGCCCATATCCAGTATGCGGTCGTTCCTCCAGAAACCACGAACCACATTCAAGGAGTCCTTCCCTACGACAGACAATCCGTCTTCATCCTCCCTCACACACGACCAAAGCACCAGATTCTCCGCATCCAGAGAAGAGACCGCATAATAATTGGGCTTGGCCGGCAACTCGTCCTGTCTGACAAAACTTCCATCCAAACCATATCTTCCCATCCATCCAAAAGGGCTCAGCAGACAAATGTTCCGTCTGTCTCTGTCGATCATGAAATCACAAATCAACTGATACTCCCCCGGCCCGTTGCCCTTACGACTTATTTGCCGCACAAAACGGCCTTCTTCATCAAATTCGTACAACGCCGGCCGCTGGCTATCGAACACATACAAACGGTTTTCAAAAGCCACGACTTTGTCCACACCCATCAGCAGACAGCTGTCCGTAGTTTCCAAAGGTACCAGCTCCATCTCAGAGAACAACTCACCAAAAGGAATTTCCGATGGAGTCAAATCTACTGACAAGGCCGTATCCTCTACATTACCTGCTTTCTTACCAGTGCATTGCACGAAGGACAGGATACACAAAACACTCCATAATACTACATTCTTCATATCCATAAAACTTTTATGAAAGTCCTTCATTTGAAATAGCATTTCACCAGGAACGGATTATCTTCTTCCGTACGGTTCTCCAACTTGGCAAACTCTCCTTTATCCAACACATTCCCATAAGCCTCTATATCTTCATACGATGCCAATGACAATAGAAAATCGTTACAAAAATACATCGGTTGGAGCGTAACTCCCTCTGTCGTTTTATGGAAAAAGAAACTTTTGTCATCCGATTTCCGATAGAATATATTATAACGCCCTTGCTGCGGAGAGAACCCGAATACTAATTGAGTATAATAAAATTTTTCATTCTGTCTATTCTCCCGAATACAATAAGGTATGGTCGATTCCTGTAGCTTTTTCATCAGTTCATCCCTTTCCTGCCTGTCTCCCTTTTCCTTCAATGAAAAACCAAAATCTTCTATCGAATAATTGTCATTACCGAAATCCCATTGATAAGCCACCTGCATACTGTCCAATCCCAGCCGATAAACCTCTCGCTGGAAAGGACGGAAGAAATACAACTCTTTGCCATACGAATGAAATGCACGCGGATAGAAAGACATCATATTGGGGTTGCCATGCCAATACTCCCGGACACATTTCAACGAATCCTTGGAAATGAGACTGATGCCGCGCTCTTCATTGTCCAACGGGAGCGTCCATGTCACATAATAATCCCCATAATCCATTACAGCCTGATAATTCGATTTCTCCGGAAGGGACAAACGCTCAAGGAAGAGTCCTTCGGAATCGTAAACGAACATTTCCCAAAACGGCGACAACAGGCAGATATTACCGTTCCGCGAATCGTGAGCGACATCGTACACTTCCCGATATTCTCCCAAACCTTGTCCCCGCCTACCGATCTGCCTGATAAACCGACCGTTCTCGTCGAAAAGGAATAAGGCATAGCGCTTGTGGTCGAACACCTGATAGCGTCCGTTCCGACACAACACCTTATCAGGAAAAACCAACAAACTGGAGTCATTGGTTTCTAAAGGAATCACTTCCAGACGACTGAACAGATCTTTCATCGAAACATCCTGCTCGTTCAACGATACTTTCAATACAGGATAACCGAGTTCTCCTTGTTTATCTGAACACGAACCAAGGAGCAACAAACATAGGCAAACACAGATTACGTTCTTCATACAATAAATAATTTATAATCAAAGTATATATAAACAACTGGTAAACAAGAAAAAACGCATGTACAAATATCATTCTATACAATCAATCACCAGTTCCTCAGTCTCCTCTCCACCAAACAACGGATGATCAACATAGAACAGGAGGGCATCGGAAGCCGGACACCAGCCCGTAAAGATATTGTACCGATGGGCCGGCAATTCTTCCTCACCCAATACTGAAAAGTCATGGTCGAACAAGGTAAGAAAGAAACGTTTTTCCAACAACTGATCCATCAGCTTCTTTGAAGCATCGTACGTCTGGCCGGCCGTGTGCAGGCGTACATAACGGCCTGATGCGGGAAGATACATCAATTCATAGAAATGCGGATTTTCCACGCGGTGGCGTTCCCACTGGGTATAATCGGTACGCGAACGACAAGGCTCGGCCTTATTGGCCGTATATCGGCTGGGAGCTTCGAAAACGTCCGTCTGCCCGCTCCGACGGTCGATAACATAGATATGCGACTCCACGGGATAGTTGCACACAATCTTCTCTGCCGTAAACGTCAGATTAGGACGGCTCATGTCGGCATAGTCGCCTTCGGCCACATGGGGAACATCCACCGAGGCAGGCAACGGCACATCGGTTGCCCGACCGGTATCCAGAAAATACTCACGGGCTTTGAATGTCACCGAAGGCCCCGAAACATCGCGAATGCCGAACAGAAGCGAACGACGATGCGCATCGTAGTATAACGGAGTGGTAGAAATGGCATAGTTCCGCTCAATCATCACCACCTGCCCCGAAGACAAACCGGCCGCAAGCGGGACACTTCGCAATACTTGTCCTTTTCCGTCAAGCAACAGAGCCTTCTGAGCCGCATCGTACACCCAAATGGAATCGGGCGAACAGACATATAGGCCGGAGATGGGACGAACCACCGCTGAAGCACCTTCCACAGCCAGGGGAATCTGCATACTGCCGAGGGAGTGGAGGTCGAAACGGTCCAGTGCATGTTCCTTATAATTGTAGGCATACAGCCATTCCGCCGTATCCTTCCGGCAAGTGCACGACAGGTAATAGGACTTCAGATTGAGAACATCGGAAGAAGGGATCTGCAGGGTTTTCGTCGTCAAGCCGATATGACCATCATCATCAGCAGCTTTCCGGCTTCCCGAGCTACAAGAGGAAAACGCCAGGCAAAGGACCGGTACAGATATAAGAAATAGACGATTCAGTTTCATGGTACAAATCATAATCAATACTAAAAAGATAGCACCTTACTATTTATTCGGAGTTCAAAGGTAAACAAAAGAATTAATTTATACAAGAAGTACACAAAAAAGGCTGTATCAAAACAAAACCGCCAGTCTTAATCTGCGGAAAGTCCTGATACAGCCTTTATCTGTTTTGTCAAAGATGACAAGTTTATTCGCTCGCCTTCTGCGACTCTGCACTACGGTTCTTCATCTTCACTTCGTAAAGGTCGCTGCGGCGGTCCTTCAGGTTACGCACGCTGCCGTAGGTGTGCAGCTCGTTCAGCAGGTCGAGGTCGACGTCGGAGACAAGAATCATCTCCGTATTGGGCGTAGCCTCGGCGCGCTTGCCGTCCGTGGGGAAGGTGAAGTCGCAAGGCGTGAAGACACCCGACTGGGCATACTGGATGTCCATGTTGTGTACACGCGGCAGGTTGCCGACACTACCTGCGATGACCACGAAGCATTCGTTCTCGATGGCACGGGCGTGGGCGCAGACTTTGACACGGCTATAGGCGTTCTGCGTATCGGTCATGAAGGGAACAAACAGAATCTGCATGCCCTGGTCGGCCATGATGCGCGACAGCTCAGGGAACTCCACGTCGTAGCAGATCAGGACGCCTATCTTGGCACAATCCGTCTCGAACGTCTTCAGCGCCTTGCCTCCGCTCAGACCCCAGCTCTTGATTTCGTCAGGCGTGACGTGTATCTTCTCGTACATCTCGTACGTACCGTCACGGCGGCAGAGGAAGCCCACGTTGTACAGGCGGCCGTCTTCCTTGATGAGCGGCATGCTGCCCGTGATGATGTTGATATTGTAGCTGATGGCCAGCTTGATGAAGCGCTCGCGTATCTCATCGGTATAGGCAGCCAGGCCACGGATGGCTTCAGATTCGCCCTCGTTGTTGAAGCGGGCCATGAGCGGCGCGTTGAAGTATTCGGGGAAGAGGACGAAGTCGCTCTTGTAGTCGGACACGGCATCGACGAAGAACTCCACTTGCTCGAAGAGGTCGTCCAACGACGTGTAGTTACGCATCTGCCATTGCACGAGGCCCACACGGACGGTGGTCTTCGGGCTGATGTATTCCTGCGTGGGCGGCTGGTAGTAGATGTTGTCCCATTGGAGCAGGCAGGCATAGTGCTTGGACTCTTCGTCGTTGGGCAGGTAGTTGCGCATCACCTTGCGAACGTGGAAGTCATTGGAGAGCTGGAAGGTGAGCACGGGGTCATAAATCTCCTTCTGGCGCACCTTGTCGATGTATTCCTTGGGGCGCATCTGGTCGGCATACTTGTGGTAGTTGGGGATGCGGCCTCCGAACATGATGGCCTTCAGGTTCAGCTCCTCGCACAGCTCCTTGCGGTATTCGTACATGCGTCGGGCCAGACGGAGGCCGCGGTATTGCGGATGGATGAAGACCTCGATGCCGTAGAGGATATTACCCTTGGGGTTGTGGGTGTTGAAAGTTTCCTTGCCCGTCACCTGGGCATAGGTGTGGTCGTTCTTCACGTCGTCGTAGTTGACAATGATGGAAAGGGCGCAACCCACAATCTTCTCATCGACCACCGTCACGATCTGTCCCTCGGGGAAGATGCGTATCAGTTTCTCGATCTGTTTGTGTGTCCAGAAGACGTCGCTTCCGTCCGTGTAGACACGGGTGAACGACTGGGCCAGCTGGTCGTAGTCTTCAATCTGCAGATTGCGTATCTGCACTTTGTTGATTTTGATGGAATCCATTGTGTATCGTTCGTTTTAAATCTGTTTTCTTTAAAGCAAGGCTATCAGTTTGTCCACGTCTTCCTCACGCGTGGCCCAGCTGGTGACGAAGCGCACCACCGTCTCCGTTTCGCCGCGGGGCCCCCACAGCTCGAAGGTGGCTTCACGCTTCAGGCGGTCAATGGTCTCGTTGGGCAGGCAGACGAACTGCTGGTTGGTGGGCGAATCGAGATGGAGCTTGTAGCCCTTCTCCACGAAGGCTTGCTTCAGCTTCAGGGCCAGGCGGACGGCATGGGCGCCGATGCGCTGGTAGAGGCCGTCGGTAAAGAGCGTGCCAAACTGGATGCCCAGCAGACGCCCCTTGGCCAACAACGCGCCGTGCTGCTTGACGAGGGAGAAGAAATGGGGCAACCGCTCAGGACGGGCAGCCACCACCGCCTCGCCAAAGAGGGCGCCGACCTTCGTGCCGCCGATGTAGAAGACATCGCACAGGCGGGCAATGTCTTTCAGCGTGACGTCCGTTCCCTCGGCTGCCAGCCCGTAGCCCAGGCGGGCGCCGTCCATATATAAAGGTATGTTCGCCTCGCGGCACACGCGACTCAGGTCTTCCAGCTCGTGGAGGGTATAGAGCGTGCCCAGTTCCGTGGGGTGCGAGATGTAGAGCATGCCCGGCGCCACCATGTGTTCGTAGGTCTCGTCGCGGTAGAAGTTGCGGATGTAGGCCTCCACGTCGGCGGCCTTCACCTTGCCGTCGTATTGGGGCAGCGTCAGCACCTTGTGCCCCGTAGCCTCGATGGCGCCCGCTTCGTGCACATTGATGTGGGCCGACTCAGCCCCCAGCACGCCTTCGTGGCGGGCCAGCAGGGCATCGATGACGGTAGCATTGGTCTGCGTGCCGCCCACCAGGAACTGAACAGCTGCCTGCGGCTGGCCGCAAGCTTCGCGTATCAGGTCCTTGGCGCGGGCCGTATAGTCGTCGCAACCATATCCGGGCGTCTGCTCCAGATTGGTTTCCAGCAGGCGGCGCATCACTTCGGGATGCGCGCCTTCCATATAGTCGGTATCAAAATGTATCATGGTTCGGATGTTTTTAGTAAATCGGGGGCAAAGTTACGGTTTATTTCAGCTCGCGGTTCAGTGGCGGGCATCTTTTTATAGAGAGGCACTCAGCCCTTTCTATAGTGGAACAATAGAATGTTGATTATCAGTAACAAACGAGTTTATTTTAATTTATCAGCAATAAACTGTCAGTTTATCCGTATTAAACTGGTAGTTTAAAGCGATTAAACTGATAGTTTAAACGGAGTAAACTGGCAGTTTAAAGCTTTTAAACGGATGGTACAAAAACGGTGAACGGATGAAAGGCCCATCGATTTCTGTTCTGCTTCCACTTTCTTTTGGAAATAATTCGGTATCTTTGTCGGCAAGGAGAAGGAACTGCGCAAGCATTTCCCCCACCGTTTCAACTCATTGCTTAAACAAACATTATCATGAAAAAGCATCTTTTTGCCTCACTGGCTGCCCTCTCGGCCGCCGCTACGCTGGCTGCCCAAGAGCGCCCCAACATCGTAGTCTTCCTCGTAGACGATATGGGACTGATGGATACTTCCGTCCCCTTCATCACCGACCGCAACGGAGAACCCCAACGCCAGCCACTGAACGACTGGTACCGCACGCCCAACATGGAACGGCTGGCCGCGCAGGGTATCTGCTTCTCTACCTTCTACGCCCAAAGCGTCAGCTCGCCCTCGCGCACGTCCATCATGACAGGACAGAACGCGGCACGCCACCGCACCACCAACTGGATAAACGCCGAAAGCAACAACCGCGACCAGTTCGGCCCCTATGAATGGAACTGGCAGGGGCTGAAGGCCGATGCACAAATCTATCCCGCCGTACTGAAAGCAGCCGGATACAAGACCATCCACGTGGGCAAGGCGCACTTTGGATGCAAGGACAGCGAAGGCGAAGACCCTACCCGACTGGGCTTTGACGTCAACATCGCCGGCTCGTCCATCGGCCATCCGGGCAGCTACCACGGCGAGAACGGATACGGATGGATCAAAGGGCAACGCGCACGGGCCGTACCTGACCTGGAGCAGTATCACGGCACCTCCACTTTCCTGTCCGACGCGCTGACACTGGAGGCCGAAAAGGAGATAGATAAAGCCATCGCCGAGGGCAAACCTTTCTACCTGAACATGGCCCACTACGCCGTACACGCCCCCTTCGAAACGGACGAACGCTTCATCGGCCACTATCAGAACAGCGACAAGCCCCAGCAGGCAAAGGCTTTCGCCACGTTGATAGAGGGCATGGACAAATCGCTGGGCGACCTGCTGGACAAGCTGAACGAAGCCGGTGTGGCCGAGAATACACTGGTTATCTTCCTGGGCGACAACGGTGGTGACGCCCCGCTGGGAGGAGCAGCCGACTATGGCTCGTCGGCACCGCTCAAGGGAAAGAAAGGTTCGGAATACGAAGGCGGCGTACGGGTGCCCTTCATCGCCGCTTGGGCCAAGCCCGACGCTTCCAACAAGTTCCAGAAGGCTTATCCCATCGCCCAAGGCTGCATGCAGACCCAGATGGGTACGGTGATGGACCTCTATCCCACCATCCTGTCCGTGGCCGGCGTCAAGGCTCCGAAGGGGCACGTACTGGACGGCTCCGACCTGAAGAAACTGCTGGCCGGCAAGGCCGACAAGAAGCATCGCGACGACTTCCTGATGCACTTCCCCCACCAGCACCGCGGCAGCTACTTCACCACCTACCGCAAAGGCGACTGGAAGCTGATCTACTACTACAACCCCGAAACCGACGGCAAACCCACTTATAAGCTGTTCAACCTGGCCGACGACCCGTTCGAGAAGAACGACCTGGCACAGACGGAACGCAAGAAAGTGCGTGAGCTCTGCCGGCTGATGATCGAAAGGTTGGAGCAGGAAAAGGCACTCTACCCCATCGACAAGCAGAATAAGACACTCTATCCCGTGGTGCAGGAGGTGTAACGCCTGTACGATTACTTGAAACAATGACAAGTCCAACCCAACAACGACAATATAGATATGAAATTATATGCAAGTTTAGCGCTGCTTCTCCTGGCTTCTTCCTGTGGCAACCATGAACCGGCAGCGAAATATCCGGCTCCGGTCGGTGCATCCGATGCAGACGGATGGGTATATAATACGGAAATCAGTGACGAATTCGACGGTGAAATGCTTGATACCGTCAAATGGTTTGACCACAACCCGACGTGGCAGGGAAGGCAACCGTCTTTATTCAGAAAAGAGAATGTGAGATTGGAGAACGGAGAACTGATTCTTACAGGCAGACGTGAGGATGTAGCAGGTGCTCCCGAGGGATATCATACATTTACCTCTGCCGCCGTTCAAAGCAGAAAAAAGGTGCTATACGGCTTCTTTGAGATAAAATGCAAGGCGATGAACTCAGCTTTGTCCAGTGCCTTTTGGCTATATGTGCAAGACTCCATCAAGCAGGAAGAGATAGATATCTTTGAGATCTGTGGAAGAAACGATTTTAATCCGTCTTATGCCAAAACGTATTTTGCCACTTCACATTACATTATAAAGACACACAATCTGCAAATAAGCGATCACGTAGAACACATAGGCGAACAGCCTTGGGCAGAACGTTATTTCGTTGCCGGATTGAAATGGACACGCGACGAATTGGTATGGTATGTGGACGGCAAAGAAATCCGCAGAAGGAAAAACGATTTCTGGCATTCGCCTGAAACCATCAATTTCGACAGCGAGGCTTTCCCCTCCTGGTGGGGATTGCCATCGGACAGCGACAATGGCGGAGAGTTTAAAATCGAATACTTCAGATATTGGAGTAAACCAACCACCGGCGACGAAGCCACCATTTTTGTGAACGACATGAAATAATACAAAATGAGGGTGTGTCAAAATAGAGGTATCTGAGGCTCTCCTCCTTCTGGAAGGAGGAGTACCCGATAGGGGGAGGTGGTAGGTGAATAC
>ENA-UONW01004447-UONW01004447.1-human-gut-metagenome-genome-assembly--contig:-CS52-NODE-4447-length-10230-cov-5.627715_pt1 | contig 10230 bp, 9 predicted proteins | sample MGYA00242463_ERZ724010 | MGnify/ENA metagenome assembly ERZ724010 | reverse complement strand
GCACATGTCGCCGGAGAAAATGATTAAAACTTTATTTGCGCCTGCGGGCGCAAACTCTGCGAGGCTTTTTCCCATAAATTTCAAAAAGGAACCGGTAAATTCAAACCGGTTCCTTTTTGTATTTCTCATAATATTTCGTTGTGAGCTGCCGGAAGAGCATCAGAAGTCCGCGCACGCAGAGCTCGATCGCCATAGCGATCCACATGCCGCGCAGACCCATCCGCGGCACGAGCACGAGCGCAAGCCCCAGCCGCACGATCCAGATGCTGCATAGATTCATAATGCTCGGCACGAACGTATCGCCCGTTCCGCGCAGCGCGCCCGCCGCGACGATGGAAACGCCGTAGAGCGGCTCGGCGAGCAGCGCGATGCGAAGCACCTGCGTGGCAAGCGCGCGCACACTCTCGTCCGGCGTCAGCAGCCGGAATACCCACGGACAGATCAGCGCCATGATCCCCGCCGTCACCGCCATAAAGAGCGCGCCCATCGCGGTGCATATGTTCCCCTGCTGGCGGGCGAGCCTTGTCTCCCCCGCGCCGACGCTCCGGCCGACGAGCGTTGCCGCCGCCGCGCCGAGACCGTACCCCGGCATATAGCAGAAGCCCTCCGCCGTGACCGCGAACGAGTTCGCCGCGACCGCCACCGCGCCGAGCGGCGCGATGATGCGCGTCTGCACGACCATCGCCGCGCAGAGGAACACCTCCTGCAATGCCACGGGGAACCCGATGCGGAACGCCTTTTTCAGTATCGCGTTGTGAACGGTGTCCTTCTCCTTCCGGCGCATGTGCAGATGCGAATTGCACAGCAGGCACTGCGCCGCCATGAGAAGGCTTACCACGGCGCACGCGCTCGCCGTGCCGAGACCCGCGCCGAAAACGCCGCAGCGCGGGATGAAGAGCGCGTTGAAGAAAACGTCCAGCACGCACATTACCGCGTTCAGAACGCTTGGCGAGACCATATCTCCAGCGCTTTGCAGGAACGAAGCGCACAGCGAGTTGAGCTGCGAAAACGGCACCATGAGCGCAAACGTCAGGAAATACGCGCACGCGTCAGCGCGGATCGCCTTGTCGCCGTGGAGCCAGCGCGGGAGCGGCTCGCTGATGAGCGCGGCGAGTGCGGCAAGGATCGCCGCGATCAGCATTCCGGTCACAAGGCCGTGCCGCACAACGGTGCGCGCGCCGCGGTCGTCCCCGCCGCCGATGCGGTGCGACGCCTGCACGGAAAAGCCCGCCGAAACGCCGCCGATGATGCCGCCGATCAGCCACGTGCTCGTCGATACAAGACCGATGGACGCCGAGGCGTTCGCGCCGAGCGCGCCGACCATCGCGGAGTCGATGTACTGCATGGCGATCGTCGTTATTTGTGTAAGTATCGCCGGAAGGCTCAATCGCCAGACCTCGCGGGCCTGCGCCTTCAGCTCCGGCATCGTTTCTCTTTTCATATCATCATCCGGTCCGCGCCGTTTTTATTGACGGGGCGGTTTTTTCTGGTAAAATATAAGAATACAAATCTTTCAAACTTTCGGGAGCATGCCCAATGAAGAAACTGAAAAAACGCTTCAAAAACATCAAGCCGCAGACGCTGCTTACGCACGTTATCGTAACGCTTCTGTATCCGCTTGCGCGCGTGGTCATGGCCTCGTCGCAGCGGCTGCTCATTTTCACCGACTGCCTGACGATCGTCGCGGCGATCCTGCTCATCGCGGGTGTTGTCTACTCGCTCTATCTCCACGGCGACTTTGACATCAGCAGCTATGTGATGCGCCGCGCGCGCAGCAATGCGCCGAAGCAGACCTTTGAGGCGTACAAGGCGAACCAGAAAGAAAGAAGAGAGGCGTCTTTCAACTATCCTCTCTTCCTTGGAGCCGTATATATGGCGGCGGCGCTTTTTATCGCCTACGTCTTTTACTGATTCTTTGCGTTCTCGATCTCGGCGAGCTTTTTCTCATAGCCTTCCATCTCTTTGTCCGTGGCAAAGACGAAGTGGCCGGGGCGGATCTCGCGCAGGGAGCGCAGCGCGCCGGACTGGTCCAGCTTGGAGGGATCGTACACGATGGCGCGGCGAGTCCGTTCAACGACCGGGTCGGGCATCGGCACGGCGGAGAGCAGGGAGATGGTGTACGGATGCAGCGGGCACTGGAACAGTGTCTCGGAATCCGCGATCTCCACGATCTCGCCGAGATGGATGACGGCGATGCGGTCGGCAATGAACCGGACGACCGAAAGGTCGTGCGCGATGAAAAGGTACGTGAGATTCTTTTCCGCCTTGAGCTTGTTCATCAGGTTGAGCACCTGCGCGCGGATGGAAACGTCCAGCGCGGAGATCGGCTCGTCCGCCACGATCAGCTTCGGGTCCATGATCATCGCGCGGGCAATGCCGACGCGCTGACGCTGTCCGCCGGAGAACTCGTGCGGATAACGGGACTTGTGCTCGGGCAGCAGGCCGACGTCCTTGAGCGCCTGATCGACCTTGGCGATACGCTCTTCCTCGTCCTTATAAAGGTGGAAGTTGTACAGGCCCTCGGAGATGCAGTACTCGATGGTGGCGCGCTCGTTGAGCGACGCCGCCGGGTCCTGGAATATCATCTGGATGTTGCGGACGACGTTGCGGTCTTCCTCGCGGGAGATCTTGCCGGAAATGCGCTTGCCCTCAAAGAGGATCTCGCCGTTGCTGCACGGGTTGATGCGCATGATGGCGCGGCCCAGCGTCGTTTTGCCGGAGCCGGACTCGCCGACGAGGGCGAAGGTCTCACCCTTATAAATGTCGAAATTCGCGTCTTTTACGGCGACGAATTTTTTTTTGCCTCCGACGTCAAAGGAGATGTCCACATGGCTGATCGAGAGGATGACCTCTCTATCGGCGTTATTATTCGACATGGAAGGCACCTCCCTTATCGGTCATCTTCTTGATCTTTTCGTGCAGATCCTGAATGATCTCCGGCTTTTCGAGTTTCGGCGCGCGGGGATCCAGAAGCCACGTTTTGGCATAGTGCGTTTCGCTCACCGGGAAGAACGGCGGCTCCATTTCAAAGTCGATCTTCAGCGCGTGCTCATTGCGCGGGGCAAAGGCGTCGCCCTTAATCTGGTTGTACAGAGACGGCGGAGTACCGGTGATGTAGTAGAGCTCCTGCCCCTTGATGCCGAGCTGCGGCAGGCTGGAGAGCAGCGCCCAGGTGTACGGGTGGCGCGGATCGAAGAACACTTCCTCCACGTTGCCGTACTCGATGATCTGGCCGCCGTACATAACGCCGACGCGGTCGGCGACGTTCGCAACAACGCCGAGGTCATGCGTGATGTAGATGGTGGTGAACTTTAGCTCCTTCTGCAGATCGCGGATGAGCGCAATGATCTGCGCCTGGATCGTAACGTCCAGAGCGGTCGTCGGCTCGTCGCAGATGAGGATCTTCGGGTGGCAGGAGAGCGCGATCGCAATGACGATGCGCTGGCGCATGCCGCCGGAATACTGGAACGGATACTCGTCGAAGCGGTCGGCGGCGTTCTGGATGCCGACGCGCTCCATAAGCTCGATGGCCTGCTTCTTCGCGTCGCCGCGGGAAATGCCCTGGTGCTTTTCAATGACCTCGGTGATCTGCGAGCCGATCGTGCGGATCGGGTTCAGCGACGTCATCGGGTCCTGGAAGATCGTGGAGATCTTCGCGCCGCGGATGCCTTCCCAGTCCTTATCGGTCTTGAGCTTGGTGAGGTCCTTGCCCTCGAACATGACCGAGCCGTTGGTGATGGAGCCGTTGGACTCGAGCATGCCGGTGAACGTCTTGGTGAAAACGCTCTTGCCGGAGCCGGACTCGCCGACGATGGCGAACGTTTCGCCCTCATAAAGGTCGAGGGACACGCCGCGGATGGCCGTGAGGTAATTGTCACGGACGCGGAATTTAACTTCAATGTCCTTTGCGGACAGAACGATGTTTCTGTTATCTGCCATTACTCTGCCCCCCTCACATATGCGTGCGCGGATCGGCTGCGTCGGCGAGCTTCTGTCCCACGATGTAGAGGGAGATGGAGATAAACGCCAGAACGCCGACGGGGATCCAGAACAGGTGCGGATAGCCGTTCATATAAGAGGTATAGAGCGAGATGGACTGGCCGAGGGACGCGTTGGTCGTGCCGAGACCGAGACCCATGTAGGAGAGGAACACCTCGTAGGAGATGAGCGAGGGGATCTGCCGGGACACATACGTCATGATGACGGAGATGAGGTACGGCAGGATGTTTCTCACGATCATCGTCCACGTCCTGGTGCCGAGGCACTTGGACGCCATGTTGTACTCACGGTCGCGGATGATCATGACCTGCGTGCGGATAAAATACGCGACAAAGATCCACTCGGTACACGTCATCGTGATAATGAGCGAGCGCATACCGGCGCCGAGGATGTAGGAGAGGATCATGGCAAGCAGCAGGAACGGGACGTTGGAAATGATGTTGTAGACCTCGATCATCCACTTGTCCATCTTCTTGGAGAAGCCCCAGAGCGCGCCGATCGGAATGCCGACGAGCATATTGATGGCCGTGCAGACGAAGGAGATGATGATGGAGTTTCTCGCGCCCGCCCAGACAGCGTCAAACACCTCGTTGCCGACGTGGTCGGTGCCGAAGATGTGCTCGCTGCTCGGCTTCAGGAACTTCATCTCGGCATTGTTGATGTTCGGCGTATCGATGGGGCTGTAGCCGGAGCGCGTCGGCTGAATGAGTGCGAACGCGACAACAGCGATCAGCAGGATCGATACGATGACCGTAAACTTGTTCTTGAAGAACGTGCGGAACACGGATTTCCAGTAGGAATAGCGCGGAGCGGCAATGTGCTCCGATTCCAGCTCGTCGAAGGCTGCAAACTCAAAGAGGCTCTTATCGATATTTTCGGTATTCATTTACGACCTCCCTGCCTTCTCGCTGAGCGAAATACGCGGATCGACCTTCGTGAGAACAATGTCGCCCGCCAGCACCGACAGCACCGATACCGTGGAGAAGATGAACGCGAGCGCCACGATCATAACGTTGTTGTACTGGTTGATGGCGTTGGGCAGCATTTTGCCCATGCCGCCGACGGAGTAGATCGACTCGGTGATGATCGCGCCGGTGATGCAGGCCGCGAGAGACGCGGGGATGCCCTGCGCGATGGGGATGACGGCATTCTTGAAAATATGTCCGCTGAAGATCTCGCGCTGGTTGAGGCCCTTGGCCTTGGCGAACTTCACATAGTCGGAGTTCATCTGGTCCACAACATAGCGGCGCGTCCAGAGCGTGAGGCTCGCAATAGACGGCAGCGCCAGCGAGATGATGGGCAAGATCCAGGATCGCACGTCGCCCGGGCCGTAGGTCGTAAAGACCGACGGCAGATTGAAGAGCGTTGTGCCGAGATAGCGGAAGAGATAGATATACGCGAGCGACGGCACGGCGATGATGAAGATGATACACACCATGCCGAACTTATCGGCGAACTTATCCTTGTTCCGTGCCATGAGAACGCCGAACGGCAGTCCGAGAATGTAGGCGACCGCCATGGCGAAGAGACCCATGATGAACGAGGTGCCGATCATCGAGGGCTGGTTTTTCTGGGTTTCAAAGGACGCGTAATGGTCGGTGAATTTCTTCATATCCATTCTGTCGAGAACGGACTTATACTTAAGCGAGCCGAAAATGATTCCGGACTCGGCTTCATAACCGGTTTCAAAGGTGACAGGGCGCTTGACCTCGGTGCCCTGCGACTGGAAAAGCACGCGGAGTACGTCCAGGCCCTGATAGGTTGGATAAGAGGTACCGAAGTTCAGCGTGATAATGTTCTGATGAATCCACGGGAAGCGGCTGTCGGTATACAGCAGGTACTTGTGCGTCGTGCCGCTGCCGATGAGAGCCACGCCGCCGGTAGGCGTCGTGCCGAAGCGAAGGCCGCGCTCAAGATCCGGGTTCGTCTCATCCTTGACAGACCAGGGAGTATCGATCACGATCAGATGGGCAAGCCAGTTCGCCATGCGCTTGATGACGGGCGTGTCCTTATAGGCATAGTAACGTCCGCTCTGCAGATAGTTGGCGATCGTATAGCCCTGCGCGGAATACTGCTCCACAAAGGCCTGGCTTTCCGGAGAATCCGGCTCGATAGCGGCGATCATTTCCGGGCTGCCGGCTTCATAGAGAGTAAGGCAGTAGTCGTTGATGCGGACGTAGTCCAGATAACCGAGCTTCTGCCAGGTTGAATAAACGTATTCGGTTTTATCGTCGGATTTTCCGCCGAGCTTGCGGTATGTGCTGTCTTCAAAGAAGATGTTGTCACGCGGCACCAACGTATAGACCATCGTAAACACGATGAGCATGATGATCAAAATGGAGACGAGCGAGCGCAGCAGGCGGTTCCAGATATATCCTTTTCTCATAGGTGGTACCGTTCCTTACAAAGATAGCATCGGTTGACAGGGGACAAAAGGCCCCTGTCAATCGATACAAGAAAGAGCCGAGAAGCATGGCCGCCCGGCTCTCTCTGTTCAATTAGTCAGTGCTTGTGCTGTTGCTGTTCAGCAATTATTTGCCGGCCATCCAGGCTTCCTTCGCGGCTTCGTACTCGGCAGCAGTCACAGGCTCGTCGAGGAGCTGCATGTACTTGAAGTACGGCACCTGGTTGTAAGCAGCCTGGCCGTAGAGACCGTAGCCAACGGTGAAGGGCTTCACCTTGCTGATGGAGATGTTCGCGCCGCTGGTGGCGTAAGGACGGAGGATGCCGTTGGTGAGCAGCATGGCCTCAGCCTTCGCGAAGAGCTCGATGCGCTCATCGCCGGTGGCGGCGGTAGCCTGATCAACGATCTCCTGGACCTCATTGAGGCCGAGGGTCTCGAGAACGGCCTTCTGCTCTTCGGACTGACCCTGGCTCTCGATGTTGATGCCGGAGTAGTTGAGCATGTCGCCGTCGTGGACGTCGAAGCAGTGCAGGTAGGTCAGAGGATCGCCGTAGTCGGGGCCCCAGCCGGCGCCGAACACGAGGTCGATGGAGTTATCTTCGCCGGTGGGCTGGTTGTAGAACGAGGAGTAGTAGACGGAGGAGTTGCCCTCGAGGAACTGCAGGTCGATGACGACGTAATCGCCGATGGCGTCCTCAATGGACTTCTTCATCGCGAGCTGCATGTTCTTCTGGTTCTCAGAAGCGGCGTAGACAGGAACGTCGATGTGGATGGGCCACTCGGAGACGCTGTCGCCCAGCTCTTCCTTGGCGCGCTCGGCAAAGGTCTTGGCGAGCTCGGGGTTGTACCAGGCGTCGTGACCGTCGTTCAGATCGATGCCTTCATAATCGGCAACGAGCTCGGCGGCGTACTTCTCAACGATGGAGCCGTAGGTGCGGCCGTCGGAAGTGGTCTGGAAGGTGTAAGGAACGAGGGTGTTGCGGATGACGCCGTCGGCGTGCTCCTCGCCGAGAGTGATGGCCTCAACGGCGTGCGCGGAGTAAGCGGCGTAAACGGCGCGGCGGAAGTCGGCGTTCAGAATGGCGGCCTTGGCGTCAGCCTTCTGGGCGTCGGTCTTGCTGGTGGTGGAGACGGAGGGATCGTTGTACAGAGCGTACATCTGGCGATCCCAGTTGAAGGCGCCCCAGTAAGAGGTGGCGGTGGTCATGCTCTTGTACTGGTTGTCGGGATAGAGCTCGGCAGCCTTCGCAACGACCTCGGGCAGGGACTGGTTGACGGTGGTGGAGGTGACTTCGCCGTTCACGAACATGTTGAAGTTCTGGGCGGGATCCTTACCGTCGGAGTAGGTCACGACAACGTGCTGAACGAAAACGTTCTTCGCGTCGTAGTAGTTGGGGTTGGCGTCGAAGCGCACTTCCTGCGCCGGGACGAGAGAGGACAGGATGTAGCAGCCGTTGTAGAGGATGGAGTCGGGTTCAACGGCGCCGAAGTCGGAGCCCTTGGACTCGAGGAACTCGGCGTTGATGGGCCACAGGATGGTGTAGGTGGTCATACCGTCGAAATAGCCGCAGGGACCGGTCAGGGTGTAGGTGAGCTGGTTGCCGTCCGCCTTGATGCCGACGTCTTCCCACTTGCCGGTGCCATCGGAGTACTCGCGCAGGCCGACGATGAGGTCAGCGACGAGGCCGAGGGTCTCGCTCTTGGAGTCAACAGCGTGCTTCAGACCGGTGACGAAGTCCTCAGCCGTAACGGCATCGTACTCTTCGCCGGCGCTGGTGGACCAAACGGCGTCGTCACGAATGGTGAAGTACCACTCGGAAGCATCGTCGTTGCAGCTCCACTCGGAAGCCATGCCGGGGACGAGCTTGCCGTGGTTGTCCTGGGTGAGCAGGCCTTCCACGAAGTTGTTGACGTAGTCGCCGTTGGAGGACTTGTTGTTGTAAACATAGTCCAGCGTGGTGATGTCGAAGTTCGCGATCATGGAGAAAGTGTCCGGACCGGTGTACTCTTCGACAGGCTCCGCGGTCGGCTCTTCAGCCGGCTGCTCGGCCGGGGTCTCAGCAGGCTGTTCCGCCGGGGCTTCCGTGGGAGCCGGGGCAGGAGCCTCGCTTCCGCACGCGGCCAGGCTCAGCACCATGACAACGGCAAGAAGCAGCGCAAGAAATTTCTTCATTGTTTGTTCTCCTCCTTATTGGATTTTCAAACTTTTTTATTAAACGCGGGAAGCGTTAATAAACTTTATGTATTTCCGGCGCTTCAGTCCTCAAAGAGCCGCGCCATGGAAATGCCGAGCTTTTCGCTCATGAGAAAGAGCGTTTCGAGCGACACGCCCTTGACCTCAGCGGCATTGTTCGCCTCGATCTGGCTCACAAAGCTCACGCTCCGGCCGATCGCCTCGGCGAACTGCTCCTGCGTCATGCCGCGCATCTTGCGGTAGTAGGCGATCCGCAGACCGAGTATTCTGAATCGTTCTCTGTAGTCCTCACGCATACATTTTTCCCCTCACGGCAAACCCGTTTACCGGAGCGTGGTTAGTATGTACAAAGACCCCCGGTTCGATTTACTAATTTTAACGAGTAAAGCATAAAATAGTAAATCATCCAGTAGCGTGTTTTTCTTCACTCAGGGTGTAACATTTCCGTACAGTGGCGAAAATTGTTTCACTGGGACGGACGAAATCCGTCATTCTGCCGAAAAACGGACGTTTTTCCTCCGGCGCGGCGGTCACTCCGCGCCGCTGATCTCGACGTATTCGCGCAGGCCGTCGCGCATGGTCTCCTCATAAATTTCCCGCGCGCCGGATACGGAGTCGAGCACGCTCTCGTCGCAGGCGAGCGCGTAGGCGACCGAGCCGTCCGAGCAGGTGAAGGCGTAAAACGGCAGGCCGCGCACGCTGCGAAGCTCCACGGCGGTCACGGAGACCGTACCGTCGTCGGCGCTGTCCCATGTGACGGCATTCGACGCCGCTTTTTTGATGGCAAGCGCCGGTACGGCCGCGGCGCCGTCGAGATACACCGCGCGGAGGACCGCCTGGTTGAAGTCGCCGGTATAAAGAAAGCTGAAGCGCACGCTGCACTCGCTCTGCGCGGTGCTGCCCGTGCCGCGGAAGGTGATCACGCCGTTGTCGTTCTCCGCCGCCGTGCCGAGCTCCAGCCCGTAATTGCGCAGCAGGCCGATGAGACCGCTGTGTTCCAGAAACGTCCGCGCCGCGTTTTCCGGCTGGGAAGAGGCAAGGAACGCCTCCTGCTTATCGTAATTGTCCGGCGTGAGCGCCGGGGCGTTGGGGTTCTGCAAAAGGAGCGAGCCGTTTTCCGAAACGGAATATGTCACGCTGCCCCAGCCGTTTGCGGCGACGTTCGCCGCCACGGTCTCGCCGAGCGCCGTGAGATCCACAGACTTCAAAACGCCGAGCGTCACGGTCTCGGGCGGGGTGTAATTGCAGTCGAACCGGTTGACGGAAACGCGTCGCCCGCTGCCGGTCTTGCTGGTTTCGATGGGCGCGGCGGTCTGCTCCGTCTGAAAGGCGCTGCCGCCCGCGCCGGGGTTAAGCTGCGGCACGGAAAGGGGCCGGTCCTCCGTGTCGGGGGTCTTGTCCCGTCCGGGAAGCAGCAGAATAATGGCGGCGACCGCGGCGATAAGCATCACGCCGAGGAATATCCAGCCCGCGAGCATGACCTTCTTCTGCGAAGCGCGCCGCGCGCGGCGGGAGGTATTTTCTTCCTGACGGGGTTTTCGGTAGTTTTTCATGGTGTTGTCCTTGGTTTTGTGAGGGGGAACCCCTCCGTCAAAAACTTTGTTTTGCCACCTCCCCTGTCAGGGGAGGCAAG
>ENA-UONW01004438-UONW01004438.1-human-gut-metagenome-genome-assembly--contig:-CS52-NODE-4438-length-10259-cov-6.440808_pt1 | contig 10259 bp, 5 predicted proteins | sample MGYA00242463_ERZ724010 | MGnify/ENA metagenome assembly ERZ724010 | reverse complement strand
GGCGTTGATCCGCGCCGCGGTCACCGCGGCGGTCGAGAGAAGGGCGAACGCCAGCGCCGCGATGAGCACGGAGACCAGCGTCTCCACCAGCGTCTCACCGGCCTTGCTTCTGCGTTTTTTCATGCGTTCCCCTCCGCTCCCTTGGTGATCTTTGGGTTGCTCCAGGTGATGGTCAATTCGTCGATCCTGCTCCAGCCCGCGGTGTTCGCATAAACGTCTGTACTTTCGCTGACGCTTCCGCTCAGCCTGAGCGTCATGCGGCAGTCGTCCGCGTCCCCGGCGTCGGCCAGAGAAAAGGCGATCCGGATATCATAGCCCCCGCTTCCCGTTCCCCGTCCTGTCATGGAAAAGCTTGCCTTGACCGGCGGGAGCGCTTCATCCGGCAGCGTGATGGTGATGGTATCGGTGCAGCCGCCGTTCCGCGCGCCGTCCGTGAGCCAGTCTCCCATCAAGCCGGTCGGCAGCTTCTCTGTGGAGGAGCTGCCGGTTTGCAGATAGTTCCCGTTCTCCTCGTCCCATTCGTAAGTCGTGGTGGTAGTCTCGGTATACCGCATCCGGTCGATGCTGTCGCGTACGAGCTCCGCCGCCGAGCTGACGGCAAGGTAGTTCTGCTGCGCGGTGCGGTCGCCGTTCACGCGCCGCGCGGCGCTGAGCGCCGCGGAGAGAATGACCGCGCTGACCACCGCCGCGGTCAGGACCAGCAGGAGGGCCATCAGAATGGTCACGCCCTGTTCGTTCTTCAGTTTTTTCATCCCGATGCCCCTCCTTTCCTTTTTACGCCGTGCCGTCGGCTGCCTTCGCCAGCACCGTCACCGGCACGATGCGGCTCACCGTGACCGTCTCGGTCTCATTGATCCGATAGCTCGCCGTGATGAGCAGCGTCGTCTCGCCCGCGCCGATGCCCCGGACGCTCTGCGGAACGCCGTTTTTCCAGACGATCTGTGCAGCGCCCGTCTCGGCATTGGCGACCGTCCAGCTGAGGTCTTTCGTCAGAGCCTTGCCGCCGCGATCCAGCGCGGCGAGTCCGAGCGGCACCGTCGCGGCCTCATTCACCGTGATCTGCTTCGCGCGCTCGATCTCGTCTCTCATCCGGATCGTCAGCTCCGCGGTGACGCTTACCATCAAGCGCGCCACATGGCCGTCCAGCGCCGCGGTGATCTCCACCGAACCGTTCGCCAGACCCCCCAGCGTCACACGGCAGGTCTTTTCATCGACCTTTTGGAAGCCCATCACCCTTGCGATGCTCTCATTGGTCGAGCGGAACGATTCGGGCGTCAGCCCGTCGAGCTTTCCGTCCTCCATGTTCTCCAGCTTCAGCACCGCGGTAATAACCGCGCTGCCGATTCCGGCATCGTAGTCGGTGATGCGGTCGATCGTCACGCTGCTCTTCTCCCAGACCGGACCGACGAGCGGCCAGTCGCCGTAGTGCAGGTTCGCCCTGCCGCTGTCGGTGTGCTCGCTCGCCTGTGTGAGCACGGTCGGGAACGGGTAGTCCTGCCCGTCGAGCACGGCGATGTTTTTGCCCGGGAAGCTGTATTTCCCGTGGACCTCGGCCTGCGCCTCCTCGACGGTGACCCAGCCGAAGACGCTGTCCCCATTTTGATTCAGCAGCTCCAGGATCCTTTTGTCCTGCCCGTTCTTCGTGACGTCCTTCCTGCCTGCCATCTGCTCATAGCTGAGCTTTGTCAGGTCGATCGAATAGCTCGGTCGATGATTTCTTCCACCGATGTATTCACTGAGATACGAAAGATCGCCCTGCAGCATCTTTTCCTTCTCCTCATCGCTCGCCAGGATCGTCGCAAGACTCTTTTTGCCGCAGTGATACTTCGGCAGGTTGTACTGGACATCTGACTCCGCATAATAGTAGCAGTTGGTAATGGTCACGCTCGGCGCCCATTCATAGCGGTCGGCAACACTGCCGATGCGGGAGATCGACATGATCGTTCCCTGCATGGTCGGCAGCCCCGTATAGGTGTAGCAGTTCTCATACTCCGGCTCTCCGTCGTCCGTGCCGTTCTTGTTGGAAAAGTTGCGGAAGTTGGAGGAGAAGCCGCTGCCGCCGATTCCGCCGATGTAGACATAGGTCCCCCTCGCGTTCTCGACCTCTGTCTCCTTCTCTGTACTGGTCTCCACGGTGACAAGGCTTCCGCTCTTATCCACGCGCTCATTAAGCGTATCGCTGCCGATCGTGATCGTTCCGCCGGTGTAGCAATTTGTCACCTTGTACTGCACGCCGCCGACCAGACCGCCCACGCGGACAAAGTTGCCGTATTGAGCTCTGGTCAGTTTGCCGCTGTCGCCGGCTTCCCGGTGCGTGCAGTTGACCTTGATATCGACCACCGCCGAGCAGCTGTTCAAATCGACCTTGGATACGCCGATCAATCCGCCCACCACCGCCTCGCCGAGCTGGAGCGGGTTGGTGCTGTTATCCTCGATGGTATAGCCCGCAATGGCGCAGTTGGCGATCTCCGCAGCGCGGTTTTCAACTCCGTTCGCGTCGTAAAGGTAGTCATACGCGATGCCCACCAATCCGCCGAGCGCGTAGGCGCAGCGGTAGTTACGGTAGTCCGTGCCCGCCGGTGTACTGCGTTCGATCGTTCCGCCGTTGTCACTGTAGAGCACGATGTTTCGGATCTCCGCGCCCGCCGTCGTGCCGAAAACGCCGACATTGTAGCAGGGCGAGTCGATGTTGATGTTCTTGATGTAGTAGTTATCGCCGTCGTACACACCGCCGAACCAACTGTAGAGGTCTACCGCATAGCCCTCGTTGTTTGGATTCTCCGCCGCGTTGTTAAAAACCGCACCGGCGATGGGATGGAACGAGGTATTTTTCGCGCCGACCTTCGGAAATTCCCGGTCTGTGCCGTTGAGGTCATGCGACTGCTTCCAGCTGCGCCGCGGACGATCCCGCTCCGCCGCACTCTGTGACTGACGGCTCACGCCTGTGACCGTGGCGTATTGCAGATAGGGGAACTGCTGGTAGGTCGCCGCCGTTACCTCGCGGTCTGTGCCGGTCTCATAGGTAAACGTGTAGCTTGAATTCCACCCGCCTCTTACCTTCTTCGACGTGACCCCGCAGCTCCAGTTGATGAACTGCAGCTGCTGCACCGAGCGGACCTGATAGGCCGCCTGGTCCGTACCCGGCTTAGCATCGTCCGCATAGCCGAAGGCGTCCGCGAAAAACGGACAAATCGTGTAGATATACTTTTCATTCAGCGTCCATGTGCCATTTGCCTGGAGCGTATAGCTGCCGCTTCGGCTGTTGGTCTCTGCCTGCAGGCGCAGGCCGGTCTCGCCGGTCTCGTAGGCGGCGAAGGTATACTCCGGCATCTGCGCTCCCAGCGCCGACGCCGCCGCCCTGGCCTCCTCCGTATCACCGCCGTCCATGACGAAGCCGCTGCTCTCCGTCAACGTCGACTTTTGGGAGCTGCTCTTCCAATAGTAGCCGTAGCCGTAGGCGGTGATCACGCCGCCGTCGTCATGCGCGGTGCAGAGGGTACTGCCCTCCTTGCGCTCCGTGCCGACAAAGCCGATGTAGGAGAGGTGATAGCCGCTGTTCGCGCCGTCCTCCTCCTTTTCCCAGTAGAACACGCCGACCTCGCCGACATTCGTCGGCACCGGCCAGTCGCCGTAGTGGACGAGTACGCCGCTCGCGTCCTGCATACAGGCGGGATAGGGGTAGCTGTCCTCCGTATTTTTCCGCCTATACCGCGCTTCCGCGGACGTGCCGAAGCCAGACAGCCCGAGCGCCTTCAGTTCCGCCGCGGTCATGGGCTGCGCGCCGCCCGCGGTCTCCGCGCTGTACAGCCGGTCCTCCTCCCAGAAGCGGTAGGTGCCGCCGTTGAGGTAATAGCAGTCCTGCACGCTGCCGGAGGCGGTAAAGCCGTCCGCCTCGGCGCCCGCCGAGGACATGGCCGTCGCGCAGTAGGCTCTGCGGATGATGCCGCCGTTGTGCGCGGCAAAGCCGCCGAGCTCCACCTCGCCGCCGCGGACGGTCGGGACATTGATCGCCGCGATGCCGTAGCAGCCCTCGATGCGCCCGTCGTTCCGTCCGGCGAAGCCGCCCGCGCTGAGCTGCGCGAACACGTTCTCGGCATAGACCGAGGGGCTGCTCACGCTGCACCGCTCCACATAGCCCTCATTGTAGCCGATGAAGCCGCCGACATAGACCGTGCTGCCGCTGTTGGCCAGCGCCTTGGTGCGGTAGCCCGCTGCCGCGCAGCCGCGCACCGTGCCGGAATTGTAGCCGACGAGCGCGCCGATGTAGGCGCTCCTGCGCTGGATGCCGCGGTCAAAGCCGACGATCGTGTCCTCCGCGCCGGCAATGAGCACGATGTCGCGCAGCTCGCCCGCGTTGCAGCCGAACAGGCCCGCATAGACCTCGCCCGCAGTCTCCGTGCCGCCGCGCCCGAGACCGTTTCCGGTGATCGGCGCGCTGATGATCTCGTGCCGCTGACCGTTGTAGGTGTGGATGAACGGCTTAGCCGTGCTGTCGCCGATGGGGAACTGGGGGAGGTTCGCCGAGGGCTCGGTGCCGTTTCTGCCATAGTTCTTCCAGTCGTAGCTGACATAGTCGATGCCGCGCTCCTGCACAAAAACGCTGCTCTCATCGAGCCGCTCCCGGTATTCGTCGTAGTAAAGGCTCAGCGCGTAGAGCTGGCGCGCCGTGCGGATGGAAACGCCCGTCGGGCTCTCCACCGTGCCGTCCTCGCCGGGCGTCGTCACCGTGCGGGCAAAGTGCGGCGCGTAGAGATACGCCGCGCCGTCGACCCTGACCTCCTGATAGAAGCTGTTCGGATCGACATATTCCGTATTCACCGCCCCGGTCGGCAGCGGCAGGAGGTAATAGCTCCTCCCGTTGTAGGTGACCTGCACCGCGGCATCCGCGGCAAGCATTTCTGTCTTTTGTACCGCGACGCCCGCTGCCGTCCAGGTCCAATAGGTGACCGTGACCGACGCGGTCGGCTTGCTGTCGTAAATCATGCCGTAGCCGTCGCCCAGCACCGTTTCGTCGTCCCGCAGGGACGACACGTTGCCGCCGAGGAAGCCATAGCCTGCCGCCGTGCCGTTTTGATAATGCTCGTAGTACGCCAGCGAGCCGGACTCAAACTCCGCCTTCCAGTCGCCGTAGTGAGGGATCCCCTGCAGCTTCGGGTAAGAGTAGTCGGTCAGGCCCATGCCCTCCATGAGGTTGTAGGCGTTGGTGCTTCCGCCGCCCGTCACGGCGGTAAATGCGGTGCCAAGTCTCTGCGCCGCGGCGGGGCGGCTGGCGCCGCTCCATTCTCCGTAGCCGACATCGGTCGTCCCGGCGATATGCTTTGCCGTCGCCGCCCGCTCTTTCAGATAAAAGGTCCCCGCCGCCGCGGTCTGGACCTGTGCATCCGGCTTCGCCGTCGAGTAGGTCAGACCAATGTCCGCATTGAGCGGAACGCTCACGCTGTAGCATCCCGTCATAGCTTTGACCGGTCCGGCGGACAGGCCCGCCGTGACCGCTGCCTCCTGGAAGCCCGCGGCGTAGCAGCTCGTCAGACGGATCGTGCTCGTCCCGATGCTCCCGCCAAACAGACCGCCGGTCTGTCCGTTCGTCTTATCGCTGTTGTAGAGGTAGCAGTCGGCGTAGCAGCGCTCCGCCGTCACAGCGCCGTCCGCCTGTCCGATCAGTCCGCCCGCCGCCGTCGTACCCCGAAGGACCGAGGCGGCAAAGCTGCTGTCGATGGAGACCTCCGCGTTCCCGCTCACATAGCCGACCAGACCGCCGGTCACATTGCCGACGAGCCAAATATCCCGCTCCGTTTTTGTGCTCAGACCGTCGCTCGCTGGGTCCAGATAGACGCGGCAGCCGGTAACGCTCACCGTACCGGACAGCGTGCCGGCAAGACCGCCGACCCTTCCCGTGCCGCGGATCTGCGCGCCGGTGAGCGTGATGTCCGCCAGCGTGCCGCCGGAAAAGCTCTCAAACAGGCCCGCGTCGCCGTTCGTATCCACCGGCAGGTGCGCGATCACCGGACGGTACGTCGTGCCGTCCACGGTATAGCTGCCCCGGTATTCACGCAGCGCCGTGTTAACAATGGGGCGGAACTTCTTCTCGCCGTAGACCGACGCCCAGCCGCTCGCACCGGTGAAGTCAATGTTCTTCTCCTGCACCGCGCGGGTGATGACCGGCGCCAACTTGGAGGTCTCGTCCAGATTCTGCAGGTGGCGGGCGCAGGTGACGACCGCCGTATCGCCGCCGCGCAGCGTATGGAACAGACCATTTGTCTTTTCGGGCACAAATCGCGCGCCCTCCACCAGCGGGTCGTCGCTGGTGACCTCAACGGTGACGGTCAGATTCTCCCCGGGCGTCAGCATTTTCAGCCATTCCTGCTGCGCAAAGCGGCGGCTGCCGTCGCCGCTCAGGTCGTCGAGCGTCACCGTCACCTCGTAGTCCCGGAAGCTCTTCTCGATCGTGGTGAACGTCTTGGTATCATTTTTCAGCTCGGTGCGCGCCGTCTCATTTCCTTTGTCGTCGCGGATGGTGATGAAGAAATGGAGCGGACGGTCATTCGGCGCCTTGCAGGTGATGCGCACCTCCAGCGTCTCCCCGTTGAGGATCTCCGCCCGCGGCGCGAGCACGCCGGTGTCATTGACCGCCGCCGCGTCGCCGCCATAGTAGCCGACCTTCGCCGTTTTCACGCGCTGGCTGCGGTAGCGCAGCACGTCGAGCCCGGTATGCACGCCCAGCGCCTCCTCGCTGTAAAACACCGCGTAGACGCTGCCGCTGTCCGCGTTGTACTCCACGAGCCAATGGCCCTCGCGCAGCTCGGCGTCGGTCTGCTCCCGCGGCAGGATGTAATACGCCGCGGCGGAGTCATTGTCCTTTTCCGCGTCGGTCACATACCAGAGCGGAAGCCTGTCGATATCGGTCTCGTCGTACTTGTCCTCTTCCGCGTCGAGAGGGATATAGGTAAAGCGCTTCACGTCGCCGCCGTTCTTGTATTTCTCCTCCATACCGGCGGCCAGAAGCTGCGTCATGCGGTTCTGCGCGGTCTGGAATAAGATCTCCGCCTTGCTGTCCAGCTCCGTCTGGCGCAGCTCGCGCCGCATCTTCGAGACGGGAACGGCGGCAAGGGCAAACAGCACCACAAGGATCGCCACCGTCAGAAGGACCTCCGAGAGGGTGAAGCCGCGGTCATTGTGTCTGTTTGCCCTGTTGTTTTTCATGGTGCTCTGCTCCTCTGTGCGTTACGGCGCGACCTCGAAATAGGTCACCGTCAGCACGGTCTGATAGCTCTGTCCGCCGCCGCTCCGTTCGTCGCGGCGGATGCTCAGGTCGGATATCCGGTTGATGTTGTCGCTCGCGCTGAGGCGGTCAATGATCGCGCGCGACTGCTCGTAGGTGCTCGTGCGGTAGGTCATGGAGACGGGGCGCAGGACGATATAGCCCTGCTGCGTCGTGCCGTCGCCGAAATCGAGGGAGTATTCCCCCGTGCCCGCGAGCAGGCCGCGCAGCTCGCGCAGCAGCGCCTCGCTGTTGTTGAAGCGCGGGATCGCCTTGCTGCCGCCGGCGGCGCGGATATCCGCGAGCGCCTGCTCCATCTTTTCCATCTGCGCCAGCCTGACCGCGTTCTGCTCCAGCGCAAGCTGCTCCTGCGCCGTGTCCTCGCGGCAGCGCGCGATGCGGTCGCTGACCGGCTCGTAGAGGAGCTTGAAGTAGCCGAGCACCATCACGAGCACGATCAGGATGAGCAGCAGCACCTTTTCCCGCAGGGTCAATTCACGGTTCATTCCGCCGCCTCCCCTCTCAGCATGATGTGCAGCGTACACTTCATCACGTCGGCGGGGCGGTCCTTCTCCGTTTCGGCAAGCTCCAGTCCGACCGACTCCACGATGCTCGACGCCTTCACGGCGCTGAGCGCCTCGGCGATGCGGTCAAGGTCCGTTTCGTTCAGCTCGACGTCCACGCGGTCGCCCTGCGCCTGCAGGGCGCTGAGCGTGCCGTAGGGCATCACCGTGCGCTCGATCAGGTCGAGCATTTCCGTGCGCTCCACGGCAAAGTTGAGGTCGGAGTCCTCGCCGTCCTCCATCCACTCCATCGAATAGGTGCGGTATTCCGAGAGCACCTCGTCAAAGTGCGAGAGCTTCTCCTGCGCGGCGCGGTTCTCCTGCTGCGCCTGCGCATACGCGCTCTGCGCGTCGGCGAGCCGGTCGTAGAGGTCGAGGACGCCGAACTTGGCGACCGCCAGCGCAAGCACAGTGATGCACAGCGTGCCGATGAGCAGCGTGAGCACCGTGCCTGTGCGCTTTTCGTGCAGATTGAGGTTGATGCCCGTTTTCTGCGGGCAGCGGACCGGACGGCGGGGCGTGTTCGCGCGGGTCGTTTTCTTCTCCTTCTCCACGATCATGCCAGTCCCCCCTTGATGCCCTCGCTCACACCGCCGATGGCGCGCAGATACGTCCACGGCTCCTCGGTCGAAAGCTGCTGCGAGAGCAGCTCGGAGACCGGATGGAGCGTGAGCCTCGTCGTTTCGACGATGGTGCGCAGCATCGGCTCGATGCCGCCGCCACCGCCGCAGATGTAGAGGTCGTGCAGCTCGCGGTCGCGGTTGTTGTAGTTGTAGAAATTGACCGCCTTCATGATCTCGACCGCCAGACGGCTGTACGCCTCGCGGGCATAGTCCGCCTCAAGCACGCCGTTGTAGTCGCTGCGCATATAGCTGTGCGCCAAATGGATGTCCACGCCGCAGTGCTCGGCGATCTGCTCGTCGATCAGCCTGCCGCCGACGTCGATCTCACGGCGGCTGTCGAACGTCGCGCCGTGGTAGATGTAGAGGTGCGTGCTGCGGTGTCCGATGGAGACGATGCAGCGGTCCTTATCGTCGTTCTCCGCGCCCATGCGCCTGAGGTATGCGCCCAGTACCGCGCCGTAGGCGCACTCGGTGACGGTGAGCACGCGCAGGCGGAAGCCCGCGCGGTGCAGCATCGCGCGGTAGCCCTCCACCGTGGTTTTGAGAATGGCGCAGGCGAAGAGCTCCATTTCCTTGGGATGCCCCGTCTCGTCGTTCACGATGCGGCGCACGGCGTAGTCGAAGAAATATTTGCTCTTCTCCTCCGTCAAAAAGTCGCGGAACTCGTAAGGCAGGTTGTAGAAAAGCTGCTGCTCGGTCATGGCGGGCAGGGTGATGATGCGGGTGTAGACCTCGCTCGCCGCGTCGTGCAGGAAGTCCGCCATCGCGTCCATCGAGAGGATGCGCCCGCCGGACACCATCGCGTCGGGCAGCTCCAGCTTTGCGGTCCTTTTCAGCTCGCGGCCCACAAAATAGGCCATTTTTACGCTGTTTTCACCGATATCAAGGCCAACGATCTTGTTCATGCTCATTCTCCTTTCAGCGGAGTGTTATGAAACGTGCCTTATAAAAGGCTCAGATACCAACGGATAAACGGCTCGCCCGCGAGCGCCGTGACCCACGCGCCGAGCGCGATGGACGGTCCCCACGGGATCGGCGCGCCCTTCTCCCCGCCGCGCCCGGCGGCGAGCAGGCCGAAGACGATGCCGAAGATGCAGGCTAAGATCAGGCAAAGGAGGTTACCCTTCCAGCCGAAAAACAGCCCGGTGACGAACAGCAGCTTCAAATCACCGCCGCCCATCGCCTCGCGCCCCATGCGCTTTTCCAACACCGTGACGACCGCCAGCAGGCCGAGCGCCACGCCGAAGCCGCCGAGCAGCCCGTCCGCGAGCCGTCCGAGCGGCGCAGGCGCAAAAAAGAGGGACGCGATAAAAAGCACAAGACCGGCCGCTAAAAAGCGGTCGGGAATGATGTACCCCTCCAGGTCCGCGAAGGAGCAGGCGAGCAGAATGCTTGCCAGAAGCCACGCTTCAAGAAGCCGGAGCGAAGTATCATAATGCAGCAGGAGCGACACGAACACCGCCGCGCCGATCACCTCGCCCCACACATGGCGGCTCGAGAGCTTCGCGCCGCAGTAGCGGCACTTCCCGCCGGAGACGAGATAGCTCACGATCGGAACGAGGTCCCGTGCGCCGAGCACATGGCCGCACGCGTCGCAGTGCGACCGCCCGCGCAGCACACTCTCGCCATGCACCACGCGCCACGCCATGCAGTTCAGGAAGCTCGCCATACACGCGCCGAAAACGGCGGCGAGCACGCAGCAGTATACGGTGAGGAAGGGGGTGAGATGGAGCATCGCGAAATTCCTCCTTGGAATAGGTTTCCTTCGTGGGGGATGGCCGCCGACCCTCGGCCACCCCCTTATTCTTTACCTCG
>ENA-UONW01004436-UONW01004436.1-human-gut-metagenome-genome-assembly--contig:-CS52-NODE-4436-length-10261-cov-5.218989_pt1 | contig 10261 bp, 8 predicted proteins | sample MGYA00242463_ERZ724010 | MGnify/ENA metagenome assembly ERZ724010 | reverse complement strand
AATATTTGACACTTTAGAAATTTTATTTATGCCCCTTTCTTAATTTTTATAATTATAATGATGTTTTTGTGGAAGGATAATTAAAATAACACAAGTGGAATTATTCTTTGTGTACAAGAATTGTTTCTTAAGAAAAGACTAAACCAAAAATCCTATAATAAATATAAGTTTTTAACTGAAATTCAATCAAAATGTAAGTTTTCTGAGATTTGTGGAGTTTAATATAAGAGCGATATGTACATACATCATTTTAGTGTCAAAAAGGTAGACGTTTATACGTCAACAAATTGGACGTTTAGTTTCATTTTAATTTTATAAATACCTAATTATTAATGTGTTAAATTAGTGGCACGCAATTTGTATCATATACTGTAAATAGAATAATATAAAGTAACCGATATGAGTTTTGAAACATCTATTAGGCAATGTTTATTGATTTTTTTATCGATTTGTTATTTCGTTTTGCCTGAAATTAGTAATGCACAATCCGAATGGACTGAATCTGAATGTATACGATATGCAATTGAGCATAATCTACGGATACAAAATAAAAAATTGGATACTAAAATTGCCAATACAGATATTATAGCTGCTTATGGTAATTTTTTACCTTCAATTAGTACTGTCAGTGTATTGGGAAAGCAATTTGGACATTCCATAGATCCATTAACCAACCAATATACTTCTGAGTCTTTTTTAGAAAATACAATTGGGCTAAATATTTCTCTTCCAGTATTTGAAGGTTTTTCGCGTATTGATAAATTGTTGTTTTATAAAATGAACAAAAAAATTAATGTGTTGTCAAGTAAAGTAGAAGAAAATAATTTGGCTTTTGAAGTTTTAGAAGCATTTTATCGTTATTCTTTCGATAAAGAAATGCATAAACTTGCAGTTGAACAACGGAAACTAAGTGAATATTATTGCAGGCAGATGATGGAATATGCTGATTTAGGAATACGTTCCCTTTCCGACTTACAAGAAGTAAAAGCACGCTTACAATCCGATGTTTATCAAGAAACGGTGAAATCTAATAATTGCAATCTTTCTCTATTAACTCTGAAAGAACTTATGAACATTAAAGAAACTGATACATTGTCTATTGTCATCACAGAGAGTAGGATGGATATAACTGACAGTCTTTTAAACTTAAATGAACTATATTCCATTTCCGAATTAATTCTTCCAGAATATAATATTATGAATATGAAAGAAAAAGCTTCTCGTAAACTATGGTCTATGGCAAAAAGAGTTTTTTACCCTTCAATTCGTCTAGAATTTAATTTAAATACTGGATATTATAATACGGCAAAAAATAAATTTGGTAATATTATCCCCTATCGAGAACAATTAAATAATAATATGAATAGGTATATTGGAATATGCGTATCTTTACCGATATTCAATGGATTATCTCGTTTAGAGAATATAAGAAAAGAAGAACTTCGTTTGCAACAAGTACAGAATGAAAATGAACAACAACGTTTATCATTATATAAACAAATACATAATACATACCTTTCTTTTCAATCTGCACTTAAGGAATGTCAATTAGCTAAAGAACAACTTCGTGCGGATTCTATTACATGGAAAGAAAGTGAAGAAAAATGGAGGGAGGGTATGATATCTATGTTCGAATTATTAGAAAAACGCAATCAATATATGCGGAGTAAAGCAGAGATAGTACGTACCAAACTGCAATATAGTCTTCAAAAAAGAGTGATACGATTCTATCAGAAAGGAATATTTTTGTAATAAAAAATAATTACAAAATAAAAATGAGGCAGATTGATTATAACGGCATGGATTCAAAAATTGAGAATAAATCCAAATTTTCAAAGAAAATGATTTGTATTATAATTGGTTCTATTACTATTCTTTTGGGGGTATTATGGATAACATTTCGTGTCAATTCATCCTCTATGAATGTAAACAAAGATGGCATTACAATTTCTACTGTACAAAAGGGAGAATTTAATGATTACATAAGAGTCGTTGGACAGGTTATTCCGGATCATATTATATATTTGGATGCTATTGAAGGGGGACGAGTAGAGGAACGTTTGATAGAAGAAGGAGCGCAAGTAAAGGCTGGAGATATAATTCTTCGTCTTAGTAATCCGCTGTTAAATATTGGTATTTTACAAAGTGAGGCCAACTTGGCTTATCAGGAAAATGAACTTCGTAATACTCGCTTGAATATGGAACAAGAGCATCTTGGTTTGAAGCAAGAACGTATTACACTGAATAAAGAATTAATACAGAAGCAACGTCGTTTTCAACAATACTCACATCTGTTTCAAAAGAATTTAATATCCAGGGAAGATTATTTACAGTCACAGGAAGATTATAATTCAATTTCAGAACAAGTCAAAGTTTTAGATGAAAGGATTAAGCAAGATGTACAGTTACGTGATAATCAATTACAAAGTCTAAATGAAAATATACGAAACATTAAAAAAAGTCTTTTACTTGTACGTGAACGTTTAGAAAATCTAAAGATAAAAGCGCCTGTTGATGGACAATTAGGAAATATAGAAGCTCAAATAGGACAATCTATATCTCAAGGTGAACGTATAGGACAAATTATTACCCCAGAGTTGAAGATAGAAGCAAAGATTGATGAGCATTATGTGGAACGTATTCATCCTGGCCTTTTGGCTAATTTTGAGCGTGAAGGGAAAAAGTATAGTTTGAAAATAACAAAAGTATATCCGGAAGTACAAAATGGACAATTTCGCACTGATTTGCATTTTATTTCTGATAGACCTGTGAATATCCGTTCTGGACAAACATATCACTTAGATTTACAACTGGGTGATCCTATAGAGGCAGTTCTTATACCACGTGGAAGTTTTTATCAGTCAAGTGGAGGGGAATATGTATATGTAGTAGATGAGAAAGAAAAAGTGGCTCATCTGCGCCAAGTTCGATTAGGACGACAGAACCCTTTGTATTATGAAGTTCTGGATGGGTTGAATCCTGGAGAGAAGGTTATTATTTCCGGATATGATTTATTTGGTAAAAATGAACACTTAAAATTACGATAATGGAATATTTTTCTCAAATTATTAAAAGTCAGAGGGCAAAGAAGTCTCTTACAGCCCTTAATTTATTGGGCCTTTCTGTGTGTATAGGTTCAGCTCTGTTGATTCTTTTTTATGTACGGTTTGAATTAAGTTTTGACACATTTCATGATGGCGATCGAATTTATCGTGTAGAAAGTCGTCTTTATGAAGGGAACGTTTTGACGGACAATTGGGCTACAACGACATTTGGCCACGCTCCTGTCATGTTTCGTGAGATTCCTGGCATCGAACAATATGTAAGGGTGACAGCACAAGACCGTGAACAAGAAGTTACATACAAGGATCGTCAGTTTATAGAGGAAAAATATTGTTATACGGAACCTGCTTTTTTTGATTTATTTAATTTCCCCATAATTAAAGGGGAGAAAGAAGGACAATTAGTTCGTCCAAATACAGTTGTTATTACGGAAAGTACTGCACATCGCTATTTTGCAGATAGTGATCCTATTGGTAAAATCTTGACCTTTAAGACACCTTCATCTGAACAACATTTTGAGGTTACAGGAATAATTGCAGATATGCCATATAACTCTCATTTACGTTACGATTTTTTATTGTCGTATTCTTCTATTCCAGAAGCAAGACGTGACATTTGGTATATTCATGGTGTGTATACTTACATACGTCTTAAACCCGGTAAAAGTCCAAGCGATATAGAAGAAAATTTTCATTCTATATCAGAAAAATATAAGACATCTGCATTACAGTATAAAGATTGGAGAGTTGAACTTATTCCTTTAAAAGATATACATTTGACTCCTCGTAAATCATATGAAAAAGAAGAAAAAGGTAGCAAAACAGCTGTCCAAATTCTTTTTATTATGGCTGTAGCTTTATTGTTAATCGGATGGGTAAATGCTTTGAACTTAACTATTGCGCGTTATTTAGAAAGAGGTAAGGAATTTGGGCTTAGAAAAGTATTCGGAGCTTCTCGTCGACAAATTGTAATACAAGGATTACTTGAATCAGGGTTATTCAACTTATTGGCATTGGTCTTAGCTTTGGGATGGATAGAAGTATTGTTGCCTATTGTTTCCCGTTGGGTTGGACAAGATTTTGCATTTGACGTTTTTAACTCATTTGAATGTTGGAGTATGGTATTAATGATATTTGTTTGTGGAACCTTTTTTATTGGTTTATATCCGTCATTTCTACTTACTCATATTAAGCCATCAGACATCATGCGAGGTAAATTTTTACATAGTCGAAAGGGAAATAAAATTAGGAAAATATTAATTGTCATTCAATTTGTAGCTTCTTTTATTTTAGTTTCAGGAACAATTGTAGTAATTAGACAAATACATTTTATGCAACAAGAAACTTCTTCTGCTATGTTTGATCGAGTTTTGGTTTTGAAATATCCTGCTTTAACAGAAAACATGTCTGTACAAATGATGAACTTTAAGAAGAGACTGGAACAGGAGTCCTTTATAAGTCATGTGGCAGTTTCCGGTGCAGTTCCAGGTGCGGAAGTAGCAAATTATTTCACTAATCGTCCTTATGGAAGCGACATATCAGAAATAAAACTGATACAAATGTTTGCTGTAGATTATGATTATTTAACTCTGTATTCTCCTAAAATCATTTGTGGCCGTATTTTTTCTGAGAATTATGGAAATGAACTAAACAAGGTCGTCTTGAATGAGGAGGCTGCCAGATTACTTGGATACTCTTCTCCTGAAGATGCATTAGGCAAACAATTGGTCATGGAAGTCTTGGAAGAACCTCTTGAGATTGTTGGTATTGTGAAAAATTACCACCAACAATCACTTGCTGAACCATATAAGCCAATAATGTTTTTTATAAAAGAACGTGTTCCTTTTATTGCGACACCGTATATTTCTATTCAATTAAATACAGAAATTAATGCAAAACAAGTTGCAAAGATAGAGCAGATATATAAAACATATTTTCCTTCAGCCGTATTTTCATATTTTAGGTTGAGTGATTACAATGATGATTTGTATAAATCAGATCGTAATTTTAGTTGGATTTTTACATGTGCATCATTGCTTGCAATATTTGTAGCTTGTTTGGGGTTATGGATTATGACTCTCTTTTCTACAATGGCTCGTATAAAAGAAATTGGAATAAGAAATGTGTTATGGGCTGATAAGAAAAGTCTTTTTGGGGTCTTAACACGAGAGTTGATATTACTTACGATATTGGCTACAGTATTGGGAACTCCTCTTTCTATTATTTTGATGGATGAATGGCTTAGAACTTATGCCTTTCATATTATTTTGCCTTGGTGGGGATATGTAATAGCATTTGTGTTAATGATATTTGTCGCTTTATTGACAGTAGCTCATCAAGTTTGGCGTGTAATCCGCTTAAAACCAATGCGTATTTTGAGAAATGAGTAATTTAAATTTTTAAAATATGATTAGAACAGAAAATCTTTCCATGGTCTTTACGACAGAGGATGTACAGACTAGAGCATTAAGCAATGTAAATTTGGAAATTAAACAAGGGGAATTTGTTGCCATCATGGGACCATCAGGATGTGGAAAATCAACGTTGCTAAATATTTTAGGAACGCTAGACATACCTACGTCTGGAAAATATTTTATTAACGAGAAAGAAATGACCAAAATGAATGAAAATCAGTTGAGTTCTTTTCGTAAGAAAAATGTTGGCTTTGTTTTCCAAAGTTTTAATCTGATAGATGAATTAACGGTATTTGAAAATGTTGAGTTACCATTAGTTTATTTGGGCATTCAAAAGAAAGAACGAATATCAAAAGTAATGAATGTATTAGAACAAATGAATATAGCCCATCGTGCCAAACACTTTCCACAGCAATTATCAGGAGGACAACAACAGCGAGTGGCCATTGCTCGTGCAATAGTCACAGATTGTCCTTTGATATTAGCAGATGAGCCAACTGGTAATTTGGATTCAACAAATGGTATTGAAGTCATGACGTTACTACAACAACTTAACAAACAGGGAACAACAATTATAATGGTTACACATTCGGAAAGAGATGCCGGTTATGCCAATCGAGTGATTTATTTGTTGGATGGTAGAATAATAAGTAAGTAATGGTAATGTAATAGTATATCAGTCAATTCTTAAAATATTCTATTATAGGAATTTTATTTCAGGAGGTCTTCTATGGTCCGGCTGATGTTCGCTTGAGCCACGTCTTTCTGCATGGCTGTGCTGAGGGGCATATCCGGAGGGGTGGTGGCATATACTTGGCTGAAACCGGCCGAACGAAGTATTTCTTCGTCGGCTACTTGGCCGGCTATCAGAACGACAGGGATACCTGTCTGGCGGGATTCGTTCAGTACGCCTGCCGGAACTTTCCCCATTGTCGTCTGCCGGTCGGCACGGCCTTCGCCCGTAATGATCAGGTCGGCTCCCTTAATCTTGTCTTGAAAACCGTTGGCTTCCAGCAGCAGGCTGATGCCCGGACGGAGTTCGGCGTTCAGAAAGGCAGCCAGTGCACCGCCCAGTCCTCCTGCAGCTCCAGCGCCGGGTAGGGTGGCAATGTCGTGTCCTGTCGTTTGTCGGTAGAGTTCGGCCAGATGGCGCAGGCCTTTGTCAAGCAGTTGCACCTCGTCGGGGGTAGCACCTTTTTGTGGAGAGAAGATATAGGCTGCACCTTCGGGGCCGTAGAACGGATTGCGGACATCGCAGGCGGCGGTACATCGGACGGCCTTCATAGCTGGGTGGGCAAGCGAGGTGTCTATTCTGTCTGCTTTCTCCATATCACAGCCTCTTCCTTTCAACTCCTGGCCCTGGTTATTTAGGAAACGGATTCCTAAAGCGCTGAGCATACCCATCCCTCCGTCGTTGGTAGCACTGCCACCCAATCCTATGATTAGGTGGTTACATCCCCTATCGAGGGCATCGCACATCAGTTGGCCTGTCCCGCGGGTAGTAGTCAGCAGAGGGTTACGTTGGTTTTCAGGCACGAGAGGGAGTCCGCTGGCCGAAGCCATTTCGATGTAGGCTGTTTGTCCGTCGGAACTTATCAGATAACGCGCTTCCACTTTCTCATCCAAAGGTCCCTGCACACGGAGACGTACTTCTTGCATGCGCAAAAAAGAGAGTGCTTCCAGCATACCTTCGCCGCCGTCGGCTATCGGGATGCAGACGGTTTCGGCTTGGGGATATACCCGCCGGATGCCTTCGAGGGCGGCAGTTTCGGCTTCGGTGGAAGTGAGGCTCCCTTTAAAGGAGTCGATGGCAAGGACTATCTTTCTCATGACTTCAGTGGATTGCTGTGCCGCAAAATTAGGATTTTTGTCGGGAATAGGCGAGGAGTAAGTGGAAAAATGCATTATCTTTGTCGGTATGAACGAAGACGTATACAGAACCATAGCTGCTCCTGCCGAGGGTATCTATACGGAGAAGCGGAGCAAATTCATAGCCATTGCCTTGCCTGTACGTACGGTGGACGAAGTGAAGGCTTTGCTGGAGGAGTATCAGAAGAAGTATTACGATGCCCGCCATGTGTGCTATGCCTACATGCTCGGTCCTCAGCGCAAGGACTTTCGGGCAAATGACAACGGCGAGCCGTCGGGCACGGCTGGAAAGCCTATCCTGGGACAGATAAATTCCAACGAACTGACGGATATCCTCATTATAGTGGTGCGTTACTTTGGAGGCATCAAGTTGGGGACGAGCGGACTGATTGTGGCCTATAAGGCCGCCGCTGCCGAAGCACTTGCCGCCGCCGAGGTCGTGGAGAAGACGGTGGACGAATGCATCCGCTTCTGGTTCGAATATCCTTTCATGAACGACGTGATGCGGGTGGTCAAGGAAGAAGGTCCTGAGATTGTAGAGCAGGGTTACGACATGGATTGCCTCATGACACTCCGCATACGCAGTTCCCTGATGCCACGCTTGCGGGCACGGCTGGAAAAGGTGGAGACGTTGAGAATAGAGGAGTAGGGATTTAAATCGATAACTTTACACATTATATATAAGTATGTTCAAAGCAACAAAAAGAGAATTGGGCGAGATTTATGCCTTTTTCCGTCTGTTGGCGGATGGGAGCGTGTATATGGGTACACCTCAGGTACAGAAGGACATGAACCGTTGCTGGCCGGTGGCGCTGGTTCAGCGTGAGGAACACGACGGCACGCGTCGGTATTATATAGAGGGGGACGAAATCCGCATGGTGTCGGGCGAGGTAGACCGTAGCGGGCTGTTTGTGCCGAAGGAGGAGGCGGAGCCGGTTACCTTTCCGAGAGCCGACTTTGGCGAGGCGGCCGACTATGTGCTCGATATCCTGAAACATTCGTCGGGAGAAGAAGTCGAAGTGCCCGACGGTTTGGAAGGTTTTCTTGATGCTGTACGCATTTACGATCTGGAAGCCAAGACCGATGACCGTACCGATTTCAAGGTAGCTTTCTGGCAGAAAGACGCTCCCTTGACGGGCTTTTGTGTACGTTGTCGCCTGAGTCCCATGAATCCGTTGCTCGACGGCGGACGTACGGCCAACCTGAAGCTGGAGCAGACAGGCGTGAAGTTTGCCGTGCCTACGGTCAACAAGGTGAACGCCCTGCCCGAATCGCCCAACGAAGTGGCTGAACGTATGCTGATGATTGAGCGGCTGGGTGGTGTGCTGAAGTATAGCGACGTGGCCGACCGCGTGTTCCGTTGCAACCTGCTGATGATTGACCTGCACTTCCCCCGCATGCTGGCCGAGATGGTTCGCCTGATGCACCTCGAAGGTATCACGCGCGTTGCCGAACTGACGGAACGTATCAAGGAACTCAATCCGCTGAAGATAAAGGATGAGCTCATCCAGAAACATGGTTTCTATGAATACAAGATGAAGCAGTTCCTGTTGGCTCTGGCCTTGGGCATGCGTCCTGCCAAGATTTTCAGAGGTACCGATTCGGCCGTCGAAGGCATGTTGCTGGTCGATGGGCAGGGTGAGCTGCTCTGTTACCATCAGTCGTGCCGGCAGGACTTTGCCGAATTTCTGTATCAGAATACGCGCTTCGAGAAAGGGGCGCTGGAGAAGGACAAATACGGCTTTCTGGAGCGTGAGAACGGCTCCTGGTATTTCAAACTGAATGTCAAGATAGGATTGATAAAACGTTGAACCCTATAAATAGTGGAAATGATGAACGAAGTATTGCAAAACATCAAGGCGCGCCGTAGTGTGCGTGCCTATACCGACCGACAGATTTCGGCGGCCGATTTGGACTTGATTCTCGAAGCCGGCGCTTATGCCCCCAATGGCATGCACTATGAAACGTGGCACTTCACGGCCATTCAGGATGCGGCCATCTTGACTGAATTGAACGAAGCCATCAAAGGAGCCTTTGCCAAGAGTGACGAGCCTCGCCTGCGCGAGCGCGGACGGAGTGAAACCTATTGTTGCTACTACCATGCCCCTACGCTGGTGATTGTTTCCAATGAGCCGACACAATGGTGGGCGCCGATGGATTGTGCCTGTGCATTGGAAAATATTTTCCTGGCAGCCCGCTCATTGGGCATTGGTTCCTGTTGGATCAATCAGCTGGGGCAGACTTGTGATGATCCTGAAGTCCGTGCGTTGCTCACCCGTTTGGGAGTTCCTCAGAATCATAAGGTTTATGGTTGTGCTGCTTTGGGATACGAGCCTGCCGATGCACCACAGAAGGAGAAGAAACTGAAAGAGGGAACCATTACGATTATCCGTTGAGATAATTCATCATTTTTATAAAAGTAAAAAGAGGTTTGCAGACACTCCTTTTGGAAGCAGTCTGCAAACCTCTTTTGGGTTTTCGGCCTTCCTTTTTTCTTCATTGCAGGATGTGCACATTCTTTCTTCAGCTTGTCCACAACCTGCATCCGGCTTGTGCACTTCCTCTGGCTGGCTTTTGCACATCCTTTTTCCGTGTCTTAGGAAGCTATTTCCAGTTGAAGAAGACTCTTCTCTATCCGTTTGAAGAATGAAAAGCATTGTTTTCGCTTCCGGAAAGCATCGTTTTCCTCCTTTCAAAGCACTGTTTCCTTTTCCTTCCTTGTTTTTTCCCTTATTGTGAACAGTAACTGTAATTGTAACGCGCGTTGTGTACGCGTGCGTTAAATAGATAATGTATTCTGTTTTTGTCTCCCTTTTCCCTTTCTTCAAAAACCTGCTATAGAACATATTTGTAAATCAGCGATTTGGATAAAACCGATAGGAAAATGTGAAAAAAAAGTCGGTATAAGTTTGCAGA
>ENA-UONW01004426-UONW01004426.1-human-gut-metagenome-genome-assembly--contig:-CS52-NODE-4426-length-10272-cov-6.480474_pt1 | contig 10272 bp, 8 predicted proteins | sample MGYA00242463_ERZ724010 | MGnify/ENA metagenome assembly ERZ724010 | reverse complement strand
TATATTTAAACTTTCTCAGGAATTAAAAGAATACTTCTCAAAAGATTTTTTAGATAGTTCTGAATATCCTTCTTTATCACCTTTATTTTATGAACTTTATACTAATAAAGACATTGTAACAGCTATTGAGACTGCTATTATTGACGAAAATACTATAGATGATAAAGCGTCTTCTACGTTAAAATTAATTAGAAAAAATATTAGAAATACTGAACAAAATATTAGAGATACCTTAAATAATTTTATACATTCTTCTAAATATTCAAAATATATTCAAGAAAATATTATAACAATGAGAAATAATCGTTTTGTAATACCTGTTAAAGATGAGTATCGTTCAGAAATAAAAGGATTTGTTCATGATATATCTAATGCTGGTTCAACGGTGTTTATTGAACCTATTTCAATATTCGAATTAAATAATAATCTTAGCAAATTAAAAATTGATGAAGAAATTGAAATAGAAAAAATATTGATGAAATTATCTTCTCTATTTTTTCCATATATTGAAGAAATAAAAAAGGATATTAATTTAATAGGTAATTTAGATTTTATTTTTGCTAAAGCAAAATATTCTCGCGAAATCAAAGGTATAACTCCTAAAATAAATCTAAAAAAAGAAATTAATCTTATAAATGCACGCCATCCTTTAATTGACTTTAATAAAGTTGTTCCCATTTCTATTAATTTAGGAAATGACTTTTCTACTTTAGTTATAACTGGTCCTAATACTGGTGGAAAAACAGTTACTTTAAAAACAGTTGGCTTATTATGTGCAATGGCTTGCAGTGGCCTTAATATTCCAGCAGACGAAAATTCATCAATATATGTTTTTGATAAAATTTTTGCTGATATTGGTGATAATCAAAGTATTAGTGAATCTCTAAGTACTTTTTCATCTCATATAACAAATATTGTTGAAATTATAAAAGATTCAAGTACAAACTCTTTAATCTTAGTTGATGAATTAGGTTCAGGTACAGATCCAATTGAAGGTGCTAATCTTGCTATAAGTATTTTAGATTATTTTAATCAAAAAGATATTCTAACAATAGCAACAACTCATTATCAAGAATTAAAAAATTATGCTTTAGTAACAAATAGATTTGAGAATGCTTCTGTAGAATTTGATATAAAAACTTTAATGCCTACATATAAATTATTAGTTGGTATACCAGGAAAAAGTAATGCTTTTGAAATTAGTAAAAGTTTAGGACTTAATTCTGAAATAATAAATAATGCAAAATCTCTAATGTCAAAAGATCAAATTAATATTGAAGAATTATTAAAAAATATATATGATAACAAAAGTATTATTGAAAAAGAACGTAAAGAAATTGATTTAAAACTTCAAAATATATCTATTCTTGAAAATAATCTAAAAAAAGATAATATAGAATTAAAACAAAAAGAAAAAGAATTAATTGATAACGCAAAGATAAAAGCAAGAGATATATTTCTAAATGCTAAAGAAGATGCAAATTCTATTATAAAGCAAATGAATGAAATAAAAAATTCAAATGTAAATATTAAAGATTTAGAAAATCTAAGGAATAAATTAAACACTAAAATAAAGAATTCTTCATTAACTAAGGATACTGCTAATTTTTCTTCAAATTCAGTAGAAAAATTAAATGTTGAAGATTTAAAACCTAATACAGAAGTTTTTGTGAAAACTCTTGGTCAAAATGGTATTATTGTATCTCATATTTCAAAATCAAATGAAGTACAAGTTAAAGTTGGTATTATAAAAATGAATGTACATATAAATAACATAGAAAAAGCACATGTCGATAAAACTAAAAAATCAGATAAACAAATCCAAACTTCTGGCTATACTAGTATTTCAAAATCAAAAACAGTAAAATCAGAAATAAATGTAATTGGTTTAAATGTTGAAGAAGCTGTCTTTGTAGTTGATAAATTTTTAGATGATTGTTGTTTAGCTAAACTTCAGACAGTACGAATTGTCCATGGTAAAGGTACCGGAAAATTAAAAACTGGAATTCATAACTTTTTAAAAACTAATCCCCATGTTAAATCTTATAGAATGGGAACTTATGGAGAAGGTGAAATGGGCGTTACAGTTGTAGAACTAAAATAGGAGCCATTTGGCTCCTATTTAGTGTTGCTAAAGGCTAACTTCAGTTCAAATTTTTCCAATTCTATATTATTCTGAAAAATTAGCTGTACCAATACCCCAATTTCTTCATTTTTTTCTAAATTAGGATATTCTTCTGAATTTAATAACCTTCCTCCAAACCTTTCTGCCAATTCTATCGTCTTGGTTATTTCTGATAGTAAAGCTGATTGCTTGATGGAATTGGTAAGACTTGGATTGGCAATACAAGTTTTTGTAATTTTCAGTATTGGAATTATTGGATTCCGCTCTATCGCTGTTCTTAGTAACATATTATTATCCCTCCTAAGATTGATTAATTATATTATATCAGAATTTTACATAATAATCAAGTTAGACATACTTTTCTATTTTTAACACTGCTCTTCCGCTTCTTGTAGTTCCTGTTTGTTCTTTAACTATAAATCTACCTTTTCCTCTTATTGTTATAATATCTCCTATTTTCACCTGTTTTGCCATCTTTGTTTCATTTTGTCCATTAACAAAAACTCTTTCTTGTTCTATTATTTGTTTAGCTTTACTTCTAGAAGTTTTAACTAAATCTGAAACAATATTATCTAATCTTAAAGATGGTACTATAATACTTACTTCTTCTATTTTAACTTCTTTTTTAATAATATCTGAAATTTCTTTAATCTCAATTTTACTATTTTCAAATCTAGTAAGAGAAGGAAGTTCTTTCTTTAAAACTTCTGCAAAATCACTAACAACAACAATATCTGCACCTTGATTAGAAACTAAAATATCCCCTACTTTTTCTCTTCTTAAACCTAATTTAACAATACCACCTAAATAATTTCTATGAGAATATTTTCCAAATTCTTCTTCTGGTAACTCTATTCTTAAAATTTTTAGCATTTTACTATAATTCTTCTCTATCATACTATCATTATATTTATCTGGATATACAATTAAAATTTTTCTTTCGCTATCCTCATACCCACCAAAAAATTGATAATTTTTAAAATTAATTCTTCTTAGAAAATTCTCTACTAGTGCAACCTGATACATATCTAAAAAATCTGTATATTCCAATTTTTCTCTCGATTCACAAAACTCTATTTTATCTAACACCTGAGACAAGCACAACTTATCTTCTTGTTTTTTATAATCTTTTAAAACCTCTTGTTTATTCATATTTTTTCCTTTCTTGAGACATTGGGAACAGGTCTATATTGTCTCATTTTCCTGTCGCTTTTTGTCTACTATTGTCATTATATCTTTATAAATACTTTCTGCATCTTGATGATATATTTTTTCTAATTCTTCTACTGTCCCATGTTGAATAAATTTATCTGGATATGCATATGTATTTATATTTATATTCTTTAAGTTTTCATTTACAATTAATTCTTTAATTGTTGTTGATAATCCATTTATAGTTGTTCCATCTTCTATAGTTATTACATTTTTTGTTTTTTCTATAGATTTTATAGCACTTTCTTTGTCAAATGGCTTTAAAAATCTGGTATTTATAACTTCTGAAACAATACCTTCTTTTTCTAACATTTGTGATAATCGAACTGCTCTTTCTACTGTTTTTCCTATTGCAAAAATTGATACATCTTTTCCTTTTTTTAGAATTTCTGCTTTTTGATATTCTATCTTTTTATGTTGGTTAAATTTTTCCTTTCCTTCTCCGCCTCTTGGATATCTAATTACTACTGGCTTTCCTACGTTTACTGCAAATTCCATCATATCTTCTAATTCCTTAAAATCTTTTGGTGCCATAATTGTTAAATTAGGAATTAATCTAAAAAACGCCATATCTAGAAGACCTTGATGTGTTTCTCCGGTCTGCTCCTACTACACCAGCTCTATCTACACACATAATAACTGGCAAATTCTGAATAGCAATATCGTGAATAACTTGATCATATGCTCTTTGATAAAAAGATGAATATATAGGAACTACTGGTATAACTCCCTCTTTTGCCATTCCTGCTGCTAAACCTAATGCGTGCTGTTCTGCAATTCCAATATCAAAAAATCTATCTGGAAATTCTTTAGCAAATTTTGTTAATCCTGTACCATCTTTCATTGATGCTGTAATAGCAACTATTTTGTCATTTTTCTTTGCTAATTCTACCAACTTATCTCCAAATACTTTTGAATAATCTTTTGATTTTTCTTTTTTAGGCTTTCCTGTCTCTATTTCAAAAGGTCCTGTTGCATGAAATTTATCTGGATTTTCTTCTGCTATTTTATATCCTTTTCCTTTTTTAGTTAACACGTGAATTAAAACAGGCCCTTCTAATTGTTTACTAATATTTAACATTCTTTCTAATTCTTCTATATTATGTCCATCAACTGGTCCTAAATAGCGAAATCCAATATCTTCAAAAAACATTTTTGGAATAATTAATTGTTTAATACTTCTTTTTAGTCTTTGTACTATTTTTACAAAAGGTTGTCCTATAATTGGCACTTTATTAATAATATTTTTCATAGACACATTGGATTTTGTATACGTTTTTTTAGTTCTCAATTTACTTAAAAGCATATTTACTCCACCAATGTTCTTTGAAATGCTCATTTCATTATCATTTAATATAACTGTCAACCTTGTTTGACTAGAACCTGCATCATTTAATGCCTCTAAGGCCATTCCTCCTGTTAAAGCACCATCTCCTATAACTGCTATTACATTATTTTTTTCACCTTTTATATCTCTTGCTCTAGCCATTCCTAATGCTGCTGATATAGAAGTACTACTATGTCCTGTGTTAAAACAATCTGTTTCAGATTCATTTGTTTTTGGAAATCCTGCTATTCCATTCAATTGTCTTAAAGTATTTAATTGCTCTCTTCTTCCTGTTATAATTTTATGTACATAAGTTTGATGTCCAACATCCCATACTATTTTGTCTTTTGGCAAATCAAAAACTGTATGTAAGGCTATTGTTAATTCTACTACTCCAAGATTTGAAGCTAAATGTCCTCCATTTTTTGATACAATTTCTAATATATATTTTCTAATTTCTTCTGCTAATTGTTTTTGTTCTTCTATGTTTAATTTTTTAACATCCTCGGCTGAATTTATTTTTTCTATCATATTATCACCTTTGCTATTTTATGTAGTCTTTAATATATCATTTTTTAATTATTTTGTAAACTATATTTTATGCAAAAAAACAAGAAGCACTAAATAATTAGCTCTTCTTGTTTTAACTTTTTATAGTGAATTTCTATTTTTATAATACAACTACTTTTTCATCTTTCACACCAATTTTAGACAATTTATTTTTCTTCAAATTACCATCTAAAATTTCCTCTGCAAGCTTATCTTCTAAAACACTTTGAATTGTTCTTCTTAAAGGTCTTGCTCCGAAATTTTTATCAATACCTTTGCTTGCAATTAATTCTTTTACCTCTGGTTCTAACTCTATTTTTATTTTTTGAGCTTCTAATCTTTTTGTTACTTCTTTTAGCATAATATCAATAATTTGACTAATTTCTGTATCTGTCAATTTATGGAACACAATAATCTCATCAATACGATTAATAAATTCTGGTCTAAGTTCTTTTTTCAATGCTTCCATTACTTCTTTTTTTGTTTCCTCGTATTCTTTTTTATTTTCTTCTTCATTAATTTCATTTTTGCTAAATCCTAACATCTTTTTATCTGTAATAAGTCTAGCACCAATATTTGAAGTCATAATAATTACTGTATTTTTAAAATTTACTGTTCTTCCTTGTGAATCTGTTAATCTACCATCCTCAAGTATTTGAAGTAACATATTCATAACATCTGGGTGTGCTTTTTCAATTTCATCAAAAAGAATAACTGAATATGGTTTTCTTCTTATCTTTTCTGTTAATTGTCCTCCTTCATCAAATCCAACATAACCTGGAGGCGAACCTATTAATTTTGAAACAGAATGTGGTTCCATATATTCTGACATATCTACTCTTATCATTGCATTTTCATCACCAAATAAACTTTCAGCCAATGCCTTCGATAATTCTGTTTTTCCTACTCCTGTTGGTCCTAAAAATAAGAACGAACCTATTGGACGTTTTGGATCTTTTAGTCCCACTCTTCCTCTTCTTATAGCTTTTGCTACTGCTTCTACAGCTTCATCTTGACCGATTACTCTTTCATGTAGATTTTTTTCTAGATTTTTTAATCTAATATTTTCGTCCTCCGTTATTTTTTTAGCTGGGATTCCTGTCCAATTTGCAATTACTTCTGCTATATTTTCTTCTGTTATATTAGTCACTTCTTTGTTGTTTTTATTTTTCCACTTTTTCTGCTCTTTTTCATATTTTTCTTTTAATTCTTTCTGTTTATCTCTTAGGCTTGCTGCTTTTTCAAATTTTTGAATTCGAACAGCTTCTTCTTTATCTTTTTCTACTTCTTCTATTTCCTCTTCTAGTTGTTTTAAAATATCTGGCTCTGTATAAGATTTTAGTTTTGCACGAGATGCCGCTTCATCTATTAAGTCAATTGCTTTATCTGGTAAAAATCTATCATTAATATATCTTATAGACATTTTTACAGCTGCTTCAATTGCTTCATCTGTTATTTTTACTCCATGATGTGCCTCATACTTATCTCTAATTCCTTTTAGTATTTTTATTGTATCTTTTTCACTTGGTTCATTTACTGTTACTGGGCTAAATCTTCTTTCTAATGCCGCGTCTTTTTCTATATATTTTCTATATTCATTTAGTGTTGTAGCACCTATTAATTGAATTTCTCCTCTTGCAAGTAATGGTTTTAAAATATTTGCCGCATCAATTGCTCCTTCTGCTGCACCTGCTCCTACTATTGTGTGTATTTCATCAATAAATAAAATAACATCTCCAGCTTTTTTTACTTCATCTAATGCTTTTTTAATTCTTTCTTCAAAGTCTCCTCTATATTTACTTCCAGCTACCATTCCCGAAATATCCATTGTTACTACTCTTTTATCTTTTAATATTTCTGGAACATCTCCTGTTGCTATTTTTTGTGCTAATCCTTCTACTGCTGCTGTTTTACCAACTCCTGGTTCTCCTATTAAACATGGATTATTTTTAGTTCTTCTTGATAAAATTTGTACAACTCTTTCTATTTCTTCTTTTCTTCCTATTACTGGATCTAATTTTCCCTCTTTTGCTTTTTTGGTTAAATCTTCTCCAAATTGATTTAATGTTGGAGTTGAATTATAGCTTCCAACTTTGTTGTCAGATTTTCCATTTTTATCTTCTTTTGCAAAATCTTCTCCTTCATTTATTACTTTTATTATTTCACTATAAAGTTTTGGAATATTCGTATCTAATTCTAATAATATTCTAGCAGCAATGCTATCTCCTTCTCTTAGAATTCCTATTAAAAGATGTTCTGTTCCTATATAGTTATATCCTAATTTTCTAGCTTCAATAAAAGCGTTTTCAATTACTCTTTTAGTCCTTGGTGTAAATCCTAATGTTCCATCTATCGGTTCTTCGTGTCCTACTAATTCAACTATTTTATCAATAATCATATCTGCTGTAATAGCTTGATTTTCTAACACTTTAGAAGCAACTCCGCTTCCTTCTTTTACTAAACCATATAAAATATGTTCTGTTCCTATATAATTATGACCTAACTCTAATGCTAACTCATTAGCAAACTCAATTGCCTTTTTGGCTCTATTTGTAAATTTATATGTCATACTTATCACTCCTTTCAAATTTATTTAATTATTTTTCAGTTATAATTTGCTTAATAACTTCAGCTCTTTTTATGTCTCTCTCAATTGCTTCATATTGTTCTCCTAAATACTTTTGTAAATTAGCTGGTTTTATATATAGATATAATTTTTGTACTTTTAAATCTGTTAATTCTCTTAAAATTCCTAAATCTGTTCCTAATTTAATATTAGACAATAAATTTCTAGCTTCTTCATAAGATATTTTCCTGCAATTTGTTAGAATTCCATAACTTCTATAGATTATATCTTCTAAATCTAATTCGTCTTTTGCTAATAATTTTCTTGCTTGTCTTTCTTGTTCTATTATTTTTTGAACAATTACTTTTACATTTTGAACTATTTCTTGTTCAGTTATTCCTAATGTTTGTTTATTAGATATTTGATAAATATCTCCTTGAACTTGATTATTTTCTCCATACATGCCTCTAATATTCATTCCAAAAGAACTAATCGCCTCTAATACTTTTCTGATATTTTTTGTTTTTGCCAATGCTGGTAAATGTACCATTACTGACGCTTTCAATCCTGTTCCAATATCTCCTAATGAACTTGTTAAATATCCATATTTTTTATTTATTGCATATCCTAATAAATCTTCTATTTTTTTATCTATTTCTATAGCTAAATTTAATGTATTTTCTAGATCTAAGCCACAATTAAATACTTGTATATTAATATGGTCTTTTCCTCCTATCATAATGCAAATATTTTCTTCATCATTTATTAAGATACTTCCTGTTTCACTTTTATTTAATGCAAACTCTGGACTTATTAAATTCTTTTCCACTAAACTCATTTTAGTAATATCATCCATATCTTTTAATTTTAAATATTTTAATCCATATCCAATTGAATACAAATTGTCTTTTATCTTATTTTCAAGTTGCTCTATTTCACTTTTATTTTCTAAATTGAATTTAAAACCATTTAAATTTCTTGCCAACCTAATTCTAGAACTTTTTACGACATCACAATCTTCACTACTTTGTAAGTACCAATTCATAAAACTCACTCCTTCTATTTTTCAAGCTTTTTAATTTCGTCTCTTATTTTAGCTGCATCTTCATATCTCTCTTCTTTAATTGCTTTTTTCAACTCTTCTTGTAATGTATCCATTTTAGATTGTTCTTTATTTTTCTTATTTTCTTCAACTTTATGTTCCTTTTTTTCTACTCTGTCATTTATTTTATTGTCTACTATTTTTCCTATTCTACCTACATGATGATTAGAACCTTGTATTCTTCTTATTATTGGATCTAATCTATCTTCAAAAACATCATAACAATTCTGGCATCCCAATTTTCCTGTATTAACTATATCATCAAAAGTATATCCACAACTATCACATTCAAAAGCTTTTAATTGGTTTATCATAGGAATTAATTCAGGTGTTTCAAATCCATCCATAAATCCTCCTAAAAAACTTGAAAAATCAATTGGCATACTAAAATCCATTTGTCCAATTCCTAATTTTTTACTACATTCTTCACATAAATTTAATTCTTTTCTTCTTCCGTTTATATTTTCTGAATATCTTACATTTGCCTCTCTTTTTCCACAATTATCACACAACATAATAAATTCCTCCTTATTCTAAATTTAGTAGCATATTTTTAAAAATCCTTGCTCTTACTTTATCTTTTAAATCTTTTTGTAACTGTAATACATTATCGCTAGTTGCTACCTTTAAAAGTCTTGCTTCTTTTTTATTGATAATATCATAAGACAGAAAGTCACTAATCAATATATCAACTTCATTAGCTGTTAACTCTTTACCTACATTATTTATAATATGCATAATATAATCTTCTTTGCTATTATTTACTTTTTTAATTGTAATATGGCCGCCTCCGCCTCTTTTACTTTCCACATAATAACCTTGTGATGGTTTAAATCTTGTTGAAATAACATAATTAATTTGTGAAGGTACACAATTAAAATGTTCTGCTAACTCATTTCTTTGAATCTCAATTGCTTCATCTTGTTCCTCTAATAACTCTTTTATAAAATCTTCTATTATATCTGACATTCTCATAATTTTTTCCTTTCTTGACACATTGGGGACAGGTCTTAAATGTCCCATGTTTTGTCGTTTTTTGTCATTTTTCATTTTGCTTTTTGACTTTGACTTTCTTTGACTTACATTACAAGTATACTCCATATTTGTTATTTTGCAAATATGTTTTTTGACTTTCTTTGACCTTTAAAGCTTCTTTTTATTGTTTTTTCTCTGTTTATTTTATTTTTTCTAACTTTATCTATTTTTTTCTTCTTTTTTTGTCATTTCTTCTAATTCATTTACTCTCCCTTTTTGTTGTGGTAATGATACCCATGCAAAATATGATGATATGAATTCTCCATATTTTGTTGTGTCTTCTCCTACTTCACTTAAAAGCTCACTTTCTTGTTTTTTTGCTTCTGATTCCTTGTCCATAAATCTTATACCTCTTT
>ENA-UONW01004424-UONW01004424.1-human-gut-metagenome-genome-assembly--contig:-CS52-NODE-4424-length-10275-cov-3.935812_pt1 | contig 10275 bp, 9 predicted proteins | sample MGYA00242463_ERZ724010 | MGnify/ENA metagenome assembly ERZ724010 | reverse complement strand
ATTTTTCCAAGTCCAACTTCTAGTAGTGTTCCCGAAATTATTCTAACCATATTATATAAAAAACCATTTCCTGTAAGTTCAATATAAATTCTATCATCTTTTTCATATAGATTTGTGTTAAATATTGTTCTAACACTACTTTTACTACTTGTTCCACTTGCTTTAAATGCTTTAAAGTCATGTTCTCCTTCAAAGAATTTTATTGCTTTTTTCATATCATTTACATTTAGTTTGACTGGAAAATGATATTCCAAATTTCTATAAATTGCTGTTCCATATTTTGAATTATTAATTATATATCTATATGTTTTTTGTTTACAAAGATATCTACTGTGAAATCTTTCATCTACTTCTTCTACATCTTTTATTACAATAGACTTTTTTAATCTTGAATTAATTGCTAAACCAATTTTATCTATTGGAATATTACTATTTGTTTTGAAATTAGCAACTTGTCCAATTGCATGTACTCCAGCATCAGTTCTTCCTGAAGCAATTAAGTTTACCTCTTCACCTGTAATACTATATATTACTTTTTCAATTTCACCTTGTATATTTAATTTATTTGGTTGTTTTTGCCATCCGTTAAAATCTTTTCCATCATATTCTATAACTAACTTAATATTTCTCATTTTTCCTCTATATTATCTTTCTGCCTATTATTTTTTTGATCTTTTTCACTCTTATCTTTTTTTAAATGTATTTTATTCCATGTGTTTTTTACATTGTTGATTTTAGTTTTTGTAATTTCACTTTCTTTATATCTATCTGTAACCATACTCTTTATTAATATTCTTTTTAAAGCTTCTTCTTTTACGTCTACAATTAATGTACCATTTTTAGCAATTGAAATTTTTCCAGTTTCTTCTGATACAACTATAGCAATACTATCAGATTCTTTTGAAATTCCAAGTGCTGCTCTATGTCTTGTACCTAACTCCTTAGAAATATCATTGTCACCAGCTAGTGGCAAAATACATGCAGCTGCAACAATTTTATTGTCACTTATAATTACTGCACCATCATGTAAAGGAGTATTTGGTGTAAACAAATTAACTAATAATTGAGGTGAAACTTCTGAATTTAAAATAACTCCTGTATCTATAATATCTTTTATTTTTATCTCTCTTTCAAGCACAATTAATCCACCTGTTTTTGTTTTAGAAAGTTCTAAAGCAGCAATAACAACTTTGTATATATCTTCTTTTGTTTTTGCCATAATATCTTTATCAATACCGAAAAATTTAGTAAATTTATTAGTGCCTAGCTGTTCTAGTGCTCTACGAAGTTCTGGTTGAAAAATGATAATAAGAGCAATAACTCCATATGTCATAACTGATGTTAATATAAAGTTAAGAATTTTTAAATTTAATAAATCACTAATAGCTACCATTAGTACAAACAAAACTATTCCTTTAAGTAGTTGGCCAACTCTCGAACTTTTAATTGACTTTATGAATTTAGCTCCCAGAAATATTACAATTGTTAAATCTAATATAAGTGAAATTAGTTTTATTGGATATTGGTACAATTCGTTTATATAACCTATAATATTTATTTGAAAAAACTCATTAATAGTTGTCATAAAGTTTTCTATCATATATCATACTCCTACTCTTATTATATTTATAAAATCATTAAATAAAAAATAACTGTTGCAGCTACTGCAAATACCATTAATGCTGCTAAAACTGCTGCAATTACTTTTGTTAAAACTTTTCCTGCATCATGACGTTTTCTTGACATATATTTTCCCTCCTAAGTATTAAATCTATAATATTATGTTAGCACAAGTATTTGCTTTTTTCAATATTTTTTTTAACTTTAACAGAACTTTAGAAAATGCATTTCTAAAGTTCTTCAAATATTTTTATTAAGTTAATTTCTTAATTTAGCATTACACTTTTTTTCAACATTTTCAATGATTTTATTAAAAGATATCATAACTTCTTCTTCTGTTAAAGTTTTCTTCGAATCATTAAATGTTAATGAATATGCTATTGACTTTTCATTCTTACCAACATTTTCACCTGTATAAACATCAAATACTTCAATTTGAATTAAATTTGAACCTGATGATTTTTTTATAACTGTCTCAATTTCCTTTGATTCTACATCTTTATTAACAATAAAAGCCATGTCTTTCTTTATATTCGGATATTTTGATATTTCTTTATATTTCATTTTTCCTACTTTCTTTGAAAATAATTTATCTAAATTAATTTCAAAGACAAAAACATCTTCTTTAGTTGTTTTAGGATGCAATTTTCCGTATTATTCCTACTTCATCATTATTAACTACTATAGTAGCTGTCTGGTATGGATGAAATTCTTTTGGTATATTGTCTTTAGAAATAAAGCTATATCTATTTTCATATCCTAAATAATATAAAAGTCTACATTTTTCTTATTATTTATTCCTAAATAATATTCTCCTGTCATTAATGCTGCAATTTTAGTATTTTCACCATATTCTTCTTTTTTAAAGAAACCTTTACCAATCTCAAATATGCAAACATCTTTTGCATTATGAGCCTTGTTATATTCATATGTTTTTAATAATGATGATAATAAACTATATCTTAAAGTATTTCTTTCTTTAGTCATTGGATCTAATAATTTTAGTTCTTCAAATTCGTCATTTGTAAAATCATGAACCTCTTTATCATTTATTAAAATATATGTTAATGTTTCATTTAATCCAAGTGATATCATTTTACTTCTAATTTCTCTTGTTTTCTTATCATAGCTTCCTTTTTTCATTGGTACAATTGGAAGTTTTCCTTCTATATTGTTTACACCATAAATACGACTTACTTCCTCTATTAAATCTTCTTTTATAGATATATCTAATCTTCTACTTGGAACCATAACATTTACTTTTTTATCATCTGCTTTATATGTAAATCCTAACCTTCTAAAAACATCTAATATATCTTTTGATTCTATATTAGTTCCTAAAACATCGTTTATATCTTGATATTTAATTTCAATTTCTTTATCTGTTTTATCAGTTTTATCAAAACAAACCATTCCTGAAATAATTTTTGCATCTGCATATTTTTCTAATAAGTGGCATGCTCTTTTTATTGCCATATAAGTTCTATTTGGATCAATTCCTTTTTCAAATCGATTGCTTGCTTCACTTCTTAAAATTTTCTTTGAAGTTTTTCTTACCTTTACTGAATCAAAAATTGCAGATTCAATTATAATATTTTTTGTGTAATCTTCAACTTCTGTTTCTAATCCTCCCATTACACCTGCAAGTCCAATAGATTTTTCATCTGTTGCAATTACAATGTCTTCTTTATTTAGCGTTCTTTCTATATTATCAAGTGTTGTTAATTTTTCACCTTCATTTGCCATTCTTACTACAATTTTATTTCCTAATTTATCATAATCATAAAAATGTAAAGGCTGGCCAACTTCAAGCATTACATAATTGCTTATATCAACTACATTGTTAATTGGTCTAATTCCTGATGCCATTAATCTATTTTTTATGAATCTTGGACTTTCTTTAATTGTAACATTTTCTGCTTTTTTAACTAAAAATAGACTGCAATTATCTGTTTGTATATCTACTTTAAAGCTATTGTTTATATCTTCTCCCTCTTCATTATATGAAAGCTCAATCTCTCTTGTTTTAGTATCATAAATTGCGCCAATTTCATTAGCCATTCCTAATATGCTTAATAAATCACCTCTATTAGCAGTTAATTCAAAATCTATTACTTCGTCATCTAATCCTAAGAATTTAATTGGATCTTCTCCAACAATAGCATCTTGAGGAAGTTCTTCGATTCCTTTTTTTTGCTCTTCTGTTAAAAACTTAGCTTCAATTCCAAGTTCTAATAAAGAACATAGCATTCCATTTGACTCTTCTCCTCTAATTACACCTTTTTTTATTGTAACATCTCCTGGAAGTTTTGCTCCTGGAAGAGCTACAATAACTTTTAATCCCTCTCTTACATTTGGAGCTCCACAAACAATGTTTAATATTTCATTTCCAACATCCACTGTACATATATGTAGGTGATCTGAGTCTGGATGCATTTTACATGTTTTAACCTCTCCAATTATAAGTTTGCTTGCATTTACTAGTTTTTCAGCAGAATCATATTCATTTCCAACTCTTGTCATATCTTCTGCTAAAGTTTTAACATCTACATCTATATCCACATAATCTTTAACAAAATTTGTACTTAACTTCATATTAATCCTCATCCTTTCTACTATTAAATTGACTTAAGAATCTTATATCATTTGCATATAATAATCTCATATCTGGAATAGCATATTTAAACATTGCAAGACGATCAATTCCTGTTCCAAATGCAAATCCTGAATATTTTTCTGGATCGTATCCATTTAATTTTAAAACATTTGGATGTACAATTCCAGCTCCTAAAATCTCGATCCAACCGGTCTTTTTACATAATGGACATCCCTTTCCACCACATTTGAAGCATGTAACGTCAACTTCATAAGAAGGCTCTGTAAACGGAAAATAACTTGGTCTAAACCTTAAATTAGAAGTTTCACCTAATAATTTTCTTACAAAAACTTCTAAAGTGCCTTTTAAATCAGCAAGTGAAACATGATTTTCTTTTTTATCAATTACAAGCCCTTCCACTTGATTGAATTGATGAGAATGTGTTGCATCATCTTCTCGGCGGTATGTCTTTCCAGTACAAATCATTCTAATTGGTTTATCTCCACCATACTTAAGCATTGTTCTTGCCTGAACACTTGATGTTTGAGTTCTAAGCAAATATTCATTCGTTATATAAAAGCTATCTTGCATATCTCTTGCAGGGTGTCCTTTTGGAAGATTTAATCTTTCAAAGCAAAACTCATCGGTTTCAAGCTCTGGTCCAGAAATTACATCATACCCCATTGACACAAATAAATCTTCAATTTCTTCAATAACTCTATTTACTGGATGTTTACTTCCTTTTTTTATTTTGCTTGCTGGAAGTGTAATATCGATTTTTTCATTTTGTAATTTCTCGTTTATGTATGATTTTCAAATTCCTGTTCTTTATTTTTTATTAAGTCTTCTAATTTATCTCTTACTTTATTTACTAAACCACCTATAACTGGTCTTTCTTCAGGTGTTAATCCTCCCATTGATTTAAGAATGGCTGTAAGTTCACCTTTTTTACCTAAAATTTTTGCTTTAATTTCATTTAATTCTTGTTTGTTTCCGTGCATTAATTATTTTTTGTTTTGCACTTATACATATATTCTCTATTTTTTCTTTCATCTTTAATCCTCCTAAAACTAATATAAAAGCTAAATTTAAAATACCACGAAAAGAATTCCTAAAATAGGACGATTTTTTTCGTGGTACCACCTAAATTCATATATTTTGCAATATATCTCATTATAGTTTTAACGTAACAACCGCTTTTTCCTACTTCTTTCAAAAAAAGAACTAAAAAGTGAAATTTCAAAAAGAGTACAGTAATAAGCTTCCAGCCTAGGGCTTATTATCTCTATTTTCTGCTTATTGTCTTTTTTACTCTGCTTTTTTTACGTTTTTAATTATTCTCCTTTAAAGAATGCATTAGTTTCATTATATTCGCCAAATTGAAGTATATAATCTGTGCATCCTATTGGCATTTGGAAAGCAACTTTCCCTTGTGCTGTTTGTGTTTTTACATAATCTGATTTACCTATATATGTACTACTTAATATCCATGTTGTTCCATTATATACAACTGAGCTTCTGTTTCCTGTTCCTTTTATAGATACACTAACTCTAGCATTTGAACCAAGACTTGATCTTTTATAATTTGCAAAGTCTATATCATAATCTACAACAACCCATTCTAAACCTTCTTTTGGTTCTTCATATTTGTAAAATGATGAAGAATTTACATAGTCCTGAACTGCTTTTTTTGCTTCTTCTCCTCTTACATATTTTGTAACTTTAACATATACTTCTTCATCTTTCTTGTCTTCTGTACTATATTTTGAAGCTATTCCCCATGTTCCAGTTGATAATGGGTTTTCTTTGCTTGATGTTTTTGCATCTGTTACAGTTGTTTGTCCTGTTATGTCTGTACTTGTATTATTATTATTTGAATTTGTATTTGTATTTAAATTTGAGTTTGTATTTGTATTTTTATTGGTATTTGTATTCTTATTTGTATTTACACTTGAACTTTTATTTCTATTCGAATTTGAATCAATTAAATTTTCAATTACATTTGAAGCACCTTTTTTGTTTTCAGTAATAAATTTAAATCCTACAATTCCTACTCCTAAAACTACGCAACCAAATAATAATAAGACAATTATAACTACAACAATTATAATTGGCGCTTTACTTTTTTTCTTAGTATTGTTATTTTGATTTGGATTATAATTTGGTTTTACTTGCCCTTGATTTTGGTTGGCATTATTGTTTTGTTGTACTTGCCCTTGACTTTGGTTTACACCACTGTTTTGTTGTGGTTGCACTTGATTTTGGTTTGTGCCATTATTTGGTTGTACTTGATTTTGGTTTGTGCCATTGTTTGGTTGTACTTGTTCTTGATTTTGATTTGTACCATTGTTTGATTGTGCTTGTTCTTGATTTTGGTTTACATTCTCATTTGAGCCTTGATTTTCATTGCTATTTCCAGAACCATTTTGGTTGTTAATTTCTTTCATTTTATTTCCTCCTCTTATTTTGCTTTAATTATTTTATATCTATTGTATTAAAAAGTCAATAATTCTCTTCCATTTTTGCCAAATATATAGTATAATATATATGTATTGTATATAGGAGGTAAAACATATGTGGGAATTATGGTTAATTGTTTCTGGCGTCTGTCTTGTTATAGAAATAATAACTACAGGATTTCTTGTTTTCTGGCTTGCAATTGGTGCTTTGTTTGCTTTATTAACAAGTTTATTTACAGATAATATTATAATACAAACAGCAGTATTTGTTATTTCATCATGTATGCTAATTTTTTTAACAAAACCATTTGTTAAAAAATTTTTAAATAACTCTAAACCAGTTCTAACAAATGCATACTCTGTTATTGGTAAGCACGGATTGGTAATTGAAGATATAAATCAAACATTAGGTACTGGACTTATAAAGGTTGATGGTGAAGTTTGGTCGGCAAAATGTGAAAAAGATAAAATAATTTCTAAAGGCTCAGAAGTTGAAATATTAGCATTAGATGGTGTTAAAGCAGTTGTATCTTCTAATATTTATGAACAAGAAAAAGTTCAAAATTAGTTTTTAATATTTAGTATCATAAAAATAAAAAATAAATGAAGTAAGAGGAGGAAATTTTATGTGGTTTTTTATTATACTATTAATTATCATTTTATTTATTGCTTATAAAACAATTAAAGTTGTAAAGCAATCAGAAGTTTATATTATTGAAAGGCTTGGTAAATTTCATAAGGTAGCAGATGCTGGTCTTACAATTATCATTCCTTTCTTTGATCATGTACGTTCTGTTGTAAGTTTAAAACAACAAACAATGGATATTCCACCACAAGGAGTTATTACAAAGGATAATGTTACAATTACAATTGACACAGTTGTATTCTATAAAATTACAGATCCTGCAAAAGCAGTATATGAAATTCAATCTTTAAAGAAAGGTATAGAATATTTGGCAATTACTACTATACGTGATATTGTTGGTAAAATGGACCTAGATGAAACATTTAGCTCACGTGATGCAATTAACGATAAACTAAGAGTTATATTAGATGAGGCCACAGATCAATGGGGTTGTAAAATTGATCGTGTAGAAATTAAAGATATCACTCCACCAGCAGATATCCGTGATGCAATGGAAAAACAAATGAATGCTGAAAGAAATAAAAGAGCCTTAATTTTACAAGCAGAAGGCGAAAGACAATCTGCAATCACACTTGCTGAAGGTAAAAAGCAAGCAGCTATATTAGAAGCAGAAGCTGACCGTGAATCTGCAATAAGAAGAGCTGCCGGTGAAGCTGCTGCAATTAAAGAAGTAGCTGAAGCTAAAGCTCAAGAAATTGAAATGGTCTATAAAGCAATGATGAAAGCAAATCCAAATGAAAAACTAGTTCAATTAAAATCTCTAGAAGCATTAAAGGAAGTAGCAAACGGAGATGCAAATAAAGTATTTATTCCTTTTGATGCAACTAGCGCATTAGGAAGTTTAGGTGCAATTAAGGAAGTAATAGAAGATAAGAAAAAATAATAAAAAACTCTAGTGTATTATTTGAAACACACCCCTTTTAGTAGACACAATAAAAAAGACTATTGTGTCAAAATCTAAACGGAGGTGTATTTTTTTTATGGCAAAAAAGGTCAAAAATTTTTCAAATATGCATTGAAAGAAAAACAAACATTTATAAAAAAGGTTCGAGAAGAAGGATATTCAACATATGAAATAACAAGAGAATTTGGTATACCAAATGATTCTATTAAAAATTGGTTGTACTCTCCAGAAAAGAGCTTATCTGTATCAAAAAGAGGTAGACTCCACTAATTGATGATGAAATTGATTATAAGTCAATAAGGCTTAATAATGAATAACAAAAAGATTCAAAGAATTATGAAAAAAATATAATTTAAAACCACAATATACTAAAAAGGTTAAGGGCAAATCGTATAAACGAATAGAAGAAAATGTAAAACCAAATTTAATAAATAGAAATTTTAATACTGATGCTCCAGATAAAATTTGGACAACAGATATTACATATTAAATTTATAGTTTCCATGGTATTCTTAAAAAGGAAACACTCTATAATAATAGATACCACAGGTTTAAAAGAATATATAGATATTGTAAAAGATTGGTTATTATTTTATAATACAGTAAGAATAAAAAATAGAGACTACATTTAATTGTAGTCCCTATCTACCAAATAGTTTTTTATTATTAGTCTACTATTTTGAGTTCACTTCATTCCTGACTTAGTTTTTTTATTTTTTATTTAACTTACTTCATTTATTTTTATATCTCTAACATGCTCAATTTTTTCCCATTTTGTTTGTTTCTTAAATAAACATTTAAAGTTAATTAGTAACCATGAACCCAAGAATAGTGGATATAATGCCAATCCTTTTATCATTGGTCTTATAGGCTTTTTATCTAAAATCATAATCATAATTGCTGTTATAATTGGTAATAAGAATGTTGGTAATAAATATCTTAAACAGTTTATAAATAAATCCAATGTTGACATTCCATTAGAGAAATACATTACAAAGTTTAATATTAACAGTATAATTGTTAATACGAACATAGGAATACTTCCTATCATGTATAAAAGACCATCAAAGTTCATTAATGTTTTATGTTCTTTTACAGCCACTGCAAGTGGAATTGTATATTCCTTTAAACATTGTATATGCCCAACTGTCCACCTTGATCTTTGTGACCATGATTGTTTAAACCCAACTGGCTGTTCATCATATACAATTGCATCCGTAGCCCACCCAAGTTTTTTACCAGAAATAATGGTTTTTAATGAAAATTCAATATCTTCTGTTAATGTATTTGTATCCCATCCTGTAGGTTTTATTATATCAAATTTGACCATAAAACCTGTTCCATTTATTAATGGTGATAATCCTAAATTATATCTTGCCAAATGGTAAAAACGGTTCATTGTCCAATAGAATATCGCATATCCAGCTGTAATCCAACTATCTGTTGGATTTTTTATATCTCTGTATCCTTGAACTACTTCTTCTCCTTGGCAAAGTTTCTTATTCATATTCTTTATAAAGTTTTCATCTACAATATTGTCAGCATCAAAAATGCAAAATGCATCATATGGAGCATTTTCTTCGATTTTTTGTTTTAAAAACCAATTAAGCGCATATCCTTTTGTTTTATGTTCTTCATCAAATCTTTCATAAACAATAGCTCCCGCTTCTTTTGCTACCTTAGCCGTATTATCTGTGCAATTATCTGCAATTACATAAATGTCATATAATTCTTTTGGATAATTTTGCCTCTTTAGGCTTGCAATTAGGTTTCCCACTACCTTTTCTTCGTTATGAGCTGGTATTATTGCCATAAAACGGTTTTGCTTGTCTTCAATAATAGGCTTATCCTTTAATTTTACTAAAGAACATAAACTTACAACTAATTGATATAACCAATATATTGTAACTATCCAGACTAATGCCTGTTGTAAAACATATAAATATTCCATTTTTTTCTCTCCTTTTAATAATGTTTTACATTATTAAATATAATCTATATTAATTATTATACTATTATTTTTTGTTTTTGAAACTTTTTTGAGTAATTT
>ENA-UONW01004422-UONW01004422.1-human-gut-metagenome-genome-assembly--contig:-CS52-NODE-4422-length-10277-cov-6.842692_pt1 | contig 10277 bp, 7 predicted proteins | sample MGYA00242463_ERZ724010 | MGnify/ENA metagenome assembly ERZ724010 | reverse complement strand
TGATGGAGGTCTATCAGGACGCGCACGTCTACGACACGGGCATGATCTGCATTGTCGAGATCATGGGCCGCCACGCCGGTTGGCTGACCGCCGCCGCCGCGCTTGCAACGAAGTACGGCGCAGGTCCCGACCTCATCTACCTGCCCGAGACCGACTTTGATATGGATACCTTCCTTGCCGACGTCCAGCGCGTTTATAAGGAGACCGGCAGCTGCATGGTCGCCGTGTCCGAAGGTATCCACTATGCCGACGGCAGCTTTGTTTCCGAGGCCAAGACCAGCGCGACGGACGGCTTTGGCCACGCGCAGCTCGGCGGCCTTGCGGCGCTGCTTGCGAGCATCGTGAAGGAAAAGACCGGCGCGAAGGTGCGCGGCATCGAGCTTTCGCTGCTCCAGCGTTGCGGCGCGCACCTGGCCTCCGAGACCGACATTGAAGAGGCCGTCATGGCGGGCCGCGCCGCGGTGGAGAACGCCGTCGCGGGCATCACGGATAAGATGGTTGCCTTCGAGCGCGAGACCGTGAACGGTCACTACGCCTGCAAGACGAAGCTCCTTCCGCTCACGTCCGTTGCAAACTATGAAAAGAAGATCCCGCTCGAGTGGATCAACGATGCACACAACGGCGTCAAGCAGGAGCTCATCGACTATGTGCTGCCCCTCATTCAAGGCGAGCCGAAACTCCCGAAGGAGGATTCCCTCCCCCGCTTCGCCAAGCTCAAAAAGGTGCTGGCCAAGTAAGATTTTCAATAAAAAAGGAACCGATTCGTAAAGAATCGGTTCCTTTTTTCTGTTTCACGCATTCCACTTATTCAGCGGTAAACCACTCGCCGAGAATATCCGTGGTGAGCGGCAGCGTCGTGCGCGTCCGCCTTCTCCTACACGATGGGCTGCGGGGTGCGGCTTGCTAAGATGATGCTGACAAGCGCCGCTGCCACCAGCAGCGGCAGCGCGATCTTTCGGCTCATATCCTCTTCCTCCTGTTATCCTTCTTTATAGAACAGCATAACAGTGGGCGGCGGAAATGACAAGTTACAAAGCAATGACATTCCGGTTACAGAAATGTAACAAAGAGAGAGGAAGGTCCTCTCTCTTTGTTTTTTATAGAATAATGCAGATGAGACCGCCCGTACCTTCGTTGATGATGCGCTCAAGCGTCTGGCGGAGCTTGAGCCGCGCATCCTCCGGCATGTGCTTGAGCTTTGCCTGCAAGTCTTCGTTCACGATCTCATGGAAACTGCGGCCGAAGATGTTGGACTGCCAGATCTTCGTCGTGTCGCCCTCAAACTCCTGCAAGAGATAATTGACCATGTCCTCGCTCTGCTTTTCGTTGCCGACGATGGGCGAAACCGTCGTTTCGATGTCGGCGCGAATGATGTGCAGGCTCGGCGCGCTCGCCTTGAGCCGCACGCCGTAACGCCCGCCCTGCTTCATGATCTCCGGCTCTTCGAGGTTCAACTCATCGACGGTCGGGACGACGATGCCGTAGCCGCTCTCGCGCGCGTCGGCAACCGCCTGCGCCACCTTGTCATACTCCGCCTTGACCGCTGAAAGCTCGGTGAGAAGGCTCAAAAGGTCGCCGTCGTCCTTCACGTCAAAACCCGACTGTTCGCTGAGCGTCTGGTAGAACAGTGTGCGCGGGAGCTGCAATTCCGCCGCGGCAACGCCTGTGCCGAGTTGAATGGAAGTAATGCGAGCGCTGCTGACATTCTCGCAGTCGCCAATGGCGCCGATCGCCCCCTGTACCTCGCGGATACAATGGAGCGCGCTCGTGTTTTCTCGAATGGCCTGATAGAGTCCGCTTTTGATCGGGTGGTCGTCGCTCAGCGCCTCGACCCACGGCGGAATAAAAAGATCAAGCTCGCAGAGTGGGAACTCGTAGAGAATGGCCTTGAGGATCTGTCCCACCGCCGCATCGTCGAGCGTCAGGCAGTTTACCGGCAGGCACGTCACGCCATAGCGTGAAGCAATATCCCTTGCCATCGCCTGCACGCGTTCGCTTTCCGGCTCTGCTGCGTTGAGCAGGACGAGGAATGGCTTGCCGATCTCCTGCAACTCGCGGATCACGCGCCCCTCGGCCTCTATGTAGTCCTCGCGGGGAATGTCGGTAATGCTGCCATCGGTCGTCACCACAACGCCGATGGTCGAATGTTCACGGATCACGCGCGTGGTACCAAGCTCCGCCGCCTCGCTCATCGTTACCTCGCGGTCGAGCCACGGCGTTGAGACCATGCGGGGGCTTTCCCCCTCCATCTGTCCCGTCGCGCCGGGGATCATATAGCCCACACAGTCGATGAGCCGCACCGAGCAGCTGCTGCCCTCGTCGAGCGCGATGTCAACGGCCTCTTCCGGTACGAATTTTGGCTCCGCCGTCATCACCATGCGGCCGCTGCCGCTCTGCGGCAGCTCATCTTTCGCCCGCTCGCGACGGTAGACATTGTCGATATTCGGAATGACCTGCGTTTCCATGAAGCGCTTGATAAACGTCGACTTGCCCGCGCGCACGGGGCCGACGACGCCGATGTAGATGTCCCCCGCCGTGCGGGTCGAAATATCCTGATAGATCTCCGTATTCATGCTCATACCCTCTTCCTCCGTTCCTCAGCGCCTGCGCGGGATCAGCAGGAGCTTCCCGCTCACCGTGGCCGATTCCTCTTTGAGCTCATTGGCAGCAAGAATGGCCTCGACCGTCGTGCGGTACCGCTTGGCAATATCCCACAGCCGTTCCCCCGGCTTCATTGCCCGCAGCACGAGCGACGGAACGTTTTTCTCCTTTTTCTCGCATTCCTCTGCCTGCAAGGACTGGAGACAGGGGTAAGACGGCATCTCCACTACACTGACGGCAAAGGTCACGGGAAAGCGCAGCTCCACGCCGTCCGCGCCGACAGATGCGGCGATCTCACCGGCATACACATCCTGCACCCGCGCCTGACCGGCGAGCGGCAGATCGGTTTCAAGCAGCACCTCGCTCCGCCGCTCCGAGAGCAGCGGCACGGCATTTTCGTCAAGATACAGCACACGCAGATTGGCCGTCGCGCGCAGCGCCGAGGACGCGCCGGAGTCGCTGACGCCGGCACTGCTGAAGATCACGTCTGCGGCAAGCACATTCTGCACCTCTGCGCCCGTTTCGATCTTTTCACGCACGAGCTGCTCGCGCAGCACCGGTGCTGCGCTGTCGCACAGCTCGACCGTTTCCGTCTTTGCGTTCAGCTCATACGCCGTGCTGTAAAGGTCTGTAACACAGCAGACGCTGCGCGTTTCGCGCACCGCCGCAAAGGCGCTGATCGTCAGCCGCAGCGAAACGGTGCGGAAATTGTCAGGCTCGCTCTCGCCGCCGACATGTATCTCCGCGCCCGTCAGGCGCAGCGACGCGCGCACTGTCGTTTCCCCCTCCTCCTCGGAAAGGCCGTCGAGGATCTGCGAAAACGGCAGTTCGCCGCTCAAGGAGGCGAGGCTTCCGCCCTCATCGAGATATACAGCGTCCAGACGGGCAATGCCCTTGAGCACGATCTTGTTGCCGATCTCCTTGCAGTCGGTCGTGCGCAGCACGCATTTGCTGCGCAGCAGCTCACGGATCGGCTCCTTTGTGCCGGAGAGCATCACCTCATCGGCGAAGGTAAAATCCTTTTCCCGAACGGCACGGATCACGGTGATCTCTTTCTTCTCGCACAGCGTTTCGATCTTGTAAGCCTCCTGCTCCTTTACGCCGCTGCATACGCTCAGCGACGCAGGTACGTACGGTGTGAGCGCCAGTTCCACATTCACGCGCGTGAAGATCTTGCGTGGGTTGAGCATGCGCACCTCGCATGAGCAGAGCCTGCCCTCCAAACAGCAGTCTGTGCCGCTTGAAAGCGCGCGCCCCTCGATCATTTCCTCGAGCGGCAGGGAATACTCAAACGATTTCATTCCCTGCGTGTCCTCCGCCACATACAAAAGCGTCATGCGGATCGTGCCTGACACCTGTGCTTTTCCGTCTGTGATCTCGCGGCTGCGCAGGAAAAGGCACCCGCTCGCATCCACGATGCGGGCAATATCCGGCAGATAGTCCGGTACGATGGTTTCCGTCGTTTCCTCACGGTTTTCGCTCAACTGCGGCAGCGCCTGATAACAGGCAAACTGCTCTTTTTTCAATTCCAGTTCCATTGCAGTCCTCTCCTTCGGCTAAGTGGTTACTGCACTCTATGCGTAGTGGACGCGCGTTATGCGCCTTCTCTGACGCCAAACATGCGCCGCAGCAGCGACGAGAGAGCCTTCGGTGATTTCCAGACGATGATCTTCATGCTTTTCCCTCCTAAAATCTGCGCAAACAGCCAAGCCCACAAAGAATGAGAAGAAATGCGACCAGAAACATCAGCGCCCCAACCGGAAAAACAGCCGTGATAAAAATGCCGAGCCCCAGCGCCAATGCACACAGCCCCACGCAGCGCCACGGGCCGGACGGCGGGCGCGGCGGTGGATTCGGAACCATGCTTCTCCCCCCTCTCCCGGCGTTCGCCTGCTCCATTCTATACAAAAGCGCGCAATGTGTTCCCGCTCTATCACGGCAAAGCGCCAAACTTTTCCGTAGGGCTTTGCGCAATACTTGACAATTTCCCCGCCCCGTATAGTATAAGAATTACTTGACTTTATCGCGGCTCTGCGGGCGTGTTCCGCACCGGCCGCAACGGAAAGGACGGTACCCCTATGCAGCAAATGAGCAGCAGAAACCAGCATTTTACCGATTCCGTCATTCGCAGAATGACGCGCATCTCCAATGAGAGCGGCGCGATCAACCTGGCGCAGGGCTTCCCCGATTTTGACCCGCCCAAGGAGATGACGGATCGCCTTGAGGTGGTCAGCCACGAAGGCCCCCACCAGTACCCCATCACGATGGGTGCGCCGAACTTCCGTCAGGCCATCGCGCGCAAGTGCGGCCATTTCATGGGCCGCACCATTGACCCTGAGACCGAGATCGTCGCCACCATCGGTTCGACTGAAGCCATGGTCGACACGCTCTTCGCCCTGACCGATCCGGGCGACCGCGTTGTGATGTTCTCCCCGTTTTTTGAAAATTACCGTGCCCAGACCATCATGGCGGGCTGCGAGCCGGTCTTTATCCCCCTGAACCCGCCGACGTTCTCCTTCGACCCGAACGTACTGGAGGACGCCTTCCGCGGCGGTGCAAAGGCCATCATCATCTGCAACCCCTCGAACCCCTGCGGCAAGGTCTTCACCGAGGAAGAGCTCAGGATCATTGCCGAGCTTTGCGTCCGCTACGATGTTTACGCCATCATGGACGAGGTGTATGAGCATATCATCTACGATGGCCGCAAGCACGTTTACATGAACAGCCTCCCCGGCATGTGGGAACGCACAGTGTCCTGCTCCTCGCTTTCCAAGACCTACTCCATCACCGGCTGGCGACTCGGCTACGCCATCGCGCCGGAGCCGATCATGACGCGCATCCGCCAGTATCACGATTTCACCACCGTCGGCTGCCCGTCCCCGCTGATGGAGGCCGCGGTCGTGGGACTCAATATGCCGCTAAGCTACTACGATGAATTTGGCGCGCACTATGCGCACATGAAGAAGATCTTCACCGATGGCATGCGTAATATCGGCATTCCCTTCACCGATCCCGAAGGCACATACTTCGTGCTGGCCGATATTTCTCCGTACCTCAAAAAGGGGCAGAGCGATGTTGACTTCTGCGAGCAGCTCGCACGCAAGGTCGGCGTCGGTTCGGTGCCGGGAAGCTCCTTCTTCAGCGAGCCGATCAACAACATCATCCGCCTGCACTTCGCCAAAAAAGACGAAACACTGTATGCGGCGCTCGATCGGCTGAGCCATATCAAAGACCTGATGTAAGACATTGATACGAAAAAACTCTGTTCCGATCGGAACAGAGTTTTTCTATACAGTGATTTTGCTTTACAGCAATGATTCCATGCTGATTTGCTGGTCATCGGCAGGAGCAGCGTTCGTTTCCCCATCCGGCCCGCCGAAGCGAGAGATGAACGCTTCCTCGGAAAGCACCGGAACGCCCAGCTCCTTGGCCTTCTTCGCCTTTGATGAGCCGGACTCCCCGTCGTTGCTGACGAGATACGACGTTTTTCCCGAGACGCTGCCTGCGACCTTGCCGCCCTGCCGCTCGACATAGGCCTTGAAGTCATCGCGGTTTTTGAAGGTGTGCACGTCGCCCGTAATGACAAAGGTAAGTCCTTTACAAGGTCCGTCATTCAATGCTTTTGGTGCAACTTCGTCCACGTGAAGCTCATGCATCAGGCGATCGAAGAGAGCGTGGTTCCCCTCGTCTGCAAACCAGTTCAAAAGCGCGTTCGATCTTTCCACGCCGATGCCGTCTACATCCTCAAAGCCCTCACCGCTCTCGATACGCGCAAGGAAGCCCTTCGTACCGAGCGCTGCAATGAGCTTTTTGCCCGCATCTGTGCCGATGTTCGGAATGCAGAGCGCAAAGATGAGGTGGACAGGATCAGCTTTGCGGCTTTTTTCGATGGCCGCCATCAGATTGGCGCAGGACTTTTCGCCAAAGCCCTCGAGCGCGACGATTTCGTTTGCGTGGTCGTTCAGATGGTAGAGATCCGAAAAATCGCGCAGGTAGCCGCGGTTGACGAACTCGTGCAGCGTCTGCACGGAGAGACCGTCAATATCAAGACCCGCCTTGCTCGCAAAACGAACAAAGCGCTTTAGGTGCTTGGCAGGGCAGTTTGCATCGGTGCAGCGCAGCGTCTTTACGCCGCTCACCGGGCTGACGCTCACCTCGGTCGCCGCGCCGCAAACGGGGCAGGCGCTCGGGACCTCGTAACTCCCTTCCGCGCGCACGACCGCGATGCACTTCGGAATGATCTTATTTGCTTTGATGACACGCAATTTCGTCTTCCTGTCCGCGCCGATGCCGAGGCGCTCGAGCTCGCTCACATTGCAAAGAGAGGCCCGCGAAACGGTCGTACCCTCAAGCTGCACAGGATCAAAGACCGCAACAGGTGTGATGGTCGACGCCGCGCACGACCATTCGATATGGTCGAGCACGGTCTCAGCGGATACGTCCGCCCACTTGTAGGCAAGACCTGCGCGCGTGGCGTGGTGCCCCGTCACGCTGCCGGTCGCGGCGTAGTCGGTATCGTCATAGGTGATGACAAGGCCATCAACAGGAATGCCCATCTCGCCGGAATCGACCTTCTTCGTCCAGCGCGCAATGGCGTCCGGCAGATGCACCGCGTCCGTTTCCTCGCGCTCGACGGTCGTAAAGCCCAGCCGATCGAGGTAGTCCATGCGCGCGCCCCAGGAGCGGATCTCCTCGTCCGTATGGACGAGCGTGAAAGCGTTGAAGGTCACATTGCGCTCACATACTTTGTCGAGATTCGTCTTGTCGAGTGCCAGCGTGCCGGCGGCAAGGTTGCGGGGATTCGCGTAGCGGTCGTCTGCGTCCTCAAGCGTATCGTTGATGGCCTCAAAATCCGCGTAGGAGATGGTTGCCTCGCCGCGCACGACAAGGTGTCCCTTGTCCGCGATCTTCGCGGGAATGCCGCGGATCGCAGCGGCCATATAGGTGATGTTCGTGCCGACGGTGCCGTTGCCGCGCGTCAGAACGCGCGTGAGCGCGCCGCTGTCATACGTCGCCACAAGCGTCGAGCCGTCGAGCTTCCACGAAAGCCAGATCGCGCGCTCTCCCGCCCAGTCCTGCAATTCCGCTACCTTTTTCGTCTTGGCGAGCGAAAGCGCGGGGTATTCGTGCGCTTCCTTCTCCCCCTCGCCGTCCATTTCGTTCCCGGAATGGCTCGTCACCTGCGTGGGACTGTCGGGCCGGACGTAGCCGGTCTCTTTTTCAAGAGCGGTCAGCTCGTCAAAAAGAGCGTCCCACTCGTAGTTCGTCATCTGCTCCTCCTGCCCGCCGTAGTAAGCGTCAGAGGCGGCATTCAGCCGTGTTACGATCTCGTCGATCCGGATATTTTTGTCCATAGTGCGTTCCCTCTCTCCGGCGGTGCGCAAAAGGCAGTCAGCCGTTGTTCATGATGTAATCTTCCGCGTTCTGCTCCATGTCCGCGCCGTTGCTGAAATAGGTGTAATTGTCCGGCACGGAGCCGACGATAACGGTCTCTGCCACGGAATAGGTGTTGCTGAGCTTTGTTGTCGTGGAAAATCCGGGCAGCAAAATGCTGACATAGACGTCCACCACAAGATAGATCTGGTGCTTGGTCTGGTTGATGCCCGCCGACGTGAACGTATTTTCAAAATGCGCGCTCGACGAGCCGACCGACTGCATCCGCACCCGAATGAGCGGCCCGCGTCCCGAGAGAAACGGCGAGCCGAGCAGTGTGCCGACCGGCACGGAAAGCTCCTTGGTCGTCACCTCGGAGAGCTTTTCCAGCACCTCGTCGATGATGGCGGATTGCAGGCGGTTGCATTCCGCCATGTTGCTCTTGACCGCCGTGATCCTGCCCTCATTGTCTTTTTCAAAGGAAATGAGCTGATCGTAATCCACGCCGCCGCTGTAGATCGTTTCATTCACGGCGGCGGTGACGATACCGTTGACCGTATTCGACACCCGCGCCGTTGCAAGCGACGTGAGCACGGGCTTTAAGTGCGTCATCACAACGACGGTGAGCGCCAACAGTACTGCCAGCAAAATGAGCGCCAACAGCAGCGCGCGTTTTTTGCCAGAAAGCAGCTTTCGCCTTCGCATCGGCTCCACCTCGATTCGATGAAGCCTATGACAGCACAGCTTTTCCCTATTCCGGCAGCGCCATCACAAGCTTTTTGAAGGCTTTCCCGCGCTCCATAAAGTTCGTAAAGCAGTCGAATGCCGCACACGCGGGCGAAAGTGTCACAATATCGCCCGTTCCGGCGCGTTCGTAAGCGGTCTGTACGCAGGCGGCAAGATCCGCGCAGCGCATGATCTCGGGAAGATCCTCCTCGCGCGCGTTCTCGCGCAGGGCATTTTCGATGGCGTCTGCCGTCGCGCCGCACAGGATCAGCAGCTTGACATGCTGCACCACTTCCGGTGCAAGGGGTGCAAAGGAGATATGCTTGTCATATCCGCCCGCGATCAGAATGACCTTTTCATCAAACGCGCGCAGCCCCGCGATGGTACGCGTGGGACTTGTGGCAATGGAATCGTTATACCACTTCGCGCCGTGCAGCGTGCGCACATATTCGATGCGGTGCTCCACGCCCGCAAAACTGCGCGCAGTCTTTTTCATCACATTATAAGGTACGATGCCGTCCAGCGCCGTCACAGCGGCAAGATAATTTTCGACGTTGTGCAGCCCCGGCAGGCGAATATCCGAAACGCGCATGACCTCTTCCTCATGTCCGTTATGACGCAGAACGATCGCGTCACCGCGCAGAAATGCGCCGTCCGCGACCGCTTCGCGGCGGCTGAAAAGGCGTGTGTGCGCTTGGGACTTTTCAGAAAGCGCGCGCGTGATGTCGTTATCCTCATTAAAGATGGCGATGTCGTCCGCACTCTGATGGAGATAGATGTTCTCCTTCGCCGCAATATACTCTGCCATATCGCGGTGCATATCGAGGTGGTTCGGCGCAAGGTTGGTCATCACCGCGATGTGCGGCGAGCGCTTCATATCCAGCAGCTGGAACGACGAAAGCTCAACGACCGCAACATCGTCGCGCTTCATCTTCTCCGCGTCGCACAGCAGCGGGTGGCCGATGTTGCCACCGAGGTAGACTGTCTTCCCCGCCGCGCGCAGCATTTCTGCAATGATGCTCGTGGTGGTGGTCTTGCCGTCGCTGCCCGTCACGCCGATGATCGTGCAGGGGCAGACCTCGAAAAAGATCTCCATCTCCGACGTCACGATGCTGCCGCGTGATCTCGCTTCGAGCAGCGCCGGAACGTCCGGTCGCATGCCCGGCGTGCGAAAGACAACGTCCGCGCGCAGATCGTCAAGATATGCCTCGCCCAGATGCAGCTGCGCGCCCAGTGCTTCCAGCTGCGGCGCACGCTCGCCAAGCGCCTCGCGGCTCTTTTTGTCGCAGGCGATGACCTGCACGCCGCTGCGGCACAAAAGCTCGATGAGCGGCGTGTTGCTCACGCCGATGCCGAGCACCGCTGCTGTTTTTCCCCGCAGGGAAGCTAAATAGTCCTGTATCGTCATGGCTTTTTGTCCTTTCGCCAAACATGCAAAATCATTATATAGTATAGCGCAGGCCGGAAAAAATAGCAATGGATTTTCCGTTGACAAGCTCCGCCCGATGGGCTAAAATAGTTGTGCGAGTATGACAGACAGTCGCGCGGCGAAGCCGAAAGGCTCGCTGTGAGGAAAG
>ENA-UONW01004410-UONW01004410.1-human-gut-metagenome-genome-assembly--contig:-CS52-NODE-4410-length-10297-cov-6.357450_pt1 | contig 10297 bp, 6 predicted proteins | sample MGYA00242463_ERZ724010 | MGnify/ENA metagenome assembly ERZ724010 | reverse complement strand
TAAAGCTGGGGGTGACGGTTTCATGCAGAAACAGCACGCCCAGAATCGCGGAGACGAGCGGCTGCATCGGGTAAAACATGGAGCAAAAGCTCGCGTCCATCACCCGCAGGCTGTAATTCCAGAGCGAATGGGTCACGGCAGTGCCGAAAATGCCCATATACAGCACGGCGAGGACGCTTTGCACCGAAAAGGAGCAGGCAGCGCTTTGCAGCTCGATCAAAGACCATGCGCCGGTCAGGGGCAGGGCGCAGCAAATCGCAATCAGCGCGATCTGCATCGGGTCGTAGCGGCCGCTGATGCGGCGAATGATGATCGAGGCGGTGGACCAGAGGAAGACGCTGACCAGCATCATCAATACACCGGCGGCGTCCGCCGTGCCGCCCACGCCGACGATGACCACCACGCCGAGCATGGAGAGCGCGACGCAGGCGATTTTGGACAGGGTGATGCGCTCGTGCAGAAAGAGCGCGGCGAGAATCGGGATGAAGATGGGGTTCATCGCGCCCAGCAGCGAGGAGAGCGAGCCGGTCAGCCGGTCAATCCCCAGCATTTGCAGGCAGAAGCTGGCGAAATACCCGGTGAAACCGATGGCGAAGAGAATCGGCCAGTCGCGCCTGTCCACGGGCTTCAGCGCTCTGCGCAGGCACAGGACGAGCAGGAGCGCCGGGATCGAAACCAGATAGCGCAGCGCGAGCAGCGTCACCGGAGGAATGGTGCGCAGCGCGACCTTGGAGACGACGTATTGGCTGCCCCAAAGCACGAAAGCGGTGAACAGGGGAATCAGGCGGCGCTTGTTCATATGAAAGCCTCACTTTGATAAGCGAATTCCGCCGCGCGGCGCTGAGCGCGCGCCTTTTCGGAATCCGCGTCTTTCTTCCTATTATAATTGAAGCGGGCGGCGTTGCATAGTTCAAAATGCGCGAAGGAGGACGGAAAGATCGAAATTTGCAAGCGCCATCAAAAAGAACGGTTTTTTGGTGAAATTGGGCAATGAATTGCAACTGACTGCAAAATAGAAGTCGTAAAGTGAAAAACATTCATCGCAAAAGTGAAGAAAACTGAAAGAATTCGCTTGTTTTGACGGGATGATTGCGGTATAATACCACCTATCAACGGCGGGGACAAAAAGCCCCCGGCGAATTTCATCAATCCTGTATAGGGGGAATTGACATGAAGAAGTTGCTTGCTGCGGCCGTTGCCGCCGCGATGACGATGACCGCGACCTTCGCGATGGCGGATGGCGCGATCAAGATTGGCGAAATCGGCCCGCTGACCGGCGCGGCCGCGATTTATGGCACGGCTGTTGCCAACGGCGCGCAGATCGCTATCGACGAGCTGAACGCGCTGGGCGGCCAGCAGTATGAGCTGAACGCGCAGGACGACGAGGCGGACGCGGAGAAATCCGTCAACGCCTACAACAACCTGCTCGACTGGGGCGCGCAGATGATGCTCGCGACCGTTACCACCAACCCCTGCATCGCCGTCGGCGCGCAGGCGCATGAGGATCGCGTCTTCATGCTCACGCCGTCCGCCTCTTCTTCGGACGTTACCGCCGATAAGGACAACGTGTATCAGGTCTGCTTCACCGACCCGGCGCAGGGCACCGCTTCCGCGCAGTACATCGCCGAGCACAAGCTGGCCGAGAAGGTCGCCGTGATCTACAACAACGCCGACGCATATTCTACCGGCATCTACCAGACCTTCGACGCGAAGGCCAAGAAGCTGGGTCTGGAGATTGTCGCCGTTTCCACCTTCACCGACGACACCACCGATTTCTCCGTGCAGGTGACCGCCGCGAAGGAAGCGGGCGCTGACCTCGTGTTCCTGCCGATCTATTACACCCCGGCTTCCATGATCCTCATGCAGGCCAACGCCATGGGCTACGCGCCGACCTTCTTCGGCTGCGACGGCATGGACGGCATTCTCGCCATCGAGGGCTTTGACACCAGCCTGGCCGAGGGTCTGATGATGCTGACCCCGTTCGCCGCGGACGCGAAGGACGAGAAGACGGTCTCCTTTGTCACCAAGTATCAGGAGAAGTTCGGCGGCGTGCCGAACCAGTTCGCTGCGGATGCTTATGACGGCATTTACGCGCTGGCTGCCGCCTGCGAGAAGGCGGGCGTGACCGCCGATACCTCCGTGGAGGACGCCTGCGACATGATTATCGCCGCCATGCAGGAGATTCAGGTGGAAGGTCTGACCGGCACCATGACGTGGGACGCCGCCGGCACCGTCACCAAGACCCCGACTGCCGTCGTCATCAAGGATGGCGCTTACGTCAGCGCGGAGTAAACAGCAATCTCAGCGTACATGGCTTCGGTCAGCCGGAGCCATGTACTTTTGTTGTATCTGCCGCGTTCGTCTATCCCCCCTTTTCTGACGCACTTACGCAAATGAGGTGAATGAAATGACATTGTTTCTTTCCTACCTGATTAACGGAATCAGTCTGGGAAGCGTCTACGCCATCATCGCGCTCGGCTATACGATGGTTTACGGCATTGCCAAAATGCTGAACTTCGCCCACGGCGACGTCATCATGGTCGGCGCGTATGTCTCCTTCTGCGCCATGCAGTACCTCGGTCTGCCGAAGCTGGTTTCCGTTGTGCTGGCGATGGTGGTGTGCACCGCGCTGGGCATTGTCATCGAGGGGCTGGCCTATAAGCCGCTGCGGAAAGCGCCGTCGCTCGCCGTGCTGATTACGGCCATCGGCGTGAGCTACTTCCTCCAAAACAGCGCGCTGCTGATCTGGGGCTCCGCGCCGAAGAGCTATCCCTCCGTCATTTCCCTCGGCTCGCTCACGCTGATGGACGGCCAGCTCGTCATCTCCGGCGGCACGATCGTCACGGTGCTGGCCAATATCGTCATCATGGTTGCGCTGACGGCGTTCACCGGGCGCACCAAGTTCGGCAAGGCGATGCGCGCCGTGTCCGAAGACAAGGGCGCGGCGGAGCTGATGGGCATTAACGTCAACATGACCATCTCCATGACGTTCGCCATCGGTTCCGCGCTGGCGGCGATTGCGGGCGTGCTGCTCTGCTCCGCCTACCCCACGCTCCAGCCGACCACCGGCTCCATGCCGGGCATCAAGGCGTTTACCGCCGCCGTCTTCGGCGGAATCGGCTCCATTCCGGGCGCGATGATCGGCGGCGTGCTGCTGGGCGTGATCGAGATTCTCGGCAAGGCATATGTCTCCACCGAGCTGGGCGACGCGCTGGTGTTCGCCGTGCTGATCCTCGTGCTGCTGGTCAAGCCGACCGGCCTGCTGGGCAAGCCTGTACGCGAGAAAGTGTGAGGTGAAAACCATGAGAAGCAAAAAATTCCGCAGCACCCTGATAACCTTCGGCATTGTGATCGCGGCGTTCATCGCCTGTCAGGTGATGATCTCCACCGGCGCGATGACCCGCTCGCTCAAGGGTCAGCTCGTGCCGATCTGCGCGTATGTCGTCATGGCCGTCTCCCTCAACCTGACGGTCGGCATTTCCGGCGAGCTGAGCCTCGGCCACGCGGGCTTTATGAGCGTCGGCGCGTTCTCCGGCATTGTGATGGCCATGTGGCTGAGCAAGGGCATGGGCGTGGCGAACGAAACGCTCTGCCTGCTGCTGGCGATTCTGACCGGCGGCGCGGCGGCCGGTATCGCGGGCGTGGTCATCGGTATTCCGGTGCTGCGCCTGCGCGGCGACTATCTGGCGATCGTCACGCTGGCGTTCGGTGAAATCATCCGCAACGTCATCAACTGCCTGTATATTTCGCTGGACGGCCAGCGCCTGCATATCGCCTTCAACAACCCGAACGTGGCGGGCAAGCTGCTGGTGAACGGCCCGGCGGGCGCCACCGGCGTGAACAAGATGGCGACGTTCGGCATGGGCTTTGCGCTCACGCTCTTCACCCTGTTCGTGGTGCTCAACCTGATTGACAGCCGATCCGGCCGGGCAATCATGGCCATCCGCGACAACCGCATCGCGGCGGAGGCGATGGGGCTGAACGTGACCAAATACAAGATGATGGCGTTTGTCACCTCCGCCGTGCTGGCGGGCATGGCGGGCGCGCTTTACGGCCTGAATTTCTCCACCGTCGCCGCGTCGAAGTTCAAGTTTGATACGTCGATCCTCGTGCTGGTGTTCGTCGTGCTCGGCGGCATCGGCAACATCCGCGGCTCGATCATCTCCGCGACGCTGCTGACCATCCTGCCCGAGCTGCTGCGCGCGTTCGCGAATTACCGCATGCTCATCTATGCCATCGTGCTGATTCTGGTCATGCTGGCCACGAACAACCCGACGCTGCGCGGCATGGTGGAGCGGATCATCCCGCGCGGAAAAGGGCGGAAGAAGGAGGCTGACGAGGCATGACGGAAAACAAAAAGCGCGCCGCGACCCGAATGGTTCCGGCGCCGAGCCACGGCATCATCCCCGAGCGCGATTTCAATGAGCGCCCCGTGCTGGAGGCGCGGAATCTGGGGATTGACTTCGGCGGCCTGCATGCCGTCGAGGATTTCAACCTGATTATCGGCAAGACGGAAATCGCCGGTCTGATCGGCCCGAACGGCGCGGGCAAGACCACCGTGTTCAACCTGCTGACCAAGGTGTATCAGCCGACGATGGGCACGATCATGCTCAACGGCCGCGACACGGCGGGCATGAATACCGCGCAGGCCAACAAGCTGGGCATTGCCCGCACATTCCAGAACATCCGGCTGTTTGACAACATGTCCGTGGAGGACAACGTGCGCATCGGCCTGCACAATCAGGTGCGCTACGGCATGCTTTCCGGCATTTTCCGCATGCCGGGGTATTGGCGCGGCGAGCGCGAAATGCACGAGCGCGCGCTCGACCTGCTGAGCATTTTCGATATGCAGGATTTGGCCAATCATCAGGCGGGCAGCCTGCCCTACGGCGCGCAGCGCCGCCTTGAAATCGTCCGCGCGCTGGCCACCAATCCGTCGCTGCTGCTGCTGGATGAACCGGCGGCGGGCATGAACCCGCACGAGACGGAGGAGCTGATGGAGAACATCACGAAGATCCGCGATCAGTTCCACATCGCCATCCTGCTCATCGAGCACGACATGAGCCTGGTCATGGGCATCTGCGAGGGCATCTGCGTGCTCAACTACGGCAAGATCATCGCGAAGGGCACGGCGGCGGAAATTCAGAATAACCCGGTGGTCATCGAGGCCTATCTGGGCAAACGGAAGGAGCAATGAGCCATGAGCATGCTGAAGGTTGAGGGACTTAACGTCTATTACGGCAGCATTCATGCCATCAAGGGCGTCTCCTTCGAGGTGAATCAGGGCGAAATCGTGACGATGATCGGCGCGAACGGCGCGGGCAAATCCACCACGATGAACACGGTCGCGGGCTTGCTCAAGCCCAAGAGCGGCAGCATCACGTTTGAGGGGCACGACATCACGTCTACCCCGGCGAGCAAGGTCGTGTCGCTCGGGCTGGCGCTATGCCCGGAGGGGCGGCGCGTCTTCCAGCAGATGAGCGTGCGCGAAAACCTCGAAATGGGCGGCTACACGCGCCCTGCGGGCGAGCTGGCCGCGTCGCTGGATCAGGTTTTCGAGCAGTTTCCGCGCCTGAAGGAGCGCCAGCGGCAGATCGCCGGAACGCTCTCCGGCGGCGAGCAGCAGATGCTGGCGATGGGGCGCGCGCTGATGAGCAAGCCGAAGCTGCTGATGCTCGACGAGCCCTCCATGGGTCTGGCGCCGCTGCTGGTCGAGCAGATTTTCGAGATCGTCTTGAAGCTCAATCAGGCGGGCACGACGATCCTGCTGGTCGAGCAGAACGCGCAGATGGCGCTTTCCATCGCCAACCGCGCCTATGTGCTGGAAACCGGCCATGTCGTCAAGGAAGGCAGCGCCGACGCGCTCATGCACGACGACGCGGTGCGCAAGGCGTATCTGGGATAATCGCATACACAGAGCTCCGCTCTCCGATGGGGAGGGCGGGGCTTTTGCTTTGAAAAAAACGGAGTAACCATTGAGCAAAAGGCAAATTCTGCACAAAACGCGGACGCGCAATGCGCGCCCCTACGGGTACGGCGCGACTTATTGCTTAGACGGAAAATAACCTGATGAAAGACCTCCCTCCTTGAGGGAGGTGGCACGACGAAGTCGTGACGGAAGGAGCGGAAATCTAAAGCAGCTTTAGAAAATAATGGGAGGATTTGCTTGTAAATAAATTGACGAACTTCTCGATGCGTGATAACATAATAAGCGTGAGGAATGCCTGAAAAGCTCGTTTTGCGCGAAAAAACGGGCGGCGTATTCGGGCTTGATTGTCAATTTAAGAGGAGGTTTTGTCAAGATGAAGAAACTTGCATCTCTGGTTCTCGCGTCCGCGATGGCCGTCGTGCCGTTTGCCGCCGGTCTGGCCGCGACGTTCACGCCGGGCGAGTACGAGGCGACGGCGCAGGGCTTCGCCGGTGCGGTGACCGTGAAGGTGACCGTGGACGAAGAAAAGGTGACGGCTGTGACCGTGACCGGCGAAAACGAGACCCCGGCGCTGGGCGGCGCTGCGATCGAGGGCTATAACGCCTCTCTGATCGGCGTGGCCGACGCGGACGCCGTTGACGCGACCGCGGGCGCGACCGTGACCAGCAACGCCGTGAAGGAAGCGCTGGCCAAGGCGCTGGCCGAGGCGAAGGGCGAGGCGGTTGTAAACGACGCGGCCGTGGCCTTCACCGCCGGCACGTACACCGGCACCGCGAAGGGCTACAACGGCCCGGTCGAAGTGGCCGTGACCTTCTCCGACAGCGCCGTGACCGCTATCGAGGTCGGCGCGAACAAGGAAACCGACCATGTCGGCAACGTGGCCTTCGAGCCGGTCATCGCGGATATCCTCGCGGCGAACGGCACGGGTGTGGACGGCGTTTCCGGCGCGACCTTCTCCAGCAACGCGATCCGCAACGCGGTGAACGACGCGGCGGAGCAGGCGGGCTGCACCAACATGGACGCCTTTAAGGCGGCGGGCGCGGCGCACGAGCCGCAGGCCGCGATCGAGGAGACCTATGATGTGGTCGTCATCGGCGCGGGCGGCGCGGGCATCGCGGCGGCGGCTCAGGCCGCGCAGGACGGCAACACCGTTCTGGTGATCGAAAAGAACGCGGAAGTCGGCGGCAACACGCTGGTCTCCGGCGGTCAGTATCAGAGCGTCATGCCTTACCTCGTGTGGGATCCGGCCGATCCGGACGCGACCACCGGCGTGGGCTATGACGGCAACACCTACAACAAGGTCGTCGAGAGCGTCGCGACTCTGGACGAACTGAAGACGATCCTCGGCTGGTCCGAAGAGCCGTTTGACGAGGCCTACTACAAGGATCACGAGTTCGTGGCGGGCGACATCGCCGAGCTGTCCAAGCATGGCGTGCACGCCGAGTATCTCCAGACCCTCAAGGATCTGAAGGCGGAAATTCAGGCGTACCTCGATTGGGCGGAGCCGAAGGTTGCCGAGGGCGCGGGTCAGCTCACGCTGTTCTCCACCGTCAACCTGCATATCTTCCAGACCTATTACGGCGGTCTGCGTCCCTCCGCGGACATGACGAGCTGGATCTACGGCGATTACGACCTCGTGAAGCAGTTCATCGAGGGCGGCCAGACGCTCAAGCAGTGGCTCGAAGCGCAGGGCTCCACCTTCGTCGAGGATACCCAGCCGACGCTGATCGGCGCGCTCTGGTATCGTGAAAACGAGTTTGTCGGCGCGACCATCGACGGCGTGGATTATCCGGGCCGCTGGGGCACTTACTTCAAGGCGCCGATGAACACCGTGCTGGCGACCTCCGAGACCGCCGCCTCCAACAAGATCATGCTCCGCACCACCGCGGAAGAGCTGATCGTCGAGGACGGCAGGGTGACCGGCGTAAAGGCCACCCAGTATGACGGCACCCCGGTGACCGCGCACGCGACCAAGGGCGTCGTGATCGCGACCGGCGGCTACGCGGCGAACCTGCAGATGGTTGTGGATACCAATGTCTACTGGTCCAGCGACTATCTCTCCACCAGCACCAAGACCACCAACCGTTCCTCCCTCAAGGGCGACGGCATCACCATGGCGCAGGCCGTGGGCGCGGATGTGACTGGCATGGGCTACACCCAGATGATGCCGATCAGCTGGATCGACGACGGCAACCTCGCCTTCGGCGGCGGCAACTACGCGATCTACATCAACCCGACCACCGGCAAGCGCTTTGTGGACGAGACCTCCGAGCGCGACGTGCTCTCTCTGGCGGAGTTCCGCAACGGCATTGAGCACAACGGTACCAAGGGCGTGTTCATCGAGCTGGCCAATGCTTCCTCCAAGATTCCGGGCCCGTACCTCTACGGCAATGAGGATGTGGAGTGGCGTCAGTACGTGCGCACCGTCGATCAGCTCGCGGAGCTGTTCGCCTCCCTCGGCCTTGAGACCGACGCGGACACCGTGCGCGCGACCATCGAGAATTATGACAAGGCCGTCATGGCCGGCGAGCAGCCGGAAGGCGTGAAGAAGACCAACCCGAATGCCCTGATCGGCTACGCTGAGAAGGACGAGAGCGGCAACTACCTGCCCGAGACCTATAAGCTCGACGGCGTGGAGCTGCGCGTCCGCTTCATGGCGCCGTCCACCCACCACACCATGGGCGGCATCAAGGTCGATACCGAGCGCCACGCGCTGGACGCTGAGGACAACGTGATCCCGGGTCTGTACGCGGCTGGCGAGGTTACCGGCGGCATCCACGGCGGCAACCGTCTCGGCGGCAACGCGATTGTCGAAATCTTCGTTTCCGGCCGCACCGCGGCTGAGGCGATTCAGGCCGACAACCAGTAATTTCCCTCGTTCCATAGAGGCGGCTTTGCAAGGGCTGAGCCGCTTCTGATGGAACGACATATGAAAAACCTCCTGCTTCGGTTCGCTTTGAGCCGGAGCAGGAGGTTTTGTATTTTGGGGATTCGGTTTTTCCGGGAAAGGCGCAAAGGGACGGCGGCGATCAGGTTTCGGGGCGCATCATCTCGGTGGTGTAATACTGGCCGTCGCGCCAGAAATAGACGGTTTGAATGTCCCCCGGCGCGAACGAGGCGCGGGAGAGGCGCAGGGTTCTGTCGCCCAGAATGGTCTGCTCGCCGATGCCGACGATGATATCGCCCTCCTGCAAGCCCGCGTCCTGCGCGGGAGAGCCGTCCTCCACGCTGCGCAGATACGCGCCCTGCGGCAGGCTGTAATAATCCTGATAGATCGGCAGAACGTAGCGCGCGACGATGCCCATTTCCCATGTGCGGGCGTTTTCGGTCTCGCTGTCCGAAATGGAGATGGGCAGGGTGTTCATCAAAACGTCGTCCGCGCCCTTGCCGACGGGGATGAACACCATCTGGTCGTCGTCCACATAGACGTTGCGCCCGGCGGCGCGATACCAGCAGACGGCGACCTGCGCGCCGGAAAAGTAGTTTTTATAGCTGACCTGAAAGTGATGCGGATAGACGTAGACCTCGCCGATTTCCGGCTCTTCGTAATCCTCGGGATCGTTGTAGAGCGGCGCTTTGCCGTTCGTCGCGAAATCGGAATAGGAATTGCCCTTGGCGATGGCGATGTCGTCGATGGCGTATTCCTTTTCGATTTCCTCGGCGAAGGTGTCGGCCATGTCGGCGGGCGTGCCGTCGCTCGTGTTCGGGATGATCTTCAGGCCGAAGGCGGTCAGCTTGCCGGTCGTGTTGTTGCGGACGCTGACCTGCACGCTGCCGTAGAAGCTGTAGGACGTGATTTCCGCGCGCTGGATCATCAGCGGCTGCGTCTTGTTTGACAGGTAGGTGACTTCCTGCGCGCTGCCCTCGCGGGCGAGCATGCGGTCGTCAAAGAGCAGCGCCTGCGTATACGGATCGGCGACGCCGGTTTCCTCCAAACCGCAGTCGGCTTGGAACATCTCGATAACGTCGGCGGTGGATTCGGTATACAGCGGGTTCTCGTTCGGCTTGGTGTAATAGCCCAGCGCGTAGAGCCGCTTGCGCAGCGCCAGCACGTCGGCATTGCGGTCGCCGACGTCCAGCGTGTGATACTGCGCCAGCTCCTCCTCCGTATAGGTGAAGGGAATCTCGTTTTTGATATCCGCGATGGGGTCGCGCCCGATGACCGGGAACAGCGCGCGCACCTCGCCCTCCGTGATCGGGATCAGCTCGACGGGCTTCACCTGACGCACCAGCTCGGAGAGCATATAGCCCTCGCGGTGATCCTTGCCCTTTTCGACGTGCAGCCACAGTTCGCCGTCCTTTTCGACCTCGCCGACGATGGTCAGGGCGGTGTTGGCGGCGATTTCCCCAAGGCGGGAACCGGCGGGC
>ENA-UONW01004407-UONW01004407.1-human-gut-metagenome-genome-assembly--contig:-CS52-NODE-4407-length-10300-cov-16.522694_pt1 | contig 10300 bp, 8 predicted proteins | sample MGYA00242463_ERZ724010 | MGnify/ENA metagenome assembly ERZ724010 | reverse complement strand
GAACCCGGCCCCCGCGCACCAGCAGCGGCGCGGCGGTATGTTCTGTATTCTGCATTATTGATTGATCCTTTTTTCAGCTTAATAGCTTACCCTGTTATACTTCAAAATCCAGGCAGGTGCGCACGGCGGTATAGGGGCGCACTTTGCCATCAGCCACAGCCACATGGGCCGGGTGAACGGCATAGCCTTTCAGGGCGGCTTCATCCACAAAGGTGGTATCCAGCATCAGGTCCGCATTGGCGGAGCTGGGCAGGGCCTTGGTGTAAACATGGATCTCCGTCAAACCGGGAATCTGCCCGGCCAGACCTTCCAGCCCGGCTTTGATATCCGCCTTGACGGTTTCCTGTTCAGCGGCGGGCATCTCTTTCAGTTTCCACAAAATAACATGACGTACCATTATTTGTTTTCCTCCCAGATGGGGTGTTTCAGCACCCACTCGCCGCAGTCGTTCTTTTCAAACAGATCACGGTTATAGAACTTATCCATGATCTTCCAGAACTCGCTCTCGGTGTAGCCGCAGAAATCGCAGAAATCACGCACGCACAGCGGGTCCAGCTTGCCATCGCGGGCCTTGATGATGGGAATGGCTTCCTCGCGGGTCATCATGCCATAGCGGATATAGCGGGCGGTGTAGTCGGTTGCAGCGGCATGGCCGAACTTGGGGTACTTGAGCCAGGAGTGCACCAGGTAGGCGCGGGAATCGATCTGGTCAAAGTTTTCGGCATGGTGGGTGCGGTCCCATTCATGGGTCAGGTCATGGAAGCCGTGCTCCTTGGCGATCTGGTAGTTCTTGTAGCTGTTCCAGGGCACAAAGTAGCTCATATAGAACGGGTCCAGCTTCGCGCGCTCTTCGGCAGAGGGAGCCAGCGTCAGGGACAGGTCGTTTTCGGTCACGCCGTCGCCCACCAGCTCTTCCATCGGGAAGCCGACCGCCACGCCATTTTCGATCTGATCCATAGCGGAATAAGTCTCCTTATCGGAGCAGCCGCCGTATTCAAAGCTGACGTTCTCGCCATAGCACAGCATGGGGGTGTTGAACTTGGCTGCCATGTGCAGCGGGAAGGTATAGATCAGGCGGTCCACATACCAGGTGGGCTTGCCGTATTTTTCAAAGAACTTGCGCATCAGCACTTTCTGGGCGCGGATGTTGGGCTTGCAGCTGATGATGGTGCAGCCGAATTCCTCGCTGATGTTTTTCAGATTATGGATGCCGGCCTGCGTCATGGGGAAGTTATCCTCCACACTGAACAGGATGGGGTTCATGTGCATGACTTCTTTCAGCATCCAAACCTGGAAGTGGCTGTCCTTGCCGCCGGAAACAGCAACAGCGCAGTCATAACCGCCGGGGCCGTTCATGCCGCGGTACTTGTTGCAGTAGGCTTCAAACTCCTTAAAGCGGGCGTCCCAGTCCACATTTTTGCGGTTTTCGTAATGGCGGCAGGCGCTGCAAACGCCCTCAGAGTCAAAGGTGATACCGGGGCGGGTGTCCGGCATGGTACATTTTTTGCAATAACGCATAACAGGTTCTCCTTTGCTGTTTCTTACCCAATCTGCCGGGTGTCCGGCAGAATATTTCTACTTATTGTTATCATACCCGATTTTGCCTGCATTGGCAAGTAGCGCACAGCGCAAGACACGTCAGAATGCACGTTTTTCTTTTGGGCTGCACCAAACCTTCCCTGCCCTGCAAATTCAAGCGTCGATGAGGGCATCGACGCGCAGAATTATTCGGTATTGCTTTCAAATTTTACATATGTAACCATTCCCAAGGCTATGCGGTTGTGGTATAATGATAGTTAATGATGTTCACTTTGAAGGAGGAATAAATTTTGAAAGGGACCCTAAAACTACGCACAGCCAGCCTGGCTGCGGCAGCTGTTATGGCAGCAGGGCTATTTGCGGCGCTGCCTGCGGCGGCCGAAACCAGCACACCGGAAACCGCACAGGAAGATTCCGGCGTACCGTATGATGTGGCAAACGGGCTGGAAAACAGCTTCCGCTACAAAGATGGCGTGCCGATCTATGATGATTCCGTGCCCGCCATCGAGTGGGAGGATATTGTTCAACAGGACGCTGCCACCTACAGTTCCAACGGCATTGCCACCTGCAGCGTTACTTATAACGGCTTTGATGTCAGCTTCCATCAGGGCACCGTTGACTGGGACGCCGTTAAAAATTCCGGCATTGATTTTGTCATGATTCGCTGCGGCATTGGCAGCGAATACGACGGCGTGGGCGAAAACAAACAGGATGACGCCCAGTGGTACCGCAACGTAAGCGAGTGTGAACGGCTTGGCATCCCCTATGGCGTGTACCTTTACTCTTACGCTGAAAATACCGATATGGCCGCCAGTGAGGCCCGCCATACCCTGAGCCTTTTGAGCGGGCACAACCCCACCCTGCCGGTATTTCTGGACATTGAACACACCCGTGACGGCAAGCCCATCGCCAGCAACTCTACTTACGGCGATATTGCCCAGACCTGGTGCAACATGGTTTCCAACGCTGGCTACCGCGTGGGCATTTACTCTTACTATTATTTCTTCCAGAATTACCTGACGGACTCTCGGTTCAGCAATTCCGGATGGTACAAGTGGATGGCCGACTACCGTTCCGGCGTAAGCTATGACGGCAGCAGCTGCAACATGTGGCAGTACAGCAACAAAGGTACGGTTCCCGGTGTGAATGCCAATGTTGACCTGAATTACTGGTTTGGCGAGTATCCCGGCAATAACAACAACTACACCGGCTGGCGCAGCGAGAACGGCCGCGATTACTGGTATGAGAACGGCGTAAAGCAGGGCACCACAGGCCGCGGCAAGGAAATTTACGATTCCGGCAGCAACGCCTGGTACTGGCTGGATGCCAACCAGGGCGGTGCCAAGGCCGTGAATAAAGACGTTTATCAGGAATCCAACGGCGGCAAATGGGTACGCTATGATGCCAACGGCCACATGGTAAAAGGTGAGGACTGCCAGAACGGCAAGTGGTACTATTTTGAGCCGGTCACCGGTGCCATGATCAAAGGCCCCTGGACCCTGCCGGATGGCCGCAAGGTGTACTATGACCCCAAGACCGGTATTATGCAGTATGGTTCCGTTGCGGTAAACAACCAGCTGTACTACTTCGACCCCGTTTACGGCAAAATGACCAGCGGCACGCCGGGCAACTTCTGGTACACGATTGATGGCAAGAGCTACTGGTACGAAAACTGGGTGCGCCAGGGCTGGCAGCCCAGCAACGCCAACTACCGCGGCAAAGAGATCTATGACCCCGCCAGCGGTGCCTGGTACTGGCTGGACAGCGTGCAGCAGGGTGCCAAAGCCGTAAGCAAGGAAGTATACCAGGATTCCAACGGCGGCAAGTGGGTGCGGTATGACGCCAACGGCGCTATGATCAAAGGCTGGTACGCCCAGAATGGCAAGCGCTGGTATTACGACCTGAACACCGGTGCCATGTACAAGGGTTGGAGCACCATTGATGGTCAAACCTACCACTTTGATGAAACCACCGGCGTACTGATCCAGTGATATACACAGGCAAAACCATATAAAGAAAAATCAGCGCCCGTACCGGATCCTTACAGTCCGGTGCGGGCGCTGCTGCATATCAGGATTATTATTTCTTTATTCTTCGCCTGTCCGCTTTTCGCGGCCCATTTTTGTGGCAACGCCGTGGCGCAGGCGGCTGAGAGTGACCGGGGTAATGCCCAAAAACGATGCAATATAGCGGTTATTGACCATATCTACCATGCCGGGATACTCCTTGCAGAACCATTCGAACCGCTCGGTCGCGTCCCCCTGGCTCAGGCTCACGGCGCGGGACTGATAGATCATGCCCCACTTGATGATCTGCTCCTGATAGACGCGGATCACCTCCGGCTCATCTTTCATGTTCTGCAACACATAATCAATGGGCAGCAAAATCAGGGTTGATGGAACCAGTGCCTGGTCCGTGCTGATATGGCAGCCGGTCAGGTCCATGTTGGAAAGCACCACATCGCCGCGGCTCATGGTAAAGCCCAGGGTTTTCTCTTTGCCCTCACTATCCAAGGTAACGCAGCGCATCATGCCTTCGATCAAAAACGGCAGCATGGTCTGGCGTTCCCCTTTTTTATTCAGGATCTCCCCTTTTTGCAGCGTTACCGCCTGGGATACCGCCTCCAGCTTATCCAACAGTTCTTCGGAATGGACCCCAAGATCTTCCCGGTAGAACTGCCGGATATCAACATTCAGTGCTTTCTCCATGTGTGTTTCTCCCCTTCAGGCATATCTTTTTTTCTCTCTTCGCATCCGGGGCACACAGCCAGCCCACAACTTGCTGACAGTGTTACCCCCCCCCATAAATAATATACGCTCCTGTTTTCTTCGTTTTTGTTCATAGCCAACATATTTGGTATTATAACACATATGACTTCCGCATTTCATTATCATATGTTAATATTGAATTTTTTTCTTCATTATTTCCATTTTGCACAAAAAAGAGGCCCAAAAACTGTCTTTTCGACAATTCTGGGCCTCTTTTACTTTATTTGATTGCTTAGTCAACGATCAAGCTCTTACCGGTCATCTCCGAGGGTACCGGCAGGCCGATATAAGGCAGCATGGTGGGGGCAATATCTGCCAGGCAGCCGCCCTCGCGCAGCTTCACATCGCCGCAGCCGATGGCCACAAACGGCACCGGGTTGGTGGTGTGGGCGGTAAACGGGGTGCCGTCCGGGTTCTTCATCTTTTCGGCGTTGCCGTGGTCAGCGGTCAGGAACACGCAGCCACCAGCGTTCAGCACAGCGGTCACAACCTCGTTCACAGCGGCATCAACAGCTTCCACAGCCTTGACAGCGGAATCAAACACGCCGGTATGGCCGACCATATCGCAGTTGGCAAAGTTCAGGATGATCACATCGTACTTGCCGCTCTCAATGCGGGCCTTGCACTCGTCAGCAACCTCCGGGGCGCTCATCTGGGGGTTCAGGTCATAGGTGGGCACATCCTTCGGGCTGGGGATCACCTTGCGGTCCTCGCCCTCATAGGGGGCTTCCACACCGCCGTTGAAGAAGAAGGTCACATGGGCGTACTTCTCGGTCTCGGCAATGCGCAGCTGGGTCTTACCGTTCTTGGAAAGATACTCGCCCAGAACGTTGCTCAGCTCAACCGGCGGGTAGGCAACTTCGCAGTTGGGCATGGTAGCATCATACTCGGCCATGCAGACATAGTGAACCTGCTTGCGGCCGCCGCGGCGCTCAAAGCCGGTAAAGGCATCATCGCAGAAAATGCGGGTCATCTGGCGGGCACGGTCGGGGCGGAAGTTCATGAAGATGATGGTATCGCCATCCTCCACGCGGCCACCCTCACAGGTAACGGCGGGGATCACGAATTCATCCGTCTTGCCGTCCGCATAAGAAGCCTCAATGGCCTCCTGTGCATTGGCGGCATGGTTGCCCTCGCCGTAAACAAAAGCGGCATAAGCCTTTTCTTCACGGTCCCAGTTGTTGTCACGGTCCATAGCATAGTAACGGCCGCTGACACTGGCGATGGTGCCAATACCCAGCTCGTCCAGCTTGGCCTGCAGGTCAGCCAGGAATCCCTTACCGGAATGGGGGTCGGTATCACGGCCGTCCATGATGCAGTGCAGATAAACCTTGGTTGCGCCCATATGCTTGGCCATTTCCAGCACGCCGAACCAGTGATCGGCATGGCTGTGAACGCCGCCAGTACCAACCAGGCCCATCAGGTGGATGGCCTTGCCGGCATCAATGGCAGCTTTCATGTTCTTGACCAGCACGGGGTTCTTGAACATTTCGCCGTCCTTGATGGACTTGGTGATCAGGGTGAGCTGCTGGTACACGATGCGGCCAGCACCCATGTTGGTATGGCCAACTTCAGAGTTGCCCATCTGGCCATCTGGCAGGCCGACAGCCATGCCAGATGCGTTGATGGTGGTCATAGGGTAATTTTTCATCAGTGCATCCAGATGCGGCTTGTTGGCAGCAACAACGGCGTTGCCATAGGTTTCGTCCGGGGTCCAGCCGAAGCCGTCCATGATGCAGAGCATTACAGGTTTCTTTGCCATTGATTGGTTCTCCCTTAGTTTTAGTTAGGGCAATACCGCATAATTCTAAGTGCCGATACGGCGAGCGAGGTGCGGCAGCTGCTAGGCCAAAAGCGCAGATAATACTGGATGTCTTATCGAGCATTTTGGCAACGCAGATGCCGTGCCGCAGCCGTCGGAGCGGTGCTTAAGCCGTAAGGCGGGAATTGTGCGGTGTTGCCTTAGAAGTTAGGAGGGAGGAGTTAGGAGTTTGCGGTGGACAAAGGCTCGTTACGCATCCCACCGTAGGGGCGCACAGAATAATAGATACCATTTTGGTGCCACACTTGGCTTCCCTTGAGGGAAGCTGTCTGCACAGCAGACTGAAAGGTGGTTCCATCGGCTCAAGCCTTTCCGGTTCAGCCAATTCCTAATTTCTCATTCCTAATTGCTCATTCATTCTCAGCCTTTGGTAGCAGCTTCCACGATAACAGCAAACTGGTCTGCCTTCAGGGATGCGCCGCCGATCAGGCCGCCGTCAACATCGGGCTTGGAGAGCAGTTCCTCTGCGTTTTTGGGGTTCATGCTGCCGCCGTACTGAACGGTCAGTGCCTTGGCGGCGTCAGCGCCGTACAGCTCGCCAACCACCTTGCGGATGGCTGCGCAGACTTCCTCAGCCTGGTCAGCGGTAGCGGTCTTGCCGGTGCCGATGGCCCAGATGGGCTCGTAAGCGATAACAACGTTCTTCAGCTCGTCAGCGGTCACGCCGTTCAGAGCGATCTTGACCTGCATGCGGATCAGCTCTTCGGTCACGCCCTGTTCGCGCTGGGTCAGGCTTTCGCCCACGCAGATGATGGGCTTCAGGCCGCCGGCCAGTGCAGCCTTGGCGCGCTTGTTGACGGTTTCATCGGTTTCAGCAAAATACTGGCGGCGCTCGCTGTGGCCAACCACAACGTACTCAACGCCCAGGTCGGTCAGCATGTCAGCGCTGATCTCGCCGGTAAAAGCGCCGGATTTTTCAAAGTGAACGTTCTCAGCGCCAACATGGATGTTGGTGCCCTTGGTTTTGGCAACGGCGGTCACCAGGTCGGTGAACGGCACGCAGATCACAACTTCGCAGCCTGCATCCTTAACAGCGGGGATCAGGGCGTCAATCAGCTCAGCAGCCTCGGTAGCGGTCTTATTCATTTTCCAGTTACCGGCAATAATTGCCTTACGGTTCTGTTTATCCATGATAAAAACTCCTTCTTATTGACTACTTATTTGCTTGCGTGGATTTTCTTTGTTGTCTACCATGCGGGCTACATAACAAAAAGAGCGCAGCGGCTAAGCCGCCGCGCTCCTGCGGTTTTTTAATTATGCGTTCTGGATAACGGCAATGCCGGGCAGCTCTTTGCCTTCCAGGTATTCCAGGGAAGCACCGCCGCCGGTGGAGATGTGGGTCATCTTGTCGCCCAGGCCCATCTGCTGCACAGCAGCTGCAGAATCGCCGCCGCCGATCACAGTGGTAGCGCCGCTTTCAGCCATAGCCTTGGCAACAGCCAGGGTGCCGGCTGCCAGGGTCGGGTTTTCGAACACGCCCATGGGGCCGTTCCAGACAACGGTCTTAGAAGCTTTGACGGCATCAGCAAACAGCTTCATGCTCTCGGGGCCGATATCGCAGCCTTCCATGTCAGCCGGGATTGCGGTAACGGGAACGACCTTAACTTCGACAGGTGCGTCGATGGGATCGGGGAAGTCAGCAACGCAGGCAGCGTCAACGGGCAGCAGCAGCTTAACGCCCTTTTCCTGTGCCTTAGCCATCATTTCCTTGCAGTAGTCCAGCTTGGAGTCATCGCACAGGCTCTTGCCCACTTCGTAGCCCTGAGCCTTGACGAAGGTGTAAGCCATGCCGCCGCCGATGATCAGGGTATCGACCTTCTCCAGCAGGTTGGAGATAACATTCAGCTTGTCTGCGACCTTTGCGCCGCCCAGAATAGCGGTGAAGGGACGAACGGGATCGTTCACAGCGTTGCCCAGATACTTGATCTCCTTCTCCATCAGGTAGCCGACAGCGGTATCCTTGATGTAGTCGGTGACACCTGCGGTGGAGCAGTGTGCACGGTGGCAGCTGCCGAAGGCGTCGTCCACATAAGCATCAGCCAGAGAAGCCAGCTCCTCGCTGAACTCAGGCATGTTCTTGGTCTCTTCCTTGCGGAAACGGGTGTTCTGCAGCAGAACGACGTCGCCGTTGTTCATAGCAGCCACAGCAGCCTTTGCGTTCTCGCCCACAACGTTGTCGTCGTCAGCAAACACAACGGTCTTGCCCAGCTTTGCGCTCAGAGCCACAGCAACGGGAGCCAGGCTGAACTTTGCCTCGGGGCCGTTCTTGGGCTTGCCCAGGTGGCTGCACAGGATGACCTTAGCGCCATCGTTGACCAGCTTCTGGATGGTGGGCAGAGCCGCATTGATGCGGTTCTCGTTGGTGATCACACCGTCCTTCATCGGGACATTGAAATCGCAGCGGACAAGCACGCGCTTGCCAGCGTAGTTTTCGTCATCAATCGTCTTTTTGCCCAAACCCATGGTAAAAAACTCCTCTCGGTAATTTATATTAGCCTTGTGCTTTGGTACTGTTTGGCACAGGGGGCAGACAGCCCCTTTTGCCCTGCCTATATTATACGCAGAATCTGCGGTTTGCGCAAGGGGTATTTGACACATTATTAACAAAATCCCTCAAAAAAATACCACCCGCCACGCCATGCCTTTTGGGCAGTTTGCAGCAGGCAGGTATTTTTTTGCGGTTTGCCGGGTTCCGGTACGGCTTTATTTTACAGGCCCTGCACCAGAATAAACACGATCAGCAGCGGTAGCACCACGCTGAAATACGGCTTGAACCACCGCGGCAGGCGCAGGCCCTTGCCGGTATTGGCTTCGGTTAAGTAGTTATCAAAGCCCCAGCCCCACCTGGTTACGCAGAACAGCAGGTAGATCAAGCTGCCAATGGGAAGCAACAGGTTGCTGACCAAAAAGTCCTCAGCATCCAGCACGGTGCTGCCGGGACCCATGGGCTGCACACCGCTCCACAGGTTAAAGCCCAGAATGCAGGGCACGCTGGCCAGCAGGATGAACACCGTTCCAACGGCACAGGCGCGTTTCAGGCTCCAGCCAAAGCTTTCCTGCAGGCAGGCCAGAATGTTCTGGAACACAGCAATAATGGTAGAAAAGCTGGCAAAGGTCATAAATACAAAGAACAGTGTACCCCACAGGCGGCCGCCCGTCATATTGGCAAATACATTGGGCAGGGTGATAAAGATCAGCTTGGGGCCTGCATCCGGGCTGACCCCGTAAGAGAAGCAGGCCGGGAAGATGATCAGGCCGGAACAGATGGCCACGCAGGTATCCAGCGCGCAGATGCGCAGGGACTCGCCCGCCAGGGTATAATCCCGGCTCATGTAGCTGCCAAAGATTTCCATAGCGCCAACGCCAAGGCTGAGGGTAAAGAACGCCTGGTTCATGGCAGCCACAATGACATTGCCAATGCCCATTTCGGCGGCACGGTTCCAGTCCGGCAGCAGGTAGAACGCCAGGCCCTCGCCCGCGCCGGGCAGCACAAAGCTGTGCACAGCCAGAACCAGGATCAGCACAAACAGCGCGCCCATCATCCATTTGCCAATGCGTTCAATGCCGTTCTGCAAACCGCGGCTGCAGACAAAAAAGCCCAGCAGCACGGTAATGGCCATCCAGACGATCTGCTCGAACGGGTCGGCCAGCAGGTCGGCGTACACGCCGCTGACGGCATCGGCGGCCAGGCCGGTGAATGTACCCTTGACAAACCGGAAGAAATAGGCCAGCATCCAGCCGCTGACGGTGGTGTAATACATCATCAGCACGCAGCAGCCAATCAGGCAGGCCCAGCCGTGCAGGTGCCACTTGCTGCCTTTGGGTTCCAGCGCACGGTAGGCTGTGCCCGCGCTGCCGTGGCCCGCACGGCCAACAGCCAGCTCCATGGTAAGCACCGGTGCTCCCATCAAAACCAAGAACAGCAGGTAGAACAGCACAAATACGCCGCCGCCATACTGGCCCGTTACGGTTGGGAAGCGCCACACATTGCCAATGCCGATGGCGCAGCCTGCGCTGACCATCAAAAAGCCAATGCGTGAAGCAAATGATTCACGTTTCAATCTCAACATCCTCCCTCATTGTAAGCAGCTGCAGGTAGTTGCCGCATGTCAAAAAGCATTGTTGGGGCGCGGTCAGCGGGCGTACATCATGCTCCCATCACCCCCGCGCA
>ENA-UONW01004402-UONW01004402.1-human-gut-metagenome-genome-assembly--contig:-CS52-NODE-4402-length-10309-cov-6.106202_pt1 | contig 10309 bp, 7 predicted proteins | sample MGYA00242463_ERZ724010 | MGnify/ENA metagenome assembly ERZ724010 | reverse complement strand
TATTAAATTTATATATAATTGTAACAAAAAAAGAGTAAGAACATTTAACATACATGAAATATTATGTTTAAACAAGATAGCAAATAAATCTATAACTTGAAATATTACAGAAATGTTACAGGATTATAACGATTATGTTAAAGAAATTAAAATGATTGAAAAGAAAAAAGCGTTATGTTATAATAAAATCAAATACATGAAAAATTATGTACAAAGATACAAATGAAAGGGGAATTTTTTAATGAGGTTTAAAACAAAAGAAGCAAAAGGTATAACATTAATAGCATTAGTAATAACAATAATTGTACTTCTAATCCTTGCGGGAGTAACGATTGCAACATTGACTGGAGATAACGGAATACTAAAGCAAGCTGATAAAGCAAAAACAGAGACAACAATGGGAGAAGAAAAGGAAGCAATAGGTTTAGCATATAATGGAGCTAAAACAGAAAAATTAGGAGGAGTAATAACAGCAGGGGATTTAAATACACAGTTTACTAAAAACGGAACCAAAGCAACAGCAAGTGGAGAAGGAACAATAAAAGTAGATTTTGAAACAGGAAGAAGCTATACATTAGATGCTCATGGAAAAATAGAAGAATGGATAGACATAGCAAAATATGTAAAAGTAGGAGACTATGTAGATTATAATCCAACGATCACAACAAAAGATGGAACAACACCAGTAGAGACAAGTAAATTAAGTTATTCATCACCAATAGGAACAGCGACAGAACATGGAAATGGAAATAGTGTACAAAACTTCACAGCAACAGAGAAGACAAGATGGAGAGTATTAAGTATAGAAAACGGAGTAGTAGAATTAATATCAGAAAATGTAATAAAAACCTCTGGTACGAATGCTAATTTTATATTAAAAGGAGCCATAGGATATCTGTATGCAGAGAGAGAATTAAATGAAGTATGTAAAATATTTGGATATGGATATGGAGCCGATACAACAAAAGGCGGAAGCTATACAACAGGTGGACCAATAGATACGCAAATTACAGGGAAAATAGAAGAAACAGGAGCAAGAAGCATAACCATAGAAGATATTAATAAAAAAGCAGGAATTACAGAAGCTGATTATACAACATTAAATAGTAGGTATGGAAGTATAACAAATCCAACATCAAATGTATATTATCCAACAGTAAATGGCGATTCTACTACAGGAAAATCAACCTCAGCAGGAGTGAAGAATCTAAAAATTACTCGTTATAGTTACAATAAATCAAAGATAGAAAATACAGATATACAAAATATGTTATTTAATGGAAAGTATTGGCTTGCATCTCGTTGTATCGATACATTTGGCAGTGCGGACTTCCATGTGCGCTATGCGAATGGCGATGGCGCGAACTCGGACTTCTTGTGCTATGGTAATAGTTCTGACTTTTACGAGAGTACGTACGATGACTGTACGGTTCGCCCTGTTGTGACTCTAAAATCTGATATCATAGATGTTAGTACAAATTATAGTACTGAGGGAGAATGGAAATTAAAGTAAGATTAAATGTAGTAGAGTGACACTTGCCTAGTGGGCCTTAGGTCCACTGGCAAGAAATTTTTGGTGAGTTAGAGGAGCTGAGCTTGTCAAGTTTGGTGTGTAAATTTTTTATCTTATCTGCTATTAAATTTTTTAAAATAAAGTATTGCAAAAGAACTCGAAATAAGATAAAATGGTACCAATGAAACAAAGGAGAAAAAAGATGAAAAACGCTAAAGCCATTGGTACTGTACACACACACACACACACACACGGGTAATTTAATAAATAAAAAAGAAAATATAGGAGCTATGAATTCTGTGTTTTTTTGGGAAACTCTAAAAAAACGTAAAATCCATAGTTCTTTTTGCGAGCAAAAAGGAATAACACTAATAGCATTAGTAATAACAATAATTGTACTTTTGATTTTAGCAGGAGTAACAATAGCAACACTAACAGGAGATAATGGAATATTAACAAAAGCAGCAGAAGCAGCGTTTAGACAAGAAATGAGTGATATAAGAGATAAAATAGATTTATATGCAATAGAAAAACAATTAAATGCAGATAAAGAACTTTCATTTAAAGAAATAAAAATAGAAGATACTAAAAATTGGAAAAATACAATAAAACAAGAAATAGTACTTTGGGGAAATTATAATGTAGATGTTAATGAAGTAACAAATGCATATATAAAAAATAACTTTGAAAAATTAGTAAGTGATAATGGAAAAGTTTTAAATATTTATTTTATAGAGGAGGATAATTCAAAAAATAAATATATATATAATGAACAAACAGATATAGTGTATAAAATAAATCCCACTAAAATAGGTAAATATACTGTACATAGCATCGAAGAATTAGATTATTTAAAAAATGGTGGAGTAAGAGAAAAAAGCAATAATACAAAAAACTATACAAAAATTGAATATGAAGCTGAATTTCGAACAATAGATGGAGTTAGTTATTATGAGCCAAACTTAAATGGTATAGCAAAAGAATCAACTAGTTTAGTGTTTTACAAACAAGAAAATGGACAAATTGTTGAAAAAGAAAGAGTAATAACAGCTGAAAAATGGCTAGAAGATGGCCGACCAAACCAAATACAAGATGATACAGGAACATACGTATTGTATAACTATAAAGAGAAAATTTGGGCAAACATTAGAATAGAAAGTAGTTCATTACAAACCAATTGGGTATGGATTCCAAGGTATTGCTATAAAAATACGAACACTGTAACTGATATTAAATTTTTAAGATTAACAGATGAAAGTCCAGAAGAATATGAACTAGCTGGGTCATTTGTAAATAATCAGGATAAAGGTGCATTTATAAGTAAATATGAGCCATCATCAAAGGTTCAAACTGATACATCATATTATTCATATTATATTCCAGATATTTCTAAATTTGATAAAGAGAATACATATATAGAGATTTATAACAAAGAAACAAATGTATTTGAAAAAGAGGTAAAAGCATCAACAATTGCAAATTTAAATAATTTTTCAAAACAAAATTTATGGTTTGACTATGAAAAACAAATATGGGCAAATGTAAAAGTTGTAAAAAATGATTTGGAAACATGGTGGGTATGGATACCAAGATATGCATATAATGCTTCTGGGACAACAACTGAGACAGATGTAATATTTGTTGGAACAGATGACAAACCAATAGATGGTTCAGAATTACCTAGTGGATATGAAATTGCAGGAAGTTTTAAAGATAATAAAGATAAAGGAATTTGGATAAGCAAATATGAGCCATCAGCAACAGTACAAACACAAAAACAAAATATAGAAGCAAGTACTATAGATGTATCAAATTTTGATAAACAAAGCACGAACATGGTGTTTTATAAAGTAAATGATGGACAAGCGACAGAAGAGACTAAAACATTAACAGTAGAAGAATGGGAAAAGAAAGGGAGACCTTCAGAAATAAAAAGTTGGTTTACAACGTATGTATTATTTGATTATAAAAATAATATATGGGCAAATATAAAAGTAGAGAAAAATGATGGAGTAACATGGTGGACATGGATACCAAGATATGCATATAATGAATCTGGAACAACAACAGACACGGATGTAATATTTGTAACAACTGACAATAAACAATTAAATGGTAGTGAATTACCAAGTGGTTATTCAGTTGCAGGTTCTTTTATAAATAATCAAGATATGGGAATATGGGTAAGTAAATACGAGCCATCATCTAATTAAAAGAAAGGAAGAAAAATTATGAGATATATTAAAATTAAAGTTAGTTTTTTATGGATAATTGTTATTACATTAATGATTATTCCTCAAGCTTATGCAAAAACATCTATTGAAATAAAGCCAAATGGAAATATATATACAAATAAAACAATATCTGAATTTTTTGATGAGAGCATTGCAATGAAAAATAATGGAGAATGTTTAGAAGGCTCAAATGTAGATGTACATATGGCAACAAATTTAGATTGGGCTATTGTATCTTATTTTTCTAATAGTGCTTATGGAACAAATGGAGAAGGTAAATATACTGGGACTAAAATTACGATAGATGGAAATGAAGATCATTATTCTACCAATGGTAATATAACAGGAGTAATGGATTTGGGAAAGAATTATACATATACAGCTGGAATAATAGCAAATTATTCTGATATAACAGATGAAACAATAAAAAATAATGGAAAGTCATTAATTAGTAATAGTAATACTAAATATGTAGATGAATTTGAATATAAAAATAATTGGGGACCAGTAAAAAAATATGCAGCTACACAATGGTATTCATCAGGAGGAACTTTTTTAGGAAATAGTGTAAGTAGACCATATACAATACGTAATAATTTGTTTCATATGACAGGAGGAGGTTTTCGTGATATTGAAAATGGTAAAGGGGATAGTAGTGTTACTTTTAGACCAGTAATAACAGGAAATTAATTAGATATGTAGAAAAATCAGAAATATATATTTAAAATGTATATATCAAAAAATAAAATATTGAAGAAGAGCACTATTGAGCAAAAGATAAAAAATAAATATCTTTGATGTGCTCTTTTATATAGTAATTAGAATGTTAAAAGTACATATTTTTAAAAAAATGTGACCTATGATTAAGAATATAAAAAAACTTGTTGGAAAATTAAAAAAATGTATTGACAATTAAAAAAAAATAAGTTATACTTTTACTTGTGCTAAACATTAGAAGCACATGCTCCCTTAGCTCAGTTGGTCAGAGCAACCGGCTCATAACCGGTGGGTCCAAGGTTCGAATCCTTGAGGGAGCACCATTTTAATTTTATATTTGGGTAGGTGGCCGAGTGGCTAAAGGCGGCAGACTGTAAATCTGTTCTCATTCGAGTACGAAGGTTCGAATCCTTCCCTGCCCACCAAGATGGAATAATACGAACACAATATATTACTTTATCGGCGGTTTCGCTGTAAATATGAAATTGTAGAGTATTATCAAGAAACAAGAAAACCTGGTAGAAATACTAGGCTTTTATTTTTGTGTATTAAGTTTTAAATTTATATGGAAGATTAAAAAAATATATTTATGTTATATAACTTTAATCTTCCATTTCTATATTATCAAATATTTTATCATCAAAAAATTCTTTTAGTTTCATATAAAAGTCAAGAAGAATCGTTATTTACAATATAGGTGCTCAAAGTATTTATTTTAAATAATTTGTGACAAATGATTGACTAACCTACATAATACAAAAGTAAAAAACGAGTAAATCATTGAAAAATGTGGATTTATGTGGTATAATAGCTAGGGTTTCTATAATTTGGAACAAAAAATCAATCCCCTCACTCTAGAAAGGATGAACTGTATGAAAAAAACTTTATTAAAAATTCTAGGGACTATTTTTGCAATTGTAGCATTTTTTATTGCTCAATATCACATTCGGCAGTATTACGGAATTGATCCAAGAATTTGGTTCTTTGTAGTATTCGGCATATCTGTTGTTGGGTTTATCGCTATTTTGTTTGTTTTCTATTCTGAAATCAAAAATATGGAAGAGTATTTTAAGACTCATTCATTTTTTGATTTTGTATTAGAAATATGCGAAAGAGTAAAGCACATAACAAGACAAATAAAGCCTATCACCGAAAAAATAGTGAATAGCTTTATTTACATTTTGCTAAGTTTTATTACTCTTATGGTTGCCTTTACTGGAATTATGTATAAGTGCTTCTTTCATGATGATTTTATAGCAAGAACAACATTGTATATTATTTATCTTGTTATGATTGCATGGACGGCTCTTAGCAGATTAATAAAAGCAACCGTTGTCGAAGGAAAAAAACGTACAGAGGAACTGGTATTCGGAGGTTTGTGGGTATTCATATTATTAGCAAATTTGATAGATTTTTTATGTAGCTGAAAGTAAACGGATTGATTTCTAAGAGGAGTTTCTACACTCCTCTTAGTTTTTTATGAAAAGTAGGATAAAAATAAAACAAATGTTAAATTTAATTCAAATAACAAAACATATAAAATTTCATTAATTCTATTGTATTTTATAAAAATATGATATACTTTAATAAATTGATTGATATTTGTATCAATCGTTATGAGAGCAAAAAAAGTTGTAGATAACTACTTCGACGGCACCATTAGTATTATCAAGACTTTGATTGTTTTGATAATATTTTTGCTTTTTAAGGAAGCTATGAAAAAATGTTCATAGCTTTTTGTAATGCTATAAAGACGAAAAAGTTACAAAGATATTACAAAAATATTAAATTTATATGACGCTTTATATTATGTTGAAAAAGAAAATTTGTTATGATAGACTATAAACGAAAGATGAAAGGGGTAATTTAATCATATGAAAAAAACAATTAGAAAAATTTATTTATGTTTTATTATAACAATATTATTTACAACAGGAATAGCACTTGGAAATGATACAAATTTAGAAAATAAGGAATATACAGAAATATATAAACAATGGCTTGAATTGTCAGATGAACAAAAAGAAAATGTAATAGAGCCAAGTAAATATAATTTTTATTCAAAAGATACAAAAGAAGAAATACAACTAGCTAATCAAAAAATGAATTTGAAAAGTTTAGTAAAAATGGCAAAGTCATCAACATATGCCACGTCTCCTAAATTTTCATTAAAAACATTAATTGATAATAATCTAGAAATAAAAGACCAAAAAAGTACTAACTTTTGTTGGGCTTTTGCCTCAATAAGTTCATTAGAAACTAATTTAGCATTAAAAAATTATAACGATAATAAAGATGATAAGATATATGATTATTCAGAAAGACATATGGTTTATTCTATGACACAGAGTTTTAAAAATGGACAAGTAAATACTAACGGATGGAAACAAAAGGCAAAAGATGGTGGAACTACAACAATGTCAATGGCATATTTAACAAATGGATCTGGAGCAATAAATGAAGAAGATATGAAATTTGTAGATAACCAGGAAGAAATAGATATTAATGATATAAAAAATAAACAAGTACAAACTACAGTAAAAGATATAAGAAATTTTAATTCAATATATATAACTAAAAATGATGGAGCAATAGATGCTAATAAAAATAAAATAAAAGATTCAGAAATTGAAAATTTAAAAGAACAAATAAAGGAACATATTTCAACTAGTGGATCAGTAAAAGCATCGATTTATATGCCAAATTTTGATAATAATGTACATATTAACTTGAAATCTGGAGCTATCTATAATTTAATAGATTCTTATGAAGATATAAAAAAAGAAATGACGAAAAAAGATGGAGTATATGTCAATCATGCTGTTAGTATAATTGGATGGGATGATAATTATTCTAAAGATAATTTTTCAACTAAACCCACGAATAATGGAGCATGGATTATTAGAAATTCATATGGAAAAACAATAGAAATGCCAATGGAACAATTAAGAAAGAATAATCCAGGATTAGAAGATGAAGAAATTGTAAGTGCATTTTCAGCAAGTATGAATTGTACTTTAAGTGAAGATGGGCAAATACTTAATGTTTCAGTTGGAGATAATGGAATATTTTATGTATCTTATGAAGATGCATATATATATTCTGATTTGCTTGGAATAGAAAATGCAGAAGATAAAAAAGATTATGATAATTTGTATCAATATGATAATTTAGGTGGGGGAGAAGTAGGTTATATAAAAGGAAACGATGTAAAAGATATATTTTTAGCAAATGTATTTACAAGGACTAAAACAGATACAGAATATTTAACTTCGATAGGATTTCAAAGTTTGGTTGAGGGAACTTATGAAGTTTATATAAATCCAAACGGAACAGATAAATCATTGTCTAATTTACAAAAAGCAGAGTTAACAACAGGAGAAGAAATTAGTTTAACAGCAGGTTATCATACAATAAATTTTAAAAAAGCATATAAATTAAAAGAAAATAATTTTGTAGTAGCTATAAAAATGAAACATAAAGATGGGGGAATTTCTTATTTTACATATGAAGCAAAAGAAGAAAATCCTGATATTGTATTAAGCAAGGCTAAAGAGAGTTTTGTTGTAAGAGAAGAACAAGCACAAAAAGATAGCCAATGGCTAGATATTGGAGACAGTAGTAGCAGCAGTTATTTGGGAAATTTATGTATAAAAGGTATAACTGTAAATCAATACTCTGGAAGTATTGCAAATGAAGAAGAAAAAGAAGACTCAAAAACAGATAATAATAATTCTAACTATGATAAAGCAAAAGCAGAGTTACAAGAAATAAAATTAGAGGGAAATAATCAAGGAAGTTCAGTAAATATAAAAATAAAAGTAACAGGAATAGAAGTTAAAAATTCAAGTGAAAAATATCAACATTATTTCTATTTGTCATCAAATTCAAAGGAAAATAACATACAAGAAGATAAATGGATACCAGCAGGAAAGTTTGAAAAGCAAGATGAGGGAACATATGCTTTAACACTAGAGGTTACAGAAGAATCTCAGCTAGCAGATATAAAAGAAGATGGTTCAGTATATGTATATATTAAAGAAGTTGCAACATTAAATGGAAAATCTACAACAGTAATATCTAATGGAATAGAATTAAAATTATATTCATCTGAAATAGAAACAAAAAAAGAAGAAGATACTACAACAATAACATCAAATAAAACAAAAAATGATACAACTGTAGCAAATAAAGTATTACCAAATACAGGATATATTCCAGTTATAATATTCTTAATAATAAGTTTAACTATTGTTGGAATATTTGTATATATTAGATATAAAAATATAGATAAATAAAATGAAGAGTACGCATACGTACTCTTTTTTATATATAAAACTACACTGTACAGAAAATTTATTTCATAAATTTTCGCACACGAACAAATTTGCTGAAAAAATCTTTAATTTATTCGATATTAATAATTTTTTGAGTAAAATCTAAATTACTCCATGAGTCATCTTCATAACCAATTGTATAAACATTTGTAGCAAAAATATCTTTATCTAACATTAATTTTAAATTTTTGTTAGTATTATTATCATAAAATCTTTTTACAGAGGTAATAATTTCAAGTTTAGGATTAGCTTTAGCTATTTCAGAAATTAAGAATTTACCACGATTATTTAAACCAAGTACTCTAATATAAGGAGTAGTTTTTTTAGAAATATCAATATCTTTTTTAGTGATTCCTAATAAAGCATAAAGCAAAATTCTTTGAATTCTAGTAGATGTATAACGTTTTGATTTTATAATATTTAAAAGGTCATTTAAATTATTACAAGAATTTGCTGCTTTTTTTATAGCAAATTCTAAACCCTCTGTTACATCAGGAAGCATAGCAATTTCAGATGTTTCCATTTTTCTTAAATTATAAATAATTTGTTTTTCAAATACAGAGATGTCTGGTATTATATGTCCTTGTTTTATATTTTTTATTAAAATGCTGTAGCTTGAAGATGGAAGTAATCTTCTTAAAATATCAAATCCATTGTTTTTTATAATATTACGTATAGCTGTAGCACTTGCTATATTTCCAGAATAAGAGCTATCATTATAAGCAGATTCATAACGAGCAATTGAAATAGGCATAATGTTACTTTTATATTTTTTTAATGCTTTTAGATATTCAATGCCTAATATATTATTAGGAGAAGAAAGTACATTAACACATTTTCTAATATCATTTAAATATATCATTAAGGCGTTTTCACGAGCTTTAGGATAAGAGATTCCTTTACTTAATTCATGAGATAATAATATTTTATATTTTCTTGGTTCATGATATAAAACGTCTGCAAATTTATTCAATATGTCAACATCAGAGGTTTCAGCACCAAAAGAAATATAATCAACAACTTTTAAAGAGTCTAAAATTTTTATTGCGCCATCTGCAAAATTTTCAGCACTAGAAGTAGTATATAGAACAGGAAGTTCGATAACTAGATCTATTCCATTTTGAATTGCAGCTTCAGCTTTAGACCATTTATCAATTAACGAAGTTGAACCACGTTGTGTAAAGTTGCCACCCATTATAGCAACTGTATAGTTAGAACTAGTCATTTTTTTTGATTGCTCTAAATGGTATAAATGACCATTATGGAAAGGATTATATTCTCCTACAATACCTAAAACTTTACCCATAATCAAATTCCCTTCTTGTATAATTTTTAATTAACTGCTATAATATTACCATAAATAATGGAAAAAAACAAGAAAGCTAATATTTAAGTTTCGGGTTTTTAAGCAAGATGGGACAAATCCATAATTTAAACAATAAATATTATTCACTACGTTCAAAAAGAAAATCTAATATAAAAAAATGTGCCGCTTTCACTCAGGCTAA
>ENA-UONW01004399-UONW01004399.1-human-gut-metagenome-genome-assembly--contig:-CS52-NODE-4399-length-10322-cov-16.713159_pt1 | contig 10322 bp, 7 predicted proteins | sample MGYA00242463_ERZ724010 | MGnify/ENA metagenome assembly ERZ724010 | reverse complement strand
CAACGACCCCCTGATTAACAGTCAGGTGCTCTAACCAACTGAGCTATTGAAGCATTTGTCTTAATTGCGATGCAAAGGTACAGCGTTTATTTCATACCACCAAACATTTTCGCGAAAAATTTCAAATTTATTTCAAAAAAACGTGTTTATCGGCCTTTTCGGGCATAAAAACAGCATTTTCAGAACTCATCCGGACATTTTTATGATGCAAAATATATAATATCGATATGACAAACATACTCCGTTTTTCGCATTCCGCCACCGTTCCGACACACAAAATCCGGCTTTCCGCCACGTCGCATTATGAAAAATAAATACTTTTTATTTTGTACTGCCCGCAACTTACATTACCTTTGCAACGCTTTATAAAGACTTACCACATTATATTAATATAAAAGCCGATTATGAGAAAAACCATATTGTTCTGCGTGATGCTGCTTGGCGCCGCGACGGTTCTTGCACAGAAAAACGACGACCACAACTTCAAGGTGGCCAAAAATCTGGACGTATTCAATGCCATATACAAAAATCTTGACCTCATGTACGTCGATACGCTCAACGCCGACGAGGTCATCGGCAACGGCATAAAGGCCATGCTGCGCAGCCTCGACCCTTACACGGAATATTATCCGGAGGACAAATCGGCTGAGTTCAAGCAGATGCTCACGGGCAAATATGCCGGCATAGGTTCGATAATAAGCTATAACTTCACGCGCAAACGCGTCGTAATAAACGAACCTTACGAGAACATGCCTGCCGCAGAAGTGGGTCTGAAGAAAGGCGACATCATACTTAGCATCGACGGTGAGGACATGACCGACAAGACAAACGCATACGTCAGCGAGCATCTGCGCGGCGATGCGGGCACCACACTCGAGCTGAAGATACACCGTCCGTCAACCGGCAAGGACATGACATTCAAAATACAGCGCAAGGCCATACAGATGCCCGACCTGCCATATTACGGCATGCAGGACGGCGACATAGGCTACATCGACCTCGACTCGTACGTCGGCGAGAACTGCTCAAAGGATTTCCGCCGCGCCTTCATCGATCTGAAGAAGCAAGGAGCCAAGGGTCTGGTGATCGACCTGCGCAACAACGGCGGAGGCTCTGTGCAGGAAGCGCTGGCCATTCTCAACATCTTTATCCCCAAAAACACCGACCTGCTGTCGATGAAGGGCAAGATGCAGCGTTCCAACCAGAACTACAAGACCACCGTCGAACCCATCGACACGGTGATGCCTATCGTAGTGCTTGTGAATGAGATAACGGCAAGTGCCAGCGAGATAACCAGCGGAGCATTCCAGGATCTCGACCGCGCCGTGATAATGGGAACACGCACATACGGCAAGGGACTTGTACAGGTGCCAAACGTACAGCTGCCCTACAACGGCAATCTGAAACTCACCACTGCCAAATATTTCACCCCGAGCGGACGCTGCATACAGGCAATCAACTACAAACACTCGCAGGGCGGATACACCGAGCACGTGCCCGACTCGCTCACACGAGAGTTCCGCACACGTAACGGACGCATAGTGCACGACGGCGGAGGCATCGAACCGGACATCAAGATTGAGCCGGACTCATTGCCCAACATAGCATACTATCTGCAGCGCGTGGACACCACAGACCTCATGTTCAACTATGTGGTGGATTACATCAAGAACCATCCAACGATAGCTCCGGCCTCAGAGTTCGAGATAAGCGACGCCGACTATGAGGAATTCAAGCAGCGTGTCATAAACAGCAACTTCACTTACGACCGCGTGAGTGAGAAATGTCTCGAAGAACTTGTGAAACTTGCCAAGTTCGAAGGCTACTACGAGGATGCTAAACCGGAGTTCGAGGCATTGGAGAAAAAGCTGAAGCACAACATTGCAAAGGACCTCGACTTCGACTACAACAAGCAGAAGATAAAACAGATGCTCACCTCCGACATCATAACAGCCTACTACTTCCAGCGCGGAGCCCTGGAGAACAGCCTGCGCTACGACAAACAGCTGAAGGAGGCCATACGTCTGCTGAAGTCGCCCGAGGAATATGCGGCGACACTGCAACCCAAAGCCGAGAAGAAAGAATGACGCAAACGTGTCTGCCAAACGCACGACACCTCACGTCATACACACAAATAAAAGCAAGACATCCTGCCGTCATCACCCGACGCGCAGGATGTCTTGCTTTTATATATCAACCTGTTATATCTCTTCCGCAACACTCCGGTGCACTTCCTCTCCGGCCGTCACTTTCCACTGTCCGTCCTGCAGAACGTCACCTTCACGCTTCCGCTACCCAACACACCGGCCAGTCCTTCAGGGTTGTCTATCCTTCCCAGCCTCGTATAACTGTACCCGGAAGCAAACGTCTCATAGAAAAGCACCACGCACGAACTGCCATAGAGCATCAGGTCACCGGCATGTATAGTCCCCGGCCTGCTGCTTTCCACCGGCAGCGACGTGTCAAGATAATGATATTTCTCGTTGCCGTTCAGATCGTTCATACTTACTGTAAGTGGCATAAGGGCAGCAAAAGCCCGTGCCGCAGCGTTGTCGGCCAGCGTCGCAACATACGTCCGGCCGCCCACAGTTATGTTTATTCTGTTGTTCATAATAGTATCGTTTATTTCATCATTATCACTGTTTCCTTCATCTGCTCCTCCGCCGTCAGTACCTGGCGGTGGCTGAACTGTCCCGGCCGCCGCACCATTCTCCTCCGAACAGGCAGCGAAACCGCCTGCCAGACACACCACCGAAAGAGCGACGACAAACTGTATAAGATACTTCATACTGTATAGTTTTAAATATCATTCCACTGCAAAACATCCATATATCCAAGTCCGCCATGCAGCAATCGCCTACCCGCACAGACTTCCACACGGCTGTATGCATCAACGAAGATACGTGCGATAGAACTCCTCAATCCCGTCAAAAGGTATCTTCTCCATGTTGTCGTACAGGTCGGTATGGTTGGCTCCCGGCACTATCACGAGTTTCTTGTTGTCACCCTTCAGACGTTTGAAGGCGTCCTCACCGAAATAGCGCGAGTGCGCTTTCTCGCCATGCACTATCATGACAGCGCTGCCTATCTCGCCTATGTATGTCATCAGCGGCATGTTGAGGAACGAGAGCGACGACGTTGTGTTCCATCCGTCGTTGGAGTTGAGCGACCGTTTGTGATAGCCACGCTCCGTCTTGTAATATGCGTAATAGTCTTTCACAAACTGCGGAGCATTCTCCGGCAGCGGATCCACCACTCCTCCGGCACGCGCATACGTTCCGTTGCGGTAGTCCTCGGTGCGCTGGGCACTGAGCTGACGGCGCAAAGCCTGACGCGCTTCTGTGTTGTCGCCGGCATCGAAATATCCGTTTGCCGTCACGCGACTCATATCGTACATGGTCGAAGCCACCGTAGCCTTTACGCGGGTGTCCACTGCTGCCGCGTTGAGAGCCAAGCCGCCCCATCCGCAGATGCCGAGAATACCGATGCGGGCTGTATCGACATCGTTGCGCACCGACAGAAAATCGACTGCCGCACAGAAGTCTTCGGTATTGATGTCTGGCGATGCCACATAGCGCGGACTGCCGCCGCTCTCACCCGTAAACGACGGATCGAAGGCAATGGTGAGAAATCCACGGCTGGCCAGTTCCTGCGCATAAAGTCCCGACGCCTGCTCCTTCACTGCGCCGAACGGCCCACTCACCGCCACGGCCGGCAGCTTGCCCTCTGCTCCTACAGGCTTATACAGATCGGCCGCAAGCGTTATGCCGTAACGGTTGCAGAACGTCACCTTCTCGTGAACAACCTTTTCATTCTTCGGGAACGTCTTGTCCCACTCCTGTGTAAGTTCCAGTTTCTCCATATCAATCTTGTTTTTACCGGCTGTCTGAGCACCGGTCGCCGACGCGACAGCCAGCACAGCCGCCATCATTACAGTCTTTATGTTCATAATATCAGTCTGTTTTGTTGTACGCTGCAAATTTATTCTTATTATTCCAACGGCCCGATACCTTCTTAACGGACATAAATACCCGTTTTACTGATTCGATACCGACGGCCCGGGCATGTCCATTCAAGACCGATGGAAACAGCAGCGCCGGCCCCGAAAACGGAACCGGCGCACGCCGTGATATTGTCAGCGGACAATACATATCTATATATGTGCGCATCAGACGCAGACATGTCATAAAGGCCTCAACGGTGCATCAGAGCGTCGACATAGCGTGTCTTCCACTCGCCTGTCCTGATGTTGCGCAGGCCGAAGCCGCCACCGTCCTTGTAATTCCACAACGCCCACGATATGCCAAGCTCGTCGAGCACACCCGTAAGGTCGCCAAGCCATCGCAGAGCATCGGCCTCCGGCACACGGCTATAGACTCCAAACTCGCCACAGTAGAGCACAAGTCCCAGTTCGTCGGCCTTCTTCTTTGCCTTCATCACGTTGTCCTTCAGACGCTGACGGTCCCACACAGTAACCCAACCCTCGGCCAGCTGGCGGTCGCGGCCGGTCATGGCAGCCAGTTCCTCGGCGGTGACAATCTCTCCGGGATAGTGCACCGTTCCACCGAAATCCTTATGTTCGGTCCATCCGGCTTTGTAGTGTGTGAAGAAATAAGGCTCATAGAAATGGAAGCTCAGGATGATGTTGTCGTCGCCTTCCGGCACACGCAGATGCTCAAACGTGGCAGTCTGCTGCCACATATTGGAACCCACAACTATCGGGCGGCGTTTCTCACGACTCCTGATGACGTCGTACACCTTTGCCACAAGCCTGTTCCACGCCTCATGGTCGGGCGCCACCGGTTCGTTCATTATCTCGTATGCCACATCATCGTTGCTGTATTTGTGCAGTTCGTCCGACAATTCCTCCCACAGACGACACAGATGTTCCTGGTCCGCCTCACTGTCCCACAACGAGTTGGTACGCCCCTCGGCTCCGGCGTTGAAGTCGTGAGCATGCACGATGTGCAGGTCCACGACAACCTTCAAACCATTCTTTATCGCGCTCTTTATGCCGGCGTGCAGTATGCCGAACACCTCTTTATTACGTGTACCGTCCGCATTCCAAAGTTCCTTTTCGTCGAGCGGCAGGCGCACATGGTCGAATCCCTGCCGTGCTATCTCCTTGAAATCGTCGGCAGTGACAAACTTTTCTCTCGGGATGTCCTTGTAATAGCACTGCGAAAGCCAGTGGGCAATATTCACACCTCGACCGGGAACAAAATCGCCGGCCATACAAACAAAGCCCTTCAGGAGCAATGCAATAAGAATAATCAGTCTGTGTTTCATGTTTTTCGGTTTATGTCAGTAGTGCAGGTTGTAACGACCGGCGGCAGCGCAAGGACGCCTCTGCCGGTTACGCGAATGCAAATATAGTGAAAGGTGGATGCAAAAGCAAATGAAAGAAGCATGTTTTATCATTTTTTATAATGCCGGACATTATCCTGCATCATGTAACATCATAGTGAGATACAGGCACCATGGCAGACGGAAAAGCAATATTCTTTCACTTTTTATGCAGCGCAAAATTAACAGTTTTAAGTTAAAACAAATCCCCTCCAGAGTTCATCTCACACCATCATAAAAACTGCACGGGAGAACCCCAAAAGGCTTTCCGACACACACCGGGGACGCAACAGAGAGTCGACCAGGCAACCACCGGCTTGCAAAACGGTCCATTCCAGCACGTCATAAAGTTCATTTCGGCACGCAAAATGGACCGTATCATGCTCCGAAACGGCCTGTTTCGGCATGCAATAAAGACTGTTTCGCAAGCCCGAAGAAGCATCAGGAAAACATCGCAAGCATAAAACCGTCTGACTATCAACTCATTATGAGAAATGCGCAATAACTCTGTTTTTACGCATAAAAACAAAGGCCGGACGAAAAAACGCGACTCTCACGCATCGCATTTTAACATTCGGCCTGTATATGATTAACGATAATGAATTATCGTCTTGCCTTTTTCCCCCGAAATAACATCCACACGGGAACATGCGCGCGGCTGTTCCTGATGCCGGAAATGCCACTGCAGCAAAATGCAGACACGGCCGCTGTATGTCAATCAAACACAGCCGGCAGTGCCAACATCTGACGGGCGATGGTCTGAGCCATACGCTTGTGGCCTGCGGCATTGGGATGCAGACGGTCGGTCTTGCCATTGCTGAAATAGCGTGCGTGCGAATCGTTGAGCGGATAGAGCCCGCTCAGGCTGTTGAGATCTATCACCGGCACAGCCCAAACGCCGGCGGCTTCCTTCACAGCCTCAACATACTCGTCGAAGAACACGCCTATGCTGTTGGCGAAACGCTCGTCGGGCTGTATGTTGTCCGGTCCGAAACATGCGTAGGCACGGTGGATGGGCGTGAGCAGTATTATCTGTTTGTCGGGATAATTTGTCTTGAGAAAGTCCATCAGTATGTTGATGCGGCCCTTGAACGTGGCGTCACTCATAACGGGCGTACGGTATTTGCGCACGGCCTTTCCGCCTCCGCCGACAACGGTCTCGCGCTCGCCCGTCTCATACCATTCACCCACGGGCACGCCACAGTTGTAGTCGTTTGTACCTGCGAATATCATTATGGCATCCACGCTGTCGCCACGTTCCTCGAGCAGACGGCGCGCCTGACCGGCAAGATCGCTCATCTGATGACCGTTGATGCCATACACCAGCGGCACGATGCCGAGCATATCGGCAAGATATTCCCAATAGCAGCGGGTGGTGCCCACGCGCTGTGCGTCGGTGATGGAGTCGCCGAGGAATGCCACTCGACGGCCGCGCCACTGACTGTCGGCCATGTTCCGGGCGGCAGTATCTGTACTACGGGCTGCAAGAGCCGGCAGCGGCACAAGGTCGGCAAGCAATATGAGGGCCGCCATGAAGAATGCGGCGGACCGGCGTTGAAGGTTTCTCATAATCATAAACTTTGTTTTTCGTGTATAATATCAGTGTCGGACAAAGTTAATGATTATTTCTTATCGAAACGCACCGCGGCCATGCTTATTTGCCATAAAACAGACATTCTTACGTCTTCCGCCCTTCACACAGCCGTCAATCCGGAAGGCAGGAACAGCCTCCGCGTACCCATTGGTCTCACAGTCCTGACAGATACATCCTACTACATCTCCGTTATGTCGAAAAACTCCGCGTATCCTGCCGCGATAAGACGCCGAACAGTTCTTCGGAACACGGAGCGTGGCACCCGTGACGAGGGTGAAGGATTTCAGTTGCTCTGATTCCTCCTTTTCAAATTCGGGTGGCGTAGTGCTTGGACAGTTTATCCTTTTAAGTGCAGGACACCCGAGGAATGCACGGTGACAGATGTACCTGAGTCCCTGTGGCATAGTGACGGAGGCTAGTCCGGCGCACTCCGCAAAGGCAGCGTCGCTGAGCCGCTCTATCTGTTCGGGCAGTGTCACCTCGGTGAGCCTTGTATGAGCGAAAGCCATCTCGCCTATATATATTATGGGCGCCGGCAGATTGATGTCCTCAAGTGCCGACCCGAGGAAGGCTTTATCGTCAATCTTCTGTATTCCTTCGGGCAATGTCACGCTCTTTATGTCGCTGCCCCAGAACGCGCCGCGGTATATTCTGAGACATCCGGACGGCACGGTGATGCTCTGAAGTCCTTTTGACGGCACGGCATAAAGCACTCTTCTGCCTGCATCATACACGGCTCCGCCGTCCGTGACGAAGTGGCTGTTGCCTTTCTCCACAGTGAGCTTCGTGATACCACTGCATGCGGCGAAGCATGTGCCGAGAGTCTCGAGCGATGCCGGAAGCCGCAGACTTGTGAGCGATATGCAGCCGAGAAAGGCGTCGTCGCCTATATGGGTGACACCGGACGGAATGTCTATCGACGTGAGCGAGGGACACTCGCGGAATGCAAGGTCGCCTATGTAAGATACGCCGGAACCCATCTTCACCGAACGGAGAGCGGCGCAACAGTGGAAGAGGGCCTCGGGTATGCTGTCAATGCCTTCTGGAAGCTCGACAGTAGACAGCGCACAGCCGAAGAACGCCGCGCTGCCTATCTTCTTCAGTCCCTTGCCAAAGCGGACAGAAGAAAGAGACTTGCAGGAGAAAAACGCGTTATCACCTATCTCAACTACGGAGGAAGGTATGACGATGCTCTTCAGTCCGGAAGAACTGAAAGAGGCTCCACCGATATACTTCAGCCCGGAAGGAAGAACAATGGAGGTAAGATTATCGGCAGAGAGAAAGGCTCCGGTTTTTATCGAATCGACGCTCTCAGGAATGGAAACCGTCCTTGGGTCCTTGTGGTAAAAAAGGTCCTCGCCAAGCGACGTCACACGGTATGTGGCGCCTTCGTGCCTCACCGTGGCCGGTATGACATAATCATGGACCGGCGTACCCGACGCGTCCTTGTCGTCGGCAACCGACACCTCAACCGTTCGGGGACTTGTCACTGTATAGGTAAACTGACCGCTTCTGAAACTTGTCTGCGCGTTCAGTGCGGTGCTGACAAGCGCAATCGACAACAGCATAAACTTTCTCATAAGTCTTATTATTAAGGAACTACATTTCCACACAGTTCATGTCATCTGCATGCGTGGAGCCAACATGACGTAAATATAGTCATTATATGATGACGTTGTTGCGCTGCTGGTGCGGTTTTAACACAATTAACAAAAAACGTATATACAGAAAAAGGGAGACAGGCGCCGGAAACTGTATTCCGGAACGTCTGTCTCCCTTTGGAATTATGCCATCTTACGCAGGCGGAAAACCATGCGATCAGAACATAAACATGTTATTTTACAAGCACCTTGCGTACTGTTCCGTCTGACATCTTCTCTATGTTGATACCCTTAACGGCTGTGTTCAGTTTCTGGCCGTTGATGTTGTAGCGTGCTGTAACCTTTACATTTTCAGAAGCATCTACGTTTCCAACACCTGTAGACTCGTCGCAGTTGAACTTGATAACAATCTGCTCGTTGAGGTCACCAGCGGCGTTCTTTACGATTCCGGCAGGAATGACAACTGTATATTCATTGCCTTTCTCGGCCTTGAACGAACATGTGAATCCGTCGTAGTCAGAGCCCCAAAGCACGAGTGTGTTGTTGTTTTTGTCGCTCACTGTGGCATTCCATCCATTGTCCGGCAGAATCTCAGAACCTCCGGCCAGCGGTCCGTCAAGAAGACTTGCGGCAGGTGTGGCGTTTACAACTGTGACAGGCTCGGCAAATTCAACCTCGAATGACATCGGCATCCAGCCCGGTTCTACCGTAGCTCCTTCGGCAGGAGTTGTGGAAACATGTGTGAATACACCGTTCTCTGTCTCTTCTATTGTGAAGTATGAAGCATAACCGGCGTCACGATAAGATGCAGTGCAGCCTTTAGGAACGTAGAGTGTAGCACCCGATACGCCGTAGAACTGGCTCTCGTATTCCTCATATATCTCTTCGAGTTCGGGCGCAGTAGCTCCAAGACAGTTGAGGGTCTTCAGGGCTGTACAGCCGAGGAATGCACGGTTATACATGAATTTGAGACCGGAAGGAATGGTGACTGTAGTGAGCTTGTCGCATCCTGCGAAAGCGGCACTGTAGAGTTCCTCTGTGCGATCGGGCAGTGTAACCTCTGTGAGCTTTGTAGCCGCGAAAGCCTGTTCGCCTATCATAACGATTGATGACGGCAGATTGATGCTCTCAAGTGCAGACTCACAGAAAGCGAAACCATCCACTGCGAGGAATCCTTCGGGAAGTGTGACGCTCTTTATCTCGCTGCCAGAGAAGGCTCCACCATAAATTCCGATACATGCGGCAGGCAGGGTGAGTTCGTAGAGACCTTTGGTTGGTGCGGCGTAAAGCACTTTCTTGTCGGCACTGTAAACAACACCTCCTTCTGCCACGAAGTTCTTGTTGCCTTCCTCAACGGTGAGAGATGTGATGCCACTGTTGGCCGCAAAGTTCACGCCCACGTCCTCAAGCGATGTCGGAAGCTGCAGAGTTGTGAGTGAGGTGCAGCCGAGGAACGCGTCTTCACCTATGTATGTAACGCTTGAAGGAATGTCTATTGACGGAAGAGATGCGCACTCGCGGAACGCACGGTCGCCGATATAATCGACATCAGCCGCCATCTTCACCGAAGTAAGATTGGCACATCCGTAGAACAGCGCAGTCGGAATGCTCTTAATGCCTTCAGGAAGTTCGATTGTGGTAAACGGACATTTGTAGAACGCCGAAGAACCGATGGTCTTCAGACCACTACCCAACTCCACTGAAACGAGTGAGTTGCAGGTAAAGAAAGCGTGGAACTGCAATATCTGATATTCGAGAAGTCGAATAAAGACGAAAATGAA
>ENA-UONW01004395-UONW01004395.1-human-gut-metagenome-genome-assembly--contig:-CS52-NODE-4395-length-10332-cov-4.238396_pt1 | contig 10332 bp, 8 predicted proteins | sample MGYA00242463_ERZ724010 | MGnify/ENA metagenome assembly ERZ724010 | reverse complement strand
GGCGGCCGAGAAGTATTTTTCCGACGTATACGCCGCCGGAAAAATAATTGGATTGTTTCGCCGCCTGCGGGCGGCGAACTCTGCGAGGCTTACTTCGCCGTCAGATTTCATGCCAGTTATGCCAGTTATAATTTCGTATTCTTCTCCACCACCCGCGGGTACTGGGCGTGACCCGCCATAGCCACGTCGGGGCCGAACTCCACATTCTTGTCGGCAATGACGCAGCGGATGGATGCGCCGGAGCGCACCACCGTGTTCTTAAAGAGAATGCTGTTCTCCACGTGGGCGCCCTTTTCCACCCGGACGCCCCGGAATAGGATGCAGTTGCGGATGCTGCCCTGAATATCGCAGCCGTCGGAGATCAGGGAGTTGACACACTCGCCGCTGGGGTCGATGTAGGTGGAGGCAGCGTCGTTTTCCTTGGCGTACACCGGGCGCTGGGGACAAAACAGCTCCGCCCGGATCTCCGGCCGCAGCAGCTCCATGCTGCGCTGATAGTACCCCTGCACCGAGTTGATGCGGGCGGCAAAGCCGTCCCACACATAGCCGTTGAACCGCAGCTCCTTCCCCTTGTCCTGCAAAACGTTATGGCGGAAGCTGTAGCGGTCATGGGCCATACAGTCCTCCACCAGCTCCAGCAGCAGGTCGCGGCCCAGCAGGAAGATATTCAGGCTCTGATAGCCCTCCGGTGTGCGGATATCATAGGCGGTGTCCACGATGCGGCCGGTATCGTCCAGCTTGAAATAGGTGTCGCCGCTCTCGCCGGGATGGCTGGTGCAGACGCAGGTCATGTCCGCGCCGGAGGCAATATGGGCCTCCAGCACACGGGTCAGGGGCAGATTGGTCACCAGATCGCTGTCGGACAGCACCACATAGTCCTGCCGGATGTGGCGCAGGTATTCAATGACGCAGCCCAGTGCCTCCATCTTGCCCCGGAATGCCCCCACCACGCCCCGGCTCTCGCTGTAGGCGAAGGCGGGCAGCAGCTTCAGGCCGCCGGTCTTGCGGCTCAGATCCCAGCTTTTGCCGGTACCCAGATGATCCAGCATGCTCTGGCACTTGCCGTGCATGATAACGCCCACGTCGGTGATCCCGGCATTGACCATGTTGGACAGGATAAAGTCCACCACCCGGTAATCGCCGCCAAAGGGCAGCGAGCCGTGGATACGGTTGGCGGTCAGCTGACCCAGACCCGGCTTCTCTCCATAGGAGAAGATGATCCCGTGCATTCCCTTCATTGCGCGGCCTCCTTTCCATGAGTGCGGTCAAGCATGGTTTTGGGCGGGACTTCCTCCCGCTCCGCCACATGGGTGTGAGGCCCCAGTACGGCAATGCCCCACGCGGCGGGATCGCCGGTTTCCTCCGGCGGCGCACCTACGCGGGCCTTACCGCCCACGCGGCAGCCCTCGCCCACGATGGCGTAGGACACCCGCGCTCCATCCTCGATGACCGCGCCGGGCATCACCACGGAGTAGGATACCTCCGCGCCGCGTCCCACATGGCAGCCGGTGGACAGGACGCTGTTCTTCACCTCGCCCAGAATCTCACAGCCCCGGGCCACGGCGCTGTTGCCTACGTCGGCATGCTCGCCCACATAGGCGGGCGGACAGATGGCGGTACGGCCATGAATGGGCCACCGCTCGTCCAGCAGGTTCAGGCCGGAGCCGGGCGTCAGCATGTCCATGTTGGCGTCCCACAGGCTGTCCAGCGTGCCCACATCCTTCCAGTAGCCCTCGAACCGGTAGGCCACCATCTTCTCACCGGCGTTCAGCATGGCGGGGATGATATCCTTGCCGAAGTCGTTGCTGGAGCCCTCCCTGGCCTCATCGGCGATGAGATAGGCACGCAGCTTGGCCCACGTGAAGATATAGATACCCATCGAGGCCAGATTGCTTTTCGGCTCCTTGGGCTTTTCGGCAAATTCGGTAATGTTGTCGTCGCCGTCCACGTTCATGATGCCGAAGCGGCTGGCCTCCGACCAGGGCACCTCCATCACGGAGATGGTGCAGGCGGCGCCCGCCGCCTTATGGCGGCGCAGCATGTCGGAGTAGTCCATCTTATAGATATGGTCGCCGGACAGCACCGCCACGTAATCGGGATCGTACAGGTCGATAAAGCCGATGTTCTGATAGATGGCGTTGGCCGTGCCCTTGTACCAGTCGGCGCCGGTGGCGCTCTGGTACGGCGGCAGGATGTGAACGCCGCCGTTGGTGCGATCCAGCTCCCAGGGCTGGCCGTTGCCGATGTAGTTGTTCAGCTCCAGCGGCCGGTACTGGGACAGCACGCCCACTGTGTCGATGCCGCAGAGGGCAGAGTTCGACAGGGGAAAATCAATGATGCGGACCTTGCCGCCGAAGGGGACGGCGGGCTTTGCCATGTCGCCGGTCAGCACATGCAGGCGGCTTCCCTGTCCGCCGGCCAGCAGCATGGCGATACACTCTTTTTTCATGTGGCTGCACCTCCTGATTTCCGGGAACGGCGCTTATTCGCGGCCGTCCAATGGTTTGATAAGCTTCCCTTTCCCCTGCAGGATCACCGCGCCCAGCGGCGGCACACGCACCGCGATGGACTGGGCCTGCTGATGGGAGGGGATATATTCCGTTTTGATAGGCTGGGGGTTGGTGACGCCGCTGCCGCCCCAACGCTCCTCGTCGGTGTTGAACAGCTCCTCATACCGGGCCTTGGGCGGCACGCCGAAGCGATAGCCCTCCACCGCCACGGGGGAGAAGTTGATAACGGCCACCAGCGACTTGCCGCTGCGGTCCGTCCGCCGGAACACCAGCACGTTGTTATAGTTATCATCGGCCACCAGCCATTGGAAGCCGTCCCAGTCCCGGTCGTTCTCCCACAGGGCCTTGTGGGATTTATAGAACCGGTTCAGCGCCCGGATGCACGCATGGGTCTGGCGGCAGTCGTCCTCCTCGTCCAGCAGATACCAGTCCAGCGCCTTGCGGAAGTCCCACTCGTGCCACTGGGCCAGCTCCGTACCCATAAAGGTCAGCACCTTGCCGGGATGGCACAGCATATAGGCGTAGAAACCGCGGACACCGGCCAGCTGCTGCCACTTGTCGCCGGGCATCTTGCCCCGCAGCGAGCCCTTCATATGTACCACCTCGTCGTGGGACACCGGCAGCACGAAATTCTCGGAAAACGCGTACACCATAGAGAAGGTCACGTCCCTGTGGTGGTGCTGGCGGAAGAAGGGATCCATCTTCAGGTAGTGGCACACGTCGTTCATCCAGCCCATATTCCACTTCAGGTTGAAGCCCAGACCACCCTCCTCCGGCGGATAGGTCACCATAGGCCACGCGGTGGACTCCTCCGCCACCATCAGCGCCGCGCCGTCGATGGCAAAGGCGGTGCGGTTCAGCTGCCGCAGGAACTCGATGGCCTCCAGATTCTCCTTGCCGCCGTGCTGATTGGGCCGCCACTGCTGGCGGTCATAGTCCAGATACAGCATGGACGCCACCGCGTCCACCCGCAGTCCGTCGATGTGGTACTCCCGCAGCCAGTAGGCGGCGGAGGACAGCAGGAAGCTGCACACCTCCGGCTTGCCGAAATCAAACACGCGGGTACCCCAGCTCTCATGCTCCCATTTCAGGGGATCGCTGTACTCATACAGGCACGAGCCGTCAAACTGGATCAGGCCGTGGCTGTCCTTACAGAAGTGGGCGGGCACCCAGTCCAGGATCACGCCGATCCCCGCCCGGTGGAGCCTGTCCACCAGATACATGAAGTCGTGGGGCGTGCCGTAGCGGCTGGTGGGCGCGAAATACCCCACGCACTGATAGCCCCAGCTGTCGTCCAGCGGATACTCCGTCACCGGCAGCAGCTCCACGTAGTTATAGCCCATATCCCGGACGTACAGCGCCAACTGGTCGGCCATATCCCGGTAGTTCAGCACCTGGCCGTCCTCTGTCCGCCGCCAGGAGCCCAGATGCACCTCGTAGATGTTCACGTACCCCTCGGCGGGGTGGGTGCCCTCCCGGCGCTGCCGCCACTTTTCATCGTGCCACGTGTAGCCGCCGATGTCGTAGAGCTTGCTGTTGGTGGAGGGCCGTGTCTCCTGATGGAAGCCGTAGGGGTCGGATTTCCAGACCTCCCGGCCGTCGCCCTGGGTCACCACGTATTGATAGCCGTCGAACTGCCGGGCGTTTTCCACCGTCAGCTCCCACGTGCCATCCTCCAGCCGGCGCATATCCCAGCGCTGCCATTCGTTAAAGTCTCCGCTCAGCGCCACGCAGCGGGCCTGAGGCGCCCATACACGAAACACCCAGCCGCCGTCGCAGGGATGTGCGCCGTAGTATTCATAGGCGCTGTCCCACACGCCGCGCCGCAGCCGATCACCGCTCATTCCCGGCACCTCCTGACTTGTTATATCATGCCATCGCCGCGAAAAACGGCGATAGCTTGCCCAATTTTATCGTATGCTATATTTTACTCCATTTCCGTCCCCCCGTCAATGCAAACGGCCATTGTTTCAAAAGAAGGAAGCCCCCACGACATACGCCGGGATATCGCTAAACGGTTGTAGGGTTTCTATCGGCAGCTGCCCTACGCGGAATGACGAACCCCCACCGCTCCTGACGGAGCAGTGGGGGATAAAAGTATAAGCGCTTCAAAGTGCCTCGCACTTCTGCCAGTCTTTTTATTCTCTCCTCAACGCCTCGATGGGGTTCAGCTTCGACGCCTTCACAGCAGGCATCAGGCCAAACACCACGCCGATGATCATGGAGAACGCCACGGCGACGGCGCAGGCGCCCACACTGATGGCGACCGGCGTTCCCATGATGGAGCTGAGCATATAGGCAAGGCCGATACCGCAGGCCACGCCCAGAATGCCGCCCAGACTGGTCAGCACCGCCGCTTCCGTCAGGAACTGCCAGAGGATACGGCTCTGCTGCGCGCCGATGGCGATCTTCAGGCCGATCTCGCGGGTACGCTCGGTAACGGATACCAGCATGATGTTCATAACGCCGATGCCGCCCACCACCAGAGAGATGGCGGCGATCCAGATCAGCTGCTTGTTGGTGGTCTCCGATAGGCTTTGCAGGTCGGCGGCCTGCTGCAGCAGATCCTTGGCCTGATACTTGCACTTGTCGGTGGACACCACATTCTCATTGAGGTACTTGGCCACGTTGTTGCCCGCCTCGGTCATGTCGTTGGTGGAGGTGGCACGCACCGCCACAGACAGCGGCTCATCATAGCGATAGACGATGGGCCAGCAGGCATCCGGAATGATGATGACGCCGGAGGTGTTGCCGGAGTACATATAGTAGTCGTTGACCGAGTTGATGACCGGCTCGGAGGTGGTTTTCTGGCTCACCACGCCCACCACCACAAAGGGCTCGCCCTTGATCTCGATGGTGCCGCCGATGGGGTTCTGGCCCTGAAACAGGCTCTGGGCGGTGTTGGCGTCGATCAGTACCACCTTGCGGCCGGTGGTAAAGTCACTGTCGATGAAGCCCCGGCCATAGTTGACCATATAGCCCGCTACTGACAGGAAGTGGCTGTCGCCGCCGTAAATATTGCCGTTGAAGGAGCTGTTGCCCACATACACGCCGTCGGCCCAGCTGCGGGAGTAGTACAGGGAAGCCTCCTGCACCTTATCCAGCTTGTCGATCTCGTCCCGCATGTCGGCGGTGATCATGGCGATGCCGTCCGGAACTGCGTTATAGGAGAAATCCATCTGGTTATTGTCCTGCATCAGCGTCACATTCACCACGTTGTTGCCGGCACCGATCAGGTTCTGCTTGATCTGCTCGTTGGTGCCCTTGATGGTTGACACGATGGTGATGATGGCGGCAATGCCGATGATGATGCCCAGCATCGTCAGGAAGGAGCGCAGCTTGTGGCTCCACACGCCCTGAAAGGCGAGGTTGATATTTTCCAGCATCCGCGCACCTCCTTACATGCCGCTGTAGAACTTATCCCGCGTGGATTCGGTGGTGCCGGCGCCCTCGACCACGCTGCGGCCATAGGGGAAGGCCACGAAATCATCCACCGTCAGGCCGCCCCGGATCTGGGTATAGCTGCCCCACAGGTTGCGTCCCGTCTGCACCCAGCGCTTTTCCAGCTTGCCGTTGTCGTCCCGCACCATCACGTAGCTCTTGCCGTTTTCAGTGCGGATGAACATGCTCTCCAGATACAGGGTGTTGCCGTCAGCGCTGCCGGTGCTGTTCTGATAGGACATATCCACATAATCACCCTCCCGCAGGTCGGCCTCCTCCGAGACGAACACCTTGAAGGGATAATAGGACACGTTGCTGTTGCCGTCGCTCCAGGAGTTGGCGTTGTCGGTGGGATAGTCGCTGATCTCCACGATCTCGCCCTCGGCGCTGGCGCCGGTCATCCAGGAGTTGACCTGCACCTTTTCGCCGATGCTGACCGTGCCCAGTTCCAGCTCGCTGAGGGCACCGTCAATGTAGTAGCCACCGCCTCCGGAAACCTCCACCACCGCTTTGTCATTGGTGAAGTCGGGGCTGTTGGGGTCAAGAGCTGCCTTGATGGTGCCGTCCAGCTCGCTGTAAACGGTGTCGCTGCCCACTTCCTTTTTGGTCTTTTCCAGATTCACCGCCGCCAGCTTGATGGTCACGTCCAGTTGGGCGATCTCCTGATTCTTATCCCGGATCATCCGGGTCCGCTCCTCCTTGGGATAGGCCACCGCCTGCTGCAGGGCGTTGATCTCCGCCTGCAAGGCCTTGACCTGATCGTCCACGCCGTCCGGCTTCTGCTGGGCGATGCTGGGCAGATCCTCATAGTAGAAGCTCAGCGTCTTTACCGGCGTCACCGGGGTGACAGGATCCACGGGCTCCGTCGGCTCAGTGGGCTCCGTGGGGTCGGTAGGCTCTGTAGGCTCGGGATCCACCGGCTGAACCGGCTGGTCAGCGGTGGTCTGCACCAGATACAGGCCGATGCAGTTCTTGACCTGCTCCAGCGTTTTATTGTTCTGCCGGATCACCAGCACCACATAGGCGCTGCTTTCTCCGTCAGGCAGCAGCTTCATCAGATTCTCTGCCGACAGGGCGTCGCCGGTGTTCCAGTTGAAGTAATAGGGCTTTGCCTTGGAGCCGTCGCTCACCGTGCCGTCGCCCAGCGGATCCTGCAGGGGGGGCGCCTTCTTTCCGTCCTCCAGCTTGGCAACAGACTCGATGGGCTTGGAGTTCTTATCATACCAATCCTGCTGGTTCTTGCCGATCAGCACGTCGATCTGTGCCTGAAGCTCGGCGACCTTTTTATCCACCGCTTCCTGATCCTGAGCCAGCATCAGCTGGTTCAGTTCCTTTTCCGCGTTCTTCTGGGCCAGCTTCTGCTTCTCATAGTCGATCTCCGCCCGCTCGATATCCAGCGAGGTCAGCGTGGTGTCGTAGCTCAGCAGCTTGTCGCCCTTCTTGACAGTCTGCCCCTCCTCCACATAGATCTTGCTGACCTTCTGGGTGCTGGAGAGGTAGATCTTCTGCATTTTATCGGTGGATACCATGCCGCTGGTCTGGGAGGTATCGCCCCAGTAGTCGGTCATGGCGAAATCCGACACGGCGTACACATCCACATTGCCCCGCTGGGCATTGCGGGCCAGCGTCAGGCCGCCCCAGATAATGCCGCAGGCCGCCACCACGCCGCCTGCGATCAGCAGCGCCCGCTTTACCGTTTTATTCATCGTTTTCTCCTCCGCTGAGTATGCCGTCCTTGATGGTCATGATGGTGTCCGCGTGATGGGCAATGCCCCGGTCATGGGTAATCATGATGATGGTAGAGCCGTCGGCGTGCAGCTGCTGGAACAGTTCCATCACCTGTGCGCCGCTGGCGCTGTCCAGCGCGCCGGTAGGCTCGTCGGCCGGGGCTTGCCCACGATGGCGCGAGCAATGGCCACGCGCTGGCACTGTCCGCCGGACAACTGGTCAGGCCGGTGGTCGACCCGGTCGGAAAGCCCCACCGTTTCCAGCGCGGCACGGGCACGCTCACGGCGCTCCTCCTTCTTCACGCCGCCGTACAGCAGCGGCAGCGCCACGTTGTCCAGCGCCGTCAGCTTGGGCAGCAGGTGGAAAGACTGGAACACGAAGCCGATCTCCTTGTTCCGCACGTCCGCCAGCTCCTTGCCGGAGCACTTGGTGATCTCCCGGTCGCCCAGCAGATAGCTGCCGCTGGTAGGCACGTCAAGACAGCCGATCAGGTTCATCAGCGTGGTCTTTCCGCTGCCGGAAGGCCCCATAATGGCCAGATAATCCCCCTCGGACACGTCCAGATTCACGTTTTTCAATACGCGGGTCACAGTTTTGCCCATGGGATAGTCCTTGCAAATATCGCGCATCTGTAAGATCATGCTCAACCCTCCGCAACTGCGCCGTCATCCACGGCGGGCAGCGCCGCGGCGCCGCCGTCCTCCGGCATCACGTCAACCGCGCCATCCGTGCCGCCCTCAGGCAGTACGTCCATACCGCCGTCCACGCCGCTCATGTCGCCCATGTCGCCTGTATCGCCCATATCACCCATGTCGCCGCCACCCGCGCTGGGATCGAAGGTGCTCTCGTCATAGGTGACGCAGGTCATACCGGCCTTCAGGCTCTCGTCAGGGAAGGCGATATAGTCGTCGGCCGTCAGGCCGTCGGTGACCACGTAAGCGTCCATCTCCGCGTCATAGTCGCCCAGCGTCAGGCTGCGCTTTTCCAGCTTGCCCTTGCTGTTCTGGGCCCATACCCAAGGCGAGGAATCCGCGTCGTTGATGTAGTAGGAGGGCAGCTTCAGGGTGTTGGCATCCTGCTCCGCATCCTGACCGTAGTCCGGCTCGATGTACACATGCTGACCCAGCAGCAGACCGTCGCTGCTCTCCAGCTCCACATAGAAGGGGTACTTGCTGGAGCTGGAGGTATCGTCGCTGCCGCCGTCATAATAGCTGTTCTGATTGCTCTGCTGGGCGTTGGCCCAGTCGATCATGGAGATGGTGCCCTTCCACGTCTGGTCGCTGACGCGGGAACGGATCACCACGGCGGTGCCCTCCGTCAGCGTACCGGCGTTATTCTCGTTGACATAGCCCTTGACCCGGAAGCCGCTGGTCTCCACGATGGTCATGAAGGGCAGCGGATTGCCCGTCTGGTCGGTGCCGCCTTTTTCATTGATGGACTTGACGCGGCCCGTCACCGGTGAAGTGACCGTCACGTTCTTCACCGTGTTCTGGAGCTTTTCAATATCCTTGGCCTTGACGGAGATATCGTACTCCTTCTGCAGGATGTCGGTGTTCACCTGGCGGATCTCCAGCGTGTACTGCATCTGGTCGTCGCTGCTGGCGGCGTTCTTGTCCTTTTCCAGCTGCTCCTTTTCCTGCTTCTTGCTTTCCAGCTCGTTTTTCAGGTTGTCCAGCTCCAGCTGGGCTTTTTCCAGATCCAGCTGGGCCTGACTCATGTCATAGGTAAACAGGGCGTCGCCCTCCTTGACCTCCTGATCCACCTTCACCAGAATGGTGTCCACCGTGGCGGTATCATCCTTTTTCACCTGCGTCTCATTTTGAGACGTGACCATGCCGGCAAAGCGATCCACCAGACCGGTGGAACTCAGCCCGCAGATCATGGACACAGACTGTACCGAGGCCTCGCCCTCCGCATTGGCGCCGCAGCCCGCCAGCGTGGACAGCAGCATCACGGCGGCCAGCGCAATAACAGCAAATTTTTTCATTCCGTTTCTCCTTGCAATTATTTTTCCAGTAAGCGCTTTTTATCCATATATGTATAGACGTTTCCGCGCCGGAAAATGTTCCCTCTTTTTTACATTTTTTCTTTTTAACTGTACTAAGACAATTGGTACACTTATTATACCAGAGCGTTCCCTTTTGTCAAGCAAATTTCCCGCGAAAAACCACTTCACGACCAACGGTAGAGTAAACAAAAAAAGCATGGCTGTCGCCATGCTTTTTGTTATCATTTCTCTTCCGCCGGCTCCGGGTCGTATTCCAGAATGTCGCCGGGCTGACAGTGCAGCACCTCGCAGATGGCCGCCAGCGTGGAGAACCAGATGGCGCTGTCAAGGGCTTTTTAACGTTTATCGTGAAATATTTTTGTTTTCTGTCCTTCCCGCGAGCGCCGTTCAAGCTTCGTCGTTCAAAGCAGGCGGAGCAAACACATCTTGCAGCGAACCGATATCGAGGATGATCTCTGATGTGTATGTGGTGGTCAGCTCCCAATTCCTGTCCAGTTCCTGATACATGTAGTATCCGCTGTTGCTGTTGGGATAAGCGGGAGGGGCAGAGCCCCTCCCCTACGCACTATGATATAGCCGCCCTATACACCCCGTCAACCATTGACAGTACGGGATGCCTCGCAGAGTTCGCGGTGCGGACGCCGC
>ENA-UONW01004388-UONW01004388.1-human-gut-metagenome-genome-assembly--contig:-CS52-NODE-4388-length-10355-cov-8.783592_pt1 | contig 10355 bp, 7 predicted proteins | sample MGYA00242463_ERZ724010 | MGnify/ENA metagenome assembly ERZ724010 | reverse complement strand
CTCAGAACTCGTACATCAGTGTCTGCAAGGCTCGGTCGTCCGAACTTCCTCCGTAGAGCAACTTGTAACTGCCCTTCAGGGGACGGACGGTATTGCTTTCCTTGTCCCACCAGTTGAAAGTTTCCTCCGTCAGAGGCAGGCTGACCGTGCAGGTTGTTCCGGCTGGAATGTGCACACGCTTGAAGGCACGTAGCGTCTTGCGTGGACCGTCGGCATCGTCAGGACGATTCAGATAAAGCTGCACAACCTCATCACCGTCCATACTTCCTGTATTGGTAACGGGCACCAGCAGACAGCCATCCTTCACCTCGGCCTTACCGTATGCAAAGGTCGTATAGCTCAATCCATAGCCGAAGGGGAAGAGCGGAGTCCCTTCAAAATAGCGGTATGTACGTCCCTTCATGCTGTAATCCTGGAAGTCGGGCAGCTGACCCACATTCTTGTAGAAGGTGACGGGCAGGCGTCCGGCCGGGTTGTAGTCGCCATAGAGCACATCGGCTACAGCTGTACCACCTGCCTCGCCGGGATACCATGCCTGCAGGATGGCATCGCACGTCTGCGTCTCGGGTTCCAACCCTACTGCGCTACCCGAATAGTTGACGAAGACCACTTTCTTTCCTGCAGCCTTCAACGCCTTGAGCAGCTGACGCTGGATGGCAGGCAGCTCGATGTCTGTACGGTCGCCACCCTTGAAGCCTTTCACATCTACTCTCATTTCCTCACCTTCCAGCAGCGGAGAGATACCTCCGGCAAAAATCACAACTTCAGCACTGCCTACTTGCTTCAACAAGGATGCCGCATCCAAAGGTTTCGTCTGTGCCACCTCTTCCTTCTTATGCTTCGGCACAAAACCTTCCGCATAAAGAGCACCGGGCACATAAATCAGCTGTTCTTTGGGCAGACGCTTCTGCAAAGCTTCGAACAAAGTAACGGTGTGACTGGGGAAGCCGTTGTAGTTGCCCCACTGCATTACCGAGTCATTGGCATTGGGACCGACGAGGGCAACGGTCATATCTGCCTTCAACGGCAACAGATTGTTCTTGTTCTGAAGCAGGGTCATACTCTCACGGGCCATGCGTAGAGCCAGTGCCTGGTGTGCATGACAGTTGACAACCGAGTCGGGAATGGCATCCCAAGGTGTCGTCTCATCCATCTCACCCAACTCGAAGCGCGCTTTCAGCAAACGGGCTACCGAACGGTCCAAATCGGCCTCCTTAATCTTACCCTGACGAACGGCATCGGGCAGCGACTTATAGACACTGCCACACTCCAAGTCCGTTCCCGTCAAGACAGCAGCCGAAGAAGCATCAGCCTCATCCTGATGGGTTTCATGATGACCCTTGGCATAGAAGTCATTGATGGCACCGCAATCGCTCACCACAATACCCTCGTATCCCCATTCGTCACGCAGAATCTGCATCAGCAGACGGTCGCTGTTACAGCAAGGCGAACCTTCGAACCGGTTGTAGGCACACATCACTTCCTTTACACCAGCCTTCTGCACCAGATCCTTGAAGGCGGGCAGATAGGTTTCCCACAGGTCGCGCGGGTCAATGTTCTCGGCGTTGAAACTATGACGGTTCCACTCAGGACCGGAATGGACGGCATAATGCTTGGCACAGGCATGCGCCTTGTCATATTTACTGTCTTCGGGACCTTGCAGACCTCTGACGACAGCCATACCCAACTGGCCCGTAAGGTATGGGTCTTCACCATAAGTCTCCTGCCCGCGTCCCCAACGCGGATCGCGGAAGATGTTGATGTTGGGTGTCCAGAAGGTCAACCCTTCATAACGTTTATAACTACTGTCCCTGCGGGCAATGTGGTTCTTGGCACGTGCTTCATCGCTCACAGCGGTAAATACCACGTGGAGCAACGAGTCGTTGAAGGCGGCCCCCATACCGATAGCCTGCGGAAAAACGGTAGCCCGACCGTTGCGGGCCACACCATGCAAGGCTTCGTTCCACCATTCATAAGGCTTGATACCCAAACGCGGCACAGCGGATGAATTGTTCTGCATCAACGATGCTTTCTCTTCCAAGGTCAGACGTTGCACCAGGTCGGCCGCCCGTTCTTCGGGCGACAGGGAAGCATCCTGATAAGGAAGCTTTTGTTGGCAAGCCGACAGCAGGGCGGCGGCCAGCAGGACAGGAATAAAATTCTTCTTCATAAGCGTTTCTGTTTGTTCATTTATTGATTATACTCAGTTATATTCATGCAATTTGCGGTTTTCCACATTTACTAATATGAGAAAGTACCATTCAGACGAATATCTTCAACCGAAGCTCCAATGTAAACCTCAAACTCGCCCGGCTCCAATACAAATTCCATATCCCGGTTCCAAAGTTTCAGGTCGTCTGCCGTGAGTGTAAAAGAGACCTCCTCTTCCTCTCCCGGTTTCAGGAAAATCTTATGGAAAGCTTTCAAGGCTTTTACAGGCGTAGTGACACTGCTTACTTTATCTCGGATATACAGCTGGACGACCTCGGCACCCTCGCGCGAGCCGGTATTCTTTACCCGGCAACGTACCGACACTCCCCCCTCGGGCAACTGATTGTCAATAGACAAGTTGCTATACCCGAAGGTTGTGTAGCTCAATCCATATCCCAGGCAGAACAAAGGGTCCGGCGAGGAAAAGACGTAGTCACGTCCAGGCTTTTCAGGCGTGCCACGCTGTCTGTAGTAACCTTTCCCCGACGGTTTATGATTGGCGTACATCGAAATATGCCCCGTTGTAGGCAGAAAGGTTACAGACAAACGCCCTGACGGATTGACGTCTCCAAACAGAATCCTGCTGATGGTATCGCCTCCTTTCTCACCCGGATACCAGGCTTCCAGAACCGCATCCACCTTTTTCACTTCTTCGGGTATGGTATATGGACGTCCGTTCAACATGACCAGAATCAGTTTTTTCGCCTGTTTGGCTACCACATCCAGCAATTCGGCCTGCACGCCGGGAAAATTCAGTTCATTTCTGTCGTATCCTTCCCCACACGTATTCGTCTCCCGTGAATTTGCGTCTCCCCAGCCGATGCCCGAATAAATGACACTGGTACCTCCCAGTACCAAGATCACCACATCACTTTCCTGTGCCAGCCGAGCCGCTTCTTCGAAACCGCTTCTCGAAAGCGAAGTGATTCCACAACCTTCCGCATAGTTCACCTCAACGTCTTTCCCGACGTAGTTCCGGATACCCTCGAGCACCGTAACGCCATAATCATTGTTTTTCGTGATGCTATAATCGCCAAACTGTACTTTATCTGCATTCGGCCCGATAACGGCAAGACGCTTCAGGCCTTTCTTTGCCAACGGAAGCGTCTGGTTATCATTCTTCAACAAGACAACCGATTCTTCTGCAATCCGTTGGGCCAAATCAATATGTTCCCGGCAATGCACAACCTTTTTCGCCTTCGCAGCCGAATAGCGGAAGGGACGTTCAAACAAGCCCAGTTTGAACTTGATCCGCAAGACACGAGCTACTGCAGAGTCGACCAAGTTCTCCGGGATTCTCCCCTCTTTCACCAATGCAGGCAGTTCGCTAAAGGCGTAGCTGCCCGGAGCCTCCAAATCGACGCCGGCCGTCAAAGCCTGCACGGCCGACTCGGCTTTATCGTGGGCAGTATAATGGAATCTGTCCAACATCCCAATGGCACCGTAATCAGAAAATACATATCCATCAAAGCCCCACTCTTTCCTCAGTACATCCGTCAGTAACCAGCGGTTGGCATGTACGGGTATTCCGTCCACTTCATGATAGCCAGGCATCAGACTATAGACATTGGCTTCTTGTACTGCTGCCTTGAAAGGAACAAAATGCAATTCCCGCAGATTACGCTCACCCACTAAAGAAGGGGCCAGATTGATACCTGCTTCAGGTACAGAATAAGCTACAAAATGTTTGGCGGTACAAGCCAATTTACCGGGTTCTATTCCGCGGCGGGTATGGCGGGCTTCCCCCTGCATACCGGTAACAAAAGCCACTCCCATTTCCTTCACAAGACACGGGTCTTCGCCATAGCATTCCTCCACGCGCCCGTAACGGGGATCACGGGCCAAATCGAACAAAGGAGAAAGTGCCTGATCGACGCCGGACAAAGAAGCCTCTTCGGCAATGACGGCCGCCATCTGCCGAATCAGATCCGAATTCCAGGTAGAACCCAAACCGATTGCCTGTGGAAAAATGGTAGTTCCCAAAGCCATCTGGCCATGCAGACATTCTGCTATCTGGATGGCCGGAATTCCCAAACGGGTTTGTGTTCGCAGATAATGGTCAGCCGCTTCCGAATATAAGGCTACCTTACTGTGTTCCACAAAAGGACTCTCCAGGCAACCAATACTCCGGCCTTGAAACAGTTTTATCAAAGAACTGTCAGTCACAGCACCCTTTTCGTCCATTCGCAAAGCATTCAGGCTCTTCATATTCAGCTGGTCTACTTTTTCTTCCAACGTCATCCGCTGAAGCAAGTCCTGTACTCTTTCTTCCACCGGCAAGGAAGGATTTTTATAGGGCAACAATTCCTGAGCCTTCGCTATACCTGAGAATGATACAGCCGATAGGCACATGACCAATGTCACCCCCCAAAGGTTATCTATCTTCCCCATATTTCACTCCTATATAATATTCTATTGGATTACTGACTGATTTTATTTCTTCTTCCAAAGCCGCGTCATATCCTCCAGTGTCTTACCCTTGGTCTCGGGTACGAGCTTCCACACGAAGACAGCTGCTACCACACAGATGACGCCATAAAGAGCGTAGGCGAACATGTGGCCGAACTTGTCGCCCATCTCACCCAACTGCATGTTGTACATCGGTACGAAAGTCGATGACACAATGAAATTGAAGATCCATTGGAATGCTACAGCAACTGCTACAGCTGCACCACGGATGGTATTGGGGAATATCTCAGCTATCAGTACCCAGCAGATGGGACCCCAGCTGAACATGAACGATGCACTATAGACCATGATACTCACTACGGAAACCAGAGCAGGAAGACCCGTCACCACGTTGCACAACGCCACGCCGAAGGCTCCGACAGCCATACCTATCGAGCCCGAAATGAGTAGCGGCTTGCGTCCCCAACGCTCCACGGTGAACACGGCCAGCAGCGTGAAAAGAATGTTGATGATACCCATAATGACAGTCTGCATCATCGGATTGCCCATGCCCATGCTCTCGAAAATACGCGGAGCAAAGTACAGCACAGCATTGATACCCACCGCCTGCTGGAATACGCTCAGCATGATGCCTATAAAGATGACCAGCCAACCATAAGTGAAGAGACGCTCGGTCTTCTCATGCGCCGTTGCTTTGATGTCAGCCAGGATAGCACGTGCCTGTGAGGTACCGTTGATGCGGCCCAAGACAGCCAACGCCTTGTCGTCGCGTCCACAGAGAGCCAAATAGCGCGGCGTTTCGGGCACAAGCAGCACCAACAGGGTGAACAGTCCGGCCGGTACAGCCTCACTGACGAACATCAGTCGCCACCCCGTTTCGATAGTCCAGGCGGCAGCATCAGGATTCAGTATCTGGTTCACGCCCTCCACCGCACGGATGACGGGGTTGATGTTGTCGCCCAAGATGAGGAAATTGACGAAGTACACCACAAGCTGGCCGAAGATGATGGCAAACTGGTTCCACGACACCAACGTACCACGGATGTTGCTCGGTGCAATCTCGGCAATGTACATGGGACAGATGGCCGACGCCAATCCGACACCCACACCACCCAACACACGGTAGAAATTGAAAGCAAGGAGCAGCGAATAGCTCGGCTCACCATAGTTGAAAAACAGGAACTCGGGATAATAGGATCCCAAAGCCGAAAGGAAAAACAGGACACCGGCCAGGAAGAGCGACTTCTTCCGCCCCAGACGGGAAGCACAAAGTCCCGAAATGGCACTACCGATGATACAACCGATAAGGGCACTCGACGACGTGATGCCATGCCACGTATCAGTATATATAAAGTCGGGCGCACTCATGAAGAAGGCCTGAAGCCCCTTGTCGGCCCCCGAAATGACGGCGGTATCGTAACCGAAGAGCAGCCCTCCCAGTACAGCCACCATCACAATGGAGAATAGGTAGCTTTTGCTACCGTTTTCTGTTTGGTTTGTCATGATATTAGGAAATTAAAAATGATGAATGAAGAATGAAGAATCAACCTGTGCGCGAGAATCATACACATCAGCCTCACACATAGCTGAAATTCTTCATCCTTCGTTCTTCATTCCTCATTAATTATTAAGCGTACATATTCACAATGGCCTCATACAGTTCCTGCTTGCCGCTGGTCTGTTTCGGCTCACCATTCTTCTTGGCGTAAGCCACAACGTCTTCCAACGTCAGCTTGCCGTCTTCGAAGTCCTTGCCAAGGCCGCTGTCGAAAGAGGCATAACGCTGGGTCAGCATCTGCTTGTAGGGCGACTCCTCAAGGAGCTTGGCAGCACTCTCCAGCGCACGGGCCATGGCGTCCATGCCGGCGATATGGGCGATGAAGATGTCCTCCAGGTCGGTTGAGTTGCGACGCGTCTTGGCATCGAAGTTCGTACCGCCATCCTTGAAGCCACCACCGCGGATAATCTGCATCATAGCCTGGATGAGCTCAAAGTTGTCAATGGGGAACTGGTCGGTATCCCATCCGTTCTGATAGTCGCCACGGTTGGCGTCGATAGAACCCAACATACCGTTGTCCACAGCCACAGCCAGTTCGTGTTCGAAGGTATGACCGGCCAGGGTAGCGTGGTTCACCTCGATGTTCACTTTGAAATCCTTGTCCAGCCCGTGTGCCTTCAGGAAGCCGATAACAGTCTCCGTGTCCACGTCATACTGGTGCTTGGTAGGCTCCATAGGCTTCGGTTCCACAAGGAAGGTACCCTTGAAACCGTGGGCGCGGGCATAGTCGCGGGCCATGCGCAGCATCGTGGCCAGGTGTTCCTTCTCACGTTTCTGATCAGTGTTGAGCAAACTCATGTAGCCCTCGCGGCCGCCCCAGAAGACGTAGTTCGATCCGCCCAGCTCGATGGTAGCGTCGATGGCATTCTTGATCTGCACGGCAGCACGGGCTACGACGTCGAAGTCGGGGTTTGTGGCGGCACCGTTCATGTAGCGCTTGTGGCCGAAGACATTGGCCGTACCCCACAGCAGTTTGATACCCGTCTCCTGCTGTTTCTGCTTCAGGTAGGCTACGATTTCCTTCAGATTGGCTTCATATTCCTCGATGGTGTCGGCCTCGGCACAGAGGTCCACGTCGTGGAAGCAATAGTACTCGATGCCCATCTTCTGCATGAACTCAAAGCCCGCGTCCACCTTGTGCTTGGCAGCCTCCACGGGATTGGCCGAGTCGTTCCACGGGAAAGTCTTCGTACCGCCACCAAACTGGTCGCTGCCTTCGGCGCACAGCGTGTGCCACCAGGCCATGGCGAACTTCAGCCATTCGCTCATTTTCTTGCCCATGATAACCTTGTCGGCGTCGTAATAGCGGAACGCCATGGGATTCTTACTCTCTTTACCTTCAAACTTAATCTTTCCTATACCAGGAAAATACTCTTTTGTTGCCATAATCTTTCTGATGTTTTGTGAGGCCAAGGCCTCGATTTCTATAATTATTATTTATTTCCGAGTTAAATCATTTTCTCCAATAACTGTTTCCAGCGGGCATAAGCCTCGAGGTATTCTTCGCGCCGCATACCGTCCGGCTCGATGACGGCCAGACGTTCCAGCGTGGCGAAGGCTTCGACATTGTCGCGATAGATACCTGCACCGATACCCGCTCCCTTGGCAGCACCTACGGAACCGTCTGTGTCGTAGAGCTCGATGGTGGCGCCCGTCACACCGGCCAGCGTGTCGCGGAAGACAGGACTGAGGAACATGTTGGCGCGTCCGGCGTGTATCTTCTGTACGGGGATACCCATCTGCTCCATGATGTCGATGCCATATTTGAAGGCGAAAACGATGCCTTCCTGTGCAGCGCGGGCCACATGGCGGCGGTCGTGCAGGTTGAAGTTCAGTCCGCAGACGGAGCAGCCCGTCTCACGGTTCTCCAGCATACGCTCGGCACCATTACCGAAAGGCAGAATGCTGACGCCAGCGCTACCTATGGGTACTTGGGCAGCCAAGTCGTTCAGTTCGGCATAGGAGATGCCTTCGGGAGCCACGTTGCGCTTCACCCACGAGTTGAGGATACCCGTACCGTTGATGCAGAGGAGCACGCCCAGGCGGGTCTGGTCGGCCGTGTGATTGACGTGCGCAAAGGTGTTGACACGGCTGCGCGGGTCGTAGTTCACCTCGCCGTTCACGCCATAGACCACGCCGCTCGTACCTGCCGTTGAGGCTATCTCGCCAGGATTGAAGACGTTGAGCGAAAGGGCATTGTTCGGCTGGTCGCCCGCACGGTAGGTGACGGGTGTACCCTCGGCCAGGCCCAGTTCACGGACTACGTCGGCCTTCACCCGTCCCTGCTCGGCAAAGGTGGGCCGGATATCGGCTATCAGCGAGTGGTCGAAGCCGTAGTAGTCCATCAGGAAATCGGCCACACAGCTGCGGCGGAAGTCCCAGAACATGCCTTCGGACAGGCCGGAGACGGTGGTGCACACCTCGCCCGTCAGGCGCATGGCAATATAGTCGCCGGGGAGCATTACCTTATCTATCTGTTCATACACCTGCGGCTCGTTATCCTTGACCCATGCCAGCTTGGCGGCGGTGAAGTTGCCCGGCGAATTGAGCAGATGCGTCAGGCACGTTTCCTGTCCCAGGGCTTCGAAGGCCCGCTGTCCGTAGGGCACGGCGCGCGAGTCGCACCAGATGATGGACGGCCTCAGTACCCGTTGTTCACGGTCCACACACACCAGCCCGTGCATCTGATAGGAGATGCCGATGGCCTTGATATCCCAGCCGCCGGCACCGGATTCATGCAACACGGCCTGCGTAGCCAGTTTCAGGTTTGTCCACCAGCTTTCGGGATCTTGTTCGGCCCATCCCGGCCTGACAGCCAGAATGGGCGCCTCTGTCTTCGGATAGAAGGCCGAAGCCACACACTTGCCGCTCGCGGCATCTACCAGGCTCGCCTTGACGGACGAGCTTCCTATGTCATAACCTAATAAAAACATACACAATCAATTAATAATTAATAATTTACAATTAACAATGAAAACTCGGGACGGTTGTTATCATTCACGTTGTTTGGAAGACTTGATGATGCTTATCAACAACTTCATAAGTTCACGACAATCCTTAATGATAGAATCGAAAGACTCGGAAGAAATATAATCGGACTCCTTTAATAATATCAGCCAATATTCCGTTTCATTTGCTTCCTTCAAAGCTATAGTCAACTTATGCACAAAATCCTTCTTGCTTTCGGCAAATTCCGCCTCACGGATTAAGGCCCCGATAGCTGTCCCGCTCCGCAACAACTGTTTGGAAAGGATATGTTCATTCCGTTCTTCTGTCAGGAAACGGGACGCCTTTATCACCCGAAGCGAAAAAGCCATCGACTTATCTTTTACTACATTATCCGTTTTCATCCCCAATTATTCATTGTACATTGTACATTGTTCATTATTTTCTATCGTCTTTTATTATAGATTTTCTTGTCGAATCGGTAATAGCGTGCTGCACGGTGTGCCACGCCCTGTTGCTTTTCTTCCAGCGGTACCACGTAGTCCATCATCGCTATCTTCTTGTGGAAGTTGCGTACATCAATGGTCTTGTTGTAGACCAGTTCGTAGAGGCGGCGCAGTTGCAGGGCGGTAAACTTACGGGGCAACAAGTCGAACAGCATCGAGGGATTGAACTCGATGTACTGGCGGATGAAAGTCAGTGCCTCGCGGATAATCAGGTTGTGGTCGAAAGCCAGGTCCTTCACCTCCGGCAGGGCCACCCAGCAGGCCTGATAGTCGTCCAGATTCTTGCAGAGGGCACGGTCTATCTTCACCAACGACAGGTAAGCGATGGTCACGATGCGGTCCACCTTCGACTGGATAGCCCGCTCCAGCCAGTGTACATCTTTAGGATTTTTCGTACGGTCTTTGGAACCGAAAGCCTTGAACTGTGTCAGGTTTACCGACTTCAGTCCCGTCAGCTCGTTCAGCACACGTTTGGCAGCTCCGTCCAGGTCTTCATCCTGGTAAATCAGGCTGCCGGGCAGTTTCATGTCGTGGAAAACTTCCCCGCTTTCCTCTCCTACCCGCTTCACAAGCAGTACTTTCAGCTGTTCGCCGTCGAAGCCGAATACCACACAATCCACCGAGATGTGATTGTTGGCAAGAGGCATTGTATGATCCATAGCGTTCATCATTTTTCTGTTTAGCGATGCAAATATAGACATGTTTATCAAAATAGAAAATATATA
>ENA-UONW01004373-UONW01004373.1-human-gut-metagenome-genome-assembly--contig:-CS52-NODE-4373-length-10376-cov-3.531925_pt1 | contig 10376 bp, 14 predicted proteins | sample MGYA00242463_ERZ724010 | MGnify/ENA metagenome assembly ERZ724010 | reverse complement strand
TTCCTCACTTTCCACAGCCACTGCTGTTGCTATTCTTTCTTCTTTTTCACCTCTAATCTTTGCAAATATACGTAAAACTTATGTGTACATATTGATCTGCACTAATCGCACCACTTTTAATTTCACTATTGCGATTCCAATACATCCATTTTATTGTATCTGCTGTGTATCTTCCACCAATCGCCGCAAAAATTACTCCTTGCAGTTCAGGAATAAACGGCAAAGTCAAGAAGCCGAATATCGTTTGGTATATTAGCCTTAACTTTCCCTCGAAAATCGACTCTAACCACATTTCCGTTTCTAACACATTGATTTATATCAACATCTGATATATATGTTGAATTTACAGTTAAACTAGATATTATGTTAGTACTGCTACATATTGTAGTAGTTCCGACTCGGCAATGCATCTATATATTCGTTTTGAAACAATGTTAAATCAGTCAAATTGCCTTTGTCTTGAAAAGAAAGTATCTTCAAAACAGGAGTACTTCCTGAGTGAGATGCTTTCATGTATAATGTTGCTAAATTTTTATTTTCTAGTACAACTACTAAATCATTTGATATCCAATCATTTTTTTCGATTTCTGTTACTCTTTTTAGTGTTATTTGTGTTACCCCAGTGTCTGACGATTGCTTTCTAATTTTTAAATTGTATATATTGTCGTAGTAACCTGTTTCTATACATGAAATTCTAAACAATATGTTTGTTGTTTTCCAATTTATCTTTTGCATGTTTACACTGAATACTTTTATATATTTACCTACATTATTTGTCGTCGTCTCAGAAATCATTATTCCTCGCGGTTCCTCTATTGCAGTTTCGATGTTGTCGATCTCTTTATCGACGCTTGTCTTTTTCCATTTTGAGCTATCAAATACTTCTGCTGTTGTTATTTCAACAATACACTTATACAATGTATTTTCATATATACAATAATCGCCTATTGCATAAGTTTTACTTGTATTATATTTGTCACTTATCATTTTTTGGCAGCTATTATCTGTAGTGTCAGAATACTCTAACCATTCACTTCCACTATATACATAGTTTTTATTTATATCTGTTACATTATAGATGTCTCCTGCAGTTGCGTCTTTTGGTAAGTCTTCTACTGTTTCTATTGTTCCTCTAAAAGTTAGAGGATTTCCAAATTTATCAATTTGAACTTTTAACGCTTCTACTAATTGTTCTGTATATTCATTTAAATCTGCTTTATCTGTATCTTCAAAAACTGGTAAATTATATTCTTTTTTTAACATTATCTTCCTTCTCCTTTCAAATCAGCTATAGAGAAATCTTTTAAATAGTTTACTGTCTTTACTTTTAATTCTTCATAAGTTGCATATCGGATGACTCGTATTTTTACCTTAAAAATAGAACCTACATTAATTTTACTAGGTTCTATTATCTTTTCTATTATTTTTGACATAAAATTCCTCCGTTTATGATATTTTCATGAGAACTATTTTATATTCTATTGTTTGAGCACTTATACTTAAATTTCCTGCGCTAATTGAAATTTTATCATCTAATCTAATCGTAATCGGTAAACTACCAGTAAAAAGGTCAGCTGAATTTGGGTAATTATTCCATCCATATCCAAATCCTTTAACTCCTTTTCTTGCATAGCTAATAACAACACAATTATCTTTTGAAAATCCGTTTGGATAGTTAATATTGTCGACTTGTGTGAATGTGCAATATCCCTCTGCTGCCATACTTGATGAGTTCGCATCTAAATTCATATTTCCTGTCAAAACCGCTATATTCCCCTGCGTTGTATTAATTGTAACATTTCCGCTTCCATCAAAATTAGCATTTCCATTTACTGCACCTTGTACTTTTATATTTCTTGCAGTTTGTAATCTAGTAGCTGTTGCTGCATTTCCGTGTACAACTACCACTAGAGCCACTGCAATTACCAGTAATATTTCCTTTAACATCTCCTATAAAACCTCCTTTTGCATTCATTGAACCTTTAAGTTCCATATTTCCACTTTTAGCACTTATAGTTGCTAAATCGTAAAAATCTGGATCAGTTCCAGTTGCACCAACTGCCCCTTGAACTTTAAATACATTGCTATCATCTGTTCCGCTAAAATCTGGAATTACTCTAAACTTATCACCAAAATTATTTTCTTTCCATTCTATTGGACCTGTTGAAAACTTTATATTATTGTTTTGCATATTTATGTCTCCATTCATAGTCCCACCAGATTTTAATAAGTATGAGCTACCATCTATTACACTAGCCAATTCCTTTTCTAATTCACTTAAAGCTTCTCTATATTCCTCAGTGATTTTATTGTATATAGATGTAAAATCTAAAAATGTTCTCATATCTTTAAATTCTGTTATTCCTGATGATGATGTTTTAAATCTCGCTAATTCATATTGATATATACCCGAATTATTTTTAACAATATTATTTTGTGTTAAGTTAACATAGTTGTTTGCCCCTTTTATTATTTTATATGCTCCTTGTTGAAAATCATTTTCTGTATTTTGTTTGTCTAAATCTACTTCTATAACTAATTTACAAAATGCATTTTCTACTCCTGCTGATATACTTGTAGAAGTATCTTCCTCTAAAAATCTTCCTTGTATACATACTGCTCCACTTTGAACAGTTACAATACTTCCAGAATAACTTAAAGCCATTGCATTTTTAAAGTTTGAACTTATCCCATTGGTTCCATTTAGAAATGTATTAATAAATAATGCAAAAATTGGATTTCCAAAAAGTTGTTTCGAAAAAACATGTCCTTTTAACATTTCATCTCTTCCTTTCCTTTAATATTTTATCAATAAATTTAATTCTTATATTTCCGCATGTGTACTCAATAAATTTGTTTTGTGTTATTTTAATTGCAGATATATAAGTATCAAAAATTAAAGATTCTTTTGTTTTAATTGCAATAGGTGTTCCTATTTTCATCATTTTTTCATACATATTAAATGTAATATTATGATTGTAAGAGTTAGCTTTCATAACATCTAAAGCTTTTTGCTGTGCATCTTCATAATTTTCCGTATATACTGTTGCTACTTTGCCATCTGCTCTATTTACGTCATTCATATTAGTAGTTGTCGTTCTATCACTTAGTAAATACAGAGTATATATTCCTTTTTGTTCTGCACCATTTACTTTATCATATAAAACTTCCACTTTACTTACTACATCTGTTTCGAACACTTCGACATAATTAGATATTGCTTGTGCTTGTGTATCTATTAATTCCTTTTTGTAAGATTTATTCTCTATTGTAATTACAAGTTTTTTATTTACAATCGAAAAACTGTACACAATATCGTAGTTTTGTGTACAGTTAGTCATCCAAGTATGTAAATTATAAATTCCATCTTGAACATTATTTACAGCAGTTTGTTTTTTAGTATGTGTTTTTATTACTACTTGTAAGTAATCTTTATTTATGAAAGTATCTGTATTTGATATAAAATTATCTATAATAGCTTTTGCAATAAAGTCTTCTACTCCTGTTGTCTTTATCAGATTTTCGCTTTCTAATCTAATATCTTGATCAAATAAATTTGTAATATATTTGATAGCATATTCATACAGTCTTTTTCCATCTTCGTTTTGAACTTCTTTAACTGTTCCCCAGTAAACCACCTCATTATTTTTTTTTATCACTATAATGTCTCTTGCTTTTACAGTTGTTTTTTTAAGAACATTAATTAATGTAGTGGCATTTGTTTCTTCATCTATATTGATCTCATAATCTGATATTTCTACTATATCTTTAACTTTAAAATCCTTATAATCAAATATCCACATAAATACTTTGTTAGTTTCTATTTTAACTTTTTCTCTCGACCAAACTTGAACAGGCTGTACTTCTTGATGTAGTTCTTCAAAGATATCTAAAAAACTTATCTTCGCTTCAAAAACCCCACCTATTTCAGGTGCTGTTATATCTAATTCATAGTAATCTGTTTGTTCATTATATAATAATGCATAATCTTCGCCATTAAAATTAACTGTTACTTCATTCATTGTGTGCACCTCCTAAATAGCTTTATAATAAACTAATATAGTTACTTGTGCATTTAACACTTCGTTGTCAGCAGAGATTTTTATTTCGCAACTTTTATTTTTTGGCAATCTAATTACGTTGTCATTTTCAAAGTTTATTACATCTAAACTAAATAAACTGCTTACAGTTCCATCTGCATTACGTTTATTTATATAAAAATCATTTTCTTTTGTTCCATACAATAATTTTTCATATGCTGATATATCTACATTAAATGTTACGGTTTGATACAATTGTCCTTCTACATATAGTTCAATTTTAGGATTTACTACATGCCCTGTTATTTCAACTAAAATTGGAGCTTCTGTATGTCCTTCATTTATATAAATTAGGTTTCTTGAATCATAATCTGTGAATTTGCTATCCCATCTAAAGTTCCACCTAATTTCATCTGTTAGAGGTTCTATCGTATAAACTACTGTATTTTCTTCATACCACAAAGTTAAACAGTCAAAAACTATAGGTTCTGATATTAAACCGTTTGTTTGTATTTCTGTTTTTCCTAAACTTTGTATATTTATATCTTTGAAGTATTCTTTAACATTTTGCTCAAATGGAATTTTATAAGAAAATTTTAGTTTTTCTGAACTTTCAATAAAATCTACAAATTTTTTGTAATTATCATATTTTAGAAAATTTACTGTACCATTTATTTGTCCTTGTTCTAACTTTCTTAAGTTAGTTAAAAAAGTATTACCTAATTGCTCATATTCTGTACAATAACTATATCCTAGCCCACTCGGCTCTGTGAATAAACAATAATCATTTATATTCATTAAAGAATATTCTTGTCCTTTTTCATTTACTAGTTTAAATTCTCTTACCACATTTTAAACCTCCTTTTAATTTAACAAAACACTTTAAAAGACAGTCTTGTTTGATTGCCCTTTAATCTATTTTATATAGTTTTTAATATTTATCCGCTTTTTAAGAAATCTGACAAAATAGTAGTGTTGATTACATATAAGATAGTTTAAAGACAAGAATAAAAATAAACACTCAAGGTTGAGTGTTTATTTTATTTTACTATTTAATATTCTTAATTCATTTATAATATCTTTTAACATATTTAGAAATATTATTAATATTGCTCCACTTCCCCATATAGACAACATGAATACAATATTAATAATATATGTACCACTTGTCACATCATAGTTTGGAAATCCTACCACAATTCCTGCTATAGCAACTATAACAGCAGTTATAATAATTATCAATTTGTAATTTAATGTATAATCTGTTTGCTCTTGTTGCTTTTGTTTCATATTCTCGCCTCCTTGCAATAATTTTACATTTTATGACAAAATATTGCAAGAAAAAGTAATCAACATTTTTCGACATTATTTTAATACATAGTTCCAAACTTCTTATTAATATATTGAAAACATTGTTCTAGTCTAGCTTTATCAAGTTCCTGTACATTAAAGACAATTTGAGGTGTAGTAAATATTGTTTTTGTACTATCTATCATTGTACTTTTTAAACTACCTTGTAATTTCTGCATTTTTTCAATTTGAGAATATTTTAATATCATATTATCATCAAATTTACTGACCAAATTTTTTCCTAGACTTTCGATAGTTTTGTACATATCTTTTTCTTTATTTTTTACTCCTCGTTTAGCTCCTAACACAAAATTCTCTCCACTATCTTCTGTTAATTTAGAAGGAGAATGCTCATCTAAACTAGCATTAAATCTACTTACCATTTTACTTCCTAGCGTGCCTATTGCTCTTAATACTCCATTTTGTAATCCTTGATTTTCTATTCCTTTTTTAGCTCCTAACACAAAGTTCTCTCCTGCTGTTTTTGCTGCTTGCATAGATTTATCTAATTTTGATACTGCATCTTTTCCTAATTGTTCTGTAGCATTTTCTACTGTATAGTCATTTGTTACAACTCCTGTTATTTCCTCTATTTTTTTTCGTGTTTCTGGTGGCATTTGAGATACTTTCTCTTTATATATTTCATATGAACCTGTTGCTAATTGTTTCCACGCTTCTATCTGTGCTGGGGTCATTTCTTCTGTTGTGCTAGTCATCTTTGTTAAACTATCTACTAAATTTTTAAGTTGTAGTTCTTGACTATTTTTTTGTATTTCACATTCTTTTTTTGCAGCTACATCATTGGCATCTATACTTTCTTGTAGATATGTTTTTGTTTGTTGCAAATCATATAATTGATTTGCTATTTGTCGTTGTATAGAACTAGCTATATCATCAGTAGCATTACTATAAGAGGTTGTTCTTCTCATTATCATTTCATTAACTTGTTCTGCTGTACCACTTTCCATTGTTATTTGATCATTTTCATATTGTCTAATTACTTGTAAATAATCATTATACATATTCTTTTCAGTATCATAACTCTTTTGCAACTCTTCCACCGCCTTTTTAGCGTTGTCTACTTTGCTAATCATCCAAGAATCATAAAAATACATTCCAGTATGCCCGACCTTCTGATATTCTTCTTCAGCTTTTGTTAGTTTTTCTTTAGCGTCTTTTAATTTGTTTTGATAATCCAACATCTTTGAATATGTATCTGCTTTTTTTGTTATTGCTTCATTATATTTTCCTTCTTCTGATTCTAATATAGCTTGAGCTTTTTTTATTCTTACTAAATCATTTATTTCCTTCTTTAAGTCAGAATATTTATTAACTAAGTCTCCTGTTCTTTCAAATTCTGTTCCTAATGCAGAATTTAATTGATTTAATATAAAGTCTACTCTATCTTCATATCCTTTTTTTACTTTTCCATTTTCGTCAACTAACTGCTCTAATTCTTTAGCTAATTTGTCAACATTGTTCATTTGTGTAATTGTTGCATTTTTAGACTCATCATATGTTTGCATTAATTCTTTTTGTGACTGTATTTCTTTTTCTGTATTTTCTCTTATTTTTTCTGCATTTCTACTACTTTCATATTGTTTATAAATAAAAGCTGCATATGCTGCAGTTAAAGCTGTAACTCCTATTGTTGCTAATCCGGTTGGACTAGTCAATGCACTTAAAGTTTTTGCCAATGTATTTACAGATTTTGAAGAAGACTCTCCGCCTGTTCTCATTACAGATAAAGCCTGTGTAAATGTACCTACTCCTTTAGAAACTGTTCCTACTGCACTAGTAGTTGTACCTAGTACTTTTATCAGAGGTCCTACGCTAGCTACCATTAATCCAATTTTTATAATGTTTTCTTGTTCTTCATCATTTAAATTATCTAATTTATCTATAAATACTTCTGCTTTATCTAATATCTTATTTAAAATTGGCAATAGCTTACTTCCTAAATTAGCTGATATTGTTTTTATTCTTCTTATAGATGTTTCTACTTTATTTTTAGAATTAGAGTATAGATCATCCATAGACTTTCCCATTGTGTCTAGTGTTTCGTCAAAGTTACCTCCATACTTTGTCATTGCAAATACAGCATCTTTTCCTAAATCCTCCCACATAGTTCCAAATATAGTAACACCAGCTTGGTTTTGCTTTAATGGGTCTTTAATATTTTCTAATCCATTAACTATTTTTCCAAAAGCCCAAGAACCTCTTTCTCCTCCATCTGCAAATGCCTTTTCTAGTTCTTTCGCATCTAATTTCATACTTTTTAATACGTCTGTAGCTGTTCCATCTTTAAGTCTTATACCCATTTCTTTTATAGCATCACCGACTTTATCTATAGAGAAAGCTCCACTGTCTGCACCTAACTTAAATGTATCAAACATATCTGTAGCATTTAATCCAATTTGTCTAAAGTGTACAGAATATTCATTTATACTATCAAGAAAATCACCATTTTTATCTAATCCTTTTTGATAACCTTGATTTATTAATTCAAAAGCTTCATCTGCGGAAATTCCCCATTGTTCCATCATCATTTTTGCAGCTCTTACACTTTCACTTATTTCTGGACCAAACGCATCTTTTAAGTAATAAGCTTTTTTAGTTATTTTTTCTAAATCTGTTGCATCGTCGAGTCCTCTCATTTGCTGCTCTACTATAGCCATAGAGTTTGCTATATCTTCATAGTCTTCTCCGAAATTAGAATCATGAATATCTGTTAATATTTTTTTATATTTTTCTGTTTCTTCTGTTGATTTTTCTGTTGTAGCAATATATTTATCAATTGCTTGCTCCAGATTTACCCCTGTTGTCATTGCTACTGTACCTAATCCTACAATTGGTACAGTCAACTTTGTTGTTAATTCATTTCCTACATTATTTACCTTACCAGATACTTTATCTACTTTTTCTCCAAGCTCTTGCATAGCTTTTCCGAGCTTGATTTAATTTAGATGTTTCTAGTCTAAATTGTTTATATTGCTCAGTTAAGTTATTTAACTTATTTTCTGTGCTTACTATTTCTCTTTGTAAGTTTCTATAGTTTTCTTGTGAAATTGCACCTCCACTTTGTATTGTTTTGTCCGCTTCTTCTTGAGCTTCTTTTAATAATTTCAATTTATCTTCTGTTTCTTTTATATTTTTTGTTAGTACTGTTTGTTTTTGTGCAACAAGTTCAGTGTTTTTTGGATCTAACTTAAGTAAAGAGTTAATTCCTTTTAATTCCTTGCTTAAACTAGATGATGTAGAATTAACTTTATTTAAAGCTTTTTGTAATCCTGATGTATCTCCACCTATTTCTAATAATAATCCTTTTATAGTTCCACTCATTTTTATCTCCTTTATAATTAAGATAGAGACTGTTTTTAGTCTCTATCTTAATAATCTATCAATATCATTTTGATTTGCATTTCTTATATTTTGATAACTTTCTTTAACATTATCTATGTCAATATTACATAAAATCATCTTAGCAACATCCACATATGTTAATTGCTTTAAATCTTGTATTGTTAATCCTATTTTTAATGCTGATAATATAAAATCATGTTCTGGAAATTTACTCACTTTATTATTGTCTGTATTAATCTTATCTAATTCTATTAGAACTTCTTCATTAACAAAAGCAATCCACGGCAAATTCCGCTACCTCAACAATCCATTCATCATTAGTTTTTAGTACAGGTACTGTCTTTAACCACTCTTCATATTCTTCTATATCTTCATTTGCTGTTTTTAATAATATGTATGTAATTCTAGTTGCAGATTCCACAAATTCTCCTATATCATCTTCTAAAATAAAGTTATTTAAATATTTCTTTATCTCGTCTTCTGATAATTCGGGAAATTTTTCTTTAATTTCTAATAGCTTTAATGTTTGTTTAACTAAATATTCCTGTATAATTCTTATATCTTTAAATATATTTTTGTTAAATATCTTCTTATATAATAAGGTAGTATATGCTGTACAATTAACATTACACTCTACATTGTCTATTTTTATTTTTTTCATACTTTATACTCCTTCTTGAGTTACGGTTGCATCTTTTTCATATACTTTTGCAAAGAAAGTATCATATATATCTTTATTTTCTTCACTAGGCTCAATTACTGCTTTTATTACCTTGTCTGTAGAACGTGGAGACATTGTAAGTGCTATTGTATCTGTTTTAGGATCTTTTGATTCTTCTATTGTACTAGCTTCATTACTTGGTCTTGTAGCTGTACAATCATAATAAACAAATCTTCTTTTCTTTACGTCTCCGTCAATTTCTCCCATTAACGCAAATCTTGCTTGTACATCATCTGCACTTTCAATTAAAGCTCCATTCTTATCTCTTAATTGTCCTAATATTTCTGTTAAAAATTCCTCTGGAGTCATAGCAACTTCTAAATCTCCTGTATAACCTTGATTAGATACTGCAATATAGTATTTAATGTTATCGGCATAAAAAGGAGTGCTTTCTCCTTCTGGATCTGTTGTTAAGTTTCTGGCACCTGGAACTTTAAAAGGTGTTCCATATTTAATCTCTCCATTTTCTTCTATTATTTTTGCAATATGTATATTGCATAATCCAAATTTAACTTTATTTTTTGTTCCTGACATTTATATTTCCTCACTTTCCATACTAAATTTCAAAAAAATAACTTACATTCCAAATCCTTTCAGATTGGATGTAAGCTACTTGTTTTTTCCAAACTATATCGTAGAGTATTTCTTTCTCTACTCTTTTTTCTAGATTTCTATCTCTAGTATCTGCTGTTAACTCTAATCTTGCATTAGACTTTTCAAAATAAATTCTATTATCTGCTATAAAGTTAGCAGAATCTATTTCAGTAGACATTAAATGAGGTGGTTCTACTTCTCTGTCAAAATCATAATGAGAATATGGTATTTTTATTTTATTTTTAATATCTAAATAAAACTTATCAATTCTTTTTTCTAATTCTTCCCAAGTCATAGTCCCCTCCTTA
>ENA-UONW01004368-UONW01004368.1-human-gut-metagenome-genome-assembly--contig:-CS52-NODE-4368-length-10396-cov-6.917996_pt1 | contig 10396 bp, 5 predicted proteins | sample MGYA00242463_ERZ724010 | MGnify/ENA metagenome assembly ERZ724010 | reverse complement strand
AAAAATACAAATATATAAATGGAGAAGCATAAAAATACATGAACGCCGAATCTGAGACATACACCGTTTAAGGCTAAATGAAACCGATAAGTGCCAAATATTCACCATGTTCGTATAACATAACAGGAAAAATAATAAATTTGCATTTTGAATACACGCGGCATATTGTAATAATACTATATACACATAAGCGGCGCCATGTCTTGCTTAGACCTGAAAATGTCCAAAATCATATCAAAAAGACAACTAACAAACCTAACCACACATATCAAATGAGGAAAAAACTTTTACTTACAACCATTACCTTAATGGCCATAGGTTCAGCTTTTGCCGACCCTATAGACATGAACAAAGCTAAAGTGATTGCTTCAAGATTTGCTGTCGACGGCGAAGTGGAGCTCGTCACAAGTGCTCAGCGCTCAGGAGCAAAATCAAGAATGCTCTCGCAGGAGTATCAGAACACAGCGCCATACTACATCTTCAGCCGCGGCAAAGACAAGGGATTCGTTATTGTCAGCGGAGACGACTGTCTGCCAGAGATTCTCGGATACACCGAAAGCGGAGACTTCATTGAAGAGAAAATGCCTGAACAACTTCTCGGATGGCTCAAGCACTATGCTGAAATAATTGAAGAAGCTCAAGTCAACAAAGCCAAATCCAGAGCGGCGCGAGTAGAGACCTACGACGCCAAGGCATCTTCGAGAGTAGACATTCCTGTGCTGATGACAACACACTGGCACCAGTCGAGTCCTTACAACGATCTCTGCCCGCTTCTCAACGGAACAGAAACACATGCTGCAACAGGATGTGTAGCCACTGCGGCCGCTCAGGTCATATACTATTTCTGGAAAGATAATCCCGACACCCTCATGGCGGCTACTCCTACATACGACTACGGAGCACCTGTTACAAGAGTGTTCCCTGCCGGCACGCCAATGAAATGGGGCATCATGCAACCGTCATACGGCAGTTCCACTCCTGCTGAAATGGGCGAAGCTGTTGCAACACTTATGGCCAGCGTAGGAGCGGCAACATGGTTGACATACGGTTCATCCACATCAGGACAGATAAGCAATCTGGAAAACACATTCTCCACTTATTTCAACATGACCGGTAAATGCCAATACAAGTCGGGCATATCACAGTCTACATGGGAAGACATGATATACAAAGAACTGGAAGCAGGCAGACCAATGGTTTATACCGGATACAACGACAATAATGGCGGACATGCTGTCGTAGTTGACGGCTATCAGGCTTCGAACAATCTGTTCCACTTCAACTTCGGATGGGGCGGACAAGGCGACGGCTACTATACTGTGAACGACGAAACCGGTATGAACGGATTCAACCAATATCAGGGCATGGTATACAACATATCCCCTAAAAAGCAGAATCTGACAGGTAAAATCGCATATACCGACAAAATGTATGCATATAGGACAAACAGCATCAAAGTCAGTGTCGCCAACAACGGAACACTTCCATACAGCGGTGTATACATATTTGCCAATACCAACGGAACGAAACCGCTCAACATCTCACAGGCCAAGGATAAAGATACAGAATCGGTTCTTAACAACGACGGCACATACAAGGATTTCACATTCGAAATCAGTCCGTCTGACGAAAAAACACTGTATGTTTATCTGACAGACAATAACTGCAACATCCTCAGTACTGATACAATAGACGTCGCAGCTCCTGACAACGACATTGAATTCAAATCAATAAATATTGCCGGAAGCAACGAGACGGAAACGATAGAAGGAAAAGAATATACTGTCGTATATAACAACAAGGCTACATGTGAAATAACTCTTGCAAACAACAGCGATATCAACTACGATGGACGCCCTAAAGTAGATATCTATGCAAGCGAAGATGGGGGCAAGACTTTCTCATATGTCAACTACAAGAGCTCATCTATAGAAATAGGAGCGAATGAAGAAGGAACGATGAAGATCACAATATCAAACTCATCGACTTGTCCAATAAAAACAGGCATACCATACTATGCAGTTATAGAAAAGACGATTCGCGACATCAACGAAACTGTAAACATAAACTTCAATACTGAAGACACCATAGCACGCTTCATTCTTAAAGATGCCGACATGGAGGTTGTATCATATGAAGACAGATGCCTGAAACTGAAAGGACACTGGGATCCAAACGCATTCACTTCGTTTGCCGGCAGATTTACTTATGACGATGCAGCATTGTATGACCTCACAGAAGTCATCGGAATAAATAAAGCTCCTGAAACCGATAAAAAGAACGCGCTCATATACGTCAATGCAGATACGGACATCGATGGCGAAAACATTGTAAATATCGGAAATGACGGTTCCGCAGTATGCCGCCACTTGGTTTTGTACCCAGGCTACGACTTTATGCCTAAGGCAAGCTTCAAGGCAGAGAAAGCCGAATACATGATGGAACAGGAAGAGAACAAATGGTATCAGATTGTATTGCCGTTCAACGCATCTGTACCAGACGGTATACTGGCTAAAAAAATAACATCACACTCTGCTGTTCTCGGCATAATGAACAAGACGGAAAATGTATCTGTCATCAGTGCGGGTACACCGGCACTGATAATGTCGAGCGACAAAGAAAGAATGACACTCACCGGTGAAAACGTTACAGTCGACATCAATGCAGAAAATACCGGCGACCCGGACTTTATCGGTACATTCGTCAATACTACAACTCCAGAAGGAGCATTTCTTGTCAACTTTGAAGAGACACAGTATTTTGAGCCTGTAGATGCAGGAACCGAAGTCTTGGCATTGCGCGGTTATTTCCTTGATCCTAACACAAAGAACAAATTCAAGGCAAACTCTTCAAATATTCTTGACCCTGCTTACCTGCAGCTTGGCCAGGCAATATCAGAATGTCATGACATATACAACGAATACAGTCCTATGATTATCGACAAAGCCAACGAGGATATGGCTGACTCGATAGCAAAAGCTGAAAAGATTTATACAGAAAGGAGCTTCGACCAATCTTCGCCGGTAAAGAATTATGCAGAAGCATTGCTCGAATATGCTTATGCCTACAGATTCAACCTGAAACCGGAAACACTGGTGGAGATTGATTGCACATACTTCATAGAGAACCCTTCATTCGAGAGCAAGACAAAAACAGGATGGGAAACTCAGAGCCAGGCTTACGTGAAATCAAATTCAATTCTCAATACTATGGGCGTTGGAGTAGACGGAAGTTACCTGCTCTACAATATGGAATACAGCGACTCTACAGCTACGGCCATAAGCCAGACAATCGAGAACCTGCCTGAAGGATTCTACAGACTTACAGCCATGCTGGGTACTGACACAGGATATGACGTAACACTCTTTGCAGGCGACAAGGAAACGAAAGTTCCAGGACACAAGTTCGGAGGATTCTATCTGTCTGAAGGTATTGTAGACAACGTTCGCGTCGGTGAAGACGGGAAACTTGAAATCGGTGTACGCGACAATGACAGATGGTATAAGGCTGACAACTTCAGACTTACTTACCTCGGCAACACAAAAGATGACCCAACAGGCATTGAGGAAATAACAAACGGAACAGAAGATAACTATTTCACAATAAACGGCGGTAAAGGTTCTATAAGCATTAGTACCGGCACACCGGCAGAATTCAGCCTGTACACCGTTTCAGGAATGCTTGTAGCCAAGATGAAGATTGACGGGACATACACATTCCAAGGACTCAATAAAGGCATATATATAGTAAACGGCAAGAAGGTTGCGGTATATTGATGCTTGAACAGAAATGTAAATCATACTGAATAAAAAAGAATCCCTTTCCGGTCGGAAAATCGGAAAGGGATTCTTTTTTATTCAGTATCAAGAGTGTGATATTTTACTGTCGGACATTGCGGTATTCCGACATTTCATGACCGTTCATAAGTCTTATTGATGCTATCGGAGCATGGCCTATCGACGGTGCTTCTGTACCTGAACCTATGATGCAGCTACCAGTCTCGACATAAGCCTCATCCCACCATCCGTCGTCGATGAAACTCTGAAGGAGTTCGCGTCCGCCTTCAACAAGCAATGTCTGTATACCTTCCGAATATAGGGAATCCATTATCTGAGGGACAATGTCGGAAGAGAAATCGAGATGAACCAATTCGACATTGTCGGACTCTCTACATGAATCTGCAGACGTGAAAACCAGAGTACGCACTCTTCCATCAAACAAATGAAGGCTTCGAGGAAGACTATTGGTACGGTCGATGACCAGTCTTACTGGATTCGGACCTACCCAATGACGAACATCCAGCGAAGGATTATCGACAAGTGCAGTACGTCTGCCTACAAGTATCGCCTGATGTTCTGCACGCCTTTTGTGGCACAGCATCTGCGTATACCAATCGGAAATGACAGTACGGTCTTTTTCAGAATCGGCCGAAATGAAGCCGTCAGCACTCTGTGCCCATTTCAGAGTGACAAAAGGACGTTTCTTGCTGTGATATGTAAAAAAACGCTTATTCAATTGCTTGCACTCATCTTCACAAACACCGACAACTACATCAATTCCTGCATGACGCAGTTTTTCTATTCCCTTTCCTTGTACCTTGGCAAAAGGGTCGATAGTTCCTACAACAACTCGTGGTATATGTTTCGATATAATAAGATCGGCACAAGGCGGGGTTTTTCCATAATGTGAACACGGCTCAAGACTGACATATATTGTCGAACGCTCAAGAAGAGACTTATCCTTGACAGAAGCTATTGCATTAACCTCAGCGTGCCCTTCACCACATCTGATATGATAACCTTCACCTATAATCTTTCCGTCACAAACAATAACCGCACCAACCATAGGATTTGGCTGTGCATTCTGACGGCCGTTGCGCGCAAGTTGTATGCAACGCCTCATATATTTTTCATCATCGGCATTCATATTTCCATACTCTTTATAATCTTAAGACAAAAGGCAAAATGCATAAAGAGGCACGACTGTACCCATAAACACAAAATGCCGCATCGCAATACAAATATAGGAATGTAAGCGATGCGGCAATACGTCTTTTCGCGATTATTGAATCGTCCAAAGCCAAAACTTAAAACTTTTATGCTTTATAACCTTTTTTTATGTCAAAATACATATCCCAATCCTACACGGAACTGCTGATATGGATAATCTCTTATACCGTACTGATAAACCAGCATAGGACGAAACTTTTTTATTTTATAGATAAACGAAGCTTTTACTACCATAGGACGGTCGCCGTTGCCTATCCATCCCGAGTATCCTTGCCATGCAAGAGATGCAGTAAAACGCGACTCGTCGTATTTGGCCTTCACACCATACATAAATGCATCATTCTGAGAATTTGAGCCAACCTGCCAGCAAAGAAAGCCCAGATTACAAATGAATGTCATGTCGCTCTGCCTCTCGTGACTCATATGAAAAGTCTTCGCGACCGACGTATCAAAAAAATATCCAGGAGAATCAAAATAACGTCCATACTGATCACTGCCGCCCGAAGCTGTTATAAGTCCTGCACGCAATGTCATATCCGGACATACCTTCTTTTGCTTCAAGATATGAAGATCTGTAGTAATATATACATTTCCGAACTCAAAACCGCTCATCTTTACTTTCTGAGGATGCTGATATTCTACCGAACGTTCCGTATTGCGATAATATTCCACGATAGGCATCCATAAGGAAAGATTTATCCTTGGAGAAAATATAGGAATATTAACCTTGGCGAAAATATCATGAGTCGCGCTTCCATATTTACCGGCATAGTAATCATAAGACAATTCTGCATAGACCCTCTGAGAAACTGTACCATCAAGCATATCAGGTACTGGCAATGCATTAGGCCCGAAATACTGCGTAGACATCTGATTTTCATCATCCGCAGATACAGGCAACGATGTAGCAAGAACTAATCCAACAATAATAAATCTAATCCCCATCATAATAATAAACTAAAATCACTGACCTATATTTATAACTAAGTATATCTAAAAGACAAATATAACAAATAAAAACTAACACCAGATTCAAAACAAAATAGACATACAGTAGCCCAAACCATTATTTCCATAATCATAAAAAGGTGCTGAAACAACGACTGGAGCATTCTTGCCTTTTATCTTGAATATCTTCCGGTTTATGGGCAATAGCCAATAACCGATTCTTGCACTCAATATGCCTATTCCGGCACCGGCAATTACGTCATTCAACCAATGTCTATCATTGTAAAGGCGCAGAAAAGCCACGCTGCAGGCTATGGCATAGGCACCTGCGCCATATGCATTTCCATATTCTATACGTACCAGTTCCGCACCGGTAAAAGCAGTTGCCGTGTGTCCAGATGGGAATGAATTGAATGTCGAAGAGTCTGGTCGTTTCTCGCGTACGGTATATTTGATGCCATTTACCATAGCGGCCATAACAAGATAAGAAGTTGCGGCAACAGCTATGCGCTCTCCAAAAGAATGCTTTGCTCTTACTCCCAACTTTCCTAAACCAAGATGAGTGGCCACAGGTAAATACTGTATATAATCGTCTATATGGAAATAGTCATCTTTCCGCATATCCGCCATTTCTTCCTTAACATCATCCTTTACCAGGTTTGCCCAACCATTATACACGCCGAATGCCCCCACAGCTATCAGTGAAGCCGGCAAAATCAGTTGCTTCGGTTTAAAAGCATAATCGTTGCCTGCAGACAAATCCGAATAACAAGGAACAGAAACTGACATGTCGCATACAACAGAATCAGCAACATTCAAACTGTCACAACCGTGTCCATATACATACGAACAACCGCTTACTGTTCCAAATACTGCAAGCATTAGGATAGAAAGAATTTTCATCTTTTCCACTATTTGAATTTAACAATAAACCAATGGACATGGTACGGCAATTCATAATGGAAAAGTCATATAAGACATTGTATATATTAACGTTATATCAATACATAAAGACATGTATAGATACAAATACACAAATGTCTTGCGCATTTCTCCGGATAAATAGAAGTTTTTGGTCGTTTTTCTATAAAAGAAATGCCGTCAAGCCATTAATAACTATATAACGCTATAAAGTATTAAAATCGCAAATTTATATCATACTATTTTCAAATTTAACATAAAAAAAGGTGTATCCATCATCATCTTCATCTTATAGAAGGTACGACCAAGTAACCCTTATCCGGATGAAAACATATATGAATACACCTATGCGGACATATTCACAGAGTTATTTCTTTCGGATAGTTTTATTGGTCGTTTCTCTATAAAAGAAATACTATGCAAATATAATCTTAAAAGTCTATTATAAATTAAATATGATTTATTATTTCAAAAAAACCACATAAAATATTGATTGCGATGCAAAATTAAAAAAAACAGATTATTGAATAAAGTCATTATACATTTATACTTACCAAAAAGTTCATAAAACTTACCAAAAGGACAATAATTAAGCCTATATCATATCATAAAAATTGCATCCTAGCCTTCAAATATACACATTATGCTATGAATTAATTGCTCAAAGCACACCCGTCATCTGTTATGCACTCTGCCGAAATGTACATCTCACGGCAGGTGGAATTATTGTAGAATTCAACCGTTGCACGGCCGTTCTTATCTGTCCTGACAGAAGGAGCCCAGAAGATAGTACGGCGGAAATCGTCCATTGGAGGAAAAATCGAATAATCCTTCATTTCAAAGGTTGTAGGGATGTTATACCCTTGAAAATAAGTTCTATGTACACCTTTCTTTTTATAACGGCTTGCATGATTGGTATAAACAAATACTGTGACAGGCTTTACTCTATCAAGAATATTCAAGTTCACATACTTTCTACATTCAGACACATCCTCAGAAATATATACACTTTTTACTTCATCAAGAAAGACAGGCATATCGGATGTAGAATTCTTACTACCCATATTAAAAGCCACGATATTATACTTTTTAGTGAAATATGGCATATTGGTCAAAGCAAAATACCGGTTGTCAATCACCCATACTATTGGTCTGTTCTTATAGCCTAAACCATCATTGTATATTTTATAAGGCCTACTGATGATATTTTCATCCTCAACAGGATCATGAAGCGAACTGGAATTCTTTTCCTTTTCTGGTTTGACGACAGGTCTACCATCTGTAAGCCTGTCATAATTGTGAAGATCATTTATGAGCACCTCCATTTGTTCATCAAGCTTTATAGCATCTACGATAGTATCCAGGTTGTTCTTGCCGTCTTCAAATGTATCATAAAACACTTGACGGGGCATTCCATCAAAAAACTCATTACGTTCCATAAGCCATTTCTGAAATTCAGGAACATCACCTCCAGAATCAGCAATCAATGCACATTCTTTCTCGCAATCATAAAAAAGTTTAGATGTAGAACGCCCATAAGTCTCACTCTCCCAAGATTTACGAGCATCATCATAAGGACGCTTGCCTTCAACACTCAAGTCGGGCAAGATTTTGGAACTATCGCCTGCAAGAACACTAATGCTGTCATATTCAGGCACTGTTCCAGATTCTGTTAGAAGATTAGCATCTGGCGGAGAAATGAGTTCTGTCTCTGAATAAGCGAAAGCCCGCTTCTCTTTTGGCGAGAAACTGCGGTCTATGCCGATACGGTATCTGTTGTCCATATCCTTTCCGGCTTGAAGTATAAGATTCCATCTGCCGAAACACTCAGGAAGACTGAAGGAATAATATCCTGTACTGTCAGAAACGGTATGTCCGCGCATAACCTGACCAGCACTGTTGTATAAAACTGCATCAACATTCACACCACCCACTTTCACCTTCTTGGATGTCGGATATAAAGAACCGCTCAGATACATGCCGTCTTCACACAATTCTGATATTTTGAATGGTGTCTGCCCAGACATGACCTTCCAATCATACCGACGCCAGCCCTGAACCATCATCAGAAGATCCTGTGCAGCACGATGTTCAGCATCGTCACTTTCAACATAATATCCGACATTTTCTATATAGCCTCGTACCTCCGAAGAAAGCAGTTTCCATTGACGCACTCCAAGAACATTTCCGCAGGTCATAGTTTCCGCATCTATAGCCGACAGCGAAAATTCCGTATCAGGTCGAGCGAAAACATTCAGAGACACAAGTCCGCAAGGCTGAAGATTGGAAGAAGATGACACAACACGTATACTGTCCTGTTCAGACAATTCATGCAGCACAAACAAAAGACGGTCTGCAAGTATACGTCCAGAGGCATCGTAGACTATCAGTTCGCTTACCCCCTCAGGCATAGACTGTCTGCTGAAACGAAAACGCGACGGTTCCTTGCCAGCCGTAAAGCTATGACAGGCGATAATTCCACCATTATGCATTATGGTAAAACCTAAAGCTTTTCCATACATGTCACTGCTGAACGAAGCTTCGACATTTACCATCTCTGTATTCGTCGACACGACACGAAAAGCACAGCCACTTTTCTCCGGCCCAGGAAGAGACTTGCTGAAGGAAACGTCTCTGCTGTCCTGCATTTCAAGGCTAAGACCAGCTATGCCATTGCATGCAAAGGTTCCTCTACCAGAATGAACAGTCTCTACCCGACAGACCGTATCACCGTCTGCAGAAAGCAAAACTCCGGAACAAGCAAGAGGCCGACCGTATCTGTCAGTAACCTGAAAAGCGACACGATTCACCAATCCTTCAACAAAATGTCCTCCTTCGGGATAAAAACCTATGTTATAACCAGACGATTTATCTTCCTTTACATCGCGCATATCAGGCAAACGTTTCAGCCCCGTATTATCATCCATGATTCTATTGGAATAATCACCTTCATGTTTAGGACGTGCAAAAATCGGGAACACTCTCGAGAAGCAGGCCTCGCTCCCCCAGTTCACCATCCATCTGGTGTACGCACGTATCTCGTAGAAACCGCTCGTAAGGACGTTGTCCAGTTTTATGTCGCCGGAACCAAGGCCGTTCTCCAAGCGTATTTTTCTTGTCTCAAGAACATCGCCACCCGGACTTACAAGCTCAACATAGAGTACACGACTCAGTCGGCTGAGACTGTCGAGGGAACAGTCAACCACATAGGCTTTGAAGCGTACGGTCTCGCCTATGAAATATCCAGTGTTGTCGAAATGAAGATACGCCTTCTCCTGGGGATAAGCACGGTTGAACGCGTCTATCATAGAAGGATAGCTCAGAAGGGACAAGCTGTCGTTCTGACTGAAAGAAGGCAATGACAAAAACAGCACAGACAAAATAGAAAATAATATTCTCAACATAGGCCTAACATAAATTACAAATACATAATCCCAAAATCTAATTGCTCAAAGCGCATCCATCATCAGTTATGCACTCGGCAGATATGTACATCTCACGGCATGTAGAATTATTGT
>ENA-UONW01004365-UONW01004365.1-human-gut-metagenome-genome-assembly--contig:-CS52-NODE-4365-length-10402-cov-3.610032_pt1 | contig 10402 bp, 7 predicted proteins | sample MGYA00242463_ERZ724010 | MGnify/ENA metagenome assembly ERZ724010 | reverse complement strand
GAACGGATTACAGGAATGCATATTGAAATAGGCAATGCATGTGTTCCATAGAAGATGATGGATATGATTGGGAACAAATATGCTAGTCATATTTCGCGAATCGGAATAACATCATTTCAATAATAGGGAAGGTAAAGTGTCCGGCTCGCTATGGTGAACCGGACACAAAATGAACTAAGTATAATCAAAGGTGACCCATTAGATTAGAATCTTGTGAACGAATATCTAGGGATAAACGCTCTATTAGAATTGAGAAATCCTTTTCATGTCTAAGCTCGCATTCCCAAACGATAATAACCTTCCAGCCTGATTCTTCAAGTTTGTGTTTTGTGATTACATCCCGTTCTCGGTTACTTGATATTTTGTTAATCCAGAATTCCGTATTGCTTTTGGGAGTATATGCATATTTACAACCAGGATGTCCGTGCCAGAAACATCCATGAACGAAAATTACAGTTTTGTATCGTGGCAGAACTATATCCGGTTTTCCTGGAAGACTTTTGACATTGACACGATAGCGAAATCCGCGGGCAAAAAGAGCCTTGCGGAGCATAATTTCCGGTTTCGTACCCTTATTTCTGATTCGGGACATGACTTCAGATCTTTTCTCTCGGCTCCAAATATCCATATCAATCGTCAATTTGAAAATCCAGCCTTCCTTAACTTCTGCAAATTGAAATAGAAGGCATACTTCATCCTGTCTGTCAATGGTTTTATTCCATCGGCGACATCCTTCATGGCTTTCCATTTCCAGTCTTCAAGGATTCGCCGTCGTTTATCCCATTCCACCATTTTTTTGATTAGTTCCAACGTAATTTCATCGCGACAGTCTACTTGGTTGGATATGGCATTTGCGCTTTCGCTTGCTTTTATACGATCCAATTCCGCCAAATTATCCGCTTCCTCAAGAAGTTCTGGGTTATGTTGCCAGACATTTTCATAAATCAGATATCCTCTGGAGATATCATTGTCGTTCAGTTTACGATTATTCTTGATTTTATATGCAATATCACTTGCCATAGAAGTTAAGGTCGGCTGCAGCATTTCCGTATCACGTCCCCACGCCTCTATCTTCTTCCAGAGGGAAAAAGGGATGGCTCGTATGATATCCTCCTTGTGCCGTTTCTCCAACTCTTCATCTTCACCATCGTTTTTGTGATTGCGTTTGGGAGGATTTTTCTCATCAATGAAATCCTGTTGTATCTCATCGAGATTATAGGTCCAATTATTTGAACGAACTTTTAACCAGCACTCTTCTTTTTTTGCCCATTCGATATAGTGAGAAACAGGGGATTCTCTAAGAATAAACTCGTTGACTTGTTTCATCAAATCATATATAAAATCCGACAATGCCGGCGATATCGATTGGTTTTTCCAGATCCGATACAAATCCAATTGTCCCTCTGTAATGATATTCAGAAGAGACAAGGTATACGGAACGACAACTTGTTTCAATTCACCAATATGATTTCCTGAAAGTTTGGTTCCATAACGTTTGTCTGCGGTCTTGAAGAGAATTGCCTTGGCTATTGTGTCCTCAAACCATGCGACATCAATATGTTTGGCATCCGGAAGATTATAGTTTATGAAACGTGCATAGTTCTTTTCATTTCCCCGAACGACGATATGAGGCCCAACAGCCAGATTTTTGCCATTATAAATCTCCTGCCAAGCATTGACATATTTGGCAAGTTCTACTTTCGTCACAACCTGCTTCTTTGGATATTTTAGATCAAAAGCCTTTTGTCGGGATTTGGTAAAGCCTTCCTTGGCTCGTAAGGTCTTGTATTGTCCACGAGCCCGTTCAAAGAACCATACTGTCTGTAAATTGTTGGTCGGAGTTGCGGGAGCAAATACGTATCTTGAGATTCGTTCGATTTCTACAAGAGCCGGATTGTTGGCCGAGAAGTCAGCATCATTGACTTTGTTCTGAGTATTGGCATAGCGCGATATACGTGAAACAATTTCCGCGTACTGATCCTTGTCCTTGATGACGGACAGTTTTACTTGGACTTGAATTTGGGAAATGTCAGCCTTATCTTTTTTTGCTGTATTATAGATGGAAGCTGTCGTCTGACCTCCATTGACAATCTGGAGATTACTGATGTGTCTGATGAAATGTTTTGTCTCATCCAGTTCAATATGATCAGCAGTTGCAGCAATACCGTTGTTATATGCCAGAAACATGTGAGGCTCATTCTTGATGGTTTCACGTATTCTCTTATTGATTTTTCCCGTAAACTGAAGAAACGAACGCACGTTCTGTTCAAGTAAACGGGCACCATAGCATTCATAAAGTTTGGCTAAACATTCTCCAGACATAATGGCAACATATGCTTCATAATCCGAATTGCTCAGATTGGCAGCAAGACATGGAATTTCATATTTGTGTCCGTCAAGGTTCTCAAAATCCAACTCTATGGGAACTCCAGCTTGTTCGGAAATCTTATAAAGGAACTCTATGTCTATAACTTTGTAGTAGATGTTGTATCCGCAAATGGTCTGGCTGGCTGGCAGTTCTCCCTTGTACACGCCGTTCGTCAGGATGAAGGCATTTACGCGAATCAAATTGTTACGCAGTTCCGCATAATTGGCCAGCGTATTTGCGAATTCAAAGATTTCGGAAGATTCTGCAACTTCATTTACATAATCGTTGTATACGGCTCGGCGAAAAAAATTCGTTATCATTTTGGCAGCTGTATCTATCTCTCCTTTGGATATTGTCCGAGCTTCCATGGTGTTTGCGTAGAGGGTAATAAAAAGATCTACGGTTTCGTAATTGTCCGAGATTGCATACCCGTTTATCTTATGCTGGCCTTTTTTTCTCAAATCACGTTCGTCATAAGCGACCGAAACATTTTCCGTTTCAGCAGCATCAGCCAGCATATCCAAGCATATTCGAGTAAATATCTGCTCTTGAGTGTTGCCCTCTTCATCACCAGACTGCATGGCAACAACGTCTTGCATCAATGACTGATAAAACTTCTCAATCTCTTTCATGGCCAATTGTATTTTTAAAGAGTTCCGTATCATTTACCTCATATTCTTTGCAAGCGGACGTATTGATAGTATATGTAACATTGCTGACTCCAGTGCGCAGCTCTTGCTCCACTATTCTAGGGAAATTTCCTGATATGCGATAAGTTTGTTCACTGCGAATCCTATAACAACGATCCTGATACAAGGAGGCATGTTCATTAAAATATCCTGCATGTGTCAAACAGGAATTGAAATTGTGTAATGCAATCGCGTCGTCCGATAACATTTTTCTCAGATCCTCAACTTCCTTATTTAATGTCTGTCCATTTTTTCTAGAGACCTCAACGGAAAGATGATATAGAAACAGTCTGTTAATTAACGTACTATCCAATTGGCGTTCCCCATTGATGACAAGTCGGTCTGAGCTGTTTGTTGCCGTAGTCTTTACTTCTATAGCCCAATCTTCACCTTGGAAGTCTCTCATGGCTTTGTCGCAGCCAACCCAGAAACTAACAATATCCGTCTTGTTGATAGCATTTCGGCGCAACATGCGAGACAAAAGATGAAGTTCACCATACAAGCCTTGTTGTTCACTTGGTGTAAGACCGGATGCGAGGCCACGATCAAACAAGGTTCTCCACTTTTCAAGTTGATTTAAGACAATACGAATAGCCGTATCTTCAGATACCTCTCTTGTTACGGCACTTACTAAATCTGAACATAATGTTGCAAATACTCCCAGACAATCCGTATGAAGCAGTTGGATTAGCAACAAGTTTTTGTACTCAAAACTTTTGTCTGACATCTGCTGAATTTTAAGTTCTTTTAGACTCCTAAATTGTTCGACAGGGATAGTCAGATCTTTGTTATAAGAGAATGCAATACCAAACAGATTATCTGGGTATCGATATGTTCCGTATATGCACAGAGGAGATTCAATTGGAACTCTGCGTTTGGTGAGTCCAACTTCTTCTCCCATGCTCAGATTATCCCATATATCTATTATAGAATTACTATTCATCATAAGTATTATCGTTGGTGTTATCGAAATTTTCCTCCGTAATTGCAAAATCCGTTACCTGATTGGCGACATAAGAGACCGCCTTGTTGGTATCACTATGTGGAAATGCTATGGCGAATCCGATAAATGGTTCATCGTTTTTTGTATCAGTGGTCGTATCCGTTAATCCTGACACATTTGAAAATGCAGGATTTAATGGATAAATCATAAGTAATGGAGTCTGTTTTGACCGGAACTCTTGTCTCACGAGCTGGGGGGAGGGATAATCATGTTTCCACTCTTCACCGGCTTTGAATTTTCGGTCTCTCGTCTCGTCAAGTGCATCCGACAGCATGTCAGCGGGAAGGTCGATGAATTCATCCGTTGGATTGCCGACGATATGATTCTTACGAATATAGTATGTCTTAGAATTCTGGGCATCTTTTGCCTGTCTACGAATAAAACAACCCACTTGCACGCCGTTGGAGAAAGTGTGGACACACGTGTTTTTATCGACATTCTTACTCATCAAGGCAATATTCCAGGAAATGAGTTCTCCGACTTCATTCAGTTCCCTAATATAGTCGCATATAAGATCCAGATTTACCTTAGTCAGGGATTCTGGAAGTTGGAATCGAGACAGATAGTCGCATATGATATCAGAAGATACACCAGTCCACAGATAGTCGCTCTTGATTCTGTCTGGAGTACCAAGCTCCGAAAGAAGACTGTCCGTTACCGCCAGATTGTTTCGTTTGGAAATCGAATTCTGAAGCAACTGATAGGTCTCTACAAGACGACCTGCCCATGAAACCTGAATATTTCTTGTATGGCGCATTTTGGATATGGATGTTATCTGCAGTTGTCCAGGATGAGTACGAACCTTCAGGGCATAGTTCTCTGGTGTCCCACCTGATTCTGCCAGATATCTGAACTCTTCCCGCAGTTCGTCACTGGCAAGAGTTATGTGTCGATACCATTCATTCAGTTCGTTACTGGTAAAGAGCCGACAAAGGTCCACATAGCCGGGACGATATCCGAACCATCGTCCCATCTGCATCAATGTGTCGTACATTTTTGAAGCGCGCAAGAAATAGCTTACAGACAGACCCTCAAGTGTAAGACCTCGAGACAACTTGTCACCTCCAATGGCAATAACAGAAATGCCGTTTTTTTCATTCTCATAATATGTTAAACTGTCCCCAGATGTACCGTTGATGGATTTGACCTCAATTTTCTGTACCGCTCGATATAGCAGAGGCTTAATCTCATCCCACGTATGAAGCCTCATTCGGTTGTCAACTCGGGACAGAACGGGTGAATTCATAATTTCTCGGGTAATGCTACAATACGAACGATAGGTTGGAGTATCTTCCTCGAAAATTTGGCGAAACTCTTCCATTATGGTCGGATCATTCGCCTCGATTTCACTCTTGTAATACTTGAATAGACGATCAATGATTATCTTGAGGTGATTTTGCCATGCCTGAAAACGGGACACATGAATCAGCATGGAGTTATGCTTGTTTTCCTGCCCCCGTGCAATGCGTATGGAACAAGTAATAATAAAACACTTAATGGCCGTTTTTAACGATTCCGGAATATCATCTATGGTTGGTTTTGGATCATCTCTTCTATGCCCTGCAGGAACGAATGTATCACTATCCGTAACCGGGAAGACAATAGGCAAAAGATCTTCGTTCCCATCGGGATTTGCCGAAGTTCCAAAGACCTTCTCAGGACCAATGTAGTTGTCCGGAGCCGGGAGGTTTATAATGAAATCCTTTGGAAAAAGATCGTCCTTGTCAAGAGGAATAAAGATATTGGCAAACGGTGTGGCCGTGTAACCGACATAGGCAGACCGGTAAAACACCTTGATGATCTTACATATGTTTTTATTTATGGCGGTCGGGTCATCACCATCCCGACTGGTATTTATGGAGGCATTGTCCGCTTCGTCGTCAATAAGAAGCAGGGACTTGTTGGCTATGATATCGTGAGTTGATTGTGATTTTAACCAACTGTATAATCGTTTGAGTACAGATACATTTTTCTTTATCACAAGAATAATCGGCTGTGGATTGTTGAAGTTGAAGCCGGCAGTATTTGCTGCTTGTTTAGTAAAATCTCCTCTTTCTGTACTAGTCGTGTAGGAATTGGCAATGGCATTGTCAAATCCCGGAATAAGTCCTACTCCAATCCGTATGGTTCGATTCATGTCGTATGCTCTGGTATTCTGTGTGTCAAATCCCAAGAATCCTTCATCTATACGAGTCTGTGTCTGACTTCTCAGATTATTGTGTATACCGGCCAATATGATAATCAGATTGAATCCAGCATCGGCTGCTTTACAAATAAGTCCCGTATAGTTGGCCGTTTTACCAGACTGCACTTGTCCAACGACAAGTCCTTTCTTATTAATGATAATATCATCGCGCTGTGGATTAAACAACTTGTCCAAAATACGATCAGTTAAATCGTCCAATTGTGAAATAACCTCCGGTGCAAAATGTTTTTGTTCGGCCAAGTACCTTTTATACCTGGTCCAAAATAGCCATTCAGATTGACGCTCTGCTTTAAATTCTTTTAACCAAGGAATCCGAGCATCACGTCCTTCCAGAATCTGGTATGTATCCACTTTTACATTGTAGATAGCCAACAGACTCTTTTTTAATTCGGTTTTGTCCAATCCTGCATACATGGGGATACTGGTAACGTCGGAAATAGCTTGGTTTATTTCATCATCACTCACTCCAAGTTTAAATCCGATTATTGCCTGACATATATTTATTGCCTTATCGTTCAATTCATTCATTGCAGTTCATTTATTAAGTCTTCGTATTCATTGAAAGGTTCCATTTGTTTAAGAGCCAATTTAGACTGTTCCAGAGTTAGGCCTTGTGCGAGTTGTTCTTCATGGATTCTTCTTATCATTGTGTTAATCAACTTAGGATCCATATCTGAATAGGGCTGTTTTTGACTATCGTCATCGTTAGCTTCCCGAACATAAATGGTTTTGGCTGGTATGGATTCCTCTACGAATTTCAGTAGCATATCAATGGCCAAATCTGGGTTCTCTTTAGCAAGTTCACGTATGTTACGAATAAGCGTATGCTCTCGATTGACGATGAAGGACCATTTGTTGTCCTTCTTCTTTTCCAACCACAGACTTTGAAAATCCTGTCCGGCCCTCTGTTTCAGAATGCGCCCACGGTGCCTATACACTTCGGATCCCTTATTACAAGCCAATCTGGCATAGGATTCAAGCTGCTGTCTACATCCCACTGGAGGAAATGCTTTGGCCTTTCTGATGTCTATCTGCCAATCAGAATCCAAACTGTTGGGTAGATTAATTTGTATTCGTACCAGTTTGTAGGCTTCTTCCTTGCGAAATAATCCCAGCCAGTCTCCGGCCAACAACAAACGGTTCCCACGATAGACATAGAAGCCTTGGTGTGCAGAGAATCCGAAGATTCCTTCAGCTTCTTTGTATGCTGTTTCTGAAGAAAAATTATTTTTGTGAGGCAAAATAAACCCCTTAACAGTTACATGTTCTCCAATTTGTTCAGACGGCATGATCTGTACCTTACTCTCCTTTGGACAGAAAGGATTCCATGGAGCTATTTCATGCCCACACCAATGTATTGTGATGGATTTGGTCTCAAGAAAACGATGAAAAGTCATTGAAAGATGCTTCTTAACCCTATCGAAAGCTTCAGAAAACTTTCGTTTGGCATGTTCGTTCTCGATTTTTGTTGTAGTCGGTATAATCCGATCCGGATCTGTCCAGATAACAATGGTACCGGATGTAAGACCATCCAATTCATGCTCAAAACCTTCAGGAAGCCAATGGATCAGTTCCCATCGGTCACTGCGAGCAACGTGCTCCAAACTCCAAGTCCAGAATTCAGGAGACTGGCCTTGAATTTTGCTCATGACTGTCAGCGTACGACATTGAGAAAATGACGCGGTTTTTAAACCAAGACCGAAACGTCCCAAATCAGTTACAGCACGTTTTTCCAGCGGATTCTGTGCTCCAGGTCGCATGGCCTGAATGATTTCGTTTCCGGTCATCCCATGTCCATCGTCCATGATCGTTATGACGGAATTTCCTCCTTTCCAGATCCGATTGATCCATACATTCTTAGCCGATGCGGATATCGAATTGTCTACGATATCCGCAACGGCAGTTGCCAAGGTGTAGCCAATGGCTCGAAATGTTTCGATCATTGCTGCTGCTCTTGGAATAGCAGAAGCTGTACCTAAAACAGAGAAATCCATCCTTTATTTATTTTTTATTAATTCTTCTTTAGAAACCGAGTAAGTCGTTTGAGTTATCTGTATCGATCTTTTAATAACTTTAAGGCTGTTATAAGGATCACGTATGAATTGAAACTCTGGTGTTGAATCAAGATTGCTCACAATACACAAATAATATCGTTCACCACAGATCATGGCCGTCTTCCATTCCTTTTCCGTCAGAAGAATACCCCCATAATCATCAGTTATTCCCTTAACCTCAATGCAAAAATTCTCTGATCCAGAATGTATGCGAAAATCATAACCACATCCCTCTGCCGTACAATCTTCTAAAGCTCCAGATATTGGAAATCCTGTTTGAGCATGATACTCCTTGAAATGTGTTTCAGCTCTTTTGCCAGTCATGACCCGTAACGCAAAGCTGGCACTCTGAGCATCCTGTTTTTTGTCTAACATCTGAGAAACTATTGGTTTCCAGCTTTTTGTTTTATTATGTTCAAGAATATCCCATACAAGTGCACACATATCAGATTCAGACTCCTGATCAAACAAATCTATAGTTCGACTGATTATTTTGGGCATCGGCCTATTGTACCAACCTTTTCTCCACTTATATACAGGATCAAACTCATCTCGGCGAAGTTTAATATATATTTTATTTGCCCCAAGTTTTTCTGCACACTTAGTAAATGCTTCTGAAAAAGATTTGTACCCTAGATGCTCAATGGCAATCTTATCATATTTTGCCAAATAGAAAGCTACTATCGTCGCATATATATTTTTCGTTGCTATCATTATAACATTTTTTTATAGCTTCAGCAATTCTCTGTGCCAATACAACGGGGACGGCATTGCCAATCTGTTTGAAGGCAGATGTTCGGCTCCCTTCAAAAAAGTAATCGTCTGGAAATGATTGTAGACGAGCCGCCTCTCTAACCGTAATGGATCGTACCGTTTCCAATGTCGGATTTAACGTTGGATAAATATAGTAATGGCCATCCATGGCTATGTGCGCTACTACAGTATGACAGCATCCGTAAGGATCGACAACATTGAAACGATTAAGAAAAATCTTTGTATTTCGATGAGTCTGCAACTCCATCGGTAGTTGCGCGTAGTTTAATCGCTGGTGCTCATTTAACCACTTGTCAACAGCAATTTTGTATATTTTTCGATCATTTTCATTTGTTGGTCTGGCAACGTGCTGAGTTGTAAAATTAAACTTGCCACGTATTCCAGACTTATTGAGGTACGGCATTTCGGACAGAGGTTTGACATACGAAACGACTTCGCTGAATTTTCCTTCTCCCGCTTTTCGCACAGGCAAATCCGAGAACAAATCCCGCAGAACCTGATAAGGACACTTTTCCACGGGAAGTTCCGGATAATGATATGGACTTTTTATCCCTTTTACAATGCGTTTCCAACCTACAATAATAACTCTTTGCCGATTTTGCAATACTCCATGTTGGGACGCAACCTGAACTTTACAGTCCATATCATAGCCGAGTTCTTCAACCAATCGTTTAAGATCCGCGAAAGGTTCACCTCGCTTAGCGGTCAGTAGTCCCAATACATTCTCGAATACGAACATTTCGGGATCATAGCGTTTAATAAATTGCACGTAATATTTGTACAATTCATTTCGAGGATCTTCCTCAACTTTCTTACCCATACGAGCTCTTCCAGCGACAGAATACGCTTGGCAAGGTGGTCCCCCTATGATAATATCCACTTTGTTGTTTCCTTTGAGCTGATCTACTTTCTTGAAAATACCATCAATAGTGTTCTCTCCAATAGTAGCGCATATCGTAGTATCGATTATGCTTTTGGGAACCTGATTCCACAATTTTTGTCCGTCTGTTCTTTCTTCCTTATGTTTGAGATAGTCTTCATAAATTGACAGCATTCCATTTTTCTGAAGATAGTGAAATGCAGATCTGGTCTTTAATGTGTTGCAGGCATTCTTATCCATTTCAATGTGTGCAAGCGGTGTAAATCCAGCCCTTACAAATCCTTCGGAAAGTCCTCCTGCTCCAGCAAATAAATCTATGAATGTATATATTTTTGTTTTTTCCATTAATTTGATCATAGTGTATTATTTACAAAGTTAGTATATTTAATTAATAATCTACATATATGCTTTGATTATCTGCTGTAATT
>ENA-UONW01004363-UONW01004363.1-human-gut-metagenome-genome-assembly--contig:-CS52-NODE-4363-length-10403-cov-62.695400_pt1 | contig 10403 bp, 9 predicted proteins | sample MGYA00242463_ERZ724010 | MGnify/ENA metagenome assembly ERZ724010 | reverse complement strand
TTTATTTACTGCCAGGGCCGCTTAGGCACTGGAAAAATTAACGAACTATTGTTATTTGTTTTTCTATTCTATGGATTATTCTATTTGTCTCCATGATAGTCTTATCAATATCAGAGAGTTCAGAAGATATAAGTTCAATTTGTTCGTTTTTTATAGAGTCTTTGTTGTTTTGTATGGAGTCTTCGTATAACATCTTTTGATGTTCTTTCTGAATAGTTTTTTCTTGTTGAAAGTTATATTTCTTGTGAGCCACATTCGACAAAACAAGTATTAGAATAGCTATGAATGAAATCGCACACATCTCCCCAATAAAAGAATTGTTCCTATTCCACCAACCCTTGTCCTTTAGTATTACCCTGAATTCTTTTTGTTTTATCTTTTGAGGGAAGTGAGTGTCTGCTTCTTCTAGTGTATTAAATAAATCGTCTATTTTTTTCGTCTCAGCATCCTGTTTGATGTTGTGTGTAATATTCCTCTCATCTCTTAGTTTACGAATGTAAATTAGAATATTACTAATCAAGGCTATTATTACTATAAAGAGTAACTGAAATGAACTCATACTGATTTTTTTTCCAGCGATTTATATTTCTCTTCATGCTCAATAAGCATCCTCATGTATGTAGGGATTGTCGTTTAATGTTTTCAATATGAGCGAAGCAGCAGACAATCCCTTCAATTTCTGCGTCCGACTCATCAAAATTTCAATTTTATATCTGTTTCCGGTCGTTTCGGCCGGATTTTTTGTCCGTTTTCATGGCAAGAATACAGTTCCCCTCAAGAGCTCCGCATTGACTGCAAGTTTCAGTGTCAGGCAGCCGCCAAACTCGACCTTTGTTGTATCCGGTCCGCCAGCTGGACCACGTTTGCCGTGTGGATGCCGAAGAAGATGTAAAGGATTTCCGTCCGCTTCGTCCTGGCCTTGACCCTCCGGAGATCGTAGTGCTCTTTCTGTGTCCCGAACGAGCCCTCCATCGCAGTCGCCCTCACTCTGGCAAGCTCCTTTCGGGCAAGGTCTTTCTCCTTTTTCTTCTCACCGAACGGACGGCCTCTTTTTACGAAAGATGTCTTTATCCCGTTCGCCTTGCAGTAGTCCCTGTTTTCAGTTCCCGCGTAGCCGGTGTCTCCTCCGACCTTTTTCGCTTCGACTCCAAACAGTCTCTTGTGCATCTTCAGGCAGTACACCAGACGGGTCCCTTCATTGAATGCATTGAATGACAGCTTCTCAATGAACGATATCCCGTCGACCAATATGTTGTTGACCTTCGCTCCGAACTCGACGCTCTTCACTTCCTTGCCCCTCACTATCGGTCTCAAATGTGGCTTGCTGAGACTCACTATCCTGTTGGGGATGCTTTCCCTGCTGTCATTGTTCTGAAAGTGGTTCTTCTGCTGGCGGTACATCCTTGTGGTGATTTCCATATCGCTTTTTTCTCTGACAGTCAACAAGTCCTCCGCATTCTCATGGTCCCTCACAACCTCACGTATCTCCTTCAGTACCTAGCCGAGCAGGTCAAGCAGCCTGCGGGTAATCTTCCTCGTCTGGCTCCTGTTGTGCTTGCGCTGTTTCCTGTATGTCAGGTTCGCCTTCTGCACGTCAAGGAACTTTGTCCGAGGACGGTGGATTCCTAGTCTGCTGCTCAACTCGCACATCGTCGCATAGCCCTTCTCAATCCCTTCCCACAGCAACTTCGCATCAGTCGGATACCGCATCTCGCTCTCATAGCACGTCGCATCTGTGTACATCGTGTCCAAGTTCTCCATGTACGGTCTCCACTTGTCGGCGAGTATACCCTGGAGCTGTTGTATCTTCAACTTCCCGGCAAGTTCCATCATTATATCGTCCAACAGCTTATAGTTTGTCAATGGCCGTGTCGGATCTATTATCATGTCGCAGAATATCTGGTAGTGTATGTTGCCGTTCAGCTGTTCCATCAGTTTCGGGCAGCTCAGTCCCGTGTACATCTTCAGGAACATCAGGGCCACTTTCCCTTCAGGAGTGAAGAACGACCTGCGTCCCAGCTTCGGCCTCATGCTTTTCCTTACCAGACCGAAGTTCTCTGCCATCTCGCGTAGAGGTAGCAGCTTCTTTATCCTGCCCAATTCGCTCTTTTCGAAAGTTGAATAGTAGAGCTCGTAAAAATTGAACTCCGGAAACGCAATGTTTGGCGCTATTTCAGAAAAATTTCGTACTTTTGACATGCAGATTAATTTTGCGATTCCCCCAATTTCTCACTTTCGACGGTGGTTGGGGGAATTCTTTTCCTTTTTTCAAAGTTAGGAATTTCTATCACTTTATCAATCAATCAGTTGCGTAATTATTGGGCGTTTCCCGACAGTCCCTAAATTATTTTAAATCTTATTCATAAATACCCATGCAACTTTCTCCACCCATAATGCCAACACTTCCATATTGGGGAGAGCAATACTTCCTGTGGATAGTAGCGAACAAAGCGAAGGTTCCTTGCCAACTGTACAAGACCTCTCTCTAATCTTTTCTCTTTGTTAATCTTTTTTATGCGTGTATCATATTTTCCGAAGTTGCCTGACTCCAGAATCTCGTTCATTATAAATAGACCTGACTTTCTTGACGATTTACAAAGCAAATAATCATCCTTCAATCCAAACACTTCTTGCAAAACAAACATTGCCGCACCAGCAAAATCTTTCATGCCAAAACGACAAATGGTATCATACGCACTCTTTCTTTCATCCTTCCTGCTGTTTATCAATATATAGTAATAGTCCAGCATTTGCCTTAAGCCTATGCCCTCAGAAAAAAGATGGCGGTAGATATGCAACAAAGAATAAACAAGATTAAATGAAATAGTTGGATAAGCAAAACCTACAGTAGAATCAAAGTTCGCAAATTGCTCCTTCGCCTTTAACCCAAACCAAGAAGTCAGACGGTGGTCATAAACAAAATTATAAGAATAACTTGGCTTAAAATGAATTTCCACTTGCGCATCATTGAAGAACCGCATATCAGCATGCTTAATATCAACATGCGATACCTGCACCCCATGTTGCTTTGCGTATGACACTACTGAAGAAACAGAAGCAAGCTTACCCTCTGATGTTCCCACCCACATATCAATATCACCACTTTGGCGATATTCCGGTTTGGGATAAAGCAAAGCAACACCTTGACCTTTTAGCACACATCCCTTAAAGTCACCTTCATTTAGGATGTTATACAATTCAGCACAACGTACATTCAATTTGGCATTAGATTTTTTTATTATCTCTGCCATAGCATACCACCTCAAGAGCAATTCCCTTTTAGGTCGTTGCTCGTTGGGCAGTCTTTCTATTCCACAGAAAAGGAATCCCACCAAAGATTGCTTCTGTGCAAAATAAAAGAGTCGTTTCCACTCTTCATCTGACGGGCTACCTAAAAACTTATCTCTATTACCAACTGCTATCTGTACAAATTCAAATTCCAGCATCTTATCTAAACACTTTATAAGCAATCTTTTTAACCCACGGAGGCGAAACCAACATACAAAACATCATATATCCAAAGACTGATGCTCCGAAGCCATACCCAAGGGTCTTGTTGATGATTTTACGGTCGTGCAATTGTTTCTTTGCAAAAGCCCAACCATTACGACGCTTCTTGAATAATGAGTTGGTGAAACGGAAACGCAACACAACATCCGGTAAGTTTGCATGTTTTGTTCCTGCCTTCATGCCGTCAAGCCAAAGCATAGTGTCCTGGTTCTGCCTGTACTCAGGGCGGTACTTGCATCCAGCTTTGTCAAAGAAGCTCTTGCGGAACATAACAGCAGGATGGGCATGAGGATTTCTGCGAGCAAAGAAATTATAGCAATCATCCGATGTCAACGGATAAACTATTGTCTTTCCCCTACTCTCGCTATTCTCGTCAATCTCCTCAATAGCTCCACCCACAACATCTATTTCAGGATGTTGTTGCAGATAAGCCATCTGTTTTTCAAAACGCTCAGGCATCGAGATGTCATCGGCATCCATACGGGCTATATACTCATAACCCTCCTTAAAACAGACATCAAGCAAATCATTCAGTACAATTGCAAGGCCACGGTTTTCCTCAAACCATTCCACAGTCACGCGTCCGTCCTGCTCATACCTTTTCAAACACTCTTCCAAATCTTTGCCTACAGGACCATCCACCCCAATAAAGAGGTGAATATCTTTGTATGTCTGATTTAGAATACTGTCAAAAGATAGTCTAACATACGGAACTTTATCGTTCTTGTACACAGGTAAAATTACTGCTATTTTATTCATCTTAATCTAATTTTACATAGTATAGACCTCTATGTCCTTCAAAGACACTGTCAAAGCAAATAGCCTTTCCGTCTTGTCTCCAACGTGGATGAAGGTCACAACGAGTGTCATTATCATACTTGAATGGAGAGAAAACCTTTGCCAACACCTTTACACTCTCCCCCTTAGTGTCTGTATCAAGCCCTATCTTAATCTCTTGAATACGCGAACGGCTTGGATAGGTGTCAAACACTACAAGATTGTTATCGGTAGGACAATAACTCGGATGACCATCATTGCTTAATTGAGGCCAGATATGGGTCCATTCTTGTGTCTTGTCTTTCATCAAATAATATCCAGGACCTAACTCCTTTTTCCTTTCAAAAGCAATGATTTCCTCGTCATTCTTCCAATAGCAATGGCTCACCATATCATCGTCGCTCAGCACATACATGTCAGAACCATCAATATTGCATGTTATCAAACGGGTGTACTTCCTTTGACCACAGAACCAACGATACAACACCATGAATCGCTTGCCGTTTGGCGACAACATCAAATGGTTCACCTTATGAACACTTCCCTCTTCCTTCATTTCATGACGAGGCTCAAAGCTTGCAAAATCGGTATATCTCAACAAATCCATTGTCTTCCCCGTTTCAATGTCAATTTTCCACACTGCAGTAGCATCAGGTAAAGCTATACCCTTTGTTTCCTCTGGCAGTTCTGCATATCCATAACCCAATCGCAGACTGTGTAGACGGGAGAAGTCCAAACTCAAGCCTGTCTTCCCATCAGCGGATACTGTATAACAAGGCCTTGGCAGAATTCGCTCTTCCATAGTCTCTACGTCAAGTATCACAGAGCAATACTTGCCATCTCGCATATCATTATACAATATGCGAGACTTAAAGTCTGGTCCCAACCATTGTGCCATACATCCTTGTTGCACATTCCACGTATGCGTAGTTGCTATATGCTTTATCTTATTGCCATTCTCTGTGTCGATAAGCAGGATATCTGCTGTACCCAAAGGGTCTGGCTCGCTCCAAGTATCCTTGGCTCTCATGCAAATCATATATCGCATAGAGGCATCCCATGGCGACTTGTCGTAGTAACCAAAGAAATATTCGTGCGCAGGATCGTCAGGCGAAACCTTTATAATATTACCCTCCGACTTTATCTTCTTACTCACAGCATAACACCCCAACTGGTATGCTCGCTTGATATATTTCTTAACTCCAGGAACTTTGTTCAACTGGTAGTTTATTTTTTGTTCTAAACTCATAAAAAATGAATGTAGCTATTAGTTATTCAACTTTCCTTTAAGAGGCGACAATACTGATTTTGTCGCTTTATAATTTATAGCAAACAGAATAGATACGATTTTTCTGCTCATTGGTATAGGAGCTTTCAATAATAATGGCAAATTATGCCTGTGTTCCTTCACGAGTTTCTTAATTATCTCTTTTTCGTCTAATGAACTGTCCCCTATCCCCCATACAGCAATCCTACTAAGCAAAGAAAAAGCAGTACGTGCTTTCTTTACCTTGCCTAGGAAAGCTATATTTCCATATGTTTCTGATTGGGTGAGATTGAACAACTCCTCAGCAGCTTCATACAATTGGAAATCTCTTGCTTTTAGTTTGCCAGATGAAGTACTATTTCCTTCTTGCCAATAGAAATAGCATATCTTATTTGTCACGACCCATTCTCTGCAATCTCTAAGTACTTTATACTTATAATCTATATCCTCATTTATCTTGCCTTCTCTAAATTTATATTGCTTTGCTGTAGGTGCATCGAAGAGGCACCTACACACGGAAAAGCCTCCACTTTTCCGTGTGGAGGATTCCAGATAATAATCAAGGATTTCCTTGTTTTTATATACATTTACAATTTCATCGGGTTGTTCAAAATCAATATTTTCAACATCTGTCAGTTTTACATCATACTGTATCACATCTGCATCTTTATATTTACCAAGCAAAGCCATACAGTATTCATACGTATCTTTTGCAATCCAATCATCACTATCTACAAATGTAATATAATCGCCAGTAGCAACGGACAGTCCTGTGTTCCTAGCACAGGACTGTCCTCCGTTTACACGGTGGACTGTCCGTATTCGCGCATCGCGCGAAGCCCATTCATCACACATCTTTGGACAATTGTCAGGACTACCATCGTCTACAAGAATTATTTCTATATTCTTATACGTTTGGTCCACTACAGATTCTACGCATCTGTCAAGATATTTTTCCACACCATATACAGGGATGATTACTGATATTTTCGGAGTCATTTTCTATCTATGGATTGTCGTTTAATGTTTTCATTCTGAGCGAAGCAGCAGACAATCCATTCAATTTCTGCGTCCGACTCATCAAAATTTCAATTTTATATCTGTCTCCGGTCGTTTCGGCCGGATTATTTGTCATTTTTTCACTTGCGAGGATACAGTTCCCCCACAGGAGTTTTTCATTGACTGAAAGTCTCCGTGTCAGGCCGCCGCCAAACGCGCCCTTTGTTCTATTCTATCCGCCAACTGCACCACGTTTGCCGTGTGGATGCCTAAGAAGATATACATGATCTCCGTCCACTTCGTTCTGGCTTTGACACTTCGGAATCGTAGTACACTTTCTGTGTCCCGAACGAGCCTTCCATTGCAGTCGCCATCACTTTGGCAAGTTCCATCATAATGTCGTCAAACAAATTATAGTTCGCTACTGTCCGTGGAATCTATTGTCCCGTATCAGAACATCTGTGGATGTTGCCGTTCAGCTGGTCCAGCAGTTTCGGGGCAACTGAGTCCCGTGCATATCTTCAGGAACATCAGGGCCACTTTCCCTTCAGGCGTGAAGAACGACTTGCGTCCCAACTTCGGCCTCATGCTTTGGAAAGGGTCTTATTGTATGACATAAAACCTTTTTGGAAGACTTTGCCATGCCCATTTACAATCAGAATGTTCATAAGAGCCGCATTCTTATCATGCTTAACCAAGAGTTCAAATAAGTCTTATATAGTCATCAGAACCTATAAACTCTAAATAATCACACTTGGCGACTGTAATACCAGTATTTCACGCCATACCTGATCCTTGATTCTCTTGATGCACCATATGGATTCTCTTGTCTATACTTGCATATCTCCGGCAAGTATCTAGACTTTTGTCTTATGAGCCCGCAACCACTAGAATCATTTGCCAGTTATTGTATGTCATGCTCGGCAAGCCCTTCGTACAACAACCGACATAATTCTCAACGTTATTCACATGGATTATAACTGTTCTTTCAGGAATTAATTTTTTTTGTTTATAATTATTCTTGCAGGATTGCCTACTGCTGTTGCATAATCAGGAACATCATGAAGTACTACTGCATTTGCCCCTATCTTAGCACCTTTACCAATATGTGAATTGTTTAAAAGCACAGCTCCAGCTCCTATCATTACGTCATCTTCAATAATGGTTTTCCTTAATTTATCTCCTTCAGCAATAGTAACATGTTGATTGATTATAACATTGTTTCCAATCGTTGCATTGCGTCCTATAACAACACATATCATACCATGTGGCATTATAATAGGTGATTGTATAATGCAGCAGTTTCCTCCCTTACCAATACCAGTCGTGCTATTTCTTTTGGACTCTAGCCTACGCAGATAAAGCATTGTTAAAATGCGTTTTACCTCCCCCCCCCATTTGCTACACTTTCAAACGAAACCACCAATAAAGAGGATAATTCATGTCATACTGATACCAATGTAATAGATTTTATATGGACACAAACTTAAATATCTTTTAGAAAGTTATCCCACTTATCAAATATAACTTTATTGGTATGGGTTTCACCCAAATGTCTTGCTTCATGTGCCATATGCTCTGCCTTATTGGGATTATCCAACAAAAACATCATTTTCTTGGCTAAAGCATCTACATCTTTTACTGGTACAATTATACCACTTTTTCCATTTTCCATTATAGTTCTTGCTCCACCTGGGCGGCAATCTGTAGAAATACAAGGCAACCCTAATGACATGGCTTCCATCAGAGCATTGGGCATCCCCTCGTAATCCGAAGATAAAATAAACAATCGTGCAGTTCGAATGCAATCAAAAATATCTTTTCTACTTGGATGTATTGTAACTCTACGCTCTAAGCCTAATGCGTTTATCTTATCTTGCAATTCATCATGCATTTCTCCATCACCATAAAAGTCTAGTCTTAGATCCGGGTATTTCGGAGCAATCTTAGTAAAAGCATCAAGTAGCAAATGAGGATTCTTTTGTGGGTGTAATCGACCTACTGTCACAACTCTATTATCACGTTTTTCTGCTATAGGGTATCTATCTTGTGGAACAGTAACAGAATTATGGATTATAATTGACTTCTGGTTCCTTTCTATTCTAAAAAAGTCTCTTGCTCCCTCCGATTGAAACACCAAAGCGTCAACGTGTCGACAAGTATAATCTCTCACCTTACCTAACAATCCCGAGTATTCACTATCATAAGGATCTCCTCGTTCTGAATAGAGAATCTTTCCGCAATTACTTCTACCTAGAAGCAGTGAAAAATATGCACCTTGAAGATTATAACTTATCGTTATATTAGGCTTTATCCCCTTTACGGCTTCTCTAAATGCAAGAAAACGTTTAACTAAACTAAATTTTCCTTTCTCTTTTTCGGACAAATCATGTACTATAACTTTGTCTAAAATCTGATAAGGAGCTTTAAACTCATTCAGTACTATCATATGTACTTCATGTCCCCTCATAGCCATTTCATTTGACAACATGACGATTTGGCGTTCTGCACCTCCTGCTCCATGAAGGTAGGCTATTGTTGCTATTTTCATTAAATGCAATTCTTTTTATACAATAATGTTTCATATACCCCTTGGAGTACACTTATGTTATGTTCCTTATCAAACATATCTTTTACAAGATAAGAACGTTCTTCCAACTTTCTCTTCATGGAATCATATTGTGTTAGTGACTTCTTTACTGCTTTTACAAATTCATCCCCGTTATTCATCTTAAAAAGAAAAGCCAAATCGCCATTTAACGAGTATTCTAAAGACTCTTCCGTTTCGGCAGCCACAACTACAGTCTTGTTTATTATGCCCTCCGCCAATGCAAGATTAGCGTGTGGTATTGTAAAATAACTGACAAGGCATGTACATTGATCTAACAAATGTTTAATTTCATAAACATTAGGTATACATACGATTCTCTTATCCGACTTGATTATATTATTCAGTTCATACCCATAAAAGCCTCGAATACCATTATCTGATAGCCACATTTTAATGCGCTCTTTCCAACATTTCCCAAATTGTTGAATGCTATTCCCTAAAACCAATAGACGCAAATTGTCACCTTTCAAATATTTAGAGAATAACTCCGCAACTTCTTTAGCGCCTTTATTTGGAGCCCGTCCCCCAGTAAATAGAAGTACTTTCTTATCAGATAAATCTTCCTTAAAAATATCTGACATAGGGATAGCTTTATATCTATCCGAAAAATCTATCCAGTCATATACAATAGTCGTTTTGTTTTCAATATAAGGAACCTGATCAGCAGCAAATTGGTTTATAGCTACAACATGATCAGCATATTTTTGAATAAAAGTCTGAAGTCTACGAAGTTGCTTTTTATGTTCAGCAAATGGCCAATGCTCCCTTATATGAATAACTGTCCTATATCCCATTTTTTTTGCTGGTTTGAGATATGGATACAGCATCATGGAATTTAGGTAAACTAAATCAGGCTCAATCCGTTTAATTTTTTCCATAAAACCACCAAATGACTTGTTTATCTTGCAATATTTCGCTAAGGTTCCTCGTTTCCACAATGACAAATTGTATGGAGTTGAGTCCAACTCTGGGAAAAAATGAATCTCTATTCCCAACTTCTCAATTTCATCAACCAATGGTCCGTCATAGGCTAATAATACCGTGGGGATATATTTATTCCTGTCTATATTTTTTAGAATGTTCAGCAAACAATAGCTTCCTCCACCTATTGTTGAACAATGAAATACATATAATATCTTCTTCATTACGATTATCTTATATTCATCAATACTTCGGTAAAAATCTACCGTACTAAAAAGTTAAATAATGGAAGCCGGGTGACCGGTTCCGCTATATAAA
>ENA-UONW01004362-UONW01004362.1-human-gut-metagenome-genome-assembly--contig:-CS52-NODE-4362-length-10405-cov-4.348986_pt1 | contig 10405 bp, 10 predicted proteins | sample MGYA00242463_ERZ724010 | MGnify/ENA metagenome assembly ERZ724010 | reverse complement strand
GTGGACGGGGCGGCGGGGGTGGAAACCGTCCGCGCCGCCCTGTTCCTTGCGTCGATCTCGGCTCTGTCCGGCGACGTGGCATACTGCACATATGCCTCGTTCAAGCCGTCCGAGCCGTTTTTCTCGATATGCTCCTCCAGAATGGATTTTTTCTTGTTTTTTTGCAGCGCCTTGTATTCATCCATCATAGACATGGGCGTTTCCTCCTTACTTACTCAGCGCTTTCCGGATATCCGCCTGAACGGTATCCTTGGTAACATCAACACCGCGGCTCCTCAAAACAGCCTCTACCTGCGCTTTTGACATGCCGGAAGCAAACGCATCCATCAACTCGCCGAAGTTATAGCTTCCCGAAGTGGTATTGCTGCTCTTTCCGCTGCTCTTGCCGCCGCCGGAACTCCCTCCGCCGCTGCTCTTTGCCGCCGCAGCCGCCTGCGCCTGTGCCTGCTGCCATGCAAATTGCTCACGGGAAAGGGCCATCTGCTCGTTGAACTGCCGGACGGATTCCTCATACTGTCTGCGCCACTGCTCGTCCGCAATGCCGTTGCGGTAGTCGGTGTAGGCGAAGTCTCTGGCGTCGCCCCACATACCATAATCCAGATTCCGTTCCGAATCATACCGGCCCGACAGGAAATTCCGCTCCGTCTGCCAGTCGCCGACTTTATCCCGATACTGGCCGTATTCCTGCTGGTACTGATCCGCCAGCAGGCTGTACTGGGTCTTGAGGTCGTCGCCCTCCATCTGATACCGGCTCAGTGCCAGCTGATAAAGCTCCGGCACCACATCGTTCAGGTTTTGCAAATAGGCGTCGTACTGCTGCTGGCCCACCGCCTGCCCGTAGGTGCTGCCGTAGCCGCCGGTCAGCGCCGCCGCCTGGCCCATGGTGTCCTGCATGGCCTGCTTGCCCTGCTGCACATACTTGTCCTTGTACTGCTGGTAAAGCGCGTCGCCGTTCAGATCATAGCTGAACTTCTTCCGCTTTCTGATGGCGTCCAGCGCCTCCTGCATCTGCTGGCTATACTGTCCGCCTGTCCAGTCTCCCGGCTTCTGGCTCTCCAGCTGCGCAAGCCGCTCCGCCAGCTTCTTGACCCGGTCGCTCTCCTGATAATCTTTATAAGAAAATGCCATACTGTCGTTTCCTCCTTATGTTGTCTCCGGCCCTGCGATACGTTTCCACATGTGTACCACCAGATACGGCGGCATGTTGTTGTGGCTCCCTCCGCCGCCCGCCGCGCTGATGCTCAGGCTGTGGCTGTGGCTGCCGTCTGTGCTGGTGTAGAAGGTGTAGTGGCTGTCGGACGCGCCCTTGCCCTCTGCCGTCTGGCTGTTGCCGCCGCTCTGGTTTCCGGAAAAGCTGTGGCTATGTTCACCGCCGGACTCGATGCTGCCGCCGTGGGTGTGGCTGGGCATCTGGCTGGCGGTCAGTATCACGGAAGCTTCGCCACCTGTGGCTCCCACTGCGTACAGGCCTTCGCTGCTGGCCAGCAGGAATTTTCCCGCGATCCGCTCCCAGTACGTCCCCGGAAACAGCGTCTCCGGGTTCGCGTTCTCCGTCACGGACATGTAGATACTGCCCACCGGATAGATGGCGTCAATGGTCAGCACACTGGGCAGCAGCGGCGTCACCACGCTCTTGATGATGTCCGCCAGCGCCTTGTCGCCCACTTTCAGCGCCCCGGCGATGCTCACATCCCCGGCAAACTCCGCGTCCCACTCGCAGTGCAGGCAGTCCGTCTGCGCGTAGCTGCCGAAGGACGCGCCCTTGCCGCCACTTTTCAGGTGGAATGTCACCGACTTGGTGGGCACCGCCCTGGTATACGTGACGCTGTTGCCCACCTTGTCCGTGGCCGTCAGGCGCACCGTGTAGCTCTGCATGGTGGAGATGTCGGCGCTCCCCGTCACCATGCCCGTCACGCCGCTTTGCAGCGCCACCTCCGCGCCGTAGTCTGCCGCGTCCAGCGCCTTATAGGCCGCCGTCAGCGTCACGGTGTTCTCCCCGTTCAGCCCGGTGCAGCCCGCCGTGGCCCTGGCCGCAATATGTACGCCGTCATCCGCCGCCAGCAGCGCGTCGTCGCAGCGGTAGACGCTGGCCTCCGTGATGGTAGGCGGCGCATAGGCCAGCGCCTCCACCTCCACCGTCTCCGTGGTGGTGTTGCCCCGGCTGTCCGTCACCATGCACCGCACCGTGGCCGCCGTGCCGGTCAGCGCCTTTGTGGTAGCGGTGTTGTCCACCGCCGCCACTGTCTCCCCGTCGTACTGCACCGAGAAGCCCACAATGGTGGCATTGAAGTTCCCGCTGGCCTTGCTGGGGTCAAAGGTGATCTTCACCTTGGAATACCCCACCACCCAGGCGTTGATGCCGGGAATCAGGCTGTTGTCCCGCTCTGCGCTGATCCACCCATCCGTCACCGTGGGGGCCGCCCCATCCGGAGGATACAGCGTCAGCCGCGCCGTGGCCGTTCCCTTGTTGGTGCTGCCGTAGTAGGTGATGCAGGTGATGGTGCAGGCCGCGCCGCTGGTGGTCACCTTGTCGATCAGGCTGGTGGGCGGCGTCCACTCGCAGCTGGCCCCCACCCCGGTGGCGATGGTGCCGGTCTCCCCGCCCACCGTGTACGTCACCTTGTGGGTATAGCGGCTGTCGCCCCGGTTGGTGTAGATGGTCACCTTCTCCCCCAGCTTCGCCCCGTTCTTGCTCAGTGTCGGGGTAGACGCTCCCGCCGTAGGCCCTGTGGTGCCGCCTCCGCCGCTACTACCGCTGGAATAGGAACCGATGCTGGTGGTATACGTCAGCGTCTTGCCGCCGCGGGGCGCGTTGGTGCCCAGGGTAATGGAAATGCTGACGCTGCTGGCGGTGGTACTGCCGGCCACATAGAAACTGGCGCTGTACGCGCCGCTGTTCCAGCGATCCGGCGAATTCTCCTTCAGCCGCTTCTTCGTCCCGTTTACCGTCACGTCGATATAATAGCCGAAGTAACTGCCGCCGCTGCATCCGCCCAGTGACACCGTCACATAACCGGAATATGCCGTGCTGCCCGAACTTACGCGGTAGATGTTATCGGAGATGTTGACCGTAAGTGTCGGCCCGCTTCCCCAGCTGTAGCTGCTCATGAATTACCTCCTGTCCAACGGAACGAAAGCCCGTTGCCGTCGTCTATCACCCAGTTGGGAAACGTCACCGTCCCCGTGTGGATGCCTGTCACATACAGCGCATCGTTGGCGAAATACGCCACCTCGCCGCCGTTCACGTAGAAGGACAGCTTCTTCGTCGTCCAGATGCTCATGTTCTGGCTCCGGTCGATCTCCTCGTACTCCTTGCCGCCTACCGTCTCCTTCACGCCGGTCACCTGAATGTCCTGGCCGATGGCGATGCCGATAATGGGCGTCAGCCCCTCATAGCCCACCACGCCCTGGCGGATATAGCCATTGGTGGCAGCAATGAAGTTGTTCACGATCTCGCTGCGTGTGCTGATCTCCTGCTCCAGTCCCGCCGCTGTGGCCGTGATGGTGTTCTCCATGTTCTCCTGGAAGGTGCCGAAGTCCGAAATGGCCACATATTCGCTCCGCAGCGTCTGCTCCACCTTCTCGATGGTCTGGCGCACTTCGTTGGCGTTCTTGATGATGAGGGATTTCAAATCTGCCTGGGTCTGCTGCATCTCCTCCCGGGTGGCCCCGCCCAGGGCCGCCGCCGTCTCCTGGGAAAAATTCTCCGCCGTCAGGTTGTTCAGGCTGCTGTTCAGCGTGTCCACCAGCCGGTAGAGATACCGCCGCACGTCCTGCAGCTGCTGGGCCTTGTCCCCCTGCAGCATGGGTGGAGAGGGAATCACTACCATCCGACATCACTCCCCAGCTCCAGAATCTTGGCAATGGAGAACACCCGCACAACACCCTTGCCCTCCAGCCGCAGCTTCATGTGGTCGCACCGCCGGGGGATCACCGGCACCGTAAACGTCCCCGTCCCTCTCCGGCGCACCGTCCCGGCATGCTCCCACCTGCCGTCTGAATCATACTGGCAGTAGAGCCGCAGCTCTCCGCCGTTCTCAACCTGCAGCCGGATGTTGTACCGGCTCAGATACTTCTTGTCCGGGTACTCATACCCGATCACGCCGCTCTCCGCCATCCACTCCAGATCCGTCTCCGGCGTTCCCTGAGTCCCCAGCACACACATGAGCTTCTTCGTGTCCGCGTCGATGTAGTAGAGGTCGTCGTTCATGGCGGCAAAGCACATGGCGTGGGTGTTGTCCTCCCGGTGCCACATGCCCTTCCCCGCGTCGTAGCAGAACAGGTGCCATGCCCCGCCGCTGTCCTTCATGGACAGGTAGTACTTCCCGTTGAAGCTGCCGCCCACGGCCCCGGAATACCGCTCCTCGCCCAGTGCCGCCCCCATCGAGGTGGGGAAGCTCCCGTCATAGGCGCACACGTCCGTCCGGGACTTGTAGAACAGCACCTCGTTCACCACGCACAGGCTGCGGAAGCTGCCGCTCTGTACGCCCCGGCCCACCGTCTCCGTCACCTGGTGGGCGCCCACGGCGCTGATGGCCACCCGGTGGATCACATTCTCCTTGAAGAACGTAGGATAGCCCAGGTAGTTGGCGCACCCCGTCCACGCCCCATCTGAACCCACAGAAGCGGCCCAGGCGTCCGTGGAGATACCGGCGTATACCCGCCAGTTGCGGAAGTCGCCCAGCTTGCAGCAGTACAGCTCGTTCACGGCCTTGCCGTCCACCATGCCGTACTTGCAGCCCCAGATACGGTTCTGGGCCTCGCACACATAGTCCATGTCCGGCACCGCCCGCTTTACCGTCACGGTGCCCTCCGTCTGCTCATAGGTCAGGTCGATCAGGCCCACCACCACGATATAGTCCTCATCCTTGGCATAGATGATCTTCGTGCCGTTCAGCTCCTCAAATTGGGCCTGCACCACGTCGCTGTCGCCGCCATAGGCCGCGCCGCTGATCTCCACGCCGTCCCCCTCCTGGAAGGGCTTGCCGATGCCCACCGCCTGGATCTTGGTGTACACCGTCGCCACGCCGATCCACATCTCGCTGCTCTCGCTCCACATCATCAGGCTGTGGGGCGTCTGCGTGGTGTCGATCCAGTATTCGCCGCCCTTGGGCTCCTCCGGCTTGGTGGCGGACACCTTGCTCAGGGGGCTGCCGTCCGCGCCGCACAGAAGATACGTCACCGTGCCGCTGCTCTCGTAGCTCGCTTCCAGACTGCCGAAGTCCGTCAGGTCTTTTGTGTTCAGATACTTCTTATCCGGCCAGATCAGCAGGTACGCGCCCATGCTCACCAGCTGCTTTTCGCCCTCCGTCAGCGTCAGGCCCACAATCTCTGCCCCGTTGTAGTAGAGCTTCCCGCCGTCCGCCCACGCCATAGCGTCCTTGGCCAAAATCCCCTGGGGCGTCTCCATCTGCCGTACCACGCCGCGCCTTGCGCGGCTCTGCAGCAGCGGATAGCCGTCCGAGGACATATTCTTCATGTCATAAAAGGCATTGGCCGCAATGCTCCTGTTGTGGTCATAGCCTGCAAAGGTCGAGATCATCTCCCGGCTCTGCCCCTGTTCTGTCAGTGTGGGAAACTGCATTGCCGCCCCTCCTTACCAGTATTTCACGCTTGCGCCCACGCTCTCGTGGGTGCGGTTGTACCAGTTGCGATACTCCCCATACGCCGTCATAAACAGCGTGATGGAGTTGTTGTACTTGCCCAACTCCCCGTTCAGCCGATCCACCTGGGCCGCCAGATACAGGGGGGTACATCCTGTCATAGGGTGTCGGCGCCGTCAGCTGGGCTTCCACGTCGTCCCCCAGCACAGGGATTTCCGCCGTCTCGCCGCCCCGGTAACACCGCACGATCTCCCTTGTCACCATAGCCTCCAGCTCGTTCAGCCAGCCGATCTTATCCTCCTGGGTGAACACATTGGGCTTCTCTCTGTCCAGCGCCTCCAGCGCCTGCATGATGGTCATGCCCCATCCCTCCTTTTGAAGAAAGGGGGCACACCTGCCCCCTTGTTTTCTCACATATCGCCGCCCTGCATGCTCCGGCGGATGGCCTCCTGCTGATAGCGGTATGCCTCCCGCTTCTGCTTTTCGCTCAGGCGCAGCACCTCTGCCACGCACTCCGGCACTTCCACTTCCTCACCCCTGCGGATCAGGAAGCTGCGGCCGTTCACGGCCACATACTGCTCCGTGTCGCCGTTTTCCAGCAGCGGCAGCAGCACCTTCACCATCTTCTCCTTCTTGGGCTTTTCCGCCTTCTTGGGAGGCTCCGGCGTGGTCTGAGGGGTGTCCTGCGCGGTCTGTGCAGTCTGGGCGGTGTTCAGGTTTTCATTATCCATGTCGTTATCCTTTCTTCTGCGGCGGGGGAGCGTATCCCCCGCCGCGCAGTATGTCAGTTGGCGTCCACGGTGCCGCTCCACTCAGCGGAAACGGATTCGATACGCACCATATTCTGCTCCAGCAGGATCTTGGCGGTGCGGATACCCTTCCAGCCCACGGTGGAGCGCTGGTTCAGGGGATCTTCACCGGCGCCGAGAGGCTTGACGATGGTCTGGAGGCCGCCGCCCGTCACCTCGGTCACACCGTAGGCATTCTTGCCCAGCACCAGCGTGGAGAACACGCCGTAGTAGGTGGCGGGATCACTGCCGCTGCCCGCGGACTTCTGGGGACAGTCGCTGTCCTTCCATACCTTGGCCTCGGTGGATTCCACGAAGCGCACACCGGCCACCTTGCCGATCTCGCCGGTAAACAGGTTCTCCGGCTGGGCATACTTGTGGGCGTCGATCCACTCAGGGTCACGCTGCAGGTCGTAGGCCACATAGGGATGGATGATCGCCACATAGTCGCCGTTGAAGGTAGGCACGTTGTTCTTCTTCAGGGTGGCAACGGCCTTCTGGATCATCTTCACGGTCAGCTGGCTGGTGGTGTTCATGTTCTTGCGCAGGGTCACGGCGGTCTCGGTGCCGCTGGCCACGGTGGGGCAGAACAGCACGTTGTTGCCGGCAGACAGCTGATTGCGCACCACGGTATCCATGGTCACGCCCGCCTGTGCGCCCAGCAGCTGGGTGGCCTCCACGATCACATTGTCAATGGCGGTCAGATCCAGCACGTCGGACACACGCACGAAGTAGCCGTACTGTGCCACGGTGGCGAACAGGCTGGTCACGTCCAGCGCACCGCCGCTGGGGGTCACACCTTCCGTCAGGGCGGTCAGCGCCTTGGGCAGCTGGTTGAACTTGCGGAACTCGATGGTCTTACCGCTGCCCTTGGGGATGTCGCGCTTCTGGCCGAACTGGCTATGCACCAGATTGGGGCCTGCCTCACGCAGCAGCACCTTGTCATAGAAGGTTTTCATTTCCGCCGACAGGTTGTTGCCGGTGGTGTTGGAGCCGGTGGTGTTGGTCACATCAGCAAACAGCTGCATGTCCAGCGCCATCATAAAAAAGTTTTTCACAGTATTCATAATTCTCCCTTCCGGAGAGGTCAGAAGCAGATCTTCTCGCCCCTCCTTGCACGTTGGATGAGATCATCCATATCCTTGTCGGAGAGCTTCGACACGTCGCTCTTCATGGTCACACCGGCGCCCGCACCGTTTTCCGTGGGGCGCTGGCCCTGTGCCTGAATCTTGGCTGCCAGCTTCCGCTCCGTCTCCTGAGCGGTGTACTGCATGGCTTGCGGGATCAGCTGGTCGTGGTACAGACCCCAATAAGCGCCCTCCACGCTGGCCCCGTTCATCAACGCATTGAAGAACTGCGGGTTCCCCAGCTCCTTCTCCAGATCCAGTCCCGGATACTTCTGCGCGATGGCCTGCGCCTCCTGCGACCATTTGGCGATGTTCTGCTCCATCCGCTGGCGGCTCTCCCGTTCGGCCAGCTGCTCCTTCAGCTGCTGGTTCTCCCGCTCCGTCTTGCGGATGGCTTTCACCTGATCCACGCTGATGCCCAGACGCTCCGCCTCCTCCTGATAGAAGGCGTTGTCCTCCTCGATGGCAGCAGACAGCGCCTTGATATCGGCAGCGTCCACGCCATAGCGCTGGGACAGCATCTGCATCACCGGCTGCATGGCGCGGAATTTCTCCGCGTCGGCGCTGGGGCCTTTCAGGCGCCGCGTCACCGTGTCCTGTACCCGCTTGGCATACACGTCCTTGAACTCGCCCTTGATGAGCGCGTCAAATTCCTTGCCAAGATCTCTTGCAGGCTCTGCCTGCTGCTGCGCCCCGGCGTCGGGTGCATTCTGTTCAGCCTGCTGGTTCTGACCAGCCGCCGCGCCCGTGGTGCCCGCTGCTGTGCCGCCGTCCCCCTCTGCGAACAGCTGGAGACCGAGCCAACGGTACATATTTTTCATGGTATCCTCCTGCCCGTAGGTGGGCGAAACCGTAATCTGCCCGTCAGGTGGGCGAATCCATCATTAAGGCTCACGCCTGAATGTCACATACTCCGGATAATGGTGACTGAGCAGCGCAAATCCCGTCGCCACCGTCCGCAGCGCCACAGCCGCCTCCCCCGCCGCGTTCTGCCGGGGACACAGCATCACCGTGGCGTCGCCCCTGTCCACGTCTGTCCGTGGCTTTTTGCGGAGCGTGCCCTGCTCATAGAGGTCAAGGGCCGTCTGCGCCGCCGTATAGCACAGGATGGTGGCCGCCGCACACACCACGTCATGCCCCACGTCGGCCTGTCCCGCGTGGCCGGTCATCCGCAGCACATAGGTGCCGCCGCACCGTGAAAATTCTACCCGCACCATGGCTTACACCGGCGCGGCACGGTCTGCCGCTTCCTTTCTGGCGTTGGCGGTCACGCTGCTCTCGCCGCCGCTGTTGCCGGTATCGGGAACGCTTCCCGGCATGGGCTGCTGCGTACCCTGCGCACCGCCCAGCAGCTGCATGGCGTAGTTGGTGCCCAGCTTCATATCCACCAGCTGGGCCATAGCCACCGCCTGCTGCTGTGCCATCATCAGACGCTGATACAGCGTCCCGTTGGTGCTGATTCGCTGCATGATCTGCTCCTTGCCGTCAAAGTCCATCATCTCCAGACACGCCAGTGCCTGGTCGGTCATTTGGGGATTGAAGAACCCCGCCCCGAAGAATTGCAGCGCCAGCTCATTCTGGGATAGCTTGCTGTAGGGGCTGGCCTTTTCTGCCGTGATCTCAATGTCGAACACCGGCAGCCGGTAGCCCATGTCCACGCCCATCTCCATGCCCTGATACACAGGCTTGATCCCGGCGTTGGTGTAGCTGACGAAATCCTCCCGACCGTTCTCGCCCAGAATACGGAACTGACGGGGCAGATCATAGAACTGGCGGATCAGCTCCACCACCAGCTCCACTACCTCACGGAAGGCACGGTAGGCCGCCTTGTTGCCGTCCCGGCTCAGCTTGCTGCCCGCCTCCTGCATAGCCGCAATGGCGCTGGCCGCCGTCACGCCGGAGGTAGAGCCGCCGGTGGACACGTCCCGGTTGCCGGTGGTCTCCTTCAGCTCGTCCACCTTTCTGTCCAGCACGTTCAGATAGATGCTGTTGAGCACCTTGCCCACCACCGGCAGGATGCTGTCCTGCCCCAGATTGCCGTTGGTATGCACGAAATCCTTCGTCATGTCGGCGTACTCCTGCTCGTTCACAGAGCCGTCGGAGCGGACGAAATACCGGGGCTTGGCATTGGACAGCATGTTCTGCATCACCGCCTGATCCCCGCGGTCGATGTACTCCTGGGCACCCTTGCCAATGTCAATATAGCCAAAGCCGCAGGGCGTCCCCTTCACACGGAACATGGGGTCGAACACGAAGGGATATTTCCCGTGGTCATACCAGCCCTCGCCGTTCTCGTTCTCCGTGGCGTACAGCACCGTTTCCCCCACGAATTTGCAGTAGTGCAGCACTGTCTTTTTGTCCTGCTTCTTCTTGTAATACCTTCTTTCTTGTGAACATTGAAAACTGCATATCCGGCGACTGATAACGTCAGCCAACGGGCCCCTGACGAAGGGGAACAGCGATGCGGCGGGTGCGCCAAGACCCACCTGTGCGGAGAACTCCGCATAAAAGACGGCCTACTAAGGTGGCCGAGCGGTACCCACCCAGCCCAAAGCAGCTTTGGTAGGCTGTCTCGCGATGATACCGTTGACCTGTACTCACTGTCCAGCCACAGACTCAAGCAATGGGGGCAGCTCGGAGAGATCCTCGGAGGGGTGAGATTCCCGGAGGGTGGTGCCAGCCACTGGTCAGTTTAGCCGCCCACGATCCGGGGAGTAGTGTCGAATAGGATCATTAGTAAGTGAGAACACAAATGCGGCGGGAGCCGAGCCATGCCATGGGAAAGCAATATTCTTCCAATCAATGGACGGCTCCCGTCTTTTTGATGATAGAAATGTGAGGACAAAACTTGTCCTTAGATTCCTATCATCTGCAATTTTGAAAAGTG
>ENA-UONW01004357-UONW01004357.1-human-gut-metagenome-genome-assembly--contig:-CS52-NODE-4357-length-10428-cov-30.330184_pt1 | contig 10428 bp, 9 predicted proteins | sample MGYA00242463_ERZ724010 | MGnify/ENA metagenome assembly ERZ724010 | reverse complement strand
CAACGACCCCGAGATTACAAATCACGTGCTCTGGCCAACTGAGCTAAAGAGGCAACGTTAAGCAGCCGTTAGGCGCTTGTTGTAAGGACGTGTCCTAAAACGGCTGCAAAGATAGGCATTATTTTTTAATCTCCAAAACTTTTCGCGATTTTTTTTATCTATTGCGCAATTTTTCTTTAAATTTCGCCAATTGAACCTTCAAAGAGTCCACACAGAGGTCAATTCCCTCTTCAAAGGTATCGCACACTTTTTCAACAAAAAGACGCGAGCCGGGCACCGTTACAGTGATACTTGTTTCCTTATTCATGGCAGTGGCAGGCTTAACAACTTTAAGTTGAACCTCTACAGTTTGAATATCCTCATAAGATTTTTCCAACTTGGCAGTTTTCTTTTCGATAAATGCCTTCAATTGTTCAGTAGCGTCAAAATGGATTGACTGAATTTTAACTTCCATAGTTACCTCCTTGTAATTTTAAGGGTTAAGCCCTTGGATGGGCGGATTTGTAAACTTTCTTAAGCTGTTCAAACGTGGTATGAGTATATATCTCAGTAGTTGTCAAGTCCTGATGCCCCAAAAGTTCCTTCACGCTCTCCAGCCCGGCGCCGTGATTGAGCATGGCTGTGGCAAATGTATGGCGCAACACGTGGGGGCTGCGCTTTTTCAGCGAGCTGACACGTGCAAGATTATCCGACACGCAGCGTCTTACTTGCTTATACGTAAGACGGCGGCCTTTGTCCGACACGAACAGGGCCGGCGACAGCCGCGCCACCATTCTGTCTCTAAGCTCGATATATGCCGACAGCGCGCCGCGCAGTTCGTCGCCGAACGGGATGACACGCTGTTTGTCTCTTTTGCCAGTAACCTTCAGCTGACAGGCCTCCAGGTCTACCATTGCGTCGTCGAGCCCTATCAGCTCGGCCGCACGCACGCCTGTTTCATAAAAAGTCATTATTATAGTACGCGCGCACATATCCTTATAGTCAGAGAGATTCCACATTCTGCCGTCCAGCAGCCTGTCCATCTCGCTTTCCTTTACGAATTGCGGCAATGGTTTGTCTTTCTTAGGGCCTGTCACGCCATGGGCCGGATCTGAGCTAACAAGATTTCGGGAAAGGGCAAAACGAAAAAAGGAACGCAATGCGCTCAACCGTCTGTTGACCGACGACGCACTGTTTCCCTTATCCATCATACTCTCCATCCAGTCGCGGATTACATCAGAGTCGACCGACTCCCACGAGAGATGAGCATCCAAATTTTTGAAGTACAGCTCAAACTCTTTCAAGTCTGCTCCGTATTCCTTCACGGTTCTCGCGGAGTAGTTCCGCTCAAACTGGAGGTAGTTCAAAAATTCTCTTATCATCATAATTAAATATCGTTGCTCAAACCATGTTATTCGGCAACGAATTTACAAAAATAAAACCGAACCGCCAAATTTTTCCGGCAATTTCTTTTCCACATAACCATGAATAACAGCCACGGGCAGAAAAAAGAAAAGTCCGGCCCCGAAGAAGTCTTATGCGCTAACACTTCATCCGGACCGGAGTGCGGTAAATCCGCCGTGCTTAAGCCCAAATCGGTAATTAGACCGCACACGGCTTTATCTGTTTTGAGCACTCATTCTTTCAGCCAGTCTTTTTTCTATTGGCGTTGTTTTCCGCTTTTCCCTGACGCATCCCGCTATGCCTGCTAAAAAGCAGACGAGAAGGCGCTCTATATAATATAAGGATACAGACCGAATGACAATAACCGGCTGGGGTTAAAATCAGAACGTAGGAATTGCTCTTCCAGCGGAGCCTATCGACGGCATGTCACGGTTATCTTTTATTTTCTTGCCAATACTGAAATTCCACGACACGTTCAGACTTACAGATGTGTTGTGGCTGAGATACTTGCGCGTCAGCATCCATCCGTCGCCATACACAGTCATTTTCGGTCTGTTATAGAACACACCATTGTAGCTGAGGTTTATGTTCAGCTTGTTTTTCAGCAGCGACATATATGCCTGGGCATTGAGGTTGAACCAGCCGTCATATTCATACGACAGCGTCTTTGTCTTGGTCGAAGCAGCAAAGTCGAGTGTTACGCCATAGTTTTTGGCTATTTGAAAATTATTACTGGTTGAAAAATATAACGAAGTCTGACTGACAGATTTTCCCGGCATGCTTTCGCGCCTGTTTCTGACTATCATCTCGGTATTGGTGTACCAGAAGTTAAAGAGTTTAGTCTGATATGCCACCGACAGTTTGTGCTGTATCTGCCATCCGGCGTTTTCCGGCCTTGTAAAATAGGTATCCTTACGGTCAGGGTCAGCATGCATAATCACCTTCACCAAATTGTCGCCATAGTTGAAGTCGTAGTACACGGTCCACTTTCTGTGATATGCCAGCCACACATAAAAGTCGTGACGATTTTCTTTTTTCAAGTCAGGGTTACCTATGCTGTATTGATTTTGTCCCTGCCATGTAACGGTAGGCAGCGTATAGTTATAATTCGGCAAGGAGTAATAATACTGGTAGTTGAAGTTAATATAAAACTCTTTTGCCGGCGACGGATTTTCCTCCTTACTGAGATTCCATTGCGCAAAGATACTCGGATATATTCCGTCTTCCCATAAATCTACATTGTTATTACCGTCAATACGGTCACGAAATACGGTTTTCGTCCCGTGATAGTTAAGCGTTCCCTGCACATACAGGAACTTGCCTATCTTCGTGCTGTAGTCCACCCATGCGCCATAGTCGGCGCCGGAATTCACATAGCGCCCGTCACGAATGTATCCAAGCTGCGTTGTCCCCGTGTCGTCGTGCTTGTCGTACATATAACCGTAAACCAAGCCGGCATTTAAATTCGATTTTTTGTTTAGCACCATATGCAACACCGGGTCTATCCATACGTCATTCGTATTATAGCCAAGCCTGGCATTGTCGGCAGTGGAGTTCAAGGCATAGCTTATACCTTCGCTGTAATCCTGCCCTGAATAACTTCCTCTGAAAAAGAAATAGCTGACACTGTCTTTACGGAAAAAGTGTTTGTATTGCAGTCCGGCACTGTAATACCGGGGTTTCGACAGACTGTTAATATTCAAGAGATCCGTGCCGTCATGGCTGTTGGTCGACGTTTCGCCGTTACTCATTCTCACGCCTCCGTACACATAGATTCTGTCAAGAACAGTAGGCGAATATCTCAGCGCGAGATTATCCATAAGATAGCCATTGCCCCTGGTTACACTGTTTGTTTCGGTTTGTGTTTCCACATTATCCGCCACGTCGTTCTGCACCTGCGACCGCACAGACTTGTCGTGCAGGCTGCCTGTCAGCAGGTTGCTTACTCTCACCTTGCCTCGCGCATATAGAAGATTCAGCCCCGGCAAGGCACGCAACAGACCATCCTGACTGGCTCTGCCATTGAATGTCAGCGTGCCGAGCACACCGCCGTCGTCACGCAGATAAATTTTTATCACGCCACCAATACCCAAGCCATAAGAGGCATCAGGGTTGGTTATTACATCTATGTGTGAAATCATCGAGGGGTCAATGGTCTTCATCTGCTCCTGTGTTATTTCTTGCTCCTCAAGATATATCAAGGTGTTTTGCCGTCCGTAGACGCTGACATCCTCACCCCTCACGCTGACGCCGCGCATAAATTTCATAAAATCAAGCAGCGTCTGGCCTTTAGCCAGCGGATTGCCTTTCACCCTGACCGTTATGGTGCCGTTTGACTTCACGCTTGAGTAATCCGCCATGACCGTCACTTCGTTGAGCATTTTTGCAGAACCGCCCATAACAACCGTACCCAAATCGAGAGGGCCGCTTACGCGCAGTTTCTTATTGTATTTTTCATAGCCTACGCACGTTATGTCGAGGGTGTACCGGCCTTCTGATATGCTGTCTATCATGAACGTGCCGTCACCACCTGTAAGCACAGGCTGCAGTTTCTTTCCATCGTCTTGCTTAGTCATCGTCACAGTGGCACGTTCTATGGCGTTGCCGGCATCGTCTGTCACGCGCCCCGTAACAGTGCAGCCAGTCTGGGCATTCGCAGTGTATGCAAACAATGCTATTATAAAGGCTAAAAAGTATTTCATAACTTAGTTTTTTTATTTTGTATCAGATATTCGCGGAAAACACAAGCAAGCGGCATAAGCGTGTTTTGCGCCACTTCGACTTATATATTGGTCATGTATTATGAATGTTTTTCAATATGACGAAGATTTCGCTATGTATAATCCTTGTTGGCTTTTGCCAGCTGTTCCCCATTCAGAACGTCTCCTTCTCTAAGAATTTCATTAATTTTCATAGCATAAAGTTTTATGTGTTATACAATCCCTACAAAAATCCATATAACGCGGCTTATCATCATACAGACATTTGCTTTCTGCAAGAGGTTCGGGCTTAAGCCTCTGCAAAGATTACAGCCAGGAAAGGAAAGCCACGCCAGTCTGACTACACTCTTTAACATAAATGCATATATATTTGCAAAGATAATAATTATATTTCCGAATCTCGCTCTTTTACTTTTTTTAACATCTATCTTGCAAAAATCACATTTTTTAATTACAGAACAAGACAATCTAAACAAAATCCGACATCGCCAACATATTTTTTATATACCATGTAAAGGGCCGAATGTCAAAGGGCTGCACTGAAGCAAACCCAACAGCCCTATACACCCACAGGCCCTACCCGCCGGACGCATGCGCCGGAGAAGGACAAATGCTGATGTTTACAATCGCGATGCAGACAGCCGGGGCTGTTACAAACATAAAAATAAAAAACGTGATTGATTATCGCTTTCAAAAAAAATACGGAGAACGCTACATAAATGAAAGCAATGTTTCCACGACACACTGCCGTTACATATTTATATATATAAAAAAAGGATGTGGCACAGTCACTCCGTGTACATCCCCCCAATAGCCTATCGGCAAAATTACATCGGCCTGCGAACGCGCCTCATATCGGCTGCAAATATTCGCAGGACCTTATCATTACTTTTTAACGCCTAAGCGTTATACCCATTCAATTACAGGTTATTCCTCTGTAGCTCTCAGTTTCTGCACGTAAATAGCGCGTTCCATCTTGAGCCTCTTCAAGACAGACGGCTTATCGAACTGCTGACGTGCACGAAGTTCCTTTACGACACCTGTCTTCTCAAATTTTCTCTTGAATTTCTTCAATGCTCTTTCGATGTTCTCGCCATCTTTAACTGGTACAATGATCATTTTTTGTCTTAAAATTTTATATGTTAAACTTATTTTTTAATTCCATGCTATAATTAGCGGCTGCAAAATTACATCTTATTTTTGTATCTTCCAAATATTCAGAGGCTTTTTAAGCAAAAAGTATTTATTTTTCACATCTGCCTGACTTTCAGCGGTTAATTTGCCCATGTAAAACGTTTTATTGAGCATATGAAACGTAGTTCGGCGTAGCCAATTATGAATTATGAATTGCGAATTATGAATTATGAATTGCGAATTATGAATTATGAATTATGAATTATGAATTATGAATTGTGACTACAGCTCCGGGTTAAAGCCCCAGTCTGTAGCCGAGTGTCAGCGTGAAAGCCGAAGAACGCTTCAATTCGCCGCCAAGGAGGTAATACTCCAAAAAATAGCTGGTTCCGTCGGTCGAAAGATTCTTCGCCACAATATCGTCATCTTTTATGTCGAGCAGTCCAAATTCATATCTTGCATCAAGTACGAAACGTTTGTATTCATACGAGAGTCCCAGAGGTATGGTGACATCTACTTTACGGCAACGGTCTTTTATGTCTGTATATTTGCCGTCCCACGGTTGTCCGTCTAATATCTCTTTGTATCCCCTTGGATATTTTGCGCTCAGCATGAAGTCGACCTGCACTCCGGCTTTAACGGCGAGACCTTTATATATATAAAAGTTAGCCATTACAGGCACACTGAGGTAAGAAAGCTTCACTTTATGCCCGTCTCCATCTTCTTGCCTGAATTTAAGTTCTTTATCATACATGTCATCGTCTATTTGTCCGGTTCCGGGATCCTCCAAAGGCCCTTTAAGATAAGCATATCCCCAAGTAAACTTGTCGAAACCGCATCCGCGCTCCGAATAATCAAGCCCCAAAGTTACTCCGAGCCATTTTGTAGCCATATATTCGGCCTCCACTCCTGCCTTTATCCCGGCTTTATACGCAGTATTGTCAATGCCGCTTACATCAGAAAAAGTTATTCCTATCTTTGGCTGCAAAGAAAATTCGCCTGCCTGACGCTGCGCAAACATCGTCAGAGGCATAAGAAAGATTGCAATTGAAGCAAAAAGTTTTTTCATACTATTTTTTTATAATGTTTAAAATTCCTCAACACATAGTCTGACAAAATCAGATATTTAGCATAACACCTCTCATTTAATTTAAAGAGGTTGCAGCAAAATCACTTCGGCCCACGTATTTGACATTCTAAGGAAGCACTATTTCCACGGGTTCAGATTTTCATTTAAGATAGATTCCGACTGCAGATTTAGTAATATTTTACAAAAATAAGAATATTTTTATTTCATCAAAACTTTGAGCACACTATTTCTTTATTTGTCAGCATACCCATATATCAGCTTGGCAATAAAACTTTACGTAGGAAGAAAATCAGGACAAATCACATTGCTGAATAAAAACGAACTTAGCTTCCTTTTTGATTTCCTTTGACGCTCTCATACTGCGATATTTGAAAATTAAAATCAGTTGGACGAAAATTCGGGCAGTTTTCGCGTGCAAATGTAAACCTCTGTATTACAGCCAGTTAAGAAGTTCAGCAGCCGTTTGTGCAATCTTTTTTGTCCTAAATCGGACAAAAAAGCCATTATTTCAATAAAAAAACAGGTATGTTTTCGCCTTAAAAACGGGGCTTTTGCCACTAAAAAGTGGCCGAGTTATTTTTCAAAAGCATGCCTTTTGCATGATAATGTAAATATGCTTTACCGATGCAAGCCATAACAGCGCTATTCTTTTTCTATTTCGACAGAAAATCCGAACATTTTTGTGATGACACTTTGAGCGGTAAGATGCCTGATGAGCTGACAATGATAAAAATCATGAGTACTTGCCTTATGCCATACATTTTATAAAAATAAAATAAGCGGAAGTCGCCCAAGGTATTCCTTAGAGGACGACTTCCGCTTATAAAACGCTGAAAAATAATAGTCTACAAGGTGCTGTTTCACACACTTTAGCCTGTAAGTTTATAAAAAATCACACTATCGGAATCAGATTTCGGCACAAGCCGATGCCAGCCACTCACGGTCTTCGCCTTCAAGCAGCGGCGAAAGGCGTTCGTAGACAGTGCGGTGATATTCGTTGAGCCACTCTTTTTCTTCAGGCAGCAGCATCTCTTTCTTAACCGGGGAAAGGTCTATCGGACATAGCGTCAACGGCTCGAAGCCGAGGAACGAGCCAAACTCGGTGTTCTTATATGGCACTATTAGCAGCGTGTTCTCTGTCCTTACACCGAAACGGCCGGCAAGATACAGGCCCGGCTCGTCGGTTACGGTCATGCCTTCAACGAGCGGTGCGGGCTTATACTCCATGCGTATCTGGTGAGGACCTTCGTGAACATTGAGATAAGAGCCTACGCCGTGGCCCGTGCCGTGCATGTAGTTAAGGCCGTAGCGCCACATGTCTTTGCGGGCGAGCGCGTCGAGCTGTGTGCCGCTGGCGCCGCGCGGAAACTTGCAAAGTTCCAACTGTATGTGGCCTTTCAGCACAAGTGTGTAGACTGTTTTCTGCTCCTCGGTTACATCGCCCAGGGCTATTGTGCGCGTTATGTCGGTGGTTCCGTCAAGATACTGCGCGCCGGAGTCGATAAGAATAAGTCCTTCGGGACGCAACGGCACATCGGTTTCGGGCGTTGCCTCATAGTGAACAATGGCTCCGTGCTCCTGATAGGCGGCAATGGTGTCGAACGATATGTCCTTAAACAGTTTCTGCTCCGCGCGCAGCGACGTCAGCTTGCGGTCGATGCTTATCTCGGTTTCGCCTCCCGCCTCAACCGCAGGTTTCAGCCAGCGCAAAAACTTAACCAAAGCCACACCGTCGCGCAGCATTGCGTTGTGGAAACCTTCTATCTCGGTGCTGTTCTTCACCGTCTTCATATATTGTATGGGCGACGGCTGAGTAACCTTCTCGCATCTGACGGCACTGAACAGTGTATGATTTATCTCGCATGGGTCGAGCAGTATGTTATATTCAGAATATGCAGCCAAGGCGTCTTTCACCTTATTATAATTATCAGTGTCTACGCCCTCGCCTTTCAGATACTCACGCACACTGTCGTCAAGTTTGCTGTCGTCAACAAACAGAGTTGCACGTTCGGGAGTTATCAACAGATAAGACACAAACACGGGATTGCAGTGAACATCTGTTCCGCGCAGGTTCAATGTCCATGCAATGTCGTCGAGCGCGGCGGCAAGCATTCCGCAGGCATGCATATCCTTCAGCCTTGCGCGTATGCGCGCCAGTTTCGACGCGCACGACTCTCCGGCATATTCAAGCGGATGAATGCTAATCTTGTTTTGCGGCACCGGCGGACGGTCGGTCCATATACGCTCCAGCGGATCAAAGTTGGTTCTTACGGTTATTCCGCCTTCAGCCCTCAGTCCGGCAATGAGTTCGGCAACCGACGCCTCAGAGTTAACCATGCCGTCTACACCCACAACGGGACTCGAAACGAACGACAGTTTCATGCCGAGCCACTTTATTATCGACGGCGTGCCCTCTATGCGCTCCTTCATGAGCTTAAACTCCGTACCCTCAAGCTGCTCGGCGGCAGCAAGGAAATAGCGCGAGTCGGTCCACAGGGCAGCGGCGTCCATCGTAACCACGGCAGTGCCTGCCGAGCCGTTGAAGCCCGAAATCCACTTTCTGCCCTCCCAGTGCTCGGGCACATATTCGCCGTTGTGCGGGTCGGTTGAAGGAAAAATAAACGCGTCGATACTCTCCTGTTTCATCACGTCGCGCAGGGCGGCGAGTCTTTTTTCTATAATAGTGTTCGTCATAATGAATAAGATTTTGCAAAATAGACATTACAAAGATACGTCTTTTTAAATTTAATAACAAACTAAAATGAGAATAAATATTTTATATCCATTCTTTTTACTAACTTTGCAGAAGATAACATTAAGGACAATTGAATGTCTTAACAATAAAACACAGGTTATTATGAAATTCTTAACTAACGAAAAACTGACAATCGTCGGCGCAGCCGGAATGATTGGTTCTAACATGGTTCAAACAGCCCTGACAATGGGTCTGACAAACGACATCTGCCTTTATGATGTATTCTCACCGGAAGGCGTTGCAGAGGAAATGCGCCAGAGCGGTTTTGGCGATGTGAAAATCACTGCTACAACAGATGCTAAAGAAGCTTTCACAAACGCTAAATACATCATCTCTTCTGGTGGTGCTCCACGTAAGGCTGGCATGACACGCGAGGACCTTCTGAAAGGTAACTGCGAGATTGCAGAAGGACTTGGCAAGAACATCAAAGAATACTGCCCTGACGTTAAGCACGTTGTTATTATCTTCAACCCGGCTGACCTTACAGGTCTTGTAACTCTGCTGTACTCTGGTTTGAAACCATCACAGGTTACAACTCTTGCCGCTCTTGACTCTACTCGTCTGCAGAGCGCACTGGCTAAGAAGTTCAACGTAATGCAGAGCGAAATCAAGGGTTGCGCTACATACGGCGGTCACGGAGAGCAGATGGCTGTATTCGGCTCACACGTAACTGTTGACGGCAAACCTCTGACTGAAATCATCGGCACACCTGAGTTCACTAACGAGGAGTGGGAGCAGATGAAGGTTGACGTTACTAAAGGTGGCGCTAAGATCATAGAGCTCCGCGGACGTTCTTCATTCCAGAGCCCTGCTTATCTGTCAGTTGAAATGATTCGTTCCGTGATGGGTGGCGAGCCGTTCAAGTATCCTGTTGGAACTTATGTTTCTAACGAGAAGTACAACCACATCATGATGGCTATGAAGACTACTCTCGACACAACAGGCGCTCACTATGAGATGCCGCAGGGAACTGCTGAGGAGAACGCTAAACTCGACGCAAGCTACGAGCACCTCTGCAAGATGCGCGACGAGCTGGTTACTCTGAACATCGTTCCTGAAATCTCTGAGTGGAACAAGATTAACCCGAACCTGTAATTTATACACAAAAAAAGTCCCGGCCAAAAGCCGGGATTTTTTTTGTCTAATTGAGAATGGAGAATTGAGAATGGAGAATTATGATTACACTTTATAATTAGGAATTGTGAATCACTAATTAATATCAGCGTTCCCAATTATGAATTATGAATTGTGAATTATGAATTGTGAATTATGAATTGTGAATTGTGAATTATGAATTATGAATTGTGAATTATGAATTGTGAATTATGAATTGTGAATTATGAATT
>ENA-UONW01004350-UONW01004350.1-human-gut-metagenome-genome-assembly--contig:-CS52-NODE-4350-length-10440-cov-8.750891_pt1 | contig 10440 bp, 10 predicted proteins | sample MGYA00242463_ERZ724010 | MGnify/ENA metagenome assembly ERZ724010 | reverse complement strand
CTTCAGTCCGTGGGCGTGCAGCAGCTGCATCAGCTCGTCCTGCGCGCACGTCAGCACCGGCTGGCGGAAAAGCGCGCCCATCGCGGCGCGCACGGTCTTGGGACCGTAGAGATCGGCACACGCGCCGGTGAGCACCACGGCGTCTATGCCGAGGGCGTTCGCCGTGCGGATGACGGTGCCGACGTTGCCGGGGTCCTGCACGCCCTCGAGCACGATGACGTGCCGCAGCGGCTCCGGCAGGCGCATTTCCGGGATGCGCACGGTAAAGACCGGCCCCGGAGAGTGCATAAGCGGCGAGGCATACGCCACCAGCTCCGCGTCCGCCGTGTACTGCACAATGCCGTCCGGCAGCGGGAACGCCGCCGCGTCGCGCCAGAGCACGGACGTGACCTCCGCGCCGAACTGCAGCGCCTCGCGCAGCAGCTTTTCACCGTCGCAGACGTACTCCCCCGCGTCCCGGCGCGCGTCATTGTCCCTTGCCAGCGCGCGCAGGTGCAGAATATATTGATTTTTCCGCGACCGAATCTGTTCCATGACCGTGTTCTCCGCATATTCTATTACAATGTAATTCAAATATGTCCTTCATCTTATAACATCGCTCCACAATTTTCAAGTCCTGAGTTTCAGGAATTTGCAAAGCGCTGCAAATTTTCCGCCGCATAGGCAAGCAGCGCGGTCCTGTCGTTCGGCACCGCCTCGTCCATGACCTCATCCAGGCACGCCTGCAGCGCCGCGCCGACCGCCCGGCCGCGCAGGCCGAGCGCGAGCAGATCATCCCCGTTGACCGCAAGATCTTTGAGCGAAAAGCAGGCATCCGCCGCGAGCAGCGCATCGAGCACGCGCTCCGCCTGCCGGTACGTCTCCACCCGGCCGGCACAGATGGCCGACTGGCCGCAGGTATCGGCGATGTGCAGCGCGAAGAGCTGCCGCACCGGCTCGACGCCGAGCTTGTTCATCAGCCGCCGTACGGGCTTCGCTTCCGGCGCGATGGGCAGGTCGTGATAGCGGATGAGCTGCGTGATGCGCGTGCGCCCGGCCGTGTCGAAGCGCAGGCGCGTAAGGATGGCGTCCGCCAACTCGGTGCTCCTGGCCGCGTGACCGTAAAAATGGCCGACACCATCCGGTCCGAGGGAGAAGCACGGCGGCTTGCCGACATCGTGCAGCAGCGCCGCCCAGCGCAGCACCGGCTCCGGCGGGATGTGCGCCACGACTGCGACCGTGTGCTGCCAGACGTCCCGGTCATGGTGCGGATTGTGCTGCTCGAAGCCGAACATCGGCCGCAGCTCCGGGATGGGGACGGCCGGCACATCGGCGAATTCCCGCAGCACCGCGCCCACGTTCTGCCCGCAGAGCAACTTCGTCAGTTCACTCTGCACGCGCTCCGCCGCGAGATACTGCAGCAGCGCAGCATTGCGGTGGATGGCCGCCGCCGTCTCCGGCGCGATCTGAAAGCCGAGCACGGACGCAAAGCGCAGCGCGCGCAAAATGCGCAGTCCGTCCTCCTGAAAGCGGCGGTCGGGCTCGCCCACACAGCGCACGACGCCGCGCGTGATGTCCTCCGCCCCGCCGCAGATGTCCACAAGTCCGGTGCGCGGGTTGTAGGCCAGCGCGTTCATCGTAAAATCGCGGCGCAGCAGATCCTCGCGCAGGCTGCGCGTAAAGCGCACGGCGTCCGGGCGCCGGTGGTCGGTATAGTCCCCGTCGACGCGGTAGGTCGTGATTTCGAGCGGCAGGCCGCCGAGCAGAACGGTCACGGTGCCGTGCTTCAGCCCCGTCTCGATGAGCCGCTCGCCGGCAAAGACCCGCTCGACCTGCGCGGGCTCAGCATTGGTCGTGATGTCCCAGTCCCCCGCCGCGCAGCCGCGCAGCGCGTCGCGCACCGCACCGCCGACGACAGAGGCCTCCCAGCCCGAGGCGGTCGAGCGCCGTATGCACTTGTGGCGGCAGGGTCAGCATGGGGCGGCCTCCTCAGTTGTGGTGATAGATCTTCTTTTCCAGCGCAAAAATGCGGGCGCTGAAGCTGCCGGCCGGCACAGTCGGCAGCGTTTCCGCATAGATCTCCATGCGGCTGTCGATGAGGTCGATGTACGACAGCAGCTCCGCCTCGGCGCACATGGGCCGCACGGCCGCGCCGAACTCCGGCTCGCCGTGGTGCGAGAGCAGCAGGTGCTGCAGCAGCATGGACTTTTCCTCGGGAATGCCAAGCTCGCGCGCGGCGTCCGCGACCTCCTGCGCCCCCATGACCAGATGGCCGAGGAGCTGCCCGGCCGTGGAATACTCCGTCACGATGCCGAGATCGGAGAACGCAAACTCCCGCTCCTTGCCGAAGTCGTGCAGCAGCGTGCCGGTCAGCAGCAGACTGCGGTCAATGACCTCCGGATACAGGCCCGCGAGGAAATCCGCCGTGCGCAGCATGTTGTAAGTATGCATCAAAAGGCCAGACAGGAAGCTGTGGTGCACGGTCTTTCCCGCCGGGATGCGGCAAAACGCGTCAAGGTGGCGTGCAAGCATCGTCTCGGCGACGCTGCGGTAATCCGCGTCCGCGATCGAGGCGACCAGCCGCTGCACATCCGCAAGCGCGGCGTCCGTGTCGATCGGCGCCGTCGGCACGAGCAGGGATTTGTCATACGTGTCCGCTGCCTCGGCCATGCGGATGCGGTGCACGCTCACCTGAAGCGCACCGCGGTATTCCGAAACGCTGCCGCGGATCTTCACGACGCGGCCGGCATCGTCCGCACGCGCGCCGATCGGGCCGCTGTAATCCCAGATCTTGATCTCCATGCTGCCCGTGCGGTCACAGATCGTGCCGCTGAGAAAGGGCTTGCCGCTGTTGGTCGTCTTGAGCGCCGCTGCGCGCAGGATGTAAAAGCCCTCGACATCCATGCCGGGGCACATATCTGCAATGGGTTTGTTGTATTCCATAGCTCCGCCTTTCTGCCCGCCGAGCGGGTCATGCTTTGTTCGGTCTCATAATTTCAGATATACATTGCCGTCATTTTGCGCGTCTGTCAAGCCTTTTCGCGCAAAAACCTGCTGCACCGCCGATGCAGCAGGTTTCGTATACGCCGCTCAGAGCCCGGCCTGCGTGACCTCGCGCGCGATCTTTCGCCCGGTCGGTGTGCCCGCGAGACCGCCGAGCCCGGTCTCGCGCAGGTCGGTCGGGAGCGCGTCACCGATCTCGCCCATCGCGTCGATGACCTCATCGACCGGGATGCGGCTCGTGATGCCGGCAACAGCCATGTTCGCCGCGCTCACGGCGTTGACCGCGCCGATGACGTTGCGCTTGACACACGGCACCTCCACAAGCCCCGCGACCGGATCGCAGACGAGTCCGAGCAGGTTGGCAAGCGCCATCGCGTATGCGTCCGCGCACTGCTGCGCCGTGCCGCCGAGGATATGCGTCAGCGCGGCGGCAGCCATGGCGCTGGCCGTGCCGATCTCCGCCTGACAGCCGCCCTGCGCCCCGGCGACGCTCGCGCGCAGCGCCGTGACCTGACCGAAGCCCGCCGCGATATACAGCGCCTGCAGGATCGTCTCCTCCGGCACGTCCCGCTCGTCGATGAGCGGGATGAGCACCGCCGGAAGCACACCGCAGCTGCCCGCCGTGGGTGCGGCAACGATGCGCTTCATGCAGGCATTGCACTCGGCGACCTTAAGCGCCTGCTCCATCACGCGCTGAAAATATGTCCCGCCGAGCAGTATCCCCTTTTCCGCCGCCGCGCGGAGCTTTTCCGCGTCGCCGCCGATGAGCCCGCTGTTGGAGCGGTCCGATGCGCAATACTGCCGGCTGGATGCCTGCATCGCCGCCCAGAGCGCCGCGATCTGGCGGCGGGAGGCCGCGGCGTCATAGCCGTTTTCCTGACAGTCCGCGTCACGGATGACGGCATGGAGCGGCTGCCCGTTCGTCTGCGCAGCCGAAAGCATGGCTGCAATGCTCGAAAAGCTCATACCGGTTCCTCCTGATTAAAGATCGTGATCTTCTGAATGCCCTCGATGTGCGACAGCCACTGCTCGATATCCTTCGGGATCGGCTGGTCGCACTCGAGGATCATGACCGCATAGCCGCCCTGCTCATCGCGGTAGAGCTGCATGGTGGCGATGTTGACACGCCGCTGCATGAGCGCCGCCGTCACGGCCGCGACATGGCCGGGCGCGTCCTGATTGTGGACAATGAGCGTGTTGTGCTCGCCGGAAAAGTTCGTCTCGATGCCGTCGATCGAGCGGATGCGGATGCGCCCGCCGCCGATGCTCTCGGCCACGATGTCCAGCGTGCGGCCTTTGGCGTCCTCGAGCTGCAGGCGCGCGGTGTTCGGGTGCGCGTTGCGCAGCTGCACGTTTTGAAACGAGAACGTCAGCCCCTGCTCCGCCGCGATGGTAAAGCTGTCCGGGATGCGCAGATCGTCCGGCTGCATGCCGAGCAGGCCCGCGATCAGCGCGCAGTCCGTGCCGTGGCCGTGACCGGTCAGGGCGAAGCTGCCGTGCAGCGAAATGTCCGCATGCACCGGCTGATCGCCGAGCAGCTTGCGGGCCGTCAGGCCGATGCGCACGGCCCCGGCCGTGTGGCTGCTGGATGGGCCGACCATGACCGGCCCGAGAATGTCAAATAAACGCATAACACGCCTCCTTGGATGCAAAACAGACCGCACAGTGCGGTGCGGCAGATCAAAAAATATGAGTTATTATACGCGCCGTGCGCCCGAAATGCAAGCGGCACGCGCCGCTGCGCGCGAAAAAATGCCGGCCGCCATGCGGCAGCCGGCAAATTCCATATGTGTCAGTGCTCCTGAATCATCATGCGGATAATCGTGCGGTCGGTCTCGCGCATACCCTCGCTGGCAAGCGTGCCGATGTTGCGGATCGTATTCTCCACGCCCTTGACGACGATCCCGTCGCCGCCGTAAAACTGGCTCTCATGCATCTGCATCTGCATACCCAGCAGGCCCGCCTCGACCGCCGAGGCGATCTTGGCCGCGCAGCTCGCCTTCGCGCCATCGCAGATCATGCCGGAGGCGATGGCGATGGCGTTGACGACCGTGTGCGCGATCTCGCGGAACTGACCGCCGTAGAGATATGTCACGCCCGCAGCCGCGCCGCAGCCGGCCGCCGTGGCGCCACAGTAGGCAGACAGGCTGCCGATACCGGTTTTCAGGTGGATGGTGACGAGGTTTGACACCACGAGCGCGCGGTAGAGCATCGCCTGCGTGACACCGAGCTCCTTGGCATAGATGATGACCGGCAGCGACGCCGTCAGCCCCTGGTTGCCGCTGCCGGAGTTGATGACGACAGGCAGGTCACAGCCGTTCATGCGCGCATCCGACCCCGCGGCGGCGTAGGCCTTGGCGCGGTTGTGGATGCTCATGCCGTAAGACTGCAGCAGGATGCGGCCGATGTTTGCGCCGTAATCCCCGCGCAGACCCTCCTCGGCGATCGCCCAGTTATAGTCGATCTGCCGCTGGAGCGTCTCCCGCACGTCGGCAATGTCCACCTCGTTTGCAAAGGCGATGATCTGCTCGACCGTCAGCAGGCTGCGGTCGGTGGCATGCTGGCTGCCGGACTCCTGATAGTCCTTGTGAAACTGCACGACGCCGTTTTTCTCGATGCGGATCACGTTCGTGTGGTAGCCCGCGATCTCGACGGACGCGCTGTCTGCCCCCGCCGTGACGCGCACCTGAATGTCGAACACGTAGTCCTTGTCCGCGCGCCGGACGGTAAAGGCCGCCTGCCGCAGATAGGCGCCCACTGCGTCCACCTGCTCCGGCGTGAGGCTCGCGAGCACCTGCAGCTGCGCGTCGGCATTGCCAGAAACGATGCCCGCCGCCGCGGCCGCCGCAATGCCGCGCTGGCCATTCGTATTCGGCACAATGACGCTCTTGACGTTTTTGATGATGTTCGCGCTCGCGAGCACCTCAACCGTTTCCGGCAGCGCACCAAGCGTCTTGCGGGCCAGCGACGCGCAGTACGCCACGGCGATCGGCTCGGTACAGCCCATGGCGGGCTGCAGTTCCTCTTTCAGGATCGCGACGTATTCGCGGTAGATCCGCTCGTCCATGTTTCTCTCCTCCGATTTTGTTTTTTCTCCGTTTTTTGATCGTAAAATTCCGCTTTTTGTAATAGTATAACGAAACAGCGGCACATTTTCAACAAAAAAGATACCGGCAGTACGCCGGTACCTTTCTATTCTCTTGTAATTATCTGCAAGTTGCTTTTCCAGACTTCATCTTCCAGCGCATCAGCGCATTTCAGACAAGCCGTATATGCGTGCTGAAAAAGCGGATCGCGCACCATTCTTCTCAGCCTTTCCAGTATGCAAAATGCTCCCGGCCAATTCATATCCTGCAGCCAGCGCATCAGATCGACCAGGTATGGAGATAGCTCTGTATTCGACCTTTCGGATAGAATTTTGGCGCAATTATCCCAGACATTCTTCCCGTACTCGCGCTGATTGGGCTGCAAAAACACATTGATACATTTCACGTCTTTGGCCAGCTCGATTCCCCGCTCCTGCTGCTCGGCACTATTATTCCAATCCAGCAGAGCCATAATAGCATCGATATTTACCATACAACAAACACAGTCCTATAAGTTCTCGTCTCATCGTGCTGTACTCTCCCAACCCTGCTCCGTCTTTTCGGCACTGGGGTGTTATAAGAATGCAGCGAAAAGCGCTAGAAGAGCAATAGGTACTCTCGTCCGAACATACGCTCACTCCTTTTTCCTGCAGGCGTGCACGATCGCCCAGAGCGCATAGCCCAGCACACCGCCGGTCGTGTTCGTGATGACGTCCGTAATGTCCGAACTGCGGAATGCGTGCAGCAGCGGCTGCACGACCTCGATGCCGACACTGAGCACCAGCGTCAGCAGCAGGCAGCGCCAGAAGCTGCACCGCTTGCCGCGGCAGCTGCGGCACAGCGGCAGCAGCACACCGAACGGGACAAACAGGGCGATATTCAGCACGATCTGCCGAACATAATCGCCGTGGCGGAGAATGACATCCTCAAACGGCGCCATGTGCATGGGGACATACGGATGATCAAAGCAGAACGGGAGCGCCACCAGCACCGGCATGAGCGTGAAGAGCGCGATGCTGGCGAGGCAGCCGTACATGAGCGTATAGACCGCGAGCGTTCTGCGCCCCAGCGGCCGCCACTTCGGCAGCAGCCAGATACCATAAACGGCCGCGAGCACGGCCAAATCGATGAGAATCTTTGCGTTTCGGCTCATGCACAGCCTCCTTCCTCTCTGTCGGTCAGAACGCGCGTGTTATCCGCGCACCCACTGCTCCAGCTTCGGTTTTGCACCCTCGACCGCGCTGCCGCGCAGCGACAGGCCGTGCGCGACCCGCGCGCCCTTCGCAGCCCGCCGGATGTCCTGCTCCGTGTTCGACAGGCCGCTGCCCTCATTCGTGCAGAACGGATGGATGGTCTTGCCCTGCCAGTCATAGTGCTCGAGGAAGGTGTAGACCGCCATCGGCATGGTGCCGCAGTAGTTCGGATAGCCGAGATAAATTTCATCATAGTCGTCCAGGCTCTCCGGCAGCGCCGTCAGTTCCGGACGGGCGTTCGCGCGCAGATCGCGCCGCGCCTCGGCGACGCAGGTGTCATAGTCGTCCGAATACGGCACCTTCTGCTCGATGTGGAACAGCTCCGCACCGGTGAGTTCGGCGAGCAGCCGCGCCGCCTTCTCCGTGTTGCCGACAGCGATGGCGCGGTGCGTCCCGGAAAAATAGTTCTCTCCCGCGCGGGAGTAATAGGCAATGAGTTTTTCCATAAGGATTCCTCCGTTTTCTGCCCTAAAAGGATATGTGTACCTCACGGATGCGCATACACATCCGCGTAATCGTATAAGGTCTCGCGGGCGCAGCGATCCGCCTGCCGCTCCAGTTTGGACTCGTCCGCAATTTGATACCCCACGGGATCGCGCACCCATTGAAAATAATGCGTCAGCTCGTGCGCAAGCGAGCGCAGGATCGATGCCAGCGCGCTGTCCTGTCCCCACACTGCGAGCATCTGCGGGTAATCTCCGACAGCAAGGCGGATATACGGCTCCTGTTCCGGATCGCTGGGGCCAAGAAACGCCCCGCAGGCCAGATCGCCATCCCGGCACAAAAGCCGCTCGGCCGCCCGCACATAGACCGGCACGCGCACAGGGAACGCGTACTGCGTCTGCAGCCAGCGCACAAACTGCATAAGGGCGCGCCGCACCTCCGGGTCAACGCCCGGATCGAACCGCAGCCGGATGCCTCCGCGGCGTCCGGGCATCGCTGCGCCCTGCCCGGGCGGGCAGCTCCATGATCTGCGCATTGCTCCCTCCATAGCTCGTCAAAGTCTCCGGCAACGCCGGATTGAACCCACATTGCCGCCAAAAGCATACCGCAGTTTTCCGCATCCGTCAACCGTCCAACCAGTACGCGAAAAATTGCTGCAATATACCGCAAGAGAAACAGAAAAAGCTCCCCCGTCGGGGGAGCTTTTTGCTGACTTATCACGCGCGCAGACGCTCCACGAGCGCCTCGTCGCTCTCGGCCATGCAGGTCTGATAGTCCGTGTAGAGCACCATGCCCGGCAGCGCGCCGGACGGCTTGCGCACAAAGCGCGCCATGGTGTAATCCACCGGCGTCTTTCCGCCGCCGCGCGCCTGCGAATAGTATACGGCAAGGCTCGCCGCTTCGGCGAGCGTCTGATCGTCCGGCGTCGTATCGTGGGCGCGGATGATGACGTGGGAGCCGTGCACCTTCTGCACATGCAGCCAGAAGTCCGTGCGGCGGGCGGTGCGGTGCGTCAGCTCGTCGTTTTGCGTGTTGGAACGGCCGACGAGGATCTCATACCCGGTGCTCGAGACAAAGGAGAGCGGCGCGCGCTGCGCCGTTTTTTCCTTTTTGGCATTGCGCGGCTGGCGCAGATACCCGGTCGCGCGCAGCTCCGCGCGGATATCCGCGAGATCGCGCTCGCTCTCGGCGCGCGCAAGCTCATCGAGCACGCTGTTGAGATAGTCAAGATTCCGGCTCGCCTCCGCGATCAGGCCAGTCAGGTGCTGCTCGGCCGTCTTGGCCTTGCGGTAGGACTTATAGAGCGCGGCGGCGTTCTCCTGCGGGCTCTTGCGCGGGTCAAGCTCGATCGTCACGTCCGGGCAGCCCTCAGCATAGTAGTCCTGCACCGTTACGGCGCGGTCGCCCTTCCGGATGCGGTAGAGATTGGCCTTGATAAGATCGGCCTTCTGCCGCAGGGGCTCGCGGTCGGCGCAGCGCAGCAGGTCAGACTGCTGGATGGCCAGCTTTTTGGCCGTGCGGTCGCGCAGCGTGCGCACCTGATGCGTCAGCTCCTGCGAGCGGCGGCGCATGGCCTCCGCCTTGTCGCGGCGGAGATAAAACTCGTCCAGCAGCTCGGAAAACGAGCCACAGCCGCGGCTTTCCAGCGCCCCCTGATACTGCAGGATCGGCACAGCGGAAAAGTCCTTCGGCCGGTCACCGTCGAGCAGCATGGTCGGCGCGAGGTTGTTCGTCTCGACTGAGAGCACCAGTGCCTCCAGCTCGTGCTGCAGGCGCGCGCGCTGCGCATCGTCCAGCCGCTCCAGCCGGGGGCTGGCATCGCCGAGCGCGCGGAAGCACACCTCCCGGCACAACAGGGGCGACACCCCGGAAAACAGGCCCAGCAGCCACTTATCGAGCGTCGCCGCCGTGACCGGGCCGGAGAGCAGCTGCGCGCGCTGCTCCGGCGTCGTGTCGAACAGGACCAGCTTGTCCTGCCGCAGCGGCAGGCGGTAAAACAGGCCCGGCTGCACCTGGCGCGTCTCGCTCATGGAGGAATCCACGCGGCGCATGCAGTCGATGATGTGCCCGTCGGCGCTGACGAGAATGACGTTCGACTGGCGGCCAAGCATCTCGACGATGAGCCGCTTTTTGACCGGTGTGCCGAGTTCATCGCGGCCGTCGAGATCCAGCACGAGCATACGCTCAAAGTCCGGCTGAGAAATACCCGTGATGCGCGCGCCGACGAGGTGCTTGCGCAGGAGCATGCAGAACATCGGCGGTTCGGCCGGGTTTTCAAACGTGCCGGCCGTGAAATGCACCCGCGCGCTGCCCACGCCGCCGTGCACGAGCAGCTTTGCGTTGCCGCTCTGTGTGCGCACGGACAGCAGCAGCAGGTCGCGCTCCGGCTGCTGCACCTTGTCGATGCGCGCACCGGTCAGGCTCTGCGCCAGCTCCTGCGTCAGTCCATGCAGAAAAACTGCGTCCATTGGCATGTTACAGCACCTCCGAGATCAATGCAAACAGCTCGCGCAGCCGCTGCGTGCGGCCGAGCAGATACAGCCAGCCAAAGAGTGTCTCTAGCCCCGTGGCAGCGTGATACTGCGCGGTGTCCGCGTGCTGCGGCACCGAGTTCACCTTTGCGTTGCGGCCGCGCTTATAGACCGCGCGCTCCTCATCCGTGAGCGCGGGCTGAA
>ENA-UONW01004347-UONW01004347.1-human-gut-metagenome-genome-assembly--contig:-CS52-NODE-4347-length-10446-cov-3.691752_pt1 | contig 10446 bp, 7 predicted proteins | sample MGYA00242463_ERZ724010 | MGnify/ENA metagenome assembly ERZ724010 | reverse complement strand
CTGCTGCCAGTCGCCTGAAGGATCGCGTCAAGAAGGGTACACTCAAATTGCTCTTCCAACCGGCTGAAGAATCCATCAGCGGCGCTCTTGCCATGATCAAAGCCGGGGTCATTGATGATGTGGATTATGCGCTCGGCGCCCATATCCGCCCAATTCAAGATGTGCCCGCCGGTCAAATCTGCCCGGCCGTCAACCATACGGCTTCCAGAACATTAAGAGTCACAGTTCATGGCCGAAGTGCCCACGCTGCCCGCCCCCACTTGGGTGTTAGTGCCCTCGACGTAGCCTGCGCCATCGTTCAAGGCGTGCAAAACATGTGGTTTAATCCAGCCGGTATTTGGTCTATGAAGGCCACGCAATTGCACGCAGATCAAGGCGCCACAAACTCCATTCCTGAAACGGCCACGATCACCTTCGATAACCGCGCGCAAACGAATCCCATGATGAGGGATTTCTCTGAACGCTTTGCTAAACTCGTTGAAGGCACGGCTGCCGCATACGGAGCAACCGCGGAAATCACTGAGCTGGGAGCATGTCCGGCTGCCGAGTATGACGAAGACTTCAAGCAAATGGTGATCGATTCGATCGTTCGCACACATGGACAAGAAGCTGTCGCTAAGGACTGCGGCGGCGGTGGCGAAGATTTCCACTACTATAAGATGCATAAGCCCACAATGAAGGCTGCCTACTTTGGTTTAGGTGTTGGAGCAACGCCGGGCCTTCACGCAGCAACGATGCATTTTGACCCGAAATACCTCCCGATGGGAGTTGATGTGATGGTCGATGTGGTGGAACACTTGATCGGCTAATTAACAATCACCGGCAATGAAATGGGGAGTCTCAAACTCCCCATTTTTTGTCTTCCGATATAAAGCTACAGCGGCAGCAGTTGCGATTGTTCCATTAAGTGGGCGCGCAAAAGTTCAGAAGCTTTTTGAGCATCCCCCATGCGAATCGCCCGCAAAATTTCCCTTTCCTGTCGAGCAATATCCAAGAAGAATTGTCTGTCCATGTTGGCAATGCGGTGTGAGGTTTTTTCAAAGTACGTCACCAGCACGCCTGAGAAAACCTGAAGAACTCGATTTCCGCAACCTTCCAGAAGCAATAAATGGAATTCTCGGTCAAATTTATCGGCCACCAACGGTTCATCGGCGTGTTCTTCAATCTTATTGAGTGTGCCTTCCAATCGGGAAGCCAAAGCCGGAGTGATGCGACGGCTGACTAACGGCATGAGAGAGCACTCCACTAAAGCGCGAGCCTCAATAAATTCCTGCACGTCAAAATTAGCCACGTCGAAACGCATCTGGATCTGATTGCGCAAACTATTTGCGCCCACTTCACGAACCGTCGTACCACGCTTCGGTGTTCTAACCAGAATCCCCATTTGAGTCAAAATATCCAACTCTTTGCGAATACGGTAGCGGGTCACACCGAAACGCTTAGCCAATTCCGTTTCCGTGTCAATGCGTTCGCCATTTTTTGCTTGTTCCTGCAAATGATCACGAATTTGTTCAAACAAATTGTCGTTTTGTTGCATTTTGTTCGAGACCTTTGAAAAATTGTTAGCGATCATTATAGGGGGATTTTTGACTACTCTTTGATTATTCAACAAAAATTAAGGGTTTTTAATGATGGACATCTAACTTAATTGTCGACAAATTGGTGATTTCCCGATATGTAAAATGCAATATTTTAGCCTTATATGTCGGTCTAAGCATTTGAAAAATGTAAAATAAATTGCTCTTAATTTATCTTTTCCTCAATGTTGTTGGCATTTGTTGAAAAAGATCGCCGTTTGAAAATCCTCGAAAAGACGCCTACGATTAGCCGAAAATACATGGAGCTTACTAAGCTCCCCCTCTTTTTGTTACTTCTCCAAGGAATAAAAAATGGTTGATGTCCAATTTTGGCTCCAACTTGCCGTCGTCTTATTCTGCTTGGCAGTCGGCGGCCGTTTCGGCGGCGTGGGTTTGGGTGCTGCTGGCGGCTTCGGCGTGAGCATCCTTGTTCTCGGCTTCGGCATGCAACCGGGCTCTCCTCCCGTATCCGTCCTTTTGATTATTACCGCAGTGATTGCCTGCACGAGCGTCTTGCAAGGCTCCGGCGGTTTGGATTATTTGGTCGGTTTAGCTGAAAAGTTACTGCGTAAATGGCCTCGCGCCATTAACTTTGTGGGCCCCGTGGTTTGCTCCATCTTCGTGATTTTTGTGGGTACCGCCTATGTGGCTTTCGCCGTATACCCGGTGGTGGCTGAAGTGGCAGCCTCGGCAAAGATTAGACCGGAAAGAGCTGTTTCAGCCTCGGTGATCTGCGCCGGTATCGGCGTGATGGCCAGCCCCATGAGTGCCGCTATGGCTGCCATGGTGGGTATCATGTCCGCCTACGGCTACACGTTGCTTGACATTCTGTCGGTTTCTGTTCCCACGTATTTCATCGCCTTATTGGCGGCTTGCTTGTCTGTGAACTGGCGCGGCTGTGAACTCGAAAAAGATCCCGAGTTCATCCATCGCGTGCAAACGGGCCAATACACGGAACTGCATGTTTCCACGACCGATCATATTTATAAGGAACCGAGCAAGGGTGCCAAGATCGGCGTGTTGATTTTCGCTATCGGTATTTTGACCTCCATCACCATTGGCTCGTCTGAAACCCTGCGTCCGTCTTGGGAAATTGCGGGCAAGATCAGCCAATTACCGATTCCGTCTTTGATTCAAATGGTCATGTTGGCTACCGCTTTGGTGATCATTGTTGTCTGTAAGGTACCGAGCGACAAATTTGCTTCCGGCTCTGTTTTCCGCTCCGGTTTGATCGGCGTGGTTGGTGTTTTCGGTATTTCCTGGTTAACGGGTACGTTCTTTGACACGCACAAGGATGTGTTCGTTCACTACTTCTCCGATATCGCCAGTTCTTCGCCGATTATCTTCTGCATCGTCTGCTTCTGCTTTAGCTCGGTAATTTTCTCGCCGACCGTCAGTACGACGATTTTGATGCCGATCGGCTTGGCTTTGGGCTTAAGCCCGCAACTCTTAGTCGGTATTTGGGCTTCCTGCTACGGTGACTTTGTTATCCCTGGCGGCGCACAAATCGGTTGTACGGCTTTTGACCGTACCGGTACTACGAGGTTAGGCAGTTTTGTGTTTAACCACAGCTACATGCGACCGGGTCTGGCCTTTGTTGTGGTCGGCACGGCTGCCGGTTGGTTCATCTCACAAATCATGCTCTAGCCTGTACGGTTAAAACAGTTGCGTTAACGGAGGACTCTTGATGAGTCCTCCGTTTTTTCTACCCCTTAAGAATGACGCATAATTCCCTCAAAGATACAAATCGACACAAATCATTAACAAATTCGCCATTGATTGGATACAGCTCAATCTCTTTTTATTAGGGCAAGTTTGAATCGAATTAAGGAAAATTCCCTACCCATTTTGTAAAAATTTAAGGGTTAACCCTAAACACTTTTTAACATTTTTGTAAAGATAACAGAAAGATATATCCCTAGCTCAAAAACAAAACGCTCGAGACAAGAAAAAGTAGCGTTACATGTGTGAAAATTCGCAGTGCTTAGAAAGGTTACGGAAACGTAGCCTCTTCTATTGTTTAAAAAAGAAAATAAAGGAAACTTACCATGGTTGGTACTGACTTTTGGCTACAACTAATCTTAGTGTTGGCATGCTTGTTCTATGGTGCCCGCAAAGGTGGTATGGCCCTCGGCCTTTTGGGTGGCGTGGGCTTGATCGTTTTGGTTTTCGGCTTCGGCCTTAAACCGGGTAAACCGCCGGTCGACGTGATCCTCACGATTTTGGCCGTGGTTTGCGGTTCTGCTACTTTGCAAGCCGCTGGTGGTTTGGATTGCTTGCTCCAAATCGCTGAAAAGATTTTGCGTAGAAATCCCCGCTACGTCTGCTTCCTCGCTCCGTACATCTGCTGGTTCTTGACCATCTTGTGCGGTACGGGTCACGTCGTTTACACGATGTTGCCCATTATCTATGACGTGGCTATTAAGAACAACATCCGTCCGGAACGCCCGATGGCTGGTTCCACGATCGCCTCTCAAATGGGTGTGATCTGCTCGCCGGCTGCTGTGGCTGCTGTTTCCATGATCGCTTTGATGGAAGGTTACACGATCAATGGCCAACACTTCGGCTTCGTTGACCTCTTCTCCATCACGATTCCTGGCGGCTTCTTCGGTGTGTTCGCTGTCTGCTGCTTCTCTTGGTTCCGTGGTAAAGACCTCGACAAGGATCCGGAATTCCAACAATTGATTTCCGATCCGGAAATGAAGAAGTATGTCTACGGTGATACGACGACCTTGATCGGTAAGAAGTTCACGGGCAAGCAATGGCTCTCTTTGGGCTTGTTCATCGGCGTGATCGTTATCGTGGCTATCCTCGGTATGTTCCCCGAATTGCGTCCGAAAGGCTGCTCGATGACCTTGGCTATTCAAATGTTCATGTTGGCTGCCGGTACGTTGATGGTTATCTTCTGCGATGTTAAGGCTTCTGACGTGGCTAAGAACAGCGTGTTCCGCGCTGGTACCGTCGCCATCGTGGCTGTGTACGGTGTGGCTTGGATGGCCGATACGATGTTTGCTGCTCACTTGAACGACTTGAAGGTCGGTTTGACCGAATACGTTAAGGTTTATCCGTGGGCCTACGCTATCGTGTTGCTCTTGGTTTCCAAGTTGGTGAACTCTCAAGCTGCTGCCGTTGCAACGATTGTTCCGGTTGCCTTGGCTGTTGGAACGCCTCCGGGAATCGTGGTCGCTTTCTCTGCCGCCTGCTACGGTTACTACATCCTTCCGACGTATCCGTCTGACTTGGCTGCTATTCAATTCGACCGCTCCGGCACGACCCATATCGGTAAGTTCGTGATCAACCACTCCTTCATCCTCCCGGGCTTGATCGGTGTGTTCACGGCCTCTATCGCCGGTTACATCTTCGCTGCGATGTATGGTTTCGTTTAATCGATAAACCTATTGCGAGTAAATAGCGAATGACGGACGGCAAGTAGTTGAACTCTTCAATTACTTGCCGTTTTTCTTTGACCGTATCATTATTAGAGAATGGCGCCGATTTAACGCTCCCCTTTGTTAAAGGCGTCGATATAACAACGTTAAGGAGATAACGAGAAATGGCTCAAGCTGTTGAATTTAAATACGCTCCGATGTTCCAACTCGGTAAAGACGACACGGAATATTACCTTCTCACCAAAGACTACGTGTCTGAAGGTGAATTCGAAGGTCATAAGATCCTCAAAGTTCAACCGGAAGCATTGACCCTTTTGGCCAAACAGGCTTTCCACGACACGAACTTTATGCTCCGTCGCGCTCACAACGAACAAGTGGCCAAGATTTTGAAGGATCCGGAAGCCACGGATAACGACAAGTACGTCGCTCTTTCCTTCTTGCGCAACGCTGAAGTGGCCGCCAAGGGTGAATTGCCCTTCTGCCAAGATACCGGCACTGCCATTATTCACGGCGAAAAAGGCCAAGCCGTTTGGACTGGTTTCTGCGATGAAGAAGCTCTCTCCTTGGGCGTTTTCCAAACCTACACGACCGATAGCCTGCGTTATTCTCAAAACGCTCCGTTGTCGATGTACGAAGAAAAGAACACCAAGTGCAACCTTCCCGCTCAAATCGACATTGAAGCTGTTGAAGGCAACGAATACAACTTCTTGTGCGTAGTGAAGGGTGGCGGTTCTGCCAATAAGAGCTACCTCTACCAAGAAACTAAGGCCATTTTGAACCCGAAGACACTTGTTCCCTACCTCATTGAAAAGATGAAGAGCTTGGGTACGGCTGCCTGCCCCCCGTATCACATCGCCTTTGTGATCGGCGGAACGTCTGCTGAAAAGACAATGCTCACGGTGAAGTTGGCTTCTACGCACTTCTATGACAACCTTCCCACGACCGGTGACGAAACGGGCCGCGCTTTCCGCGACGTCGAACTTGAAAAGACGCTTTTGGAAGCTGCTCAAAATATCGGTTTGGGTGCTCAGTTCGGTGGCAAATACATGGCTCACGACGTGCGCGTCATTCGCTTGCCGCGCCACGGTGCTAGCTGCCCGGTCGGTATGGGCGTGAGCTGCTCGGCTGACCGCAACATCAAAGCTAAGATCAACAAGGATGGTGTCTGGATTGAAAAACTCGACTCCAACCCCGGTGAATTGATCCCTGAAGAATACCGCAAGGCCGGCGAAGGCGAAACGATTAAGATCGACCTGAACCAACCGATGTCGGAAGTTTGCAAGGAATTGAGCAAATATCCGGTTTCTACCCGTGTGTCCTTAACCGGCACGATCATTGTGGCCCGTGACATCGCTCACGCCCGCATGAAGGAATTGCTCGACAGTGGCAAGGAGTTGCCCCAATACATCAAGGATCACCCGGTTCTCTACGCAGGTCCTGCCAAGACGCCTGCCGGTCATCCGTGCGGCTCTATGGGCCCGACAACGGCTAACCGTATGGACCCGTATGTTGACCTCTTCCAAAGCCATGGCGGCTCTATGGTGATGATCGCTAAGGGCAACCGTACGCAAGTCGTGACCGATGCTTGTAAGAAGCACGGCGGCTTCTACCTCGGCACGATCGGCGGTATCGCTGCGGTGCTTTCCGAAAGCTCCATCAAGAGCATCGAATGCATCGAATGGCCGGAACTCGGTATGGAAGCTGTCTACAAGATTGAAGTGCAAGACTTCCCTGCCTTCATTTTGGTGGACGACAAGGGCAATGATTTCTTCAAGCAAATCAAGCCCCGTTGCACGATCAAGTGCGAAAAATAACCAGTAGACTGTCTCACTGAATAGGTGAGAATCTACTTTTGATCGCCGTTTCCGTTATGGAAGCGGCGATTTTTTATGCCAGGCGATAGAACAAATTTTTCGCTCCGATAGAAATTAACCTACTTTTACACAGTAACGTCTTTTTGGGATCATAAAGGCATTGACACTGCCGATTTTGGAAAGAATAATAAGGACGTAGACAATTTAAATATGTAGGCAGGCTCTTTTTCATAAATGAGCCAACGGGTTGTTGTGTGTCTCGATTATTTAAATACCCGTATTGCCGGAAACGATTACTTTTATTTTTGATAACTCGGAGCCCATTATGAAAACCGAATGGAGAGGCTTTAAAGGAACCCATTGGGTCGACGATGTCGATGTGCGTGACTTCGTTCAAAACAACTACACTCCCTATGACGGCGATGATTCGTTCTTAGAGCCGCCTACTGAAGCGACCTCTAAGCTTTGGAATCTTTTGCAAGGCTTACAGAAAGAAGAACGTGCTAAAGGCGGCGTGCTCGACATGGAAACGGAAATTGTCTCCGGCATTACCGCTTACAAAGCTGCCTACATGGGCGAAGGCACTAAGGATCTCGAAAAGGTTGTCGGTTTGCAAACTGACAAGCCCTTAAAGCGTGCTTTTATGCCTTTTGGCGGCATCAAGATGGCCGAACAAGCTTGTGAAACCTACGGCTATAAGCCCAATCCTAAGTTCCACAAGATTTTCACGGAATACCATAAGACTCATAACCAGGGTGTGTACGATGCCTATACGCCTGAAATGCGTCTTGCCCGCAAAAACAAGATCATTACGGGTTTGCCTGACACCTATGGCCGTGGCCGTATTGTCGGTGACTACCGTCGTGTTGCCCTTTACGGTATCGACTTTTTGATTGCCAAAAAGAAAGAAGACATGGCCCATTGCGGATGCGGCATGATGACCGACGAAATCATTCGTCAGCGTGAAGAAATCACCGATCAAATTCGCGCCCTCATGCAGATGAAGGAAATGGCTGCCGACTACGGTTATGACATTTCTGTTCCGGCCAAGAACGCTCGCGAAGCTGTTCAATGGCTCTACTTTGGTTACTTAGCCGCTATTAAAACTCAAAATGGCGCTGCCATGTCTGTCGGCCGAATTTCCACGTTCTTGGATATCTACATTCAACGTGATTTGGCTGAAGGCACGCTCACGGAATCCGAAGCCCAGGAATTGATTGACCACTTGGTGCTCAAATTCCGTATGGTGAAATTTGCTCGTATTCCGTCCTATAACCAATTGTTCTCGGGCGACCCGGTGTGGGCTACTTTGGAAGTGGCAGGCCTTGGTATGGACGGCCGCTCCATGGTCACCAAGAATGACTTCCGCTTCTTGCATACCCTTGAAAATATGGAACCGTCGCCGGAACCGAATTTGACGATTCTGTACACGAAGCACCTGCCGAAAGCTTTCCGTGACTACGCCGCGAAGATTTCCATCAACACGTCTTCTGTTCAATATGAAAACGATGATGTGATGCGCCCGATCTGGGGTGATGATTACTCCATCTGCTGCTGCGTATCTGCTACGGAAACCGGTAAGGAAATGCAGTTTTTCGGTGCTCGTGCCAATTTGGCAAAGTGCATGCTCTACGCTATTAATGGCGGCGTTGACGAACAAACACTCATGCAAGTGGGCCCCGAATTGCGCCCGATCACTTCCGAATACCTCGACTACGACGAAGTGATGGAACGCTTTGACAAGATGATGGATTGGTTGGCCGGTCTCTACGTGAACACCCTCAACCTGATCCACTACATGCACGACAAGTACTACTATGAAGCTGCAGAGTTGGCCTTGATTGATACGGACGTGCGTCGTACGTTTGCGACCGGTATCGCTGGTTTCTCGCATGTAGTGGACTCCCTTTGCGCCATTAAGTACGCTAAGGTCAAGACCGTGCGTAACGAACAAGGTGTGGTCATTGGTTACGAAACCGAAGGCGACTTCCCGCGCTACGGTAACGATGATGAACGTGCGGACTCCATCGCCGTGTGGCTCTTGAAGACCTTCATGAAGAAGCTTCGCAAGTTCCACACGTACCGCAACTCCGAACCGACCACTTCGATTTTGACGATTACGTCCAATGTTGTGTACGGTAAGGCTACGGGCGATCTTCCGGATGGCCGCAAGTCCGGCGAGCCTCTCTCTCCGGGTGCTAACCCCAGCTACGGCGCGGAACAAAACGGTTTGCTTGCCTCGTTGAATTCTGTGGCTAAGCTTCCCTATGAATACGCTTTGGACGGCATCTCCAACACGCAAACCATTAGCCCCGACGCTCTCGGCCATTCGCTTGAAGAACGCGTCAACAATTTGGTGCGTGTGATGGACGGTTATTTCGAACGCGGTGCCCATCATCTCAATGTCAACATTTTCGGTACGGAAAAGTTGATCGATGCAATGGAACACCCGGAAAAACCTGAATATGCGAACTTCACGATTCGTGTGTCCGGCTACGCTGTCAAGTTCATTGACTTGACCCGCGAACAACAACTCGACGTGATTTCTCGTACCTGCCACAAAGCGATGTAATTTGACAAACCGCACGCCATCAGTCCGCACAACGCGGATTGAGCGGCGTGCATTTTTTTGTGATTGTCATGACTCTTGCACATGTTCACTCTTATGAAACGTTCGGCTCTGTAGACGGCCCCGGCGTGCGTTTTGTTCTCTTCTTACAAGGCTGCAAAATGCGTTGTCAGTACTGTCACAACCCTGACACATGGAAAATGGGAATCGGCGAACAAAAAAGTGCTCGCGAGATCTTAGACTTTGCCTTGCGCTACAAGTCATATTGGGGAGAAGACGGCGGAATTACTGTCAGCGGCGGGGAGCCGTTGCTGCAAATTGATTTCCTTTTAGAATTTTTCAAAATGGCCAAGGCCGAAGGGATACATACCACCATTGATACAGCCGGCTGGCCTTTTACCCGAAAAGAGCCATTCTTTTCCAAATTTAAAGAGCTGATGCAATTGACCGATTTGGTTATGCTCGACATTAAGCATATTGACGATGTCAAACATCGGGAATTGACCAAACAGTCCAATGCAACCATTTTGGATTGTGCTCATTACTTAGACGAGATCCATAAAGATGTTTGGATTCGCCATGTGTTGGTTCCTGGACGCACCGACGAAGATGAAGCACTCCAAAAGCTCTCTGATTTTATTTCCACTCTCCACAATGTTAGAAAAGTGGAAGTATTGCCCTACCATTCTTTCGGCATGTACAAATGGGAAGAGTTGGGGTTGAAGTATGAACTCAAGGATACGCCGGCTCCGTCTACTGAGCGGGTGATTAATGCTGAGAAAATCCTGAAGACGTCTTCTTATCGTTAACATCCGAAAGCCATCTCTAAAGGCGTGCTCGTCATAATTTCAGGCTGAACGTGTTTTGGATGTATATGATTGCCCGGAGCCCGCTACGGATAGCTGCAAGCGCGGAGTCGTCGTGGGCGAAATTAAGACCCATCTGAGATTAATTCTTACATAAATTGAAATTTCTGAATTGGCGGGCGATCGTAAGACACCTCAGGAAATTTTTGACGAATAGTCAATTCTTACCCCAGAACCAACCATTCTTCACTTGACCTGTTTAAGGTAGCCTCCCGAAGAATCTCGGGAGGC
>ENA-UONW01004345-UONW01004345.1-human-gut-metagenome-genome-assembly--contig:-CS52-NODE-4345-length-10452-cov-6.086660_pt1 | contig 10452 bp, 9 predicted proteins | sample MGYA00242463_ERZ724010 | MGnify/ENA metagenome assembly ERZ724010 | reverse complement strand
TCTTGAATATGATAATCAAGCTAAGCGTATGGCTAATGAATTGTATAATGCAAATGCGATGATGATTGTCAAGATTAGTATTGATGCAAGAAACCAGTGCAGTTCACCGTCTTTTATAAGTTTTTTATATTTTCCATTCAAGGCAAAATAGTATAGAGAAAAATTTACGCCGGATAGAATCATAAATATTGATATGACATATTCTATGTAAGGTGAGTTCCAGTATGATATGCTGTCTTGTTTTGTGGAATATCCTCCCGTTGCTGTTGTGGAAAATGACTGGCATAATGCATCAAACAAATTCATATCTCCCAACATCAATAGTATTGTTTCCAATAATGTCAACACTATATATATAAGCCATAAGTAACGTGCCATAACTTTTGCTTTGGGATGAATCTTGTCGTGCGTTACACCTGTTGCTTCCGATAAGAAAAGCAATTGGCAGCTTCCGCTTAATAATGGAAGAGAAGCAATTGTAAAAAGAACAATGCCGAGCCCACCTATCCACTGTGTAAAACTGCGCCAGAATAGTAATCCTTTAGGCAACGATTCTATATTATCTAGGATTGTAGCTCCGGTGGTTGTAAAACCAGACATTGTTTCAAAAAAGGCATCGGCTATTGATGGTATATATCCGCTTAGATAGAACGGCAACATGCCGAGAAGGGTAAACATTATCCATGTGGTGCTTACGATGCAGTATCCTTCACGTCTGGATATATTGTTCACCTTGCGATTACCGACAAGAACCATTGTACCTCCAATGGCGATGTTGATCAGCATTGTCCATATAAAATAAATATAACTGCTCTCATGATAAATAGCAGAAACGCCGGCACAAATAGCAAATAAGCCAGCCTCGACTAAAATCAAAATGCCTAAAATGTAAGAAACCGTTCTGAAATTTATTAGGCTATTGTCCCTTTTTTTAAAGTAAAATGAGTTAGCTTGACAAAAGTATTTCATATCGCATTATCTTTTGTGAATATAAAAAACAAAAGATATGCCAATTTGATAGACGTTTTACTAATGTGTTAATAAACAAGATGTTAGTGATTTGTTTGGAATGCATATATAATTAAACCTTCTCATTATGATATACATTTATTTTCATTTTGAGAATAACTCTGAATGTCTTTCATGATAATATAAGCTGTATATCTATGTTTTAAGAGACAATTTTATGCATCAGTAAAGGTTTCTTGAATTTATACAATATACCCGATTTTTATGTGAAAAATGTAATTATCATATTTTTTATTAATCCTATTCCTCAATATGGCATAGTTCCTATAATACATTTGCAGTGTCACAGATGATGACCTGATAGAGGTTATAGGACCTCAATGGGGTAAAAGATGAAATATGTCGGTTTGCAAAAAATATATGGTCTTACTATAAAATGTCAGATAATGCACTATAAATCAGATATCAATTTCACTGCAATGAACTTCGAGACAGCCATTTCCAAACGTGCTTCAATGTGTGAAGTAGATGGTTATATGTGAATGTGTTTGTTTGTATAACCAACTTTTGTATTTAAATAAAAACGTATCTTTGTATTTAGTAAAAAGGTATATAAAATCAATTAATTTATGATACAAATTCTTGTAATAGATGATGAAGAACCCATTCGTAAACTATTAGCTCGAATTATAGAATTAGAAGGTTATAAAGTGTCGACTGCGAGTTGTTGCAGTGAAGCATTGCAGCAGTTGCGTAAACAGCAGTACGACGTTATTCTTTGTGATGTGTTTTTACCTGATGGCAATGGCGTAGATTTTATTTCTGATATAAAAAAGTGTTCCAGTGATGCCGCAATAATATTATTAACAGCACATGGCAATATTCAGGATGGGGTACAAGCAATCAAGAATGGAGCTTTTGACTATATCACGAAAGGTGATGATAACCGTAAAATTATCCCTACTATAAATCGTGCTGTTGATGAAACCGAGAAAAATAAAGGTAAGAAAACGACTTCCGTGGCTTATTCTTTTGATTCCATTGTAGGAAATTCAAAAGAACTCAAGCAGGCTATAGCATTGGCACAGAAAGTTTCAAAGACCGATGCCGCAGTTTTACTGACCGGAGAAACTGGAACTGGTAAAGAAGTTTTTGCTCATGCCATACATCAGGCCAGTAAAAGAGCCGCACACCCTATTGTAGATATAAATTGTTCGGCTTTTAGTAAGGACTTGTTGGAAAGTGAATTGTTCGGCTACAAGGCCGGTGCTTTTACCGGTGCATTAAGGGATAAAAAAGGTTTGTTTGAAGTTGCTGACCATGGAACTATTTTTTTAGATGAAATAGGAGAGATGGCTTTTGACCTTCAGGCTAGGCTTTTGCGTGTCTTGGAAACTGGAGAGTATATAAAGATAGGTGATACCAAACCGACAAAGGTGGATGTCAGAATCATATCAGCGACGAACAGGGACTTAAAGAAAGAGATAGATAATGGCAACTTCCGCGAAGATTTATATTTCCGTTTATCTGTTTTTCAGATAAGTTTGCCTCCGTTGCGTGAAAGGAAGGATGACATTGAAAGTCTTTCATATATGTTTATGGACAAATTTGCCAATCAACTTAAAAAGAAAATTACTGGAATAACTCCAGAAGTACTTGATATATTAAAGAATGCAAAGTGGAAAGGAAATGTAAGAGAACTTAGAAATGTAATCGAAAGATGTTCTATTGTATGCGAAGGGCAGATAACATTTGAAGATTTGCCTTTGGATTTACAAAGATCTAAATCAGATGTTGCACCTGAAAAAGACAGCTTTGAATTGGCAGAAATCGAAAGGATGCATATCACTAAGGTGTTGCAATATACAAATGGCAATAAAACAGAAGCGGCACGTCTTTTGAAAATAGGATTGGCTACCCTTTATCGTAAGATTGAAGCATATAAGATAAATGTGCGATTATAAAAATAAACTGTTTCATAGAGTGTGTCTTATTTGATAAACAATAAATGTCCTATTGATTCTCAAACTTACCCAAAAACTCACTAAAACAACAAAGGCTGCAACGTCTGGAAAACAGAACGTTACAGCCTTTGTTTATAATTTATTCCTTACAGAATTTTTTGTGTTAATCTTCAACTGCTGCCTGAGCCGCTGCGAGGCGTGCGATAGGTACTCTGAATGGAGAGCATGATGCGTAGTTCATTCCGACCTTTGCGCAGAACTTGACTGAGCTTGGTTCACCTCCGTGCTCACCGCAGATACCTGTGCGGAGTCCTGGGCGAACTGAGCGTCCCTTTTCTACGGCCATCTTGATGAGCTGACCCACACCGTTCTGGTCAAGAACCTGGAATGGATCGACCTTGAGAATCTTCTTCTCCAGGTATACTGGGAGGAAGCTGGCGATGTCGTCGCGAGAGTATCCGAATGTCATCTGAGTGAGGTCGTTTGTTCCGAATGAGAAGTATTCAGCTTCGCTGGCAATCTTGTCGGCTGTCAGTGCGGCACGCGGAATTTCAATCATTGTACCGATTTCGAAGTCTACTCTGATGCCTTCTTCTGCGAATACCTCTTCTGCAACCTTCTGGATAACTTCCTTCTGCTGCTTGAATTCGTAGAGGATACCGATGAGCGGAACCATGATTTCAGGCATAGGATGCTTTCCTTCCTTCTTCAGTTCGCATGCTGCGCTGAGGATTGCGCGTGTCTGCATGGCTGTGATTTCAGGGAATGTGATACCGAGACGGCAACCGCGGTGTCCGAGCATTGGGTTGTGCTCGCAGAGGCTTTCTACTCGCTTGCAGATTTCCTTTACGCTGATGCCCATTTCTTCGGCCATAATCTTCTGTCCCTTTTCATCGTGAGGAACGAACTCGTGCAATGGTGGGTCGAGCAGACGGATGTTTACTGGATAGCCGTCCATAGCTTCGAGGATTCCCTTGAAGTCTGCCTTCTGGTAAGGAAGCAGTTTTTCGAGAGCCTTTTCGCGGCCTTCCTTAGTGTCGGCAAGAATCATTTCGCGCATTGCGATAATTTTCTTGTCTTCGAAGAACATGTGCTCTGTACGTGTCAGACCGATACCTTTGGCTCCGAATGTGCGGGCAACTCTTGCATCGTGAGGAGTGTCGGCATTTGTTCTTACCTGAAGCACTGTATACTTGTCGCAGAGGTCCATGAGTTTCTTGAAGTCTCCGGACAGTTCGGCTGCCTTTGTAGGAACCTGTCCTTTGTATACCTGACCTGTAGAACCGTTGATAGAGATGTAGTCACCTTCCTTGAATACTTCGTTCTCGATTTCTACAGTTCTGTTCTTGTAGTCGACGTTGATTGCGCCTGCACCGGATACACAGCATTTGCCCATACCTCTTGCAACAACGGCTGCGTGTGATGTCATACCGCCACGTGCTGTGAGGATACCTTCGGCTGCCGACATTCCGGCAAGGTCTTCCGGTGAAGTCTCAATGCGGACCATCACAACCTTGTGGCCGTCGGCGTGCCATTTTTCTGCATCTTCTGCGAAGAATACAATCTGACCTGTTGCTGCACCAGGAGAAGCAGGAAGTCCCTGAGTGAGCACCTTTGCCTTCTTGAGCTTTTCCTTGTCGAAGATAGGGTGGAGGAGTTCGTCGAGCTTGTTTGGCTCGCATCTGAGCAATGCAGTCTTTTCGTCAATCAGACCTTCGTCAACGAGGTCCATTGCAATCTTGACCATTGCTGTACCTGTGCGCTTTCCGTTACGAGTCTGGAGGAACCACAGTTTGCCTTCCTGTACGGTGAACTCCATATCCTGCATGTCGCGGTAGTGCTTTTCGAGCTTGTCCTGAATCTGGTCGAGTTCGGCGTAGATTTCAGGCATGGCCTCTTCCATTGAAGGATATTTCTTTGCACGTTCTTCTTCGCTTATTCCCTGCAGTTTTGCCCAGCGTCTTGAGCCTTCGAGTGTAATCTGCTGAGGTGTGCGTATACCTGCAACGACGTCTTCTCCCTGAGCGTTTACGAGATATTCTCCGTTGAATATGTTTTCGCCTGTAGCAGCGTCACGGCTGAAGCATACACCTGTTGCAGATGTTTCTCCCATGTTTCCGAATACCATGGCCATGACAGAAACGGCTGTTCCCCATTCGTCAGGTATGCCTTCCATCTTTCTGTAGAGGATGGCTCTCTCGTTCATCCAGCTTCTGAACACGGCGCAGATTGCACCCCAGAGCTGTACCATAGGATCGTCAGGGAAGTCGCTTCCTGTCTGAGCCTTGATGGCTTCCTTGAATCGTTTTACGAGAAGCTTGAGTTCTTCAACGCTGAGATCTTTGTCGAGCTTGACGCCTCTGATTTTCTTTACTTCGTCTATTATGGCTTCGAACGGGTCGATGTCGTCTTTGTTTACCGGCTTCATGCCGAGAACCACGTCACCGTACATCTGCACGAAGCGTCTGTATGAGTCGTATGCAAAGTGAGGGTTGTTGGTTTTCTTGATGAGTCCTTCAACAACGGTGTCGTTGAGTCCTAGGTTGAGGATTGTGTCCATCATGCCAGGCATTGACGCTCTTGCGCCTGAACGTACAGACACGAGCAGTGGATTCTCAACGTCGCCGAACTTGCAGTTCATAAGTGTTTCGATGTGTTTTACGGCATTGATGACTTCGTCTTTCAGTATTTCAACGATTTTGTCCTGTCCTACCTTGTAGTATTCATTGCAGACGTCAGTTGTAATAGTGAAGCCAGGAGGGACCGGAACACCGATAAGATTCATTTCTGCCAGGTTTGCCCCCTTACCTCCAAGTTGTTCTCTCATCTGTGCATTGCCTTCAGCATGTCCATTGCCGAAGGTGTAAACTCTTTTTTCACTCATATTTGAAATTTTTGATAATAAAAATTTAAGGTTAATAGCTTTTAATCATTAGTTTTTTTGTATAAGCAAATTAAGTCTTTTGAGTTAATAAAACCAAATATAATCGGTGCTTTTTTTAATATATATGTCAAAAAGATTTTTTTTGCCTGTAGTTTATGCTAAAAAACAGTTATTGTTATTCCTGTTTGTTGTCGCGGATGCTTTTTTTGTGTTAAAAATTTTTTTTGCCCTGTCGTTTTCTTTTTGTGTACCCGTTTTTGTCGACATTGATTTTGTCTGCAGACTGTAGGAACCGTATGTTTCTGTTCTTATTTAATTTTTATTAGTTTTGCAGATATAATAAGGTATATACGCTATGTCAACATTGGATATTGGAAAGTTAGGGCCGTCGGCAGATGTACAGATACCATATGCCGACGGTGGAGTGAGGGCCGGATTTCCGTCGATGGCCCAGGATACAGTCGACCGCAGTCTTGACCTCAATGCACTGGTCATGTCGCATCCCAGTACCACTTTCTGTGCTCGTGTCAAGGGCGACAGTATGATTGGTGCCGGAGTACACGACGGCGACATTCTTGTCATCGACCGTTCCCTCGAACCGCGTGACGGTGACATGGCTGTATGCTTTGTTGACGGCGAGTTCACTCTGAAGTTCATCGAAATATCCGACGACTGCATCTGGCTACGTCCTGCCAATCCCGATTATCCTAAGATAAAGGTTACCGAGGACAACGATTTCGTTGTCTGGGGCGTCGTAACCTATACTATATATAAACGCAGGTAATAGTGTGCGTTACAGCGTATTAAAATTCGTATTATTATATTGTATTCTCCTTTATGTTCGGTTTGATTGACTGCAACAGTTTCTTTGCCTCGTGCGAACTTATTTTCCGTCCCGACCTTCGCGGAAAGCCGGTTGTCGTGCTCAGCAGCAACGACGGCTGTATCGTTGCGCTTACTCCAGAGGCCAAGGCCGTAGGACTGAAACGCGGCAATCCGCTGTTTCAGGTTTCCGACATAGTCAAGAAATACGATGTGGCCGTCTTTTCAAGCAACTACGAACTCTATGCCGACATTTCCTCACGTGTGATGAGCGTAATAGCCGAAGAGGCCGGACGCATAGACATATATTCGATTGACGAGGCGTTCATCGATATCGATACACCTGATTCCGTGAAGGCCGTCGACAGGATGCGCAGCCTCAGGCGTGCCATCATGAAAGGAGTGGGCATACCCGTGTCCATCGGCATTGCCCCTACGCGCACTCTCGCCAAGGTGGCGAACCACTATGCCAAGGCCTATCCCAACTACCACGGTGTGTGCTGTATCGACAGCGAAGAAAAGCGCGTGAAGGCACTGAAGCTTTTCCCGGTTGACGATGTATGGGGCATCGGACGCCGCAACATGAAGATAATGCAGTACAACGGCATACGCACCGCCTACGGTTTCACTCAGATGAGCGAGACATGGGTCAAGGCCAATTTTCAGCTTCAGGGAGTGCGTACGTGGAAGGAGCTTCGCGGTGTGCCGTGCAAAGACCTTTCGGACATGTCTGAAAAGAAAAGCATCTGTGTCAGCCGTTCTTTCGGTACAATGATTTCCGAATATAGTTCGTTGGCCGAAAGCGTGGCCAATTTCGCTTCGTCGTGTGCAGAGAAACTGCGCCGTCAGCATTCAGTAGCATCGTGCCTCACCGTGTTCATCAATACCAACCGTCACCGCGAGGACCTTCAGCAGTACGGCAACATGCGTACAGTCTGCATGCCCGTGCCGACATCTTACACAGGTGAGATTGTCACTTACGCCCTTGCAGCGCTGAAACTTATCTACCGTCCCGGCTATATGTACAAGAAGAGCGGGGTGGTGCTCTCCGGCATATCGGCCGACAACGGCATACAGCAGAGCCTTTTCGACGGACTCGACCGATCGAAGATGAACCGCATCACCAAGGCTGTCGACAGCATAAACCGTGTCTACGGACGCGACACTGTGCATCTGGCCATACAGCGCGGTTCTGATTCGGACTGGAACGCAAGGCGCGAACATCGTTCGCCTCATTACACCACAGATTTCGACGACATAATCACCGTTACTTCAGGCTGAAAAATCTGCCGTCTTTCCCTGCTTCTATCTTGTACTTACAAAATCATTCTCATGCCCATTTTTCCCACTTCGGGCGCCTATCCTGAAATCTTCGGGCGCTCGCAGAGGTGTTTCTGAGGGCTCGTAATTATATTTCCGAGCGCCCGCAGAGTTCTTTTTGAGCGCTCGCAGTCGATTTTCCTGGCGCCCGCGGCTATCGTCCTGCTTGCGTACACATATAAAAATAAAGGCGGCCGGTGTGCGCCGTGCGCACTTCCGACCGCCTTTAGGGTGTTGCATTTTTATATTCTTTCTTTTGTTTTGCAGTTTGTTTCAGCCTCTCAGTCCTCCGACGTGAACAATCCTGATGGTATTTTTCTTTTCAGTACCTCCAGGTCGAAATCCTTGCCAGAGATGATGCCCAGTCCCCGCAGATGATATTCCACTGTCTTGCGGGCAAGTTCCGGATGGTTGTTTTCCTCGCTCAGATGGCAGAGCCATACGCGTTTGAGATTCTCGTGGAAGCATTCGCCCAAGGTTTCGGCTGTCTGTGTGTTGCACATGTGTCCGAATCCGCCCCTTATTCTGTCCTGCAGCGGTTTAGGATATTTGCCGTTTTCGAGCATCTCCGCATCGTAGTTGGCTTCTATTACCAGATAGTTGCTCTGCAAAATGAATTTTTTTATGTCGTCTGTCGGACTTCCTATGTCGGTCATGAGAGTGAACACGTCGTTGCCGAAATCAATGCTGTAGCCGATGTTTTCGGATGCATCGTGCGGAATCTCGAATGTCGTTATGTGCAGGTCGTCAATGTTGAAGTCCTTGCCTACCTCGATGATTTTTACGCACGATGGGTCTACCTTTTTCGTCGTATGGTAGTTTCTTCTGATTCCGTTGTGTATTTTTTCGGTGGTGTATACGGGTATGTTGAATTCGTTGCTCAGATGGCCCACAGCCTTTATGTGGTCAGTGTGGTCGTGAGTGACGAGTATGGCTTTCAGAGAGCTGAATTTCAGTCCGTATTCCTTGAAATGGCGCTTCATGCGGCGTATGCCTACGCCTGCATCTATGAGGACTGATGTATTGCCATTGCTTATGTAGTAGCAGTTTCCGCAACTGCCGCTTCCGAAACTGAGGAACTGAAACATGATTGGATTAAATTTTTTTATGTCTATAGTGCAAATTTATGCATATTTGCTGGAATTTCCGAATAAAATCGGCTGTTTCCACAGTGGATTTACGATTAATGGCTAGTTGGCAGGAGTTGGTCTGTACAATTGTATCGGTTGTTTTATTTATAAGAATGTGGATTAGTGTTGTATATATTATAATTTTAGTATTTTTGTAATTGTTAGATTCTCAATCCTATTGGGATTTTATGCTTGTGGGCAAAGCTCCTTGTTTTGGTTTAGGATGTAACTAAGACTATACCTGAGAAAACGATGAGCAGATTTGTTGTAGTATGAAAAACAATGGCAATTAAAACTCAAGATATATGAAACAATCAATTACAGCATTTGTTATATGTGTCTTGCTGGGTGCTTCTCGAGCAACGGCCCAGACAAATGATAATAGTAGTTTTGCTGAACCTTTTGAGGACGACAATCACAAAACGGAAATAAGTCTTTCTGCTGGATTGGATATATCCAAATATAGCGAAAAACCGAGTGCTGAAAGTCTAAAAAACAAATTCGGATTTAACTTCGGCGTCGGTGCGAATTTTCCATTATATTATTTCAGGAGTGATTGCGGTCTGCGTCTGCAGACTGGGCTGTTCGTTGAAAATAAAGGTGTGAAAGAAGTGTATGATGACGGAGATATAACGTATAACACCACTTATCTGCAGATTCCAATAATGGCTGAATTCCGTAGTGAGGTGGCAATGAATACAAATGTATTTATAAATGTAGGACCATATTTTGCCTGCGGCATTGACGGAAGCTACGAATCCAATTCTTCAGTTTTGCCTTCGGGTTCGCTGTTTACAGATATATTTTCGCGTTTTGATTGCGGACTGACATATGGTGCCGGTGTCATATATAAGAAGGTGAAATTTGGCGTATGGTACGAAACCGGTTTTGTGAATTTTTCTAATGTAGACGAATTCTCATATAAGACGAGAAATCTGCAGTTCTCTTTGTCTTACATTTTTTAATGTATCTCATAACCGGTGTGTCATTTGTGTGTTGTGCCGTAATTTGTATTTGCAGTTCTGCATAGATGGGGAACATATTTTTCTCGTCGTGGCAGAACTGTATTGTGTTTTACAACAGTAGAATTTTATTTATGTAATGTGTCGTGTATTTGCTGTTCTTTTTATTTAAATATAATGTGTTAGTAATTTTTTTGTACTTTTGTATATATAATTATTGTGCCGTAATTAATTGAATTTATGGGAAATACAAATATATATGAAGAATATGTAGAGTTGCTTAAGGCTAATAAGAATCTTATTCTTACTGGGGCTCCAGGTACGGGAAAAACGTATTTGGCAAAGAAGATTGCAGAGACTATGGGTGCTGAATATGAGTTCGTTCAGTTTCATCCGTCTTA
>ENA-UONW01004344-UONW01004344.1-human-gut-metagenome-genome-assembly--contig:-CS52-NODE-4344-length-10452-cov-7.743003_pt1 | contig 10452 bp, 7 predicted proteins | sample MGYA00242463_ERZ724010 | MGnify/ENA metagenome assembly ERZ724010 | reverse complement strand
CCGCTGCCGGGATGGCCGCCGCGCCCGAAGCGGGTTATGATGAGGAGAAGCAGAATGATAAAGATGATGACCGGCAGGAACGAATCGGCTCTCCCCGTTCTGCGGCGGGAAGCACGGGCCGGGGCTTTCGGCTGATTTTCCGGCGCCTTGCCGGTGACGAAGCGTTGCACCTCCCCCACGGCGAAGAGGACGCCGTCGGTGTAGCGGTTTTCGCGGAAGAAGGGAGCGAGGCCGCGGATGATGTCCCCGGCGCGGGCGTCGTTGATGTCGCCCTCCCAGCCGTAACCGATTTCGAGGCGCATCGCGCGGTCGCGCAGCGCGATGATCAGGATGGCCCCGTCATCCTTGCCTTTGCGGCCGATTTTCCACTGATCCATGACGCGGATGCCGAACTCCTCGATGGGAGTGCCGTCGAGCGTGTCGACCGTGAGCACCGCCATCTGTCCGCCGCCGGTGGCGGTTTCCAGGGCGCGGATGGCCGCATCGATCTTCTCCGCTCCGGAGGCGCCGAAGATCTTCGCCTGATCGACTACCCGCCCGGTGAGTTGCGGCACCTTCGGTTCCGCAGCGGCCAGTCCGATCAGCAGTCCGAACAGGAGAAGCGAAAACAGATGTTTCATGCGAGGCCCCTTCCCCGGTTCAGAAGTTCACCGCAGGCGGCGTTGCGACGGCGGCGCTTCCGGCGGGCGGCTGGAAGTACTCCGCCGGCTTGAATCCGAGCCCGGGCACGAAGAGCGAACCGGGGAACTTGCGGATGGCGGCGTTGAATTCCCGCACAACCTGATTGTAACGGGTGCGGGCGACGCTGATCCGGTTCTCGGTTCCGGCCAGTTCGTCCTGAAGGCGCAGGAAGTTCTCGCTTGCCTTGAGGTTCGGATAGTTTTCGGCGATGGCGAGCAGCCGCCCGAGGACCCCTTCGAGCTGCGAACCGGCTTCCGCCTTGGCTGCCGGCCCCTTTGCCGCGAGAAGACGACTGCGCGCGGCGGCGATTTCGGAGAAGATCTTCTCCTCGTGTTTCGCATAGCCTTTGACGGTGTTCACGAGGTTCGGAATGAGATCGGTGCGGCGCTGGAGCTGGGTTTCGATCTGGCTCCAGTTTTCGCGCACCTGCTCGTCGCGTTCAATCAACCCGTTGCGGATCGAAATCGCGGCGATGACAGTGATGACGATGACGGCGGCGACGACGCCGAAGGTGATCCAGAGAGCTTTCATGCGAAGGGTTTCCTTATATTGAATTCAAGCTATGCTACAAAATACTCCATATGGAGCTTTTTTCAATCCGGGAGCCGGCGGGATGGATTGATTTTTCCAAAAAGAGCACTATCTTTATCTCGTTGAACGGAACATGCGGTTCCGATGGGCGAACGATCAAAGAGGAGGTGTCACCATGTCCGAAATCAGTGAGGTCCATGCCAGAGAGATTCTGGACTCCCGCGGCAATCCCACCATCGAGGTGGAGATCGAACTGGAATCCGGTGCGGTCGGGACGGCCGCGGTTCCGTCGGGAGCGTCCACCGGCGAGAATGAGGCGCTTGAACTGCGCGACGGCGACAAGAAGCGCTATGGCGGCAAAGGAGTGCTCAAGGCGGTCGAGAACGTCAATGAGAAGATCTTCCCCGAAGTCGAAGGGATGGAGGCTCTCGACCAGATCGGCATCGATCAGACGATGATCGAGCTTGACGGAACGCCGACCAAGGAGAAGCTCGGAGCGAATGCGATTCTCGGCGTCTCACTGGCGGTGGCGCACGCGGCGGCGGCGGAGCTGGATCTGCCGCTCTTCCGCTACATCGGCGGGGTCAACGGCAAGGTTCTCCCGGTGCCGATGATGAACATCATCAACGGCGGTTCGCACTCCGACGCGCCGATCGCCTTTCAGGAGTTCATGATCCGTCCGGTCGGTGCGGACTCCTTCCATGAAGGGCTCCGGATGGGGGCGGAAACCTTCCACGCGCTCAAGAAGATTCTCAAGGAGAAGGGACTTTCGACCGCGGTCGGTGACGAGGGCGGTTTCGCGCCCACCTTCCAGGGCGGAACCGAGGAGGCGCTCGATTCGATCATCAAGGCGATCGATCTGGCAGGATACAAGCCGGGACAGGATATCATGATCGGGCTGGACTGCGCTTCGAGCGAATTCTACAAAAAAGGCATTTACGACTACACGAAGTTCGAGGGGAATTCCGCGCCGAAGCGGGATGCCGCCGCACAGGTGGAGTACCTCGAAAAACTGATCCGTCTCTATCCGATCGATTCGATCGAAGACGGCATGGCCGAATCCGACTGGGATGGCTGGCGCCTGCTGACCGAGAAGATCGGCGACCGCTGTCAGCTGGTCGGCGACGATCTCTTCGTCACCAACGTCAAATATCTGGCGAAGGGGATCGAACTCGGCGCCGCCAACTCCATTCTGATCAAGGTCAATCAGATCGGCACGCTGACCGAGACGCTGGATGCGATCGAGATGGCGCACCGGGCCGGTTACACCGCCGTGGTCAGCCACCGTTCCGGCGAGACCGAGGATACCACGATCGCGGACATCGCCGTGGCGACCAACGCCGGGCAGATCAAAACCGGTTCGCTGTCGCGTACCGACCGGATCTGCAAATACAACCAGCTGCTGCGCATCGAGGAAATGCTCGGCGATCTCGCCTGCTACGGAAACTGAAACGCCGTTTCCGGTCTCTAAATAACGGGAGCCGGTTCTCCGCAATGGAGGCCGACTCCCGTTTTATTTGACTTTCCGCCTTGTCAAATGACCGGATGTTTTTCGTTGAAATTGTTGGCTATAATGTTGTTATATGCATTGCCCGGTAAAAGATCCATTGTTCCGTCACTTTTCCGTCACTTTTCCGTCACTTTTCCGGACGGATCTGCCGCCCAGCGCGATGGCGAGGATCAGAAAGAAGGCGAGGCAGTAGGGGTAGCAGAGGAATTTCAGCACTTCGAAGGCGGAGACCGCCGCGGTTCCTCCGGCCAGACCGACTGCGGCGAGCACCTGCGCCCCGTAGGGGAGAATTCCCTGAACGATGCAGCTGGAGCTGTCGAGGATGCTGGCCGACCGCTCCGGGGCGACGCCGTAACGGCGGGAGATGTCGCGGGCGATGGGACCGGCGATGACGATGGCGACGGTGTTGTTGGCGGTGAAGAGGTTGACGGCCGAAACCAGGAGTGCGATGCCGTATTCGGCGCCGCGGCGGCCGTGGATGCCGCGTTCGATGACGCGGAGCATGTATTCGATGCCGCCGTTGTAGCGGATTACCTTGAGCAGGCCGCCGGCAAGCAGGGCGACGATCAGCGTTTCGGACATGCTGAGCGCGCCTTTTCCGGCGGCGTCCAGGAACTGCCAGAAGTCGAAGCTGCCGCAGCCGAGGCCGACGATTCCTGCGAAGAGGGTGCCGAAGGCGAGCAGCGCCATCACGTTGACGCCGAAAAGAGCCAGGATCAGCACCGAGAGATAGGGCAGCACGCGGAGAACGGTGCTGAAATGGATTGCGGCGGGTGCGGGAGCCGCGCCGCCCGGGCTGAGCAGGAAGAAGACGATGAGCGCGGCGGCGGCGGCGGGGAGAGCGATGCGGAAGTTCGCCCGGAACTTCTCGCGCATTTCGACCCCCTGCGTGCGGGTGGCGGCGATGGTGGTATCGGAGATCATCGAGAGGTTGTCGCCGAACATGGCGCCGCCGACCACGGCGCCGAGGCTGAGGCCGGCGGAGAGGTCGAGATTGGCGGTGAGTCCGACGGCGATGGGGGCGAGGGCGACGATGGTTCCGACAGAGGTGCCGACGGCGAGCGAGATGAAACAGGCGACGAGGAAGAGTCCGCCGACCAGCAGACTGGGGGGGACGAAGGTGAGGGCGAGCTGGATGGTCGCGTCGACGGCGCCCATCGCCTTGGCGGTGCCGGCGAAGGCTCCGGCGAGGATGAAGATGAGACACATCACCATGATGTCGACGTTGCCCATGCCGTGGGCGAAGAGTTCGATCTTGCTGCGCAGCGACGCCTTGTGGCTGAGGAAGAGCGAGGTGGCGGAGGCGACGAGGAAGGCGACGGGCATGGGGACCTTGTAGAAGTCGCCGGAGACGATGGAGAGCCCGAGATAAAAGACGAGGAAGACGGCGAAGGGGATCAGCGCGCGGGCGCGCGGTTCGCGGTTGACGGAAAAATCTTCGATATCCATGAGCACACTTTCCCGGTCGAAACGAAATGATGAAATACAACTTCGTTAATATAACCGGGAAAGTGCCTGAATTCCAGAGCCGCGGCGGAGAATCTGCCGGGAATTGCCGTCGCGCCCTCCGGCGGATTCCGCCGGAGAGCTATCGAAGCGGTCTGTATTCAGTCGAGGTATTTCCGAATGGTTTCTGCGGACTTTCGAGTTGCTGCCAGCGGTTCTTCTCCCTCGTATTCGATACAGGCGGAGCCGTCGAAGTTCAGATGCCGAAATTTTTCCAATACGGTCGGCAGGTCCAGACATCCTTCTCCAATGGGAGTATTAATCCATTGGCCATTGCGTTCAAAGATAAAATCCTTGAAGTGGATGCCTCGGATCCGGGGGCCGAATGTTTCCAGCCAATCCAGAGGTTTTCCTCCGGACTGGATACACCAAGCGGTGTCAAAACAGAGACCAAGCCACTCCGGACTGCGGTTGAGAATGTAGTCGACCATCGTGAAACTGCCGAGCCAGTGTTTTCCGCCGTGATTGTGAATTGCAGCGGGAATGCCGAACTCTCCGCAGAGTTCGACGATCGAACGGATGGTTGCCTCATGCTCTTCCGGCGGGAAGTTTACACTGACCAGTCTGCTTTTCGCCAGTCTGGCGAATTCGAAGTAACGGCGGTTGTAACGTTTATCCGGCGTGCACTGCACCACGCCGTTTCCGGTGATGGTGATTCGTTCCTGGAGAAAGGCCTCCAGCAGCTCCGGCCAGGTGTCAGGATGGTCGTAATCCACGTGGCAGCTGGAAATATCCGTACAGGAGCAGCCGCATTGACGAATCAACCGGGCGACTTTTTGTGCGGAACGTTCTTCGCGGAATGTGATACTCTTTACGCCGAGTTCTCTGGATAAATCAAACATGAAACGTTCTCCTTATAATTGCAATTCGGCAGAAAGTCCGTCGCGACTCATTTCCGCACATTTCTGCAGAACCGCGATTCGGGTTCGGACCACCTCCGGAGGAATCTCCTGCGGTGCCCCGGTACAAATTGTGTCATACAGCTTCGAATAGAGGGTCATGACAGGGAGACTGGCGGGGGCGGCGCCCGCCCCGGAATCGGAGTTGCTGTTCGCTTGCCAGCTTCCGCTTTTCCAGTTGAGAGTTTCCCGGTTGTAGGTCCGGTTTTCCGTTGGGGTCAGATCAAGTTTCCGTTCCGGCATGGTGTTCCAGTCGACGTATTTCCACTCCAGGCCGGTGTCGTTGCTGCGCAGGGTGCCTGCGGTTCCGCAGATCAGGTATTTCTCCTGCGGATATGCGCAGGTGGAGAAAAGCTCCAGCTCCACTGTGGGTGCTCCGGGCGCACGGAGAAGGATTTTCACCTCGTCTTCCGCGTCTCCCGCGGAAAGGGAGTTTTTCATATCACACCAGATTTCGGGAGTATCGTTCCCGAGCAGCACCATGCCGAAATCGACCAGGTGAGGACAGTTGTTGTAGAGTTGCCCGCCGCTGTACTGTCGGGAGGTTTGCCAGTCCCAGCGCCGATTGAAACCGGACCAGGTGATCTTCACGTGTGTGAGTCGCCCGAGAATGCCGCTGCGGCAGATCTCGAGAATCTTCTGGAAGTCTTGCTCGTAACGCCGCTGCTGGAACGGCTGCAGAACCCGGCGCCCGGCCGCCGCCGCCGTGATCATCGCATCGACATCGTCGACGGTCAGCCCGAATGGTTTTTCGCAGAGTACGTGTTTCCCGGCACGCAGGGCTTGAATCGTCACTGCGCTGTGCGTGTAGTTGAATGTGGAAACCACAACTAGTTCCACCGCCGGATTGTTTAACAGCTCTTCCGCCGAGGCGCAGGGGGACGCCTGAGGAAATTTTTCACTGCTGCGGCGTTCCGGCAGCAGATCGCAGATGGCGACAACGTCGAAACGGTCTCTCATTTGGGCTAGTGCGTTCGCATGAATTCCGCAACCGCTCCTGCCGAATCCGATGATTCCGACACCGATTTTTTTCATGAAACATGTTCCTTTTTTTACCAGAGACTTTACTGTATCATTCCGTTGCGAGAGACAAGAAATTATATTACGGCTCCGTGACGAGCTCGAAGACGCCGGTGGGGCCGTGGGGCAGCGCGGCGGTATTGAGTTCCAGCCGATATCCGGAGCCGTTTTTCGTGAGCGGGATTCCCTCTCGGCGGAGCCCGTCGGAACGGAGCGGATAGAGCAGATAGCGCTTTCCAGCAGGGAGGTTAAGCTGCAGTTCGAGCTGCCCGGTACGCAGGAGCGTTGGCGCTTTGCCCGGTCTACGGAGAATGCTTCGATCCGGAGAAAGTTCCATTCCGGTGTTAACGTTATCCGTCAGATAGAAAAGGAGCATCCGTTTGGAATCCTTCGCCAGTTCTTTGCCATCGAGCGAGACCAGCGCCACGGTCGAGGGAACGGAGGAAAAGGTTTGAGCCAGTACCGGGAGTGATTCTCCGCTGTTTTTTTCAAATGCGACAGCTTCAACCCGGGGCGTGCGAATCCGGAAGAACTTTTCCGGAATGTTCAGCAGCAACTCCCCGGTATCGGACTCCCAGATCCCTTTTTTCGGATCAGTCCGGTTTCCGAGCGGGATGATCTCCTGAACCTTCAACGAAGCGATTAACGGCGCGGAGTTGAATTTTTTTCCTTTCGTGCTTCCGGTTTCAACGAATTCCGTGCCGAACGGCGCGTAGCCGAAAAGCGGTATGCTCAGCACCGGTTTGGGCACGGGGAGTGTGGAGAGCATTGCTGGGCGTGCGGTTTTGTCATATCGAACACCGAAGCGGCTGAAAAAAGCCCACTGAGCCTGAGCGGTATTGATGTTCGAATCCGCGTCGTTTTTGTTGAGAGACTCTTTCGGAATGATCAGCTCCACCAGGTTGAAAGAAGGCGAGACATAACCCTGTTGAAACAGGAAGAAACTCAGATTTTCCGTCATTCGATCGAGATAGGTGGAGAACTCCTTGTCCCCTTCCTGTCGCTGACGCATGTCGACCGCATGCATGGTGATACCGGTGAATCCTTGGAGTGCCGCATAGGCAGGGAAGAGCAGTTGCTCGTATTCGTAAAGATTGCGTGCATGGTTGTATTCGGTGACGATCAGTGGGCGATCCGTGAGCCGGCAGGAGGCGATTTCCGTAAAATAGGGGACACCGGTTTCAATGGCGCTCTCCTGGCGGGTGATAGACCCGGGGCGTGAGAGGTTGTTTGGATGGCAGAAGTATTTGTTGCGGATCACAACATCACTTTGTTCGGAGCGGATGCCGCCGTGAAAGCGCTCCCCGCGAAGGTTGTATTGTCCTATGGGAACTTTGCAGCCGAGTTCCCGCAACCGGGCGTTCATCCACGCGCCGGTTTCCCGCATGGATTCGGCGCAGAATTCGATCCATTCCACATGCAGCTTTCCACCATTGACCTCATTGGGATTTTCTGGAAATTCTGCCTCATCCACCTTGCCGTTTCGTTGAAGAACAAAAGCGCGGAATTTATCTCGGACCAGCTTTCGAGTCGCCGCATTCCTGTATGGATGCTGGCGAATTCCCATAGTCAGCTCATTGAACGGTTCCACACAGACCAGCATGGGATCATCTTTGAGTGCGGTTCCGGTATAGGCATTTTTATGGCAGAGGAGATAACTGGCGGTATCCAGCCAGTCCTGTCGAATCTGCCGATCGCCGAAAAGCATTCTCGGTTTGATGTCATCCGGTCGCGAAGTGCTTGATATCTTGAACGGATATGTAAGCTGATAGGCGGCGATGTTTAAATTGAGGTAAATACCGTTTTCCTTCAACTTTGCAAAACAGTAATCCAGGGCGTCAGCAAAGCGGGGGTCGGGTCGGCCTTTTTCCGGCGCATCAAGCATGAGGAACTGTTCCACGGTATGGGTACGGACCATATTGTAACCGCGCCGGCGCAGTTCACCGACATAAATATCAATGAGAGATTTCAGTTCTTCCGCCGTTTTTTTCCGGATCAGTGACAGAAAACTCCATTCGGAGGCAAAATGATAGGCGGCCCGGAAACGCAGAGGGATACCGGGTCGTTTGGGGAACTCCATCATGCCGTTTCCCGCGAGGATCGCCCGCCCGAAAGTTCCGGCTGCAGTGTGATCCACCAGCGTGCTGAAGTCCAGAGCCGAGCCGGGTTGAATGAGCGGGCGAGGCGAAAGGTCGGCGGTTTTGTATTCCGGGGCTTGGGGGATAAAAGGTGCGTTGTTCCAGATGACATCCTTGGCTGTCAGCGTGGCGCCGCAGAGAATCCACACCGTTTTCCCAGTGGTGCGCAGACGGATTTTCTGCGCTCCTCTCAGGGGCAGGGGATACTTGCTCAGAAACAGGGTTCGTTTGCGGCCCAGCCACGGGCTGCAGGAGGCAATCTCTGCATTGGGAGCGGAGCTGGGATGAACCCAGTCACGAACGTCGGTACCGGATACGATCTCCTGTGTCGTCAGTTTCCCACTGCCGTCCTCAAAGATGATCGTCCCTACGGGAGTGGGCGTGGCGGGAACCCAGCACGCGGTATGCAAAAGGTAGAGAAACCGGGTGTTTTTCGCTGCTTCCGGCAAATCAAGAACAATCTCTTTGAGGCCGGTCGGAGCCCGGCTGCTGTCGAAGACGACGACAGCTTTCCCCTGATTTTCCCGCGGATCAATAAGATCGAATGAGACTCCGGCAAACTGCTTTCTGGTTATGTCAAGTTTTCGCATATCCATTTCCGGCCCTTGATCGGACCAGCCGCCTTTTCCATCTCCTTCGACCTCGTCGGCGTAATCCCGGTTTGCAACGTGGCGCAGGGAAAGCGGCCAGGCTCCCGTCACCGACGTAAATGCCAACGTCGGGCAGGCATCGACGGTGAGAGTCACTTTTTCGCCTGCTTTCACAGGAACGGCTTGTGCAAGATAGCCGTCATGCCAGACACGAACGCATCGCCCCTGCGGGGTCAGTGCCGGATCTTCCACCAGTTGCGCCTGACTGCCGGTGTCGGTTTTTCTCCGGTGCCAGTTGGAGAACTCTTTGGAAAAATTTCCGTTGGGAAGCAGTTTTCCATTCCGGCGGATGTTCCGGTAGAGTACCCATTGAGGTGGCCTTTTCCCCTGATCTGGTCCGCGTAGCGTGAGGGTGACGTTCCCGCTTTCCGTCGGAATAAACGAAAAGGAACAACTTGTCCACTCCGCCTTTTCCGTTTTCATGGAGTAGATCAGCCGGGTCTCCTGTTTCTCTTTCAACCATTTTGCAAACTGAAGTCCGGAACTGGCCGGTGACAGAGTTCCAGATCGCGCTCGAACATCGATGCGGATCGCCAGCGGTGCTGCAGACATTGCCGATGACAGTGCGAACAGCAGCAGGAAAATAATCTTTCTCATGGTAGACCTCATAAATTATAACAGTAGTGGGCTTTGTCCTCTTTGTCACTGGTAAAAGGCGAAGAGAGATAAGGATTTCTCTGGTTGGTGACATGATAGGCGTCCACATGTCCGTCGACATGAAGGATATTGACCCTTTCATTGTGCCGGGCGGCCCAGATCCCGTTGCCGCCGGCGGTGGGGAGCGATGAGCTGATCCGGTATATTCCCGCATCAAGTTGCAAAACTCCGCCGGTAACTATGGCCCAGACGTCACCGAGTAGAAATTTCTCCGAAGGCTTTTTCAGCTGCGTCACTTTGGGCATATTGGGCCGAGCACTTTTCGCCATCCCGACACATGGTGCATAATGAGGACTTGAAACCCACCAGCCGCTTTCTGTAAGGCTGTAGGCTTGCACGGTTTTCAACATAGCGGCACAGGCGAGGACCTTGGGAGAAATATATGCGCCGGAGGTAATTTTGTTGTAAGCAGAGACGCTTCCTGATTCTATGTAGAGTTTGATCCCCACCAGATACATGGTCCAATAAGGCGCGCTGGCGCCATCGTGGACGATCGGCGGCAGATAATCGGCGCAATCGGCGAAGTAGGAACTGAAGCTGCTGCCGCATTGTTTGAGGTTGTTGACACACTGAATTGTTTTGGCTCGATCCCGCGCCTTGTTCAGCGCCGGAAGCAGCATCGCCGCCAGAATCGCGATGATGGCAATTACGACGAGGAGTTCGATAAGGGTAAAAAAAGACCATCTGGCTTTGTTCCGGTATGGAAACAGGCAGGGAAAGCACGGCTTGATTTTCATCTTCCATTCAGCTCCTTGTAAAAGGGTTCCAGGTTTGTATTAATTATACTGCAACTTTGCCGGAAACCTAGAACTTATCAACTAATAATATCATAACGGAGGATAAATTGCCATAATTTTATT
>ENA-UONW01004340-UONW01004340.1-human-gut-metagenome-genome-assembly--contig:-CS52-NODE-4340-length-10462-cov-6.333141_pt1 | contig 10462 bp, 10 predicted proteins | sample MGYA00242463_ERZ724010 | MGnify/ENA metagenome assembly ERZ724010 | reverse complement strand
ACTGATCTATTGCGCAATCATCCGTTTTTCCGCAAAGAAATAACAAAACCTGTTTCATAACAAATTATGATAAAATAAAGGCAAAATTCAAAAATATCATTCAATTTTTTGGGTATGTACAAAATCCACTATACCAAGATTCTTTATAGGATGATAAAAAGTATTTTTCTTACGTTCATAAATATATTTATCTTCATACTTTTCCACAGGTCCCCACGACAACTGGAAATTATATCCAAAGTTCTCAAATTGTCGCACGATGAACTTTCCATTGTATGCAATAGTAGGAAGTAAAAATTCATAGTGAAATGAATCATTTACTTTAATAAACATTTCGGATTCGTGCAAGAGCTTTAGGCTTATATAGAATAGCTGACACCAAGCAAAATACAAATTATCAAAAGGATTATCTTTAATATATTTTATAGGCCAATGCTTCTCCGGACCACCTTCAATATCGCTGGCAATATGTATGTAATCCACATTATCGTCAATATTAATCTTTTCAACAAAATTCCTAAAGTTGCCATTAAAGATTATATCATACTCCACCAGCAAATAATGTTTATAATTATAGTGTTTTGCACAGTCTATCAAAGCAATCAAAGGATTTGCCAACAATCTGTCTTTTTGAAAAAAAAAGCCTTCCAATTTTTTAGAATCAAATTTATAAAACTCAAAATAAGAATAATTGTCAGTAATCATTTCATCTTTTGCACAATCATACAAGACTATAAAATCCATTATGCCATGTATCTCTTCTCTTAAATATAACAGATATTTTACAACATCATCATTTAATATATGAGTTATATAGACTACACAATTCTTATTATTCTCAATTGTATTCATCTGCATAATCATTTTTTTAAGTTCATATTTATAGTTTTAAATGTCACACTACATTTATATGACACGAATTCCATTTATTGAACGCACTCCGGATAACACCATCCATATCATAATATCTATATTCTGCAAGTCTCCCGCCAAAGATGATATCCGTTTCTTTGTCTGCGAGTTTTTTATATTCAGCAAACAATTTGTTATTCTCAGCATCATTTACAGGATAATAAGCCTCACAGCCATCAACATACTTTGAAGGATACTCATGTGTTATTACAGTCTTCGGAATATTGTAAACTTCATCACCGAAACATTCAAAATGCTTATGTTCAATAATTCGTGTAAAAGGAGTGTCGCTATCTGTATAATTCACAATAGCAGCCCCCTGATAGTTTGGAACATCCAATATTTCCTTTTCAAAATTCAAAGACCTATATTGAAGTCTACCATATTTATGTTCATAGAAATCATCCATTTTACCTGTGTAGACCAGCTTATCCGCAATATTTCTCCAGTTTTTATGCAACCCGTCAAAAAAATCAATATTTGTTTTTGTGTCAGCACCTTCTAACAAACCTTCAATCAACCTATTATATCCACCAATAGGGATTCCTTGATACAGGTCATTAAAATAATTATTGTCATATACATATCTTACCGGTAAGCGACGTATTATGAATGACGGCAAATCTTTACATGGTCTGCCCCACTGTTTTTCTGTATATCCTTTTATAAGTTTTTCGTATATGTCACGACCGACAAGCGATAAAGCCTGCTCCTCCAAATTGCCAATTATACCTTTGAAGCGTTGTTTTTCTATTACAGCTTGAGCTTCTGCCGGCGTCTTTGTATGCCACATTCCATAGAACGTATTCATATTAAAAGGCAAATTATATATCTCACCCTTATAATTTGCCAATGTGTTAAGTGTAAAGCGATTAAAATCGACAAAACGATTGACAAAATTCCAAACCTGCTTATCAGATGTATGAAAAATATGTGGACCGTATTTATGCACATTGATGCCTTCTATATTTTCACAATATACATTACCGCCAAGATTAGGTCTCCGATCGATTACCAAACACGACTTTCCGGCCCTCATTGCACACCAAGCAAATGTAGCTCCAAAGAGTCCAGATCCCACAATCAAATAATTATACTTTTTCAAAATATCCATTTTTAAGACTATTTATTTTTGAGAAACATTTGTTTAAAACGTTTTACGAAAAATCTTTCGAATATCATTTCATCTGCAATTTCAATTCTTGCACTACACTTTCTTTCAGATAAAATAAAAAGAGGCACTTCGTCATCTATTTTATCTTGTACCGGTTCAACCTGATACAAACCGCTATACATTGGGATCTATTGTTTATAGTTTACACGTGTATACAATAAAATTACCAAACATCAATATGCATTATATGAAAGATGAAAATACGAGCAATCTTTGCATCATATATATTATAAAATCATCGTTTCATTTAGTCTGGAAATATCATATAGAACAATATAAAGATTACTATAAGTAACCAATTTATATATTCATATTTTATATTTTCCCTCCATTTGTTCTATAGTATATTTGATAATTTTTCTAATCAACATCTGAAATGTCCCTTCAGACAAAAACAAAATTACAGCAACGCTAAAAATGACAATCGCTACGATGGTGACGCCGTATCGTGTCAGAAAAGGCATCTTGCCACCCATCAGGTTCTCTACCTCAGGGCAATGTTGACGTATGTCGATTCTTTTTCCCATATCTTTCTATCAATCTAAGACATTCATCTGATGCTTCACCAATTCATAATATTTTCCTCGTCTTTTTAGCAACGACTCATGATTACCCATCTCCACTATCTCACCACCTGCCATCACCACTATCTGGTCAGCATCGCGGACTGTACTCAGGCGGTGCGCACTGACAACGACAGTGCGACCTTCATAAAAACAACGCAGATTGTCCATAATCCTTGCCTCATTTGTGGCGTCGAGCGAATTGGTAGCCTCGTCAAGGAAAATGTATTCCGGATTCTTGTAAATGGCTCTGGCTATTAGGATACGTTGTCGCTGCCCCTGGCTGACCCCCTTGCCCTCCATACCTATGATAGTATCATAGCCCAACGGCAAGGATTTCACGAAATCATCAATGCAGGCCATGTGTGCGGCATTCATCATCTGCACCTTGTCTATTTCGTCCGAATTGACCGCTATGTTGTTTGCAATAGTGTCGGAGAAAATGAAGCTGTCCTGCATAACGGATCCTGTGGCAGCACGCCACGTGTGGGGGTTGATGTCGGAAAGTATGGTACCACCAATCTTTATGCAGCCATGCATTGGTTCATAGAAACCTTGCAGCAACTTTATCAGGGTGGTCTTTCCACATCCGCTCTCACCTACTATGGCCGTCACCTTATGGGCTGGAATAGACAGTGATATCTTCTTTAGTGCCAATTCATCTTCAGAGCCATTATAGCTGAAGGACAAATCCTTAATCTCTATATCACGTTCAGCCGGCAAAGTGGCAAGCTTTTTGTCAATGTTAGTCTCTTCGTCATCCTGCGAGTGTATCTCATTTAATCGTTCAAGACTTATTTTTGCATCTTGAAACGACTGAGCAAAACCTATGAACTCACCGATAGGCGCCGACACCTGTCCAATGATATAGGTGAGCGACATCATCATGCCAATTGTCATTGACCCATCCACAACCGCCTTGGCGGCTATGTAGTAGATAAGTATGTGAGTCGTCTGTGTAAAAAACACCGAACCCGTTTGCTGTATCTGGCCTATACGGAGTCCTTTCAGCCCTATCTGGAACAATTTGACCTGTATTCGCTCCCATTCCCAGCGTTTTTGCCGCTCACAGTTGTTCAGCTTAATGTCCTGCATGCCCTGAATCAACTGTATCATCTTGCTCTGCTCCTGTGCCGACTGGTTAAAACGCTTGATATCAAGTTCCCTCCTGTAACGCATGAAGAAAGAAATCCAAATTACATACAGAGCGTTGCCGATAACAAATATTGCCAGCACAAGCATATTATAATATGCAAGAATGGAAAGAAAAACCACAAGGTTGATGAGTGAAAACACAATGCGCATACTGTTCGAGAGAAGGAAATTTTTGATGCGCCCGTGGTCACCGATGCGTTGCAGTATGTCGCCGGTCATTCGCGAATCGAAGAACTGCAGTGGCATGGCAGTAAGCTTTATCAGAAAGTCGGCTATTAGCTGAATGTCAATGCGCGAGTTCATGTGGAGCATTATCCACGAACGGATGTAGTCTATGCTCAATGTGGCAACAAAGAAGCCTAACTGTGCAAGAAGAATCAACGTGATGACATTCAGGTTTTTCCCATTGATTCCCTGGTCAACCATGGCCTGTGAAAGAAACGGCAGAACCATCTGCATCAAACTGCCTACAAGCATGGCCAGCAAAAGTTGCCCAATCATACTACGATAAGGTGTAAAATAGCGGGCAAACGACAGCAGGCTACGACTGTTTTTCTTATACTCATCCTCAACCTTTCCGAAATTTTCTCCTGGTTCGAGCATCAGCGCCACACCGTTGCAATCCTTATTTTTTTGGGGGCCTATCCAACATCGTTCAAACTCTTCTTTTGTGTATGTAAGACGTTGCGATGCAGGGTCGGATATATGTATTTTATACCCTCCATGTTTATGTTTTTCAATTCCATAACATACCACAAAATGATTTTGATTCCAATACAATATACAAGGGAAAATGCCCACCTCAACCAATTGCTCAAAAGTTAGTTTTACACCAACGGTATCAAAACCAATATATTGTGCTCCTTCGTTTATCCCCAGCATATTAACGCCACGGCGAGAAATACAACAGTGCCTTCGTAACATTTCTGTAGAATAATCTTGGCCATAATATTTGGCTATCATACGCAAGGACGTTGGACCACAATCAGAAGAATTAAGTTGTCTGTAATGAGGAAAACGTATAGACATTATATATAGATGTTTATTGTCAAGGTTACTGATAATGGACGTAGGTGATACTCTTCGTAATGTTCCTCCAGGTCGCCGACATTGTGGACGATGAAGGTTCGTATGTTAGTAAGATTATCGCCATCGAGGTTGAATTCCAACTTTTTAGATGCTTTCCACTGAAGTCCCGCTCCCAAGAATATAAAGTTTTTGCGCGAGGATGGCAGACTGGAGTTGTAGGAGTGGCTTGCATTGACGTTGAAAAAGAGACGGGAAGGCACAAGGCTCATTGTGAGACGAGCGCGCTGCGAAAAATCGCGTATGGTCGTATCATAGTCATCCGAAGTGGAGCGGCTCAGCTGCCATCTGGCAGAGTAGTCGAGACGGTAGCCCGTAACAATGTCGAAGGCCAATGTGCCGCTGAGCGCATAGCTTTGCCTATTATATCCCATCAGCTCCGACTGGCGCAATATTTGCCTATGGTCAGTAGTGGCTGAAGCCGTGAGTTCGAGCTGCATGGTATGCCAGTCGATGTCCTTACGTCCATAGAGGGTTATGCCATAGCCCGTGCTGTGGTTGGGCGCATAGGTTGCTTCAAGGATTGTGTGGGCCTGTTCATCGATGGTTGTTCCATAGGTGATGTCGCTCCACGAACGATGCCAATTGCCTTCAGCATAGGCGAAGAGTCCGTTGAAGATGTCTTTGAACGAGACCTTGAGACGGGCCGAAACTGCGTGGTTGTCTGAGAGCAAGGCGCGATAACGCGAAAGGCTTCGATAGTTCTTCATGAGATTTGCGGTGTAGAGCTGTTGCCAGGATGTTTCGGAGGACGAATAGTTGACATCACCGTTGAAAGTGAAGTTGTCGGTCGCCTTCCAAAGCAGCGAGAATGAAGGCTGGAAACGCAGGCGGGTTCGTTCGGCATCGGTGGTCTCGTCGGGTATGTCGGTGTTGTCAAGACGTGTGTAGCTCAGAGCCAAAGGAAGCCGCAGCGTAGTTCGAAACGAGCCCTTGACATAACGGATCAAAGGACCTACGCCAATGAGACCATTGAAATGGTACATACGACCGTCAGCCTGCATGTCGGGATGAGCAAGTTCCGTAGAAAGCGAGGTGTAGGCGGCGTTGGCCTGCGCCGAGAGAGACAGGGTCCAGGAATGGGCGCTGAGATCACGGAGCGTCTTGAAGTCATTGGCAGTAGAGATGGTGGTGATGCCGACATCCTGACGGGCTGTCATGTCACCGCCGACTATGAGCGCCTGCGGCGAAGAGACTATGCTGTTGTTCGATGTCCACTCAAAGCCGCCACCCTGTGCTGTACGGTGCACCCAGCGTGTACTATTGTTGAGTGCAAGCGATCTGTAGTGCAATGTTTGCGTTGTCGCACTGGCTGTACCATACCCCTCGTTCCATTTTCCGGACAGAGAGAGGGTGTTGTTCAGGAATTCCTTGCTGGAATTCTTCTCGTATGTGAGTTTCAAGTCTGCTGCATTGGTGTGGGTGCGGTCGGAAATGTCTTCCGTTAGCAGTCTGCTGGTACCGTCGGGCAGGATATAGGTGGTTCTGGCATACGATGAACCGCGCGAGAGGTTATGGCTGTAGTTGAGGTTGTAGTTGAATGTGACATCCTCCGACAGCTTTGCCAGGTTGTTGAGATTTACGCCGTGACGGTAGCCGAACAGGCTGTTGCCGACTGGTGATGAGCCGTGGCCCAGAATGCCCACCATGCTTGGGGCATCTTTTGTGCCGATGCCGTAATGCGCTGTTGCCGCTTCGCCGCCTCGTCCCATGTTGTCGCCGCTGTATCTCAGCTGGTGCTGTTCGCCACTGCCGAAGTACATGGCCTGCAGCGTGGCATCCCACAGCGGACCATCAGCGTAGCCTCCTGCGCCCAAGTCCATGCTCTTTGTCCAAACGCCTTTTGCCTTGTCCTTGAGCTTCAGGTTGATGGCCGCGCTTTCCGGCGGCACCTGGTCTTGAAGCGCCTTGACGTGCTCGTGGTTCTCCATCACCTGCACTGTTGCCACATCTTCGGCCTTGATACCCTCTGTGGCGAGATTGTAGCGCCCCTGCAGCATGTCGAGGTTCTCTATGTAGAAACGGTTGATGGGTGTGCCCATATAATTGATTGTACCGTCATCTTCGATAGTGATTCCCGGTAACTGGCGCAGCACATCGGCAATGGTGCGGTCGTGCCCGCGTGTGTAGGCGGAAACAAGATAGTTCAGCGTGTCGCGGTTTCCCCACAGCTTCTGCGCCTTAATCACGACCTCGCGCAATTTCATGTTTTCCTCTTCCACCGTAATGTTGCACGTCTGCGAACGGCTTTCTATGCGCATCACTTTGGGCTTTATGTTGAATCCGGTTACCCTTATCAGCATTTCATCGGACGCGGCTTCGGCATCCAGCGAATAGCGTCCCTGCTCGTCGGTTACGGAGTAAGCTACGATGCTGGAGTCGGAAGGCTGGACCATGGTGACGATAACGTCATTTGCAGGTTCGGCGCCGCAACGCACTTGCCCGCTCACGTTTATCGTGCCGGTTTGGGCGCAGGAGTCAATATAGCCCCACGTCAAACAAACTATCATCAATATCATTCTTCCCATGTCGCAACATATCAGTAATCAAGCGGTTGGAACTTTGCCGGCTTCATGTCAATCGGAACGTGCCCCAATATCACCGTACCTCCCAATACTGTAACATTATTCAATTCTGCCGGCTTGATATAATATGCGGGATTAGAAACATAATTAGGATTGCCGAATAACCGATTGCGCAGTTTTACGAATTTGGAGCGTGAACATTTCATGGCTTCTTCAGGTACACTGTAGGTTACAGCTTCTTTGACAGCCTCAACGTTACGGCATTCAAAACAGTGGATGCCGTCATCAGATACTGCCCGCATGATAAGACCCGGCAGCCCGTTCAACCGCCACGGCCCCCAGCGTGTAGGCAAGCTCTCTGCGAACCATACATTCCATAACCTGCCGCCGTATTCTCCCGTAGCTTTCTGACACGGGTGGCCGCATATCGTATCGTATTCGGCCTGCAATGTCCAATTTATCTTTTCTAATTTTTCAGATGTAAGATATCGGTAGGGCGGTACGGTTTCCACCGATGTGATATTTCCTTGCGGATAGTTCAACCATGTAGTCGGCACGTACAGCAGTTGTTCTGACCTGTCATTCTCACCGTTATGCCGCTTTCGTCCCATTGTACATGCCATGTCCTTGGCCACCTGTAACGTAAGACCGTAATTCACATCCGTGTCTTCGCCTTGTGCATTTGAGGTATGGCACGTATAATCATAGTCAGCCACTAAAAAAGTATGAGCGATACTGTCTTTTGTCTGCCCATAAGCAACAAAAGAGAAAATACATAATATTAGTAAAACAATTTTTTTCTTCATTATATATAATTTATACCACGAATAATTATTGAGTTAGTTACGCAATTCTTATTGAAGAATTGCGTAACAATAATCACAAAATTAAGAAATAACACAATAGCAACCTGTAAATGGTCCTACAGTTCCATAGACACATGAACCAGTATATTCTAAATAACTACAAGAACCAGAACATGAATCCGAACTTGAACCAAAATTGCAGGAAGTACCATTGTCAGTTCCACCAACTATCTCAACCATTGCTTCGTTACACAATGGTTTGCAAGAAGGAGACAAGATAAAACGCTTTAACTTTTTCATCTTAAATAAAATTAGAAGTTTATTATTTACACTATCTATCAGCAGTTAGCTATTCTGCTCCAATGGTGTAGTGCTTCGACCATTGATATCTTGCAAGATATTATTCTCTATTGTTATAATATTATCAATCATAGCCAAATCTTCTAATTCATACTCATCAGGAAGTTTATAACCATTTATCAAAATGGTAGGAGTAGCTGTTAAAGAAGTCTTATCACGCCACCTTTTATGCTTTTCCATCTCATTTTCAACAGCTTGTGTATGAATCTTTGTTTCATTATCTTTAATGACCTTTTTATAGTCAAACTTTTCTTTAGTGTACCAAAGTGCGAACCTTCGCAAAGCTTCCTCTTCGGGATTATCAAGATAGCAGGATATAAGATACCTGCTACTATCTTCTAACTCTTCATTAAATGAAGAAAAAATATACTGTACCCTGAAGTCGCTCTCATTCATCTTTAAAAACTTTTCTACTCTTTTATGCATTCTGGCACATGGGTTGCAATGAGGATTGCTCAGTATGGTTATCAGTATCTTTGCAACAGGATTACCGAAAATAATAGAAGAATCATCAAGAGTAGTCTCATAATATTCTCCTTTCTCAATAAGAACTTTTGCCACATCTCCATTAGCTTTAAGAGAACGATATCGTTGCACTGCGCGCACACGCTCATTTTCCATTACATATGTTGAAGCATAGTGATGCACAGCCAAGATGGCAATAGCAAAAAACATACAAAAAAGAAAATTGTCCTCAAGACTGAAAGCACAAGACACGGTCATATATGAATAAATTGCAGTTAGCCCAACTATCCAAATAATGGCCTGCACTATTATGCAGAGCACGCACCAGCTTTTGGCTATACGCCATTGATAGTAAACACTCCATAGGCCATAAAGCATGGCTACCCAATTGATTACGGCCACAAAGGATGAAGAAGTCGGAACTAAAGAAAGAAGCAGAATATTAGCGACAAAATACCCCAAACCAATCTCACTCCAACTAATACCGAAAATCTTCGACATTGGTCCGTCAAGTACGCTGTTACAGTCTGCATGATGGAACAGACTACAGACCTTGTCACCATACCTACTCTCTCCAAATAACTGTTTCTCCATAAGCATGCAACATATCAGCACGCCAGACAAGCATAACAAAATGCGCAGAATATCTCCCCAAACTATACTTCCAAGATTCTGTTTGATTCCGATAATTACAACCAACAGCAACATAACAGGAACACCATATGCTTTCGCGGTTGAAAACAATTCGTTACGCCGATTTTTCTTGTAATCCGGTTCAACAGCATTCGTAGTTTCTTCTACTACAAGGGCATTGCCAGTCCACATGCGTTTAAAATCATCATGACTTACTCTAGTTTCCTTACCACGTTGCTGATAAGTTATTGTATCAGCATCACAATCTACCCCTATAATAAAGTCACCATAAATATGTAGAATACAAGGAAAGTTTAGTTTTGATAAGTCTTTTGTATCAATAAACACACCCAAAGTTTTCACGTCATACACGTCCAACATTTTTTTCAGTCCGTACATATTATTTTTGTGCGGATGCTCCTGATATAATGTAGACGCAAAATGTTTTGTATAATCGATCTCTAAGGCGTCTAAAAAATATTCAAGTATTGTCTTCATTTTGATATATATGATTTTAATTCATCTGGTGACATACAGCATATCTTAATAAACTCTTCTCTGAGTTTTCTGGCATCATCTGTTGACTGGTAGTTTGAGTTTATTCCTCTCGGATGATGCAAATGGAAGAGTTCACCAGAGGGAATGTAGCACACTTTATGGCCAAGAATTCTCACCCGGTGCAAACGTTCTGCGTCTTCCGGTCCCCATCCTGTAAAGCGTTCATTTTCTCCGCCACATTGCAAATACCGCTGTTTATGAACAATGTAAGCACCACCACATAGT
>ENA-UONW01004339-UONW01004339.1-human-gut-metagenome-genome-assembly--contig:-CS52-NODE-4339-length-10462-cov-11.567310_pt1 | contig 10462 bp, 6 predicted proteins | sample MGYA00242463_ERZ724010 | MGnify/ENA metagenome assembly ERZ724010 | reverse complement strand
CGCCGGTGGCCTGTGCGTAGAGCAGGTAGCTGTCCGAGAAGTTGTACTGCACCTGTACGTCGGGAGCGGCGCGGAACTGCTTGCCGAACCCGAAGGCCATGTCAACATGTGCCCCCAGCGTCAGCTGCCAGTCGTCGTTGTGGAAGCGGTAGGCTGGATTCAGTCCGATGGATGTGCAGTTGTCAAATTCGGCTTTCCGGTAGAGCGCATTGTCCATGTAGAAACCGATGCGGATGAGCTGCCCGTCCGAGATGTCGCCGCTCACTTCGGCCTTGGTGCGTACCAGGCTTTCGCCGGCATCCGCAGCTACCGGGTCGTGCTGGCGTTGGTAGAGCAGCAGGTTGGTTTCTAGGGCATAGTCCAGTGCCAGGTCTTTGTTGCGGTTCTGGAGGCCGAGGTGCACGTCGCCGGCGGTGAATTTCTGTTTACTGTCTTCCCATCCGGGCATGAAGTTGAAGTTGCTCAGCCCGAAGTGGCCGCCCAGATTGAAGTCCAGATTGCGGAAGCGGTGCTGGTAGTCCACGCCCGCACGGGTGCGGTAATAGCGCGACTTCCACTTCTCCTGCCCTTCGCCCATGTCGAGCTTGCCGTTCATGCCGTCCATGCCCAGCTGCAGGTTCAGCCGGTCTAGGTCCGTCAGGGCGAACCGGTAGGCAGCCTGCAGGTCCAGGTTATTGTTGTTGCCATAGCCCAGGCGTGCATAGCCGGCAGTCGCTTTCTCTTGTGCTTCCTGTCCGGTATAGGGCTGCATGAGGCCGGCCGGTATGCGGGTGGCGGGCATCAGTTTTTCGTCGTAGGCCACGGCTTTCTTGCTGACCGCAGGAGGTTCGACGCGGGGCAGTACGTTGACCTTCGCCGCATCCATAATGTCGGGATTGTATTCCTGTTCCACTACCACGGTACGTACCAGGGTCGTGTCTTTTTTCTGTTCCTGTGCCTGCAGGGCTACGGGCAGGGCGGCCAGGCACATGCCTCCCAAGAGATATTGTATCGTTTTCATCTTTGTCAAGGGGTTTATTTCAGTTTTTCCAATCGTTCTTCAATCATACCGGCTATATCGTCGTCGGCCTGGTAGTTCTGCTGCAGGCTGAGGAGGTATTGGCGGGCGTCGAGCTTCTTGTCCATCGCCACATAGACGTCGGACAGCAGCACGAAGCTGCGTGCCAGCCAGTAGGCGTGCGGTGTACTTTGCTCGATGAACTGAAGTACTTCCTTTTCGGCAGCGGCATAGTCCCCGTTGTCGTACAGGTATTGGGCCAGCAGGTATTTGGCCTCGGCACCATAGAGGGTACGGGTGTCTTCGGCCAGCGGTTTCAGGTCGGCCACGGCTTTCTGCCAGGCTTTCTGGTTGAGGTATGCCTTGGCACGGTAGTAGAGGGCTTCGTTCTTCAGCTCGGGCGAGAGCTTGGTTTCGTCGAGCAGGGCGGTGGCTGCATGGATGGTTTCCACATCGTCTTTCAGCAGCACGGCGCAGCGCAGTACGCCGGTAGTGCCCAGCTGGCGGCGGCTGTCGTTGGTGGCGCGGGCCTGCAGCTGCTTGTAGTCGGCCAGGGCCAGGTCATACTGCTGGCGGTTGAAGAGGATTTCGGCGTGCATGGGCAGGGCCTCTTCGGCATACGGACTGTCAGGATACTCCAGCAGTTTTCCGGCATGGAGCAGAACGGCATCGTCATCCTTCTGTTCCTTGCCGATGAGGCACAGGTAGTAATGGGCGTTCAGGCCGAAGGCACCTTCCGGGTAACTTTGCAGGTAGCGTTCAAAGCTGGTCTTGGCCGGCTGGATGTCGCCTTTCATATAGACCTTCTCGGCTGCGATGTAGGTCAGCGAGTCCTGTTCGCTGGCTTCGAAGCGAATTTGTCCGGGCATCTGCGAGGCCAGGGCGGCAAATTCGTCTACGCGGTTGGCGTCCACATAGATGGACTTCAGGTCGCGCATGGCCAGACGGGCTTCTTCACTGCCGGGATAGCGGGTGATTACCAGCTTGTAGGCTTCGATGGCGCGGTTATAGTCCTCGCTCTGGTAGTAGAGCAGACCGATTTCAGCGGCAGCCTTGCGGGCTATCGGGCTGTCGGGATACTTGGACAGCAGTTCGCTGAAGGTGGCGATGGCGTCGCGGGTCTCCTGATTCTGTACATACGAACGTCCTTTCTCGTAAAGGGCATTGACGGCGTAGGGCGAAGTGGGATACTTCTGTGCGAGGCGGTTGAGCAGATCGATTTTGGTGCTGTAGTTTTTCTGCAGGCCGGCTACCAGAGCCAACTGGTAGAAGGAGTAGTCGCCCGATGCCGTTCCCATGCTTTCGGCACGGGTATAGTATCGGTTGGCCTCGTCGAATCGGCGTGCGTGCAGGCAGCAGTCGCCCAAACGGTTGTAGGCATCGGCCAGCGCTGTCGGGTTTTCACCTTTTTCCAGCTGGATGTAGCTGTTGAAGCGGTTTTCGGCCGTGGTATAGTCTTTCTTGTGGAAAGCGATGTAGCCCAGGTTGTAATAGGCCAGCGCATACATCTCGCTGCTGCGGTCGGGCGAGTTCTTCAGGTACCGGTTGAAGTCATCGGCAGCCTGCTGCATTTGCCCCAGGCGGTAGTAGGATTCGCCTCGCCAGTAGGCGGCCATGCCCTGTTCCTGCATTCCCTGCCGGCCGAAAATGGCCCCTGTGCGGATCGATTCGCTGAAGTAATCGATGGCTGTGGGGAAGTCGGCATTGGCAAAAGACTGCGTACCCAGCTGGAAGAGGATGCGCACCTTGGCTTTCTGGATGGCCGGTGTGGGCGACTGGATACGGTTGATGGACTTCAGGGCGGCATCATAGCTGCGGGTTTCCATATAGACCTCTACCAGATAGTCGCTTACACGGTCGGCATATTGTGAATTGGGATAATCGTTGAGGAACTTCTCGAATACGGTGACCGATTCGCCGAAGGCAGAGTAGGATGTCTCGTGGATGCACAGGGCGTAGTTGTAGGCGGCCTGTTCCTTGACCGTAGCGTCGGCGTTGGAGGCCGCAGCCTGTTCAAAGGCCATGCGGGCTTTGTTCTTGTCGGCCATCTTCAGGTAGGCAAGACCCAGATGCAGCCAGGCATTCTGCGACAGGGCATCGTCGGCTGTGGTCACATCGCCCAGAAGTTGCGGCACTTGGGTATAGATACCGCAGTGGTAGCACGACAGACCGTACATGTACTGGGCATCGCGCCGTGGCCTTTCACCGTTGAGGCTGTTCGTATAAGCCTTGAAGTCTTCCACGGCTTTCTGGTATCGGCCCATGTAGTAGGCTGCCGACCCCTCGATGCGGTGCATCTCGGCTACGTAGGAGGCATTGGGATAGGCCGACAGATAGTTCTGCGCTACAATCTCGGCCTTGTCGTATTGCTGCTTCAGCAGGTAGATTTCGGCTATATAGTAGGGAGCCAGCGTTTCGTACTTGGCGTTGCCTTGCGAGGCGAGGAAACCTTTCAGGGCTTCGTCATAGCGTCCTTGGGTATAGCGGATATAAGCCAGGTAGTAGGTACAGTCTGCTTCGTAGCGGGAGCTGGTGCTGCGCAGGGTCTCGAACCAGATGGCGGCCTCCTGCACGTTGCCTGTCTTCAGGTAACAGGTGGCTTTGCGGTAGGTCATGTCGTCGCGTTCTTCGTCGGCCAGCTTTTCCAGGTCGGCAGAGTTGAACATGGCCAGCGCGTTGTCATAATCCTGCTGGAAAAAATAGTTGGAGGCTATGAGCGCCTGGATGCGGTTGGCATGGGGCGTGTCGGGATATTCTTCCAGAAAAGCCTGCAACAGCTCGTTGCTCCGGGAGTCGCGGGTCTCGTAAGCGGCGCACACCAGCATGTATTCAGCCTCCTGGCGGTCGCCAGCCTGTGGAGGCTGGTTGCCGTCTGCATCGGTCAGCCGGATGTAGGACTGCAGGGGGGCGATGGCGGCGGAGTAGGCCCGTTGCTGGAACAGGTTTTTCCCTTCGCGGAAGAGTTGCTGTGGCGTAGTGCCTTGCCCGTGTGTCTGTGCTGCGGCCAATAGGGGAGCGCAGCAGAGGGCGGTGCATAATATGCGTGAAAATCGGTGTTTCATTGTCTTTCAAATAGGAAATTAGTATGTTATTTGGGTTCTGTTCGGATAACCGTCGCATACAAAAGTACGTTTTTTGTCCGTCATTTGTTTGCTCTGTTGATGTTTTTTAGTATCTCAGGGGCGTTTGTCCAGAAATAATTGTAGTCCGCGGCGGATGGAACCAAGTCCGAACTCTTCGGGACGGATGTCTTTCAGCGGCACGAAGAAGAGGGCGGCGGCATCGTCCATCGCCTTGTAGTGCAGAGTATCCTCCACCTCGCAGCAGAAAAACATGTCGAGTGTATGGACCGTGAACCCCGAATATACGTAAAGATTGGGCAGCGAAAAAAGATAGCGGGTGCGTACTACCTGCAGTCCGGTCTCTTCCTTCACCTCGCGTATGACGCCCTCTTCGCCTGTTTCGTAGAGGTCAACGAAGCCGCCGGGCAGGTCGAGGGTCCCTTTGGCCGGTTCTTTTGCACGACGGCACACCAGCAGTTCGTCCCGGCTGTTGACGATAAAGGCTACTGTAGCCGATGATGGGTTGAAGTAATAAACGAATCCGCAGTCGGCACACTGCCTGGACTTTTCGTTGTGTATGTCGAAGCGGGAAGATCCGCACTTGGGACAATACCTGAATTGGGAAAGAGGGTGTTCTGCCATTGAATATCAGTCTTTAAGTTCCATATCGGACACAAAGGTAAGCAATTCGTAAAATCTTCTTCCATTTTCTTTGGTAAATGTATGCCAAACCTGTACTTTTGATTGTTTTTAGTAGGAACGGCGGGTTGCATCCGCCGGAAGGAAGAATTGTAAAAAAGAAAAATCGGAAGATATGAAAAGAGTGTTGGCTGGACGTTCGATAGGCCTTTGGCTCCGTTCGGCGCTTCATCTGTTGTTCCCGCGGATGTGCGTCGTGTGTGGCACGCGGCTGATGGAAGGTGAAGAGGGCATTTGCTTCCGCTGTAACATGGACATGCCCCGCACGAACTGGCATCTGTTGCGTGACAATCCGGTAGAGAAAGAATTCTGGGGGAAGGTACCGCTGGAGCGTGCCACCTCGTTTTTCCTCTATCACAAAGGGAGCGATTTCCGCCACATCCTGCATCTGTTGAAGTATGGCGGACGCAAGGATGTGGGGCGCATCATGGGGCGGTTCATGGCCGAAGAACTGAAGGGAAGCGGCTTCTTCGATGGGATAGATTGTCTGGTCCCTGTGCCGCTGCATCCGCTCAAACGCAGGGAGCGCGGCTATAACCAGAGCGAGTGTCTGGCAGAAGGGCTTTCGGCTGTGACGGGCATCCCGGTGGATGTCTCGGCAGTGAGGCGGCAGGTGCATACACAAAGCCAGACCCGCAAGTCTGCCTACGAGCGTTGGGAGAATGTGGCAGGCATTTTTCGGGTAGACCATCCGGAACGTTATGCCGGCAAGCATCTTCTGCTGATTGATGATGTGCTGACCACAGGCTCTACCATAACCGCCTGTGCCGATGCCTTTGCAGGTATCGAGGGGCTGCGTATCAGTGTGCTGACACTGGCCAAGGCGGGGATGTGACCATACGTTGAAGTTTTTCTGATGACTGTCACCTTTTTATCTTCAATATCCGCTGCAACAGGCTCCTTCCCTTCGTTACGATATCCGCCGTGCCGCTCATCACCTTCATCACCGGCAGTTCCTTGCCGTAGGAGGTCTTCAGGCCGAGCTTGCCGTGTTCGGATAGCCGAATACTTGTTCCCCAATTTTCACAAAGTCCAATATTCACGTCTATTCTCTGAACCTCGCAATCATCAGTACCGGATTGTCGTCTTCCTTCAGACGGGAGGCGATTTCCTTCAGACGTCCTTTCAGCTTTCCGGATTCATACTGCCGGACCAGGAATTCCGCCGGCATACGCTGTATCGCAACGTTCTGCATATCGTCAGGCATCACGTAAAGGTTGGCCGACAAGCGGTTCTGGTACGCAAGGTGCTCAGCCGCATCTTCCGCCGATATGCCGTCCGCGTTGCTGAACTGCACCTCAACACATTCGCCCGTTCGTTTGTCATACAGGTACTGCTTGGGGTCAGGTGCCTGCATTGTCTGTATTTCAGCTATCGATTTGTTCTTGATGTCAAGTTCCTTTTTAAGGGTCTGCCAAAGCTGGTAACGGGGAGTTATCAGGTCAAGTGTCGATATGAAGGGATTCTCCTGTTCAATTCCGTTATTCCGGCGGACTGCAACAGGACAGAGGGAATCGTTACGGAATACGTACATCGTATCCAAAGCCTGCTCCGCAATGAGAACACCACCACACATACGGGCTATCGGAGAAACGAACAGAGGAATGATACCGTACAATTCACCACGATCGAAAGTGATATCATCTCCAACACGTTTTCTTCCTGTCACCTTGACGGGTAGAGGGGTCAGCTTACCGTTCCTCTTGTCAATCTTATAATAAGGTACTTTATTGGGGTTGTTTACAAATTCCTTGTTATCTACCAAAAAATGTTCCTGACCTACCAAATGCCTTTCATCATAATCCACTATTGTACGTGAAAAAAAATATTGGTAAGGAGTTTTGAGCGTACGCAGATAAGTACCTTCAAAATCATAAACCTGTATACGCTGTGCATGCACGTCTGTGACGAACACCTCTTTCGCATGCACATCTACGGTCAAGCCTACCAGGGCGATATACTCCTTTCCACTACTACCATGATGGTCAAACGCATGCGAAAAACGTCCGTCACGAAGGAAGAAGCAGACAGCCTCTTCGCTGTATGTGATGAAATACCGATCTGTTAGTTTAATTTGACACTTCGAATTCAGCAAGGCGCTGTCATGGGTTTCCAAAGGTATATATTCCACGTCTGCCAACTCCTGTATCGGTATCTCCCTTTTCGGATATGACTTCTGGAAATCTATCACGGGAAGCGTGCCCGCATCCGCATATACCGTGTCGGCAGGTTGCTTTTGCGTTTCTTCGACAGGTTTACTCTTCCCTCCGGAACATGCCTGCAACGGAAAACATGATAGCCCTATACAGCAGAGCACGGTCCAAATGCTGTTTCTGATATTCTCCTTGCGTTTCGTCATTCCGGCTTGGCTCAAATTGTACAATCCCATTCTCATACACATTAATTTAAAGGTTAATGATAAATTCTATTCGTTAAAGGTGAGTGATTTTCATCTCGTTCCAAATTTAGTCGGAATCTCCCAAATATGTAAGGGAAATACGAAATATAAATATGATTTAACCGTTTATAAATGATTTTCATATCATTATAGATTTATAGTAGCTTTAATCCCTAATTTCTATTCCCTTCCGATGAGGTGGAACGGCTTTCCATTTTGAGGCAGCCTTTTGGGTTACGCTTTGCGCAAAAGGCCGATTCTATGTTTGCATACAAAGCGTTTTTCCCAAATTGACAGAATGTCAAAAACTCTTAAGTTTCTTTTTTAAAGCCACCTTCGCACCTTATTATATTTATTGGGGAGGATTAAAAAAATGGGTGTAAGTAGATGTGTGGAAATCCGTAATTCGTGTTACATTTCTTGCAGATTTTGCATTATTTGTGTTTTGATGCCTTCTTTATCCGGAGCCAAATGTTGTCACATCTGAGATTAATGCGAATTTCTTAATTTCTGGACTTTGGCAGCGAAATGCCAGAGTATGCCTATGTGGATTTCGGTGACTATTACCTCACCTATATTTGGGGGCCCAACACCGACCCTGCAACCATGTACATGTTCACAGGCACAGTGGTGAAGCGGCTGTTTGTTGACAAACGCACCTTGCGGGGAGCGTTTTATAAGTTGGAAAACGACTACCTGGGTGGCATAGCATTACAGAAATATAACCAATGGTGGGGATGGTTAGAATACGGGTATGTTGTCTGCATGGATCCGGGCGACCTGCTGGACCTGATAGAGGAGCGGCTGGCAGACCCGAAGATTTCTACCGGCAACCGCGAGTTCCTGAACGTCTGGAAGTCTAAGATTTCACCGGATGACAACAGTTATGTGATATTGGGGAAACGGAAAAACCGAGTTGATTAACATCTCTTTTTTTCCGGCCGCCTCGGCCGGTCGGGGCGTATCAGTTCCAGTGCGGTCAGGGTCTGCCCGGGGATAGCTATACATAGGCTTAGATTGGCTTAACCAATATCTATAGATGAAAACATCGGGCTTATCCCTTCTTCTTCACCCAATACCCGTTGCCGTACCGCGTATGTACCCGCCTTCCCATCTGCGCCAGCAGGCGACTGAACGTGGTGCACGAACAGTCCTTCAGGGCCGCCGGGTTCTTCTTCTTCAACACCGCATAGATATCCGCCGCCGACATCAGACGGGCACCCTCTTCGCCCGCCTCGGCCAGCTCGAAGCAACTGCCGATGAGTTCCTCGGCGGGTGTCACGCGGTAGAACGGACGGTTATTTGCCTGAATTTCCGCTTCCTCGGCCTTGCTGAACCAGCAACGCTCGCCGCTATTCAGCTCGTGCAGGAGCTGGGCGTAAAGCTGGGCATGGTCAACGGGGGTGGTGCAATCGATGGGACGCTCCACTTCCACACAGATGAAGCGGCGGCTGCCCGAGAGGTCGGTCAGCAGGTCGAGGCGGTTGCTGGTGCCGATGAAGGAGGCGATTCTTGGCAGAGCTTCCGCCGAACGGCGGTAGGCACGGCGCACCCGCAGGTCCTCCATCTGCATCAGGTTCTTCAACTGGGGCATACGGCTGGCAGGCAGGCGGTCGAACTCATCGAGATTGATTAAGCCGTAAGAGGCTAGTTTGTTCTCCGCCGACGAGGCGTTGGTCAGGTCGAAGCTTTCGGTAAAGTAATCGCGCAGTTCCTTGGGCAACAGCAGGCGGCAGAAGGTGGACTTGCCCAGGCCCTGTGTGGTGCTGACGAGGAGCGGGGCCACGCTGTTGGCCCGTCGGCCGCGGTCGCTCGTGCCTGTCCATTGGGCCGTGACGGCCAGCATCCAGCGGTGGAAGGAGCGTATCCATACGTCCTTGTCGGAGACACGGTGGGCCAGTTCTTCCACTCTGTCCTTGCCGTCCCATTCAGGCAAGTTGCGGAAGTACAGGTCGAAGGGATGGTAGGCCTGCACATGGTCGGACTCCACGTAGCGCTTGACGTCACGGTCCCAGCAGTCCACGCCCTCCTCCATGGCACCGAGGGCGATGCCGTTCAGCGTGCGGTTGTCCACGGGTGTATATATAAGGTGGTGGGAGTCGTCCGCAGCCTCCGTGTTCAGGCGGGCGCACTCCGTGCGCTCCGTCAGCAGGTTGTAGCGGAAGGCGTAGTGCAGCTTCAGGTAGCGCGAAAGCCGTTGCATCATCCGCCGCTGCTTCGATTCCTTTCTGTCCTTTTGTTCTTCTGGCTTATTTTCTTCTGTCGTGTCGCCGTCCTCTATCCATTCCACCGCCTCGTTGTGCCCGTTCAGGCTGAAAGTCCGTCTGGCAGGTTTCTCCGTCTGGGGTTTCCAGGTGAGGCGGACGGTAAACTCGCCGTCGCCCGTGATGAGGAAGGCTTCGCCCTCCGGCAGGCGGGCGCAGAGCTGGTCGAGGTTCGAAAGCAGCTCCTTGCAGGAATTGGCGGGAGCAGGCAGGGCTGCCTCCCGACGAGGGGTAAACAGGTTGCGTAACTGATAAATCAGATTCATAAGCGGATGCGTTTATTTTTCCGTAAAGATACAACATTTCGAAGCCTTTGTCAAGACCTCCGGAGGCTTCACAAGGTGCCTTTAGAATCTTTTATCTCTTTCACCGAAAATGAGCGGTGTGGCTCGGTGAAGTTTCATCGGAACGCGCTGAATGTAAGCAGATTGCGTTGAAAGCAAGGATGCTGTGTTTACCTACCACCCCGCCCTTGGGGCACCCCTCCTTCCCGAAGGAGGGGAGTTGAATTGCAGCATTTCTTTCACTCTTTCACCTCATCCTTCACAAAATCTGTCTCATTGACAGCTGTTTAGAAGCCTGTGAAGCCGTGAAGGCAGAAGGGCATATCCAAAGACTTTTACCACAGATTATCCGAATCTGACAATCAGAGTCTCAGAAACAATCTGTGTGAATCCGGGTAATCTGTGGTGAGTTCTGATGCGTTCCCGTTTTTCCCAGCCCAAACCATCCGTTCAAGCTGGGAAAAGCAATGCTTTAAGCCGGGCAAAGCGTTGGTTTAAGCTGAGTAAACGGTTACTTTGCCCAGCTTAAACAACTACCTACATTGGCCCGACAACATCCATAGTTAGCGAAATAACATTCATAGTTAGCATGCACAAGATGGTATCTTATGCACGAAAACATACCTTGTCCGGGACTGGAACAATCAAGGGGGAGTGAAAGGAAGAGGCCGGAAAACAAAAAAGTCCGCATTCGCGGACTTTCTGCTCTTCGTCTTGGACTTGAACCAAGGACCCTCTGATTAACAGTCAGATGCTCT
>ENA-UONW01004331-UONW01004331.1-human-gut-metagenome-genome-assembly--contig:-CS52-NODE-4331-length-10478-cov-67.079344_pt1 | contig 10478 bp, 10 predicted proteins | sample MGYA00242463_ERZ724010 | MGnify/ENA metagenome assembly ERZ724010 | reverse complement strand
TCATAGCGCCATTTCTTGAAATTCTCGTCATAGCCGCCCGCATCCATCGGGGATACCAAGTGTCCCACGCACCAGGATACGAGAAGGCCGTTGCCCTCATAAAAGCCATCGGCCCTGGATGAAGCACCCAGGGCCGATGCGATAGATTTTGCCACACTCGGTTTTTCTGCGATAATCAGTTTACTCATTCTTTTCCTCCGTTTCCTCGTCCTCAGTCAGATATTCTTCTTCATCCTCCAGGTCGAAATCATCCAGATCAGCGGGAACTTTCTTTCCCTGCTTCGGTTTCAGCACCAGGAAATAGACTGCCGCGCCGCCTCCGGCTGCAAGGATCAGCAGCACCGCCAGGATCGCCCCGGTATTACTTTTCTTTTCAGGCTTCGGATTCTCCGGCTCGGTGGGCTCCGCAGCTTTCTGTTCTGTGCCAACACATTCACTAAGGTTTTTTACGCAGACCGGGCAAGCGGTATTGACCGCTCCGGCCTGGCACTTCTCCGTACAGGTGCAGACAATAGGTGTTTCCGCCTTTTCTCCATCCTCCGTGAGTGCCATGAGGTCGGCTTCATCCACCTGGTTCAGAAAATGCACGGTTTCCTCGCCCTCGTCGTCACGGTCGATAATGAGATAGAACACATTGCCGTTCTTCGTTTCCACTGTAATAAACTGCTTGCCGCTGGCGGTCGGGCTGCCAATATCGTCAATCAGCGAAAGGTTCCCGTCCGGCGTCAAGGCGGCACCGCCATTCAAACCACCGCCCAGCATACCCAGCAGATTTTCCAGCGTTTCCGTGTCCAGAGAGAAAGAACCTTCCCCAGAGCCAGCCTCGCCATCACTTACCGTCATGTAGCCGGAATAGACATAGCCGACTTTCTCCGGCAGGATGACCTTCAGCCAGTCGCCGTCCGTGCCGATCACCTTCACGGTCGTTCCGTTGGGAAGCTGAGTGAAGGCGGTGTAGTCCATTCCCGCACCCGTGCGGACATTCAGATTGCCGCCGCCCGTGGTGACGGTGCCGGTCTGCCCGGAGTCATTTTCGCCGGAACTGAACTGGATACCATCCTCGGTGACGGATACCGTGACCTGGCTGCCTGCCAGAGCGGAAAGCAGATCAGAGACATCCCCAGCCGTTTCCTGTTCAGCCACGGACTCCGTGGTTTCCTCGCCGCCGCTGGCAAAGGCGGTGACAGAAAAAGCGGCAGTGCTGAGCACCACCGCCAAAAGAGCCGATACCATTTTTGTCATAAAGTTATGCTTCATCCTCGTATCCCTCCGTTTCCTCATTCTCGGTGTTGCCCTCCTGCAGCATACCTTCCGGCAGGGAGATCATACCGCTGGCATAGGCTTTCAGGAAGGCGGTCAGTTCCTTGTTATCCATCTTCACGGCTTTCACCATGCGGACGATTTCCAGATTTTCTTCCTCCGCAAGCTGCGCCTCCAGCGCACGAAGGCGTTTCTGCTGCTCCGCGATCTTTTCTTTGGTTTTCGCAATGTCATTGCGGATCTTCTGTGTCGTTGCCATAAATCAAATTACCTCCATATCGTTTTTTAGTTGTAGGGCGGTCGCCCGAAAGCGTAAAAGTGGGATTGCCAGTAGCTTATGTTGATATCTGCATACTGAATGGGGTCGCCGCAGTGCAGCATTTTTCCGCCTCCCACATAGATACCCACATGGGAAACGCCCGGTGTATCGTAAGTGCCGACGAAAAAGATCAGGTCGCCGGGTTTTGCGTTGGCAGAGGATACCAGGGTGGAAATATTGTAGAGTCCTTGGGCTCCCAGTCTGCCCGTATTGCAGACGCCGCTTTGCGTCAGCACCCAGGATACGAAGCCGGAGCAATCAAAAGAAGTGTTCGGATTACTGCCGCCCCAGACATAGGGATAGCCGATGTACTTCTCCGCCTCGGTAATGAGCGCCGCAAAGGTTTCATCTTCCAGTGCGGAAGGCGGGATATCATAGGTGGTTGGCGGTTTGGTGTACTTGTCTACATAGCCGGAGCCTGGGAACAAATCTTCCCGGTTCCCCAGCGTCGCCATATAGACCGCATACAGGGAAAGTGTTTCCTCGTCCATGATGTAGACCGGCACATGGGATAGGTCGAAGTTTTCCAGTTTTACCTTGCAGATATAGTAGTTGTACGGTACTTCCACGTCATAGTCATTTCCCTCGCTGTCTGTCCGTGTCTCCGTCCGATAGCGCACCTCCACTTCCACGGTCTGCGTCAGGATATACTGCTTTTCAAAGAGCATTTGCAGTTCCTCCTGAACCTCATTGATGGTAAACACCCCTTCATGGAACGCCGTGAGAATGGAGATCAGCACATAAGGGTCATGCTCGATCTCGTCCAGATCAAAACGGTATTCGTCATATCCGGGGTGCAGAGTCTCATAGTGGTCCAGCTCATATTGAAGCTCCTGCTCCAGTTCGCAGTAGGCCGCCTCCGCAGCCAGCATATCCGCATCCTCGGAGAGATAAGAGGAAGTGAATACACCGCCCACGCCGGAGCCCGCCATCATGGAACAGGAAGATACCCCGCCAAACAGCAGGGCAACACAGGCGCCAATGCCGATCACCAACAGCACCGCCCGGCTATGGTGCTTGATGTAGAGGAAAGTTTCCTTGAAGGCGTCCTTTGCTTTCTGCGCCGCACTTTTCGCCGTGGCCGCTGTGTTCTTTGCGGTTTTCTCTGCCTGTCGCAGCTCCTTTGCATAGTTCCGCTTGATCCGCTGTTTCTGCAGAAAGCGGGATACCGGGTTAGAAGCTGCCAATGCAGGATCATCATGCAGTGCCTTTTGGTAAAGGTAGTCGGCGTTTGCCTTGACTGAAGCCTGCTCTGCCTTCGCCGCGTCACGCCAGGGCTTTGTGCGGTGATGGTGGACGGCGGCGCGGACTTTGCCTTTTCCGTAGGCAAGCCCGCGTTCCGTCAACACCTCGCCCTTGTGTCCGGCCTCTACACCCACATTTTCCTGCTCTACCTCATGCACCTTCGCATGGGCAGCGTGGACAATCTCATGGACCGGCCGAGAAAGCGGATTGTGCCGCAGGCGTCCGTTGGGGCGTTTCTCCACTTCTTCAAAGTGAAGCTGCGTTTTGCCTTTTCCGGCTGTCTCGTCAAAAACACGCTCGGTACGGAGAACTTTCTTTGTGGGGATAGCGGCCGTTGCCGCATCCAGCCGATCCGCCGCACGGTCGGAACGGTCAATGTATTTCCCAAGTGCGGGATCGGCACGTTCTTCCTCGGTGAATTGCAGACGGGAGGACGGGCGCTGCCTTGCAGCAGAACCATCCCGCACCGCCTGGGTGTCAGCCTTTTCCGCCTTTCGTGCGCTTTTCTTCTCATGGTGTTCCGCCGCACGCAGGGCAAGATCAGCCGCAGCGCCAGCGGATTCTTCCGAAGAAGCGGACAGTTCCGTTTCCGGCTCCCGGCTGCTGATATGTTCCACCTCTCCCGTGGCAAGGTTTTCCGATACCGCACCGTCACGGGTCATTTTCTGCGTGATCTTATCGGTCGCTTTCAGTTCCCTCATAGGCAGTCACCTTCCTTTCCATAGGGGCAAAAGTCGCCGCAGGTGCCATTTTCAATCATGGCGATATAGCGGAAAATGGGATAGGCCTGGGGCGGGCAGACCGCATTTCCCAAAGTTTTCAGCCGCAGCGCCCGGTCATCCATGCGCTCGGTCATGCGGGGGATTCCTTCCGGTTCGGCGGTCCAGAGGATACGTCCGTCCATCCTTTCGGGAAGCCCATGAGCCATTCCACCCAATCCGGGTTCAGCGCCGCTGTTTCGGACACCGGCCGCTCCTGGGAGATGATCTGCGCCGACAGGTTCCCGTCCTTCTTCGCCGGATCGAAGGCCGACGGCTTCAAGGTTGAGCGGAAACCGTCCGACGCCACCGGGGTCAGATAGAATACCGCCGCCGACAGGCTCAGGCTCCAGATCGCCCCGTTTCGGTTCCTCTTGCGGAATATCCCATTGTCCGACAGGAACACATCCAGGCTTGCCGCGTCCCTGGCGGTGTTGTTGTCGGAGGCAAGGGGTGTGGGAAACATCAGCCGCGACGATAAAAGTTCGCTGGCGCTCATGCCATGCGCCGACGCCGCAAGCCGGAAATACGAATGGGAGAACAGCGTATCCCGCTTTTGCCAGGTCAAAGATCGTTTTGTCGAGCCCCATATTGATGAAGCCAGCAACATTTTCCCCAAGCACCCAACGGGGCCGCAGCTCGGTAATAACGCGGCACATTTCCGGCCACAGGTAGCGTTCATCCGCAAAGCCCTTCCGTTTTCCGGCGGTGGAGAAGGGCTGACAGGGAAAGCCGCCTGAGATAACGGTAACTGTTTCAAGTCCTGTTTTTTCAAAAAACGCCTCCTTCGTGAAAGTAGTGATATCCCGGAACCTGGGAACATCCGGCCATCGTGCGGAGAGGACGGAGTGCGGAAAATCCGCCCACTCACACTGGCAGACGGTTTCAAACCCGGCAGCCTCCGCCGCCAGGTCCAGACCGCCAATGCCGGAAAACAGGCTCACATGGGTCAGTTTATTCATGACCCTTCGGTGCACGGAACGGTTCGATCTCACTTTCCAGCTCCGCAAGAACCGCCTCCATATCCGCCGTGACCGCCTTGCTTCTGGCAATCAGCCGGTTCATCACATCAAAGAAGGTTTCGCCCTCCTGTTTTTCTTCCGTATGCAAATAGCGGGGATCACTCATGTTCGTTTTCTCCTTTCCCGGTTTCACCAAGTTTTGTTGTCATAATGCTGTAAAGTTCATTGTCCTTCGGGAAGTCATCCACAAAAGGCAGGATCACATTGCCGAAGAAGATCAGCCCCTCGCCGGGGCCTGCGTTGCTGATATGCGCCGCCTGCTGGTTGGAGATATTCAGGCGCTCGCAGAGGATTTTTCTGTCTCCGCTGGCCTGGTTCAGAAGGTACACAAAATCGCTGTTTTCAAAAATGTTCTCGATCTCCGGGGAGGAAAGCAGGTCCTTGATGTTCTGCGTGATCCCCGTGGGGATACCGCCCCATTTGCGAAAGCGTTTCCAAATCTCCACGCTCCAGGTACCGACCTCGCCGCGCAGCAGAAGGTGGAACTCGTCCACGAAGTACCAGGTGGATTTACCCTGATCCCGGTTTTGGGAAACACGGTTCCATACCTGGTCCTGGATCACCAGCATACCCAGGCTTTTGAGCTGCTTTCCCAGCTCCTTGATATCGAAGCAGACAATGCGGTTGTTGATATCCACGTTGGTACGGTGGTTAAAAACATTCAGGCTGCCATGCACATACAGTTCCAGTGCCGCCGCGATCCGCTGTGCCTCCGGCTCCGGCTGCCGTTTGATCTCGTCATACAAATCTTCCAGCAGCGGCATATTCTCCGGGCGGGGGTCTGCGATATAGGGGCGGTACACGATCCGCACAGCACGGTCAATGACCGTTTTCTCCACCGGCTCCAGACCGTTCCGTCCGCCTGCCGCCAGTTCGCAGAATGACAGGATAAAGTCGGATTTCAGCGCCAGCGGGTTATCATCCTCGCTGTAATTGAGGTTGATATCCATAGGGTTCACATACTGTGTACTGGTAGGTGAGATTTTGATGACCTGTCCTTCCAGCCGGTTCACCAGCGGGAAATATTCCGCCTCCGGGTCGCAGATCAGGATATCGTCCTTTGTGTTCAGGAACACACCCACGATGGAACGCTTTGCGGAAAAGCTCTTGCCGCTGCCGGGCGTACCTAAGATCATGCCGTTGGGCGTTTTCAGCTTTTTGCGGTCGGCAAGGATCATATTGCCGGAAGTGGCATTAAGCCCGTAGTAGAGAGCTTCGCCGCCGTGGAAAATCTCCTGTGTGGTGAAGGGAACGAACACCGCCACCGCCGAAGTGGTAAGCCCGCGCTGTATCTTAATGCGGTTGACACCCAGGGGCAGAGCCGACACGAAGCCGTCCTCCTGCTGAAAGTCCAGCCGCACCAGGGAGCAGTTATATTTCTGCGCCACGCTTGCCGCACGGAGAAGGTCATTCTCCAGCTTTTGCTTGCTGTCCGCAAAGTTCACCACCAGGAAGGTCATCAGGAACATTCGCTCATTTCTGCTTTGCAGGTCACGGAGGATGTTCTTTGCCTCGCCTGCGTAGGTGGCAAGATCGGTGGGGATGATATCCATATCGAAACCTTCCCGCACTGCCTTTTTCTGTGCGTCGATCTTCATACTGTCAATGTCGGTGATCTTCCGCTTGACCGTTTTGATCGCCTCGTTCTGATCCATGCTGCGGATATGGAGGCTGACAAGCAGCCCGCTGTCCGTATCCAGCAGTTCGGTGAGCATACGGTCATCCATTTCCGGTGCGCTGATCTGCAGAAAGGACACGGCACAGAATTTATCCGCCATCGTGAACTTCCTTGCTTCACCGAAGCGGAAGGAGGAAGGTGCGATAAAATCCTGGAGCGACAGGCCGGAAGGGGCAAGCCAGCTCCATTCAAAGGCAAACCGTTCCCCGTCCGGGTGCAGGATGCCGTGGAGCATTTCCAGCCACTCCTTGCCGCCAAGCTCCTTTGCCAGAGCGCCCATGACCTTGAAATGGTTGAGGGCGTCCATGACGATCCGGGAAAATCGTGCCCGTGCGGTTTTGCTGTCCCGTGCCTCGATGGTGAGGGTCAGATACTTCGTTTTGATAAGACCGTTGTTGCCACGTTCAAGCTGCTTGCGGAGCATCTGCGTGTAAAGCTCACGGATATGGTCGAAGTGATCTCCCTGCGCTGCGATCTCGATACGCTTCACAAAATCCTCCCGGTTCATGCGGCGGCTCACAAGGGAGAGCTGCATCCCGATAGAAGCGTCATGGGCGTTATACATATCGCAGAGGGCTTCAAAGATCGCCGTCTGGTCGTCAGGCTTTGCCAGCTGATAATTCACATCCTCGAACTCGATACACTTCGACCAGGTGTGGTCGTCCAGCTTGCACAGACCGTCCGGGTACATCTGGCGGAACGGTAAGGTATCCTGTGCGGAATGTACCTTGCCGTCGCCTCTGGCGGTTTCCAGGATACGGCTGATCTCACGCTTTTCTGCGGCGGTTAGCTTTACCGTGGGTTTTGCCGCCTGCCGTGCCTGCGACTCTGGCTTTCGCTTTCTGAACAATGGCTTTCACCTCCTTTTCCGCCTGGGCCTGCCGCTCCAGGGCTGCATAGAAATTGTTTGTCCGGTAAGGCCGCTCTTTCGTCCGCAGGAACATACAGCGGATGACCTGTCCGGCCACCACCTCCAGGGGTTGACCATGCCGCTCATACATGGCAAGCAGAAAGAACGGGAGCATGACGATAATCATGCAGAACGCGGCGGCGCTGTTGCTGGCCGTGCGTCTGAGCAAAAAGAAAAGCGGTACTCCGATGAGTGCCGCCGCTCCGAAACATATAAGCTGCCGTTTGGTAAGTCCAAACAGCACTTTGGATTTTACTTTCGTCAAATCCTTTGGAATGGTTACATACGCCAATTTATCAAGCCTCCTTAATGCGCTCCGAACAGGCTCTTAGAGAGGCTGCCGGTCTTGAACAGGGCGAAGCACAGCAAGACCGTGTAGCCCATGCAGGCCCATATCGCGCCTGAGATATTTCCGTCCGTGGCGATACTCTGTACCAAAACAGAGTAGATTCCCACGCACACCATGATTAGAAATGCCTGGAACGCCAATGCAAACAGGGATTTCAAGTAGTTCTGTCCTGTATGGCTCCAATCCCGGTTTGTCATAGTGGCAAGCGGAATTGGTCCAACGGAAGTTGTCAAATACACCTCGATCATGCGGCCGTAGATGACAAGCATGATACAGATGGAAAGGGCGTTCATGGTAAGCCCCACGAAAAGGGACTGGAACCACAGCCCGAACAATTCTCCCGTGCCCAGGGCTTCAAGCTGCGCCTCCATATCCGTGATAACGCTGCTGATATCAATGGAAGTATTCCCGATGATGACGCCTGCGCTGCTGTTCACAACGCTTTGCCCCACATCAAAGATACCCATGACGATATTCCATGTGTTCGTCACAATGAGAACGGCACAGAAGGTCTTGAAAATCCACTTGAAGAACATCCAGGTATCTACATCGTGCAGATTGTTTTTCTCTGTCACAAGCTGGATCAGCTCATAACACATTACGAATGTCAGGATAACCCCGGCGATTGGAACGATCACCGTTTCAGAGAGGTTTCGGATCATAGAAAAGACGCCGCTGTTCCATGCCAGCGGCGTCTGTCCCACTTCACCGGCGATCTCGCCTACTTTGGTATTGACCGTATCGAACATGCCCGACAGGTTTCCCGTGATTCCCTCGATGAGCAGCCCTCGGAGCCATTCATCGAGTTTGTCGAGTATGCCGCCCATAAGCGATCACCGCCGGACGATCAACCGAACAGGCCGGAGAGCAGAGGTACAAGGGTGATGCCGATGAGGGCGACACCGCCGCCGGCCATCAACTGTTTTATCCCCAATTAGGTGTAAAACTCTGCTCGATGGCGGGCGGCGGCGTACAAAAAATCTATATGGTGTTTTTAAGAGAACCGTCCCGGCGGGACAGGTCAGGCAGTGACCTGTTCCACCTCCGGGATGGGTTTGAGATTAAAATGAATTTCGATAGAAATGTGTCTTGTTTTATCTTCGTCAATGCGCTCATGCACGACGATTTCTTTGATTAAGCGGTTGAGGGTGGCTGCGTCCAGCTCTGTGATGTTGGCGTATTCCTGAATGGCTTCCACCCATTGTTTTGCGTCATTGGCAAGCTGGACTTCATCGGACAGCCGCTTTCTGCCCTCGGACACTTTTGTTTTAAGCTCCGTCTGCTCGGTCTGTGTCTTTTCCAGCATGGTGTTGAAATTCTGCTCACTGATACGCCCTGCAATCATATCCTCATAAAGCCGCATTACCATTTTGTCCAGAACCTCAATCCGTTCCTCGTCCCTTGTAAGGGAGCGTTCCATTGCTTCCCGCTGTTCCCGCTGCTCGGCTTCACAGGTATTGGTCAGGCGGTCAGCAACCGCTTCCCCGTCCATCAGGGCAGCTCTGGCACATTCCCGGATTTTCCGCAGCACATGACTGTAAAGGGTGTCATAATCAATCCGGTGCTGGGTGCAGTGGTTCTTTCCAAAGGCATTGTAGGTCTTGCAGGAATAAATCCGCTGGGGATGTTTTGCGTTTGTGTAGCGTACCGTCAGCGACTTCCCACACTCGCCGCATTTTATCAGTCCGGCAAACAGGCTGATTTCATTGGTCTGCCCCGGACGCTGGCGGGATTTCAGCTTGTTCTGCACAATGTCAAAGCTCATGCGGTCAATCAGCGGTTCATGCTGTCCCTCCACCACAATCCAGTCCTCCGGTTTCTTTTCCCCAATCGTGCCGATTTTGAAGCGGTAGTCCTTTTTCTGGGAAGCAATCGCCCCGGTGTAGACGGGATTCATCAAAAGGTCTTTGATAACGGAGAAGTCCCACATATACCGCCCGTTTTCCGGGTCTTTCTTTTCCCATTTGGTGCGGGTATTGCGAAGCCCCCGTTCCCGGTTCCACCATGTGGGGCAGGGGATTTTTTCTTCCTCCAGCCGTCTGCGGATATAGTTCGGACCATGACCGTTTAGGGCATATCCGAAAATCAGCCGCACAATCGGGGCGGTTTCCTCGTCAATGAGCAGATGGTTTTTGTCCTCCGGGTCTTTCCGATACCCAAACGGGGCAAGACACCCGGTAAACTGTCCTTTCTGCGCTTTCAGAAGATAAGAGGAATGGACTTTCTTGGAAATATCCTTGCTGTACATCTCGTTCAGGATATTCTTGAACGGGGCAATATCGTTGTTATCACGCAGGGTGTCGATACCGTCATTCATGGCGATATAGCGGACACCGTTTCTTGGGAAAAAGTCCTCAATCAAATGCCCGGTTTGCAGATAGTTACGCCCCAGTCGGCTGAGGTCTTTCGTGATGACAAGGTTGATTTGCCTGCGCTCAATGGCTCTCAACATTCTCTGTAAATCAGGACGCTCCATATTAAGACCTGTGAAGCCATCGTCCTGATAGACTGCCACAACCTCCCATCCCTGCTTTTCGCAGTATTTTTCCAGCATATCACGCTGGTTTGCGATACTGGCACTTTCGCCTTGCAGGTCATCGTCCTTTGACAGCCTGCAATAGACCGCCGCACGATAGCCCCCGGCAAGTGCCGAACCGATTGTTCTGTATTCCATTTCGTTCATCATAGCCATTTACCCACACAATCCAGACGGTATCTGGCTCTTTTGAACCTCATCTTCATTATACTTCAAATCTTTCTTTTTAGCAAGATATTCTTTTGTATTTGTTTTGCCGTATTTCTGGGAAATCAGGCTGACGAACACATCGGTGGCGTCCAGTTCCCCGTCAAATACGGTTGTCACTTCAATCTTGGTCTTATTTTTCGCCATAGGCAGTTATCCTCCATACATGAAAATAGCCAGACAGAGGGTGTCGG
>ENA-UONW01004327-UONW01004327.1-human-gut-metagenome-genome-assembly--contig:-CS52-NODE-4327-length-10482-cov-4.284262_pt1 | contig 10482 bp, 10 predicted proteins | sample MGYA00242463_ERZ724010 | MGnify/ENA metagenome assembly ERZ724010 | reverse complement strand
AAATGGAGGAAGCTTTATGGAATTGTATATTGTACTGTGCGTTATTGTCCTTGCGATGGTATATGTGGCCTATAACTATTTCAAGATCAAGAAAATGGATGAGGGAACTGCTGAAATGGCGGAGATGGCGGGAATAATCCGCAGCGGTGCAGCCGAATTCCTCAAGACCGAATTCAAGACGATCACAATAGTGGTATTGCTGGTGGCTGCCGTGTTTACGCTCTTTATCGAAAAGACCAGCGGGATAACCTTCGTAATGGGCAGCCTTATGAGGGGAAACGGTAAAGGTAGCTCTCTGCGGCGGCAGCATATCCGGCCTCAGCGTACAGGCTTTCGGTATGCTGGGCATGGTGCTGGTGCTGATAATATGGGGTATCGACTTTGACGCAGTAGGCCACGGCCTCATTGCAAACCTCAAGTGCAATCCTTCCATAATGCGCATGTCCACTTATTCTCTGGGCTGCTCCATAGTTGCAATGTTCAACCGCGTAGCGGGAGGCAACTATACCAAGGCTGCGGATATTTCCGCAGATATTCTGGCAAAAATACGCCACGATATGCCTGAGGACGACAGCCGCGTTCCCAATACCATAGCGGATTTCATAGGCGATAACGTAAACGACATAGCAGGCAACTGTTCAGATCTTCTGGAGAGCTTTGTAGCTACTATGGCGGCTTCCATAATGATTGCCGTTACCATATTCAACAACAATCGGGTTATAGGAGAGGCTACCTTCAATGCTACCTGCGCGTTCCCGATACTGTTGGCTGGCTGTGGCCTGCTGGGCTGCGTGCTGGGACTGAGCTATGCCTCCCTGCGTAAGATGGGCGACAATCCCTCCCATGAGCTTAACCTCGCTACCTATATTTCTTCCGGACTTACCATAGCGCTGGGCTTTGTAGCCTGCAAGGTGGTGTTCGGCAATGTTCCCCTTTACGATTCATTTAGAATAGGATGGATATCTCCTTGGGTATCGGCGGTCCTGGGCACAATAAGCGGCGTAGCCATAGGCATGATAACCGAGTACTACACCTCTACAGACTATAAGCCCACAAAGATGCTTGCGGACATGGCTACAGAAGGCGAGGCTTTCGTAATAACCAAGGGCGATGCCATAGGCTCCCGCTCCTGCCTGCTGCCCATACTGCTCATAGGCATATCGCTGTTCATCTCTGGAAAGATCTGCGGCACATATGGCATAGCCATATCCTCTCTGGGCATGCTGGCTTTTGTAGGCACTACCGTATCCATAGACGCGTTTGGCCCCATAGCGGACAATGCTGGCGGCCTTGCGGAATCCTGCCATCTTGACGCGGACGTGCGCAAGATAACCGACAAGCTGGATGCCGTGGGCAACACCACCGCAGCTATAGGCAAGGGCTTTGCCATCGGCTCCGCCGCGTTCGCCACAGTTTCACTTATCGTTGCATACGTTGGCAACTATACCGCAAACGGCGCTGAGCCGGTGCTGAACTTCGCTTCCTTTGTAGTAGTGGCGGGAGGCATAATCGGCGGTGCGCTGGTTGAGTACTTCTCTGCCCTTCTTACTGACAACACCATTGAATCCGCCCGACTCATGGCTGACGAGGGCGACCGCATGCTCTCTGTTCCCGGCGTGCTGGAAGGCACCGTAAAGCCGGATTACAACAAGATGATAAGGATGGCCGCACAGCAGGCTCTCAGAAAGATGCTGCTGCCCTCAGTGTTGTCCATGCTCATTCCCGCAGTTGGAGGATTCCTCTTCGGTGTTGAGTTCGTAGGCGGCATATTGGTAGGCGCTACCATAGTGGCCATACCCAGGGCAATATTTATGGGCAACTCCGGCGGTGCCTTTGATAACGCCAAAAAGTACATCGAGTCCGGAGCAATCGAGGGCCACGGCAAGGGCTCCGACGCCCACAAAGCCTCTGTCACCGGCGATACCGTAGGCGATACCCGCAAAGACGTAGTAGGCGTTGCGCTGGATATATTCATAAAGTCTATGTCCACCGTAGCCAATACCCTCGCAAGCGTATTCTCTACATTAACTCTGTTCAGATAAAAAAGTTAGACAAAATTCTCAATTAGGCGGCCTTAAGGGTCTGAGATCTGTGCTGAGCAGGTGTCGGGCCCTTTAGTTTTGCCTTGATCCGGTGGTTGCTGCAGTAAACGAGGTAGTCGATGAGTTCAGCTTTGAAATGTTCAAGAGAATCGAGGTCCTGAATGTAAAGCGGTTCGGCTTTGAGTATCCCGAAGAAGTTTTCCATTACAGCATTGTCCAAACAGATGATTGCATGCAATTTCTGCTTTCTGTTCCGGTGCCCATATCCGATTCTTCTGTTCCTTTTTCACGCTCATCATCTCCAAGTTGATTTTAACATAAAAAATAAGGTAGACATCATGGTGGTTTATCATGTGTCTACCTTTATATTATAGCTTTACAAAGCGGGGGGGATTTTTATTTGCCAAAGAAGAAGGGCATTATCTCGTTTATTATGCGGCCGTTCCAGTAGCTGAAATCGTGCACGCCGTCGCCCTCGGTATAGGTGAAGTCTAAGCCAAGCGACTGGGCTTTTTTGCGCCATTCCTGGCTGAACGCATAAATGAAATCCTGTTTGCCGATAGTGTGATACATGGGAGGCACGTATTTGCCTGCGGCCTTGCGCGCTGCTGCCTTATCCAGAAGAGCCAGCATGTCGTTGTCGCCGTCCTTCATATCCGGCCAGTCGGACAGGGAAGTATGTATGGTGAATATGCTGCCGTTTTCAAAGGCATTTATGAATCCAGCCATATCCATACAACCTGACAGGGAGGCTATTTTGCAGTATCTGTCGGGGTTCATGAGGCCGATCTTGACCGCACCGAAACCGCCCAGGGAGTAGCCCATTATGTAGCGGTCCCTGGCATCGGTGGAGGCGTGAAATGTAGCCTCTATCATGGCGGGCAGTTCTTCGGATATATAGGTGTAGTATTTTGCTCCATAGGGTGTGTCATTGTAACAGCTCAGTGCTGCATCGGGCATTACTGCAATAAAGCCGTACTGGCAGCAGAGCTGTTCCATGTCGGCGCGCTGTATCCATTCAAAGCCGTCGCCGCCTGCGCCGTGCAGCATATATACTACCGGCCAGCGCTTTTCAGGGTCGTATTTGTCTTTGTGCTGTATCATTTCGCCAAGGGTAGGGGTAGGATAAGCAACCCAGACGCTGGTCTTCATTGCGAGACAACGGGAAGTGAAGTTGATGTTCATTATGGCCATAACGGCAAGCCCTCCTTTTTACTTTGATAGAATTATAACTCCCCAAAAACCTATAGTAAAGGCAAATATACTAAAAACAAAACATTCTAAAAATAGAATTTACCTAAATTGCCAGATCTTCGGCATACCGGAAACACTGTTGCAAGCAAAAAAAATAAAAAAATGAAGTAGAATTATAAAAGTTGCTATTGAAAAATTCGATGTAAGGTATTATATTATAAATAGAACATAGGTCAAAATAATAACGAGATTCCAAAGGTATTTTATAAATTGAATAGGAGGAATAAAAGTGAATCCACTGGATTATGTAAAAAAGACGCCTTACGAGCTGTATATTGACGGCAAGTATGTACCCGCTGAAAAGGGCAAAGTGGTGGATGTTATCAACCCCGCTAACAATGAACCGTTTGCTCAGGTATATCGGGGCACTGTGGAGGACGCGGAGAAGGCGGTGCAGGCTGCCCGAAAGGCATTTGACGAAGGCCCCTGGGGCCGCACTGCTGCCCGTGACCGCGCCAAGATACTTGCCAAGGCCGCACAGATAATGGAACGCCGGGGAGAGGAATTTGCAGTACTCGAGTCGCTCGAATGCGGCTATCATTACGGGTCCGCACGCTACTATTGCGTGCCAATGGCAGTGGATTCCTTCAATCTGTTCGCCGGAAAGGCAAGGGATATTGAAGGCAAAGTCGTTCCTTCCGATTACGGCACGCTGAACTACGTTACATGGAACCCGGTTGGCGTAGTAGCCGAGATACTGCCCTGGAACGGGCCTTATCTCATGGGCTGCCAGAAAATAAACGCTATATTGGCCGCAGGCAATACCTGCATTATCAAGCCCCCATCCTGGGGAGTGCTGGCTCTGCTGCAGCTGGCTGGCGTATATGAAGAAGCCGGTCTGCCCGCAGGCGTATTCAATGTAGTTACCGGCTCCGGCTCAGAAGTCGGCGCGTATCTCACCAAGCATCCCATGGTAGACATGGTCGCCATGACAGGAGGAATTGAGACCGGCCGCGAGGTGATACACAACTCTGCCGAGCGCGTAAAGGATATTGCCCTTGAACTGGGCGGAAAGAGCCCTGCAATCTTCTTTGACGACGTAAACGTAAAGGACGCCGCCAAGTGGGCCGTCTGGGGCTTCACCAACCATTCCGGTCAGGTCTGCGTTTCAGGTACCCGTGTGCTTGTACAGCGCAGCATCTACGATGAGTTTGTAGAGGAAATGAAAAAGTTTATCGCTGAGAAGTATGTTGCGGGCGATACTTTCGATTTTAACTCCAACCTGGATCCTCTCATTTCCAAGTCCCATGCCGCAAAGGTATGGAGCTATATAGAGAAGGGCAAGGAAGAGGGCGCGAGGCTGGTCTGCGGCGGCGAGCACTACACCGACCCTGTGCTTGCAAAGGGCAATTACGTTCCGGTGACTCTGTTTGCCGATGTAACTCCCGATATGACCATATATCAGGAAGAGATATTCGGGCCTGTGGGCTGTGTTACTCCCTTTGACACCGAGGAAGAAGCCGTCGCTCTTGCAAACGGTACCTCCTACGGCCTTGCGGGCGCCGTATATACCAACGATCTCAAGCGCGGCATCCGCGTTGCCAACAGCATAAAGGGCGGGCAGATCTATGTTAACCACTACTTCAGCAAGGGTATGATAGAGTCTCCCGGCACTGGATGGAAGGAAAGCGGTCTGGGCGTTGCGGGTATGCAGAAGTACATGATTTCCAAAACTGTATTCGTGGAAACCATTGACGGAACCCTTCCTCCTGTGTGATACTGTTAATAATTATTAAAGTATCACTCAAGGGGTAAATATAATGCCTAAAAAAGAACAAGATTTTTCCAGGGAAAACGATAGTACGGTAGGCGCTAAGATACGTGCCCTGAGAAGAATCCGCGGCCTGTCGCTGCAGCAGATGTCACAGGAAACGGGAATGAGCTATTCATACCTTTCGGGTCTGGAGAATGGCAAGCATTCAGTGTCCATAACCAATCTGCAGCGCATCGCAAAGTATTTTGATGTCGACATGGTGTACTTCCTTATGCCCAGCGGCGCAGTGCCGAAGGTATTCCGTAAGGAAGAGCTCTTCAGAGGGAATAATGCCTTTGCCGACATAGCCTACCGGGTAATAACCCCCGAAAAGACCAGTAATCTTCAGGTAAGCTATGTCTACCTGCCCCCCGATGAACCCAGCGAGCGGCATATCCACAAGCACGGCAAGGGGCAGGAGATGCTGATTACTTTGGACGGCTGCGTCTGTGTCATGGTAGAGGAAGAGCGGTACAGGGTTGAGCAAGGCGACTGTATAGTGTTCGATGCAAATATTGAGCATGTTATGTATACAGAAGAACAACCGGCAACATTTGTGATAATATCCAGTCCGCCATACGGGCAAAACATTCTTCCTACACATGAATAAGCTGAAAAGCGGGGGGCTGAAAGCTCTCCGCTTTATATTTTTAGCATGGCTGCGATTTTTGAATAAATCTTACAAAATTTTTAACCAAGATAAGAAAGGACTCCTGACACAAAATGAGTTTGAAGGCGGTACACTATATCAACCAGTTCTATGCCGGAATAGGTGGCGAAACCATGGCGGACACCGGCTTTGGCATACTGGAAGAGAAAAAAGGGCCTGCTCTGGGCCTTGAGCAGCTTTGGAATGGAGAAATGACCATATCCAAGGTAGTATATTGCGGCGATAATTACGTAAACACCGATGAGAACTATGGTGAGGTCAAGGCAAAGCTGGCAAAGGTAATTCGAGAGGAAAAACCGGACGTATTTATCGCGGGTCCCGCATTTAATGCCGGCCGCTACGGCGTTGCCTGCGCCAAGGTATGCGATTACGTTCGCAGCGAGCTTGGAGTACCCAGCGTTACCTGTATGTGGCATGAGAACCCTGCCATAGGCATGTACGTGGAAAACAACTATATCGTACCCAGCACAGAGACTGCTGTAGGTATGCGCAAGACTCTGCCTGCGCTTGCAAAGCTTGCCCTTAAGCTTGCCAGGAAGGAAAAGATAGGTACCGCCCACGCCGAGGGATACCTGCCTACCGGCCACCGCTATAATGAATATTCCGATAAGTCCGGCGCAGAACGCGTCGTGGATATGCTCGTAGCGAGGCTGTATAACAAGAAGTTTGAGACAGAGGTGCCCCTCAGGAGCTTTGAGGTAATACCCCCTGCCGCAAAGATAAAGGACATAAGCAAGGCTACCATAGCCCTGTTTACCACTGGCGGTCTGGTCCCTGTGGGCAACCCGGACAAGATCAAGCAGGCGTTTGCCGTAAGCTTTGGTATTTATGATATGACCGGCCTCGACGCTCTTAAGAAGGGCGTGTATGAATCAATACACGGCGGATACGATACTACCGCCGCCAGCGCCGATCCTCATCGTCTGGTACCTCTTGATGCTCTTCTCGATTGCAAGAAGGAAGGCAAAATTGGAGATATATACAAGTTCTTTGGTGCTACCTGCGGTGTCGGCACAAACATCGGCAGCAGCCAGGAGATGGGCAAGAAGTGGGCAAATATGCTTAAGGATGCCAAGGTGGATGCTTGTCTGCTGACCTCTACCTGAGGAACCTGCACTCGTTGCTGCGCAACGATATCAAAAGAGCTTGACAGAGCAGGCATACCTAATGTACACATAACTGCGTTTACCACCATAGCCAAGAGCGTTGGTGCGAACCGCATAGTATTTGGCGGCGAATTTACCGCCCCAGCCGGCAATCCCGATCTGCCCATAGACAGAGAAAAGGTTTACCGCCGCAAGATCATCGACAAGGCGTTGGAAGTCCTGCAGATGGACATCACCGCACCCACGGTATTTACTGTGGACGAGAGCAAGGAGGACTAAGCAATGATAGATATGAAGCTTACCCGTCAGTATTTTGACGTTAAGGATGTTCGCTTTGGCGATAAGTGCGCATTGGAAAACGGTGTGCTTACCGTAAACGAAGCCGAGCTTCAGGCGCTGACCGCCGACCTCTGCAAGGCTGTGAAGGGCTATCATCTCGAAATAACCAAGCCGGGTGAAAATGCACGCATCATACACGTTCTGGACACGATAGCCCCCATGGTAAAAATAGAGGGTGAGGGCGTACAGTACTCAGGATTTTTCAGCACCCCTTATACCGTAGGCCGCGGCGTCACCAACATGCTGTCCGGCTTTGCCGTAATAGAGAGTGCGGCCCTTCCATGGGATGAGTCCAACGCCTCCAGCGGCCTGCTGTATCCCCGCGACGCCATAATTGAACTCAGCGGTTTCTATGCGGGCTATACGCCTTTTTCCAAGACAAACAATCTGGTCATAATATACGACCTGAACGAGGGCAAATCCTCTATCGAGTACGATAACGATATTCGCCTTATTGCCATCAGAATATCCAATTATCTGGCGGAGCTCACACGCAGCATGACTCCCGACAGGACGGAGGAGTTCTCTACTGAGGAAGAGCATCCGGAGTTGCCCGGGGTAGTGATGGTATGGCAGTGCCAGAACCAGGGGCCGTATGCGGATACAATGCTCTATGGAATGCCCATAGACGATATGGTTCCCACTGTGCTGCATCCCAATGAGATGCTGGACGGCTGTGTGGTAAGCGGCAACTATGTGTGGCCCGCCTTTAAGGTACCCACCTATCTGCATGTTAACCATCCGGTGCTGTTGGAACTGTACAGGCGCCACGGCAAGGACATAAACTTCAAGGGCGTAATATTCTGCCGCAGCCACAATCCCAGCACATGGCATAAGCAGCGCTGTGCAAGCCACGTGGTAAAGCTTGCTCAGATGCTGGATGCAAAAGGCCTGGTAATGGTATGGGAAGGCGGCGGCAACGCCTGCACCGACGGCATGCTTACAATACAGACCGCTGAGCGCCACGGTATCCGCACCGCCGGCATCACCTTCGAATTCGGCGGCAAGGACGGCACAGAGGGCATACTGCTGGTTGACGATGTACCCGAAGCTACAGCTATGTGCAGCGGAGGTTCAATTGAGAAGACCGTACACCTTTCTGCTGTGGACAGGGCAGTAGGCGGAGATACCTTCAGGCTCAATAAGGAATCCGGCGGCTTCTTCCCTCCCGCCAAAGGCGAACTCACACTTGAGCAGACTACCCACCTTTATCTTGGCGGCAACCAGTGTGCATACAGCAAGATATACGGGGCGGCCTATTAAAAAAAGATTTTAAAAATACTAATACGATACGAAAGGAAAAGAATTATGAAGCGCAGAATGAATAATTTCTTTAAAAAGGACGGCAAGTCCTTCGTGTTGGCTATGGATCACGCAGCAATGATGCCTTCTCCCGATTTGAAGGATCCGGGACATGTTATCCGCGAGGCTGTGGCCGGTGGTGCTGACGGATTTCTGACTACCTATGGTATTATTAAGGCCTTTCAGAATGATTTCGGCAATGCCGGTATTATAATGCGTGCGGACGGAGGAATTTCTGCACTCCGCAAACCTATGAATCCCCTTAGCCTGCTGTACACCCCCGAGGATGCGGTGCGCGTAGGCGCCGATGCCATGCTGTGCATGGGTTATCCGGGCTCTACCGACAATGAGCACACCCTGGAGTACCTTGCTAACCTCTGCGCCGAGGCTGAAAAGCTCAACATTCCGGTAGGCGCCGAGATGCTGCCTTACGGCTTTGAAAAGCACGATGGCATTGATACCCGTTCTGTTGAGAATATGAGCTTTGCCTGCAGGCAGGGCGCAGAGCTGGGCGCTGATTTTATCAAGGCCGAGTTCGTCGGGGGCGAGCGTTTCCGCGAGGTCGTTGACGGCTGCTACGCGCCCATACTGGTTCTGGGCGGCGGCAAGGCCAAGAGCGAGGAGGAGATATTCGCCAACATTCGCGGCGCTCTGGACGCTGGCGCAAAGGGTATTATAATGGGCCGAAATATCTACCGTCACGAGAATATAGCCGCCGTTTGCGCGGCCATTGCCGCGATAGTGCATGACGATGCCACCGTTGACGAGGCCATGAAGATGCTTAAATAACCGGAGGTAAAAGATATGTCTATTCAAATTAAGACTATTGCCGTAACCGGCGAAAAACAGACCGAGATAATGAACCTGACCACCCCGGATCTTCGCAACGGCGAAGCATTGATAAAGGTACATGCCGTAGCGCTCTGCACCCTTGAGCAGCGCATATTCAGGGGTGAAGTAAAGATGCCTCTGCCATGCACCGGCGGCCACGAGGTATCAGGCGAGATAGTTGCTCTGGGCGATGGCGTGAACAAGAAAATGTGGGCGCCAGGAGATCGCGTTGCCGTACGTCTGCTTTACAACTGCGGCGAGTGCTATTACTGCCGTACCGGACATGCTAATCTCTGCGAAAGGGCGCAGAAAAAGCCCGTACGCGAGGGACTGCTTATAGGACCCGGCGGCCTTTGCGATTACGTTATAGTAAATACCGGTTATCTCTTTAAGATACCCGACACTCTGAGCTATGAAGAAGCCAGCCTGACCGAGCCTCTTGCATGTGTGGTGCATAGCGTCACCAAGGCTAACATTCAGCTGGGTGAAGACGTGGTAGTAATAGGCGGCGGCACAATGGGTCAGTATCACGTAATGCTGGCGAAGCGCAGGGGTGCAAGGGTCATAATGAGCGAGGTAGACGAGAGCCGCCGCGCTCTGGCCCGGAAGCTGGGAGCCGACATTACTTTCAACCCCATGGAGAAGGATCCTGTTGAGTACGTAAAGAGCCTTACCGAGGGCCGTGGTGCAGACGTGGTGTTCAACACTACCGCCATACCTTCCGTGGTACCTCAGGCTATCGCCATGACAGGCAAGGCCGGCCGCATGATACAGTACAGTTCCATGCATCCCGATGCCCCGGCGCCGGTAAGCCCCCAGATGCTGCATGGCAATGAGCCCATACTCACCGGCTCCATCAGCCCCGACGTGCACGACTTTTTTACCGCTAACCGTCTGCTTTCCGGCGGCATAATAGACTGCAAGCCGCTTATTGCAAAGAAGTTCCCCTTCGAGCAGGCACAGCAGGCCTTTGAGGCGGCGATTGTGCCCGGCACCTTCAGGGTAATAATAACAGACTGATATGGTCCGGACTTCTCCGTACAGGGCTGGTAGCCCTGTACGGAGATACTGTAAATAGAATTTACTTAAAATTTGCTGGCGCAAAGCATCAACTGGGATAGCCGAGGAAATAATGCTGATGTACCTGCATTGGTTATTATATAAGATTGATATTGACAAAAACGA